>Ga0066256_1002971_pt2 | contig 16697 bp, 7 predicted proteins | sample ThiBio_1000_biof_FD_87107 | JGI IMG/M metagenome (GOLD analysis project Ga0066256, IMG submission 87107) | Wastewater bioreactor microbial communities from Cape Town, South Africa - Thiocy_expt_1000_biof (version 2) | ecosystem: Engineered > Bioreactor > Thiocyanate-remediating >...
TGCACCGGCGGGATTGAACAAAACACCACAATACGGACTATTTATTGATATGCTTATCGTACGTATTAATCAAGAAATGCCCAAGAAAACCGGCGCCAAAGTTGAGTGGGCGGCGAGAGGCGAGAGGCGGCGATGCGGCAACAGCAGGTGCGTAGCCAATCACGAAAAATACACCGCCGCGTTGCCCCCACGCGCTCTCCATCGCAGAACACGCGTGTCATACCCTGGTTGCCACAGCGCCGCCCTTGTTTGTGTCCAACTCCCCGCCCCACCACTTGGCGTACCCCCACCTTCCCCCACCTTCCGTCACTGAAGGAGCACTACCGGTACTAGGAGACTAGTAGGAGAGCAGCAGAGGAGAGGCGAGCAGGTGTAGGAGCGCTAGGAGGAAGAGCAGGAGTGAAACGAGGCAGTGAAGGAGAGAGGGAGAGGGCGAGGGAGTAGAGGGGATAGAGGCAGCAGCAGCGGCGGCTACAGCAGCAGCAGCAGCAGCGGGCCAGGATGTCGTCCACAGGAGCAGGTGTACGTGGAGCATGGTGTTGGGTATCGTTAGTTACCCCACCCAACTCCCACCCCCTCACCCCACCCTCACCCAACCACCACGCAGTACGATGGCAGCGTGTCCACCTTCTCGCCCGACGGGCGCATCTTCCAGGTAGAGTACGCGGGGAAGGCGATCGAGGTGTCGGGCACGGCGGTGGGCATCCGGTGGCGCGTGGCGGCGATTGAGAAGCACGTGGGCGCGGCGGTGGCGGGCTGGTACCCGGACGGCCGCATGCTCATCTCGCGCGCGCGCGAGGAGGCGGCGGCGTACCGCGCTGCGTACGGCGACGCCGTGCCGCCGCGCATGCTGGCGGAGCGCATGGGCGCATACACGCACGTGGGCACGGTGGCGTGGTACATGCGCCCCGCCGGCGCCGCCATGCTGCTGGCAGGCTACGACAGCGAGGCCAAGCGGCCAGGTGCGTGGCGCAGCTCGCCTTCGTTGATGCGCGTCAACACCTAACTGGTCGAGAACGAACGAATCAACTGTTGCCCCCCGCCCCTCCCGCCGCCCCCAAATGCAGAGCTGTATTGCATTGAGCCGACGGGCGCCTGCCTGCGCTACTTTGGCACCGCCATTGGCAAGGGCGCGCGCGCCGCCAAGACAGAGATTGAGAAGGGCAAGCTGTTTGACAAGACGTGCGCGGAGGCGCTGGGCCACCTGGCCAAGATCCTGCACAGCGTGCACGACGACGCGAAGGACAAGCCGATGGAGGTGGAGCTGTCGTGGGTGTGCGCCGCGTCAGACTGGAAGTACACGGCGGTGCCCGCCGACGCGGCGGTGGCGGCGGTGGCATGGGCAAAGGCGCAGATTGAGGCAGAGGAGATGGGCAGCGACGATGACGATGACGAGTAAGCTGGTGCTTGTGTTTGTGTGTTGTACGCCGTGTTGTTGACTTGAAGCGGGCGTGGGATGATAATTAACATTGTTCAACGACATTTGTGTACACTATCATAACATATTACAACGTTTTTGACACGAGGGCAGGCGGCACACAGTACAATTACATAACTAGGCATCCACCTCGATGCCGTCGTCGTCGTCGTCGTCCGCGGGTGCGCCGCCGTTGCGCGACGCGGTCAGGCTGCCGCCGGGCGGCACCATCTCCAACACCGGCTCAAAGCCAGGCAGGGCACCCGTCCCAATTGCCTCCTTGCGACCCGCGCGCGGTGGCGGTGCGGGCGCGCTGCCGCGTGCCGGCCCGGCAGCAGGGGGCGCCGGGGGTGCCTTGCGCGCGGCACCCGCCGCCGCAGCAGCCGGTGTCGGTGCAGGCGCTGCAGTCGCCGCCGCAGCCGCTGCGTTGGCCTGCTTGGCTGCCACTGCCGCGGCAGACGCGCGGGGCACGCCCGCGGCAGCAGCGGCGGCGGCGGCAGCGGTGGCTGGGACGCTGCTGGCAGCACCGGCAGCCGCTGCCGCAGCGGGTGCTGCGCCAGGCGGTGATGTGAACAGGGCCGGCCGTGCCGTTGCACCGCCGCCACCAGTGCCTGTGGCGGTGCGCACTGACGGCAGCGGTGACACGCTGCCGCGGGCAGGCGACCCGTTGCTGATGCCCGTGGGGCTGTCAGGCGACGAGCCTCGCACGGTGGACATGACGCCGGTGGCGGCAGCACCATCGTCGCCCGTCGCCAGTACCAGGTTGCCCAGCGCCGCGTCGGCACCGGCAGGGATGGGCGAGGACGCCAGGATGCCCATCAGGCTGCGCTGCTGCTGCACCAGCGTGGCAATGAGGTCCGCCTCCACCACGCGCAGTGCCTCCTCCTTCTCTGCGCGGTCCCCGTCCACCACCGCCAGCTTGCGTTTCACCTCCTCCATGCCGCCCCGCCGGTCTGCCAGCCGCGCCAGCGCGGTGTCCAGGTCGCGGTCCAGCCGCTTCTTCTTGCGCGTGGCGCCAATGTTCACGGTGCCGTCCTCCGAGATGATGCCCGTCTTGGCCAGGTCGCCCATCTCGCGCTCGATGATGCGCACGCTGCCCTCCAGCTCCGCCAGCTGGCCTGCAAACGCCTGCTGCTGCTGCGTCAGCTCGTGCTGCTGGTCCGCCAGCGCCGCGATCTGCTGCGCCAGGTCCATCGTCTTCACCTTGTGCTCCAGCACCGTGTCGCGCTTGAACCCGGTGAGCGTGTTGTGCAGCGCGGCGCGCAGCGCCAGCAGCGCCGCCGCCCGCTCCCGCTCCGCCGCCAGCCACTCGTTCACCTGCGCCACCTTGGCAGACCACTCGCGCACCGCCGACGCCACCATGCGTGCCTTCTCGTCCGCCTCCGCGGCGCGGATGGTGCGGAACTGCTTCACGAAGCGCGCCGCCAGCAGGAAGGTGGAGGCGCGCAGCGCCGCGCCGGCGCGCTGCAGCGTTGCCACGTGCTCCCGCATCACGCGCACCTGCTCCTCCGCCGCCGCCGTCTTGGCCACGTGCAGCTGCGCCGTCGCACGCGCCGCGTCGCGCTCGTCCTTCAGCTTCGTCAGCGCGCCCTCAATGTTGGCCAGCAGCCGGTCTGACTCGATGCGCAGCGCCTCCATGGCGTCCTCGTGCTCCGCGTTTGCCTGCTCACGCACCGCCGCCACCGCCGCCGCGCGCTCTCCCGCCGCCGCACGCGCTGCCGCTGCCAGCGCCGCCTCCCGCTCGCCCGCCGCCTCTGCCAGCGCCGCCTCCAGCACCTCCATCATGCGCGCCGTCTCTGCTGCCACCGCCTCCGCTGCCGCCTGCCGCGCCCGCTCGTCCGCCGCCGCCAGCTCCTCTGCGTGGTCTGCCATGAGCGCCTCGATGGCGGCGGCGCGTGCCGCCTCCGCCTCCGCCATGCGCTGCGCCAGCAGCCGCGCCGCCTCGCCGCGCGCCGCCTCCATCTCCGCTGCGTGCGCCGCTGACAGCTTGGCGGAGTGCGCATCCAGACGGGCCATCCACTCGGCGTTGAACACGCCCAGCGCCGCCACAGTCTCCGCCTCCGCCTCCGCAATGCCGCGCGACACGGCGTCGCGGAGCGCGGTGGCGTGCTGCGCCAGCAGCCGCACGCGGTCCTCCTCCGACGCCGCCGCCGCGCGCTCGTACGCCGCCGCAGCCTGCTCCAGCCGCTCGTCGTACGCCGCTGCCAGCGCCGCCAGCGCCGCCTCCTCCTCGGCGTCACGCTGCGCAACCAGGCTCTCCAGCCGCTGCTGCCACGCCGACTCTGCCGTCGCCAGCGCCGCGTGCAGCTCCGCTTGCGTCGCCGCCAGTGCGCGTGCCACGTCTGCTGCCGCCGCCTCTGCCAGCGCCCGCTTCTCTATCGCGTGTGCTTCCGCCGCCTCGCGCGCCTTGGCTGCCGCAGCCGCTGCTGCAGCCGCTGCTGCACGCTCTGCCGCCGCGTTTGCCTCCGCCAGCGCACGCGCCTTTTCCTCCAGCACCTGCCGCATGGAGGCATCGCGGTCACCCAGCGCGCGCGAGTACGCAGCATCCATCTCGGCGCGGTGGCGCGACTCGGCAGATGCAAGGGCGGCGGCACGCTCTGCCGCCGCACTGCGCTCTGCCGCCAGCAGCCTGTCAGCGGCGTCGCGCCGCAGCGCGTCCGTCTCCAGTCGCCGCGCCGCCTCCGCTGCCGCTGCCGCCTCACCCACCGCCGCTGCGATGGCACTCTGCGCCGCCGTCTCCAGCGCCGCGCGCTCCGCCGCCGCTGCCGCTGCCAGCCGCTCGCCCTGCGCCGCCAGCGCTGCCGCCATGTGCTCCGCTGCCGCCGTCCGTGCGGCTGCCGCCTCCTCCTGCAGCAGCTGCAGCGCCGCGTCGCGGTCCGCCACTGCCTTGTCCAGCCGCGCCAGCGCCTCCCGCATGCCGCGCCGCTCGCCCTCCCACTTGCCGCGCGCCGCCTCAAACTCCGCCACCAGGCGCGCCACCTCCTCCGCCGCCTGCCCCGCCTGCGCACCCAGCGCCGCGTTCATGTGCTCCTGCGCCGCCGCCAGCTGCGCCGCCAGCACGCGCGCCATCTCCTCCTGCGCCGTCTTCAGCTGCGCCGCCAGCATGGCGGGCAGCGTGCGCTGCACCGCGCGCGCCGCCGAGTCCTCCGCCGCCATCAGCGCCGACTCGGAGCGCGCGCGTGCCGCCGCCACCGCCGCCTCTGCGCCTGCCGCCGCCGCTGCCGCACGCGCCAGCGCATCAGCCGCCGCGCCCTCCGCCGCTGACAGGCTGCGCTGCAGGTTGGCCACCGCGGCGGTGCTCTCTTCCCGCACGCGGCCCACCGCGGCGTCCACCGCCGTATGCATTACGGCGGCGGCGTGGCTCTCCAGCTCGGCACGCAGCGCCGTCAGCTGGCTGGCGGGCACATAGCCCGCCAGCGTTTCACGCAGCCCGTTCACCTCCTTGTCGTACCCCTCGCGCGTGGCTGCCAGTGTGGCGCGCGCCTCCGACAGCCGCGCCTCGTACGACGCCACCAGGCCGCTGGCCTCCGCCTCTGCCGAGCGCGCCGCCGCCGCCAGCGCGGTGGCTGCCTCGGACCTGGCGGCGGCGCGCACTGCCTCCACCGCGCGCTCCCGCGTGCCAGCTGCCGCCGCCTCCGCCGCGGACACCGCCGCCGCAATGCGTTGCGCCGCATCCGCCTCCCACGCACTGCGCTCCCGGTGCCGGCCCGATTCGGCAGCCTCCACCGCTGCCGCCAGCTCCGCGGCATGCGCCACCTTCAGGGCGCCGACGTCCTCCGTGTACCGCCGCATCACCTCGTCACGCAGCTCGTCCATGGCCGCCAGTGCCGCCGCGTCGCGCGCCGCCAGCGCGGTGTTCATGTTGGTTCCTGCGTCCGCCACCGCCGCCTCCAGGCCAACGCGCGCGGCAGACCACGCCGCTTCTGCGGCCGCATGCTTGTGTCGCGCCGCCTCCGCCTCTGCCGCCGCGCCAGCGCGCAGCGCCTCCATGGTACGCGCGTGCTCCTCCTTGGCGCGCGCCAACGCGTGCTCGCCGTCGGCGCGTGCCGCGGCGGCGCGGTCGTCTGCCGCGCGCCGCGCCTCCTCCGCCGTGCGCCGCGAAACCTCAACCTCGGTGCGCATGGCGTCGGCGTCGGCACGCAGGGCGGAGAGGCGCATGGTGGTGGAGCGTAGCTGTTCCTCTAGCAGCGCGGCGCGGTCGCTCCACTTGGACTCTGCCAGCGCCAGCGCGCGCCGCTGGTCCTCCTCCGTCGTTGTAGCCAGCGCCTCGTGCGCCGCGCGCATTGCCGCCACCTGCGCCTCTGCGCGCCGCAGCGATGCGTGCAGGCCGTCCGCCACCGTCTCGTGCTCCGCGCGCACGCGCGCCACCGCGGCGTCCACCGCCTCCCGCAGCGCCGCCGCTGCGCGCGCCTCCACCTCCGACCGCACCACGTCCAGCTGGCTGCGCGGCACGCTGGCCGCCACGGCGTCACGCAGGCTGGCCAGCTCCTTGTCGTATGCCTCGCGCTGCGCCACCAGCGCGCTGCGCGCCTCCTCCAGCCGCGCATCCAGCCGCGCCTGGTCCTCCGCGCGCGAACGCGCAACGGCGGAGTCAGCGGCGGAGCGGCATGCTGCCGTGGCGTCCGCAGCGGCGCGCTCCCGCTCCCGCGCCACCGCTGCCTCTGTCTCTGCGCGCGCGCTCGCCAGCGCGGCGGCGGCATCCTTTGCCGCGCGGTCGGCGTCGGCGGCGGCGCGCGCCACCACGTCGTCCAGCTCCTCAGCGTGCGCCGCCTTCAGCGACTCGATGTCAGCGGTGTAGCGGCGGATTACCTCGCCACGCAGCTCCTCCATTGCTGCCAGCGCCACGCGGTCGCGCGCCTCCAGCGCCGCCGCCATGTTGGCGTCCGCGCTGCTGAGCGCCGTCTCCAGGCCCACCTTGGACGACGCCCACGCCGCCTCGCTGGTGGCCGCCTTGGTGCGCAGCGCCTCCAGCTCTGCCGCCACGCCCGCGCGCGCTGCCGCCACCGCGTGCTCGCGCTCCTCCTTGGCGCGCGCCAGCCCTGCCGCCGCGTCGGTGCGCACGGCGGCAATGCGCTCCTCTGCAGAGCGCCGCGCCTCCTCTGCCGCACGCCGCGCCACCTCCAGTTCTGTGCGCAGGCCCTCCTGCTCCGTGCGTGCCGCCGCCAGGCGCATTGCGCTGGTGCGCAGCTGGTCCTCCAGCAGCGCCGCACGGTCACCCCACTTGGCCTCCGCCAGCGCCAGCGCGCGCCGTTGGTCCTCCTCCGCGCCGGACGACAGCGACTCGTGTGAGGCGCGTGCCGCCGACAGCTGCGCCTCTGCGCGCCGCACGGACGCCTGCAGGTTGTCCACCAGTGCCTCATGCTCCGCGCGCACGCGCGCCACCGCGGTGTCCACCGCCTCCCGCAGCGCGCTTGCGGCACGCGCCTCCACCTCTGTGCGCACCACATCCAGCTGGCTGCGCGGCACGCCGGCTGCGACAGCGTCGCGCAGGCTGGCCAGCTCCTTCTCGTATCGCTCGCGTTGCGCGGTGGAGGCGCCGCGCGCCTCCTCCACCCGCGCATCTGCGTCGCGCGCCAGCTTGGCAATCTTCTCCGCGTGCGCCCGCGCGGTTGCACTGGCCTCTGCCGCCGCGCGGCTGGTGGCTGCCGCCTCGCCCGCCGCGCGCTCGCGTGCCAGTGCGGCAGTCGACGTCTCGGTGTCGCTCCGCGCCGCCGCCACCGCCACGCTTGCCTCGCGCGTTAGCTGCTCTCGTTCTGCCGCCGCCCGGCTCTCTGCTGCCGCCACCGCCGCCGCCACCTCTGCCGTGTGCGCTGCCTTCATGTTTTCAATGTCGGCCAGGTACCGTCGCATCACCTCGCCGCGCAGCTCCTCCATGGCCGCCAGCGCCACGCGGTCACGCGCCTCCAGTGCCGCGCCCATGGCACCGTTGCGCTGTGCCAACGCCGCCTCCAGCGCCGCCACACGCACCGCCGCCGACGATGCCTCGGAGTTGGCCTTGGCGCGCAGCTCCTCCAGCGCCGCCGCGTGGCTGGCGCGCAGGCTGTCTTGCGCGCGCTCGTACTCCGCGTGCCGCCGCGACGTCTGCCGCTCCTCCGCGTCCCGCAGCTCCGACAGCCGCGCCTCGTACGCGTCGCGCATGCGGATGCTGTCGGTGCGCAGCGCCTCCAGGTCGCCGCGCACGCGCGCCGCGTCGGCTTGCGCCGCGCCAGCGCGCGCCTTGGCGGACGCCGCCTCGTCCTGCAGCTGCCGTACGCGCTCGCCCCACGACGCCTCCACGCTGCCAATGTTGCGGCCGCTCGCCGTCGGCGGCGCGCCACGACCGTCGTCGCCACCCTCCACCGGCGCCTCCCGCCGCGACGCGCCGCCGCCCGCAATGCCGCCCACAGTGACGGCGCGACCGCGGCCCGCCGCTGCAGATGGAACGGTTGGCGGTGCGCCGCTGCCGCCACTGCTGGCGGGCCGCCGGGGCAGCGCGTCGCCCTCCTTGCTGTCACCCGCCGCCGCCGCCGCTGCTGCTGCCGCGTCGGCGTTGGTGCGCGCAGCAGACACGACGGTGGAAGCGGCGGCGGTGAGCGCGGAGCGTGCCGCCTCTGCTTCTGCAGCAGCTCGTGCGGCTGCCGCCTGCGCGTCAGCGAGCGCGCGTGCAGCGCCTGCTGCCTCTGCCTCCGCCTCGGCACGCGCGTTTGCTAGGTCAGCCTTGGCACTGGCGGCAGCCGCCAGCGCGTCCATCCGAGCCGCCACCGCCGCTGCCATCTCGCTGCGTGCCACCTCCAAGGAGGCGCGCAGCGCGGTTACCTGCACCGCCAGGTCGGCGGCCGGCAGCGCGGCCAGGTCGGGGGAGGGCGGTGCAGGCTGCGACGTTGCAGTCAGTGGTGGCGACTGCGGCGCGGCAGCTGCCGCAGCGCTACGCTGCCACTCGGCCTTGAGCGCCACAATGGCGGCGCCCCGCGCGGCTGCCAGCGCCGCCTCCTTGGCGCGCCCCGCCCGCTCCTCTGCCACCTCCGCCTCCAGCGCGCGCACGCGCATGGCCAGCGGGTTGCCGCCGCCGCCTGCCACATCCGACGTGTCGGCAGTGAGCGCCGCTGTGGCAGCCAGCGTGCGCACTGGCACGCTGGCGGGCGACTGCATCACGAGCTCCAGCCGCGCCGCGATGGTGGCTTGCGACGCCTGCGCCTCGCCGCGCGCCTCTGCCTCACGGCGCAGCAGCTCACGTAGGAAGGCGATTTCCGACTGCGCGTCACGCAGCTCCACGCCTGCGAGGCCGCCGCCACCATCCACGTCGGCTGGTGCGGGAGCGGGTGTGGGCGCAGGCGCCGGCACCGGGGCGACAGTTGCCGTCACTGCTGACGTTCCCGCAACGATGGACCGCCCGCTGCGGCCGAGGCGGGACAGCGCGTCCGTGCCCAGCGCCGCGCCGCTGCTGCCTGCTGATGACGGTGGCTGCGGCGCAATGTCGGTGCCAAACGCGGCTGCTGAAAACGAGCTACGCCGGCGAGGGCTCCCCAGCCCCCCACCACCACTGGTTGTCTCACTGTCACCGCCAACGCCGCCGCCGCTGCTGCCGCCGCCACCGCCGCTAGACAGCGACGGCCGGCGGGAAAGGTTAGGAGCAGCACTGCCGCCAGAACCGGGTGCCGTGCCCGGCCGGTACGCAGCGGCGGCGGCGGTGGCAGCAGCGGCGCCGCGCGACGACCGCACCTCCTCCATGAGGGCCGCGTTAGTGGAAGCCAGTGCGTCACACCGCCGGCGCAACGCTGCCTCGCGCGCTGCCAGCAGCGCCGCCTCACTGGACACCGCCTCAAGGCGGCCGCGCAGCACGGTGGCAATGGCAAGCGCGGTGGCGGGCGACTCGACGGCTGCCGCCGCCACGGAGGTTGGCGGCGCACCAGCCGCGCCCGCGGCAGGCAGGTAGGGCGGGGACGTGTCGGTATGTGGCAGCGGCAGGGGGCCGTCAGCAGGTGGGGTGGTGAGGGAGGGCATGAACCCAAGCCCCACAACAGAGGGTGACAGCATGGCGGGGGACGCGCCACTGATGGTTCCGCCACCACCCATCCCGGCGCCACCAGCTATACTAGGGCCGCCGTACAGCGAGGGCGTGGCGCCCAGCAGTGACGGCGGCTGCCACACGCTGGAAACAGGCCCCACCATGCTGACCCCGCCGCCGCCGCCACCGCCACCTCCACCACCGTAACCTGCCGTTGTCAGCCCCTCTGCCACCGCAGCCAGTGGCGTGCGACCTTCCTCCGCGCCCATGCCCAGGGTGGCGGGGCCGGTTGGCAGCGGCAGCGCGTGGATGCTGCGGCTGGAGGACTTGGAGGTGGCGGTCATGCCGCCGCCGCCCACCAGCCAGATGGCGCCCACGCTGTCCACCCCGTAGTACAGCGTCGCGCGTGTGACGCGGCACTGGTGCACCGCCTCCAGGTGTGTTGCCACCACCTTTGCTGCCGTGTGCACGGCGTTGCGCAGGGGGCCCAGCGGCGCCACCTCCCCGCTGGCTTCGCGTACTTTCATGACCTGCGGGTTGTGTGCGTTTGGTGGGATTGGTGGTGGTGGGGTGGGAGAAAGAGTTGGCGCTGCGGGGCGCCGCTCATCAGCGCCACGTACCGTGTGGGATCCCGCGGGCGTGGGCTCGATGGACAGCTCACACATGAGGAAGCGGGAGGAGGGGCGCGCCGCGCTCTCCACCAGTACCAGCTCGTCCAGCTCCGGCGGCGTGGCAGGCGCCCGCCAACCGGCCAGGCGGGCGACCGCCACGCTGTGCAGCGGCCGCCGTGCGCCGGGCCGCGTGAGCCCACACGCCAGTGGGCCTTGTATCCGCGGGCTGGCGATGAGGGGCGGGGGGGGGGGGGGGGGGGGGGCGGGCAGGAGGGGGCCGGGGGGGGTGTAGGCGCCGGGCCGCGGGGGCAGGGGGGGGAGCGCGGACACCGGGGAAGGGGGGGGCGGGAAGCATGGCCCCCCAAGCGGAAGGGACCCCGCCCCACCTCCATTCACATCACTTGCGTCGCCACGCGCTCAAAGAAGCGGCTCATCAGAGACATGGCGCCGCCGTCGGCGGTGACCTCGCCATCTCGATTGGTTGACAGCCAATAGAATGGCGCCTCGGTTGCCGTCGGTGCAGTCTTGCCGTCCACCCCCTGTGTGTGTGTGTGTGCGTGTGAGTGGGTGGGTGTTGTGATAGGTGGGAGTGTCAGTATGCGCAGCACGCCTCCCGCCCAGCGCCGCCCACACAACGCACCGTGTCCAGCACCAGCATGTCCACCACCGCCACCTTCACCTTGCGGTTGTCGGGCGCGGGCGTGGGTTCGCGCAGGCCATGCAGCAGCCACAGCGCGTCCGTCAGCCGGTCCCACGACTGCGGCTCCATGATGACGCCGTGGGTATTGTGTTGCAGTGTAGGGAGGACCACGCGCGTCGGCGGCGGCACGCACACCCAGGGGCACCCCGCAGGGCAACAATACTAAGCACCTGCTCGTCTGCACGCCTGCCTACAGCGCTGCCGCCGCGCGCGCTCGTGTGTGCGTACCAGCTGCCGTTGATCCTCCGCCCCGTTGGTCGTCCTGAAGGGCGTTACGCTACGCTTGTCGTACTCGGGGGGCTGGCACACACAAATAGGGAGGCGACGCCGCTCTAGCAACGCACGCAGGACACAGCCACACACACCCAGGGGTATAACAAATAATGCGCGCGCTTGTGCATGCCGTGCCCCCCGCGCCCGCCTTGGTGCTACCGTCGCTGACCGCTGGGGTACCGCATTTGTGTCGCCCTGCCTTCGCCGCCTTGAACTTCTCTCTGCGCCCCTACTCCGGTGCGCGGCGTCACCGGCACGGTGGCGGGCCTGGTACCGCGGCCGGTACCGGTACCGGGGACCGCCGGGACCGGGGTGCCGGGTACCCTAGCACGGGCTAACAGCGCCCCCACGACGGCGTGGGCTGCAAAGAAGGGGAAGGCGGCAACGAGACTACCGTCACAATTATAGGTAAACACAGTGCTATTCGGCGGCAACCGCGCGAAAACGCCCAATGGTGCGTGGGCGGCGTGCAGGCGGCGGCGCCGTCGGTTGCCGCGGTGCTGGTTGCCGCGGTGCTGCCGCCGCCGCGGCCGCCGCCGCTCCCGCTGCTACAGGAGCCGGTGGGAGAGCTGGGGCAGGGGGCGGTGCACGCAAGGCGGCAGCGCATTCGGCGGGCGTGGCAGGGCGCTTCTCACACAGCGCCACAAAGAAGCCGCACATGTGGCGCTCGTCGTCGTCGGCCGCGGCGGCAGGGTGCAGCGCGGCAGCCAGCGGGTTGACACGCACGCATGCGGCGGCTTGGTCGGCAGGCAGGGTGGCGGTGGCAATGCCACGGCGGCGCCATGCCGGCAGCGCAGGGCTCAGTGCGGCAATGATAGGAGGCGACAGCGACGCTGCGGCGGCGGCGGAGGAGGAGGATGCGGCGGCGCGGTACGCGTCCCACACGGGCGTGTTGTAGTCTGCCAGCGCGCCTGCCACCACGTCCTCGTCCTCGTCCCGGTAGAGCGAGCAAGTGGAGTAGGCGACGCGGGTGACGGGTCGCATGGACAGCGCGTGCCCCACTGCGCGGCGTTGAAAGGCGGCCAGCGCCGCAACGCGGCCAGCTTCCTTGGGCGGGCACGCCGGCGCGGCGGTGTCGGCGTCCGGCGCGGTGGCGGCAGCCGCAGGCGCGACGCTCGCGGCGGCAGCTTGTGCGCGCATGCCGCTGCCGCTGCATGAAGGGTCAACCAGCACCAGGCGGACGTGCGTGTACGGTGGCGTGGCGCCGTCAGTAGGTGTGGCCAGGAAGTCGGCAGCGGCAGCAGTAATGGCGGCGGTACCGGCGGCGGCAGCGCACCGCGCAGCCAGCAGCGCCGCGCGCTCAGGGTCACGGTCAAAGGCATACACATGCGGCCGCGGTGACGCGTGCGGCGGCGCCTCTGCGCGTCTTCGCTTGGTGCCTGCCAGGCCACCACCGGTGGTGGCAACGGGGGCGGGGGACGGTGGCGGCGCGGCGGCCGCGAGCAGTGCAGCCAGGTGGGTCGTCTTGTTGCCAGGCGCGGCGCACGCGTCAATGGCATCTACTGGCTCGCCAGCAGCTAGGGAATCTGCCAAGGCACGGGCGGTGCTTGAGCGCGGCGGCGCACCATCGGCGGTGGGCAGCGCCAGGTCGCCTGCCAGCGCGGCGGCAGTGAAACAGGATGCTTTGTCTTGCAGGATGAGGCTGCCATCCACGACTTGCGGCAGGTCGTGCAGTCGTAAGCGGGTGTGTGCGTCGGGCGGCAGGCGCAGCAGGTTTGCGACCACGCCGTCCTCTACAATTTCATGGGCCGCCAGCCCGGCAGCAACCAGCACCACCTTAGCGTCCGCTACGCTGCCCGCTAGCGTGTTGACACGTACCCAGCGCGGCGCACCCGTAGGTGCACCACTAGTTTTGTCTACTGCTGCTGCCGCGGTGCGTGATGGTGCGCCCCGCGGCGCGACCAGCGCAGCAGCAAGCGCCGCCAGCGGCGTGCGAGCGGCACTGCCTGCCAGCGCACTGCGCAGCTGCGTGTCTGCGGCAGCCACCATCCGTGCGAGTGCGCCACCGCCGCGGATGCCGCCACGCAGGTGCTCCCACACCAGCAGCGGTGCCATGAAGCGTGCATTGTCGCTGCCCCGCGCGCCCGCCGCACTCGCCAGTGCCGGTACGCTGGCCACCAGCGCCGCCAGGCCGTCCCAGTGCTCCAGCAGCCGCGCCGTGGTGGCATACACGCGGCTAACACGCCCGCCGCCGCCACCACCACCACCGCTACCGCCGCCCGTCTGCTTGCCTACCGCATCGTACACCGCATTCCGCAGCGCCCGCCGGCCTTCCCGCACCGCGCGCACCGCGGCCACGATGGCTGCGTAGTCGCCCATCCCTAAGTCAGCAACTAATCACTGCGATTCACCGTTCATACGCGCCAGCTAACTACGCACTACCAATGCTAACACTGTTTACTGGTAGGGCGACGTGCGGGATTTGTATTTGCATACACTATTGACGTGTTTTCAGTTGCCAACATTTGAATGGTAGTTGGCTGCTGCGAGGTGCGAGCGCAGGCCTGGCGCAGGGGCGGTATCCGCAGGCACGTATCCAATCGTAACACAAAATCATGACAAAATGCGACTGCCAACAGCACAATAGGGGCCAGCCAGCCAATCAGTACAATAGTAATACCTAGCACCTAGGTGGGGCAGCCAAGGGCGGAGTAGGCAGCGGCGCGGGAGGCAGCGAGGGCGGCGGCGGTGGCGGCGGCGGCGTCATAGTCGGCGGCGATGGCGGCGGCGCGCAGGACGGCGGCGCCGGGTGTGGCAGGCGGCGGGAAGGCGCGGTCGGGCCAGGCGGGGCGTTTGAGCGCCTCGCGTGCCGCCTCTGCCTGCACCGGGTTCAGCGTCAGGATGCCGTCCGGCCCCGTGTCGCACTCCACCACGTCGCGCCAGCCTTCGCGGCGCGCTGGCGGGAAGCCGGTGTCGCGCTCCGCGGCAATGTACAGCGCGCCGCTCGTGGCACCGCGCGCCGGCCGGCCGTTGTACAGGCGCGGCCAAGGCGGCGGCGCACCGCCTGCAGGTGGCACGCCACCGCCCGCCACAGCGCGGTCCTCCCCACTCACTCCTACCCGCCCCCACGCGCCTCGGTCTTCGGCCGCTGCACCTACCGCCACTGCTGCCGCGCTGCGTGCCGCATGCGCATCCCACGCCCGCGCCGCTGCATACCGCTCGTGCACCGCGGCGGCCGCGCTCGCCTCCAGTGCCGCCGCTACCCGCCCCTCGGCCGCCACGCACCCCGCCAGCGCCGCCAGGATGGCGTCTCCCTCAGCCTCTGCCGCCGCCGCCGCTGCAGCGTAGCCGGGCGTGGACCGCGACGCGGCGGGCGGCAGCTGCGGCACCCGTGTCCCCTCCAGCACCACCACCGCCACCGGCGTCTCCCACGGCGGCACGGGCGGCAGGGTGGGCGGCACAGTTGCCGGTGGTGCGGTTGTTGTTGGTGGTGGTGCGTCGGTGGCAGCGGTTAGTATGGCAGCGGCGGCGGTGGTGGGTGCAGCAGCCGCGTCGTCTGCCAGCACGGCCTCCTCACGCCCGCGCTTCCGCCCAGCTTCCGCCATTGTGTGGGTGGCGCCGGGTGGGCGTTGGTTGTTGGGTGGGGGGTGGGGGACAATCGACAGCTGGCGAGGAGAGGTAGTGCGGTGGTGGAGAGGGCGGGCAGAGGAGGTTGGTGGATAACGAATGAAGTCACGTTGCACCAATTGCAGTAACAACCACACACAGTGTCAACACAGTACCACACTCCACATTGCCAGAGCCACGGTGCCAATGCCAATATTGCCCCCTCACCCACTACCACATTCACTCCTCACCCCCAGTCACCAACCTCACCGACCGTTGCCTTCGAAACCCCTGGAGGCGAGGAGGAGAGGAGAGGCGACCGAAACGGAACGGCGGCGGCACAAAGCGGCGGTGCGGCGGCGCAGGTGGCAGACGCGCGCGCAGAGACGGCGGCGGGCGCGCGCATTTGTCAGAGCAACGCAGGCACGTGGGGGGGGACGAGGGAGGGGGCGAGGGGTGCCCTGTGCGCCGCTGCGCTGCCCATTTTCCATTATCGTCGTGCACTGGCGCTGGTTGACGCTGCACTGCAGTGCAGTGCTGGCAGCAGCGACGGCAGTGACGGTGGAGGTGACGGCGACAAGTGAAGGTGATAGTGGCAATGGAGGCAACAACACAGTGAGAGGGCAGCTGCGAGACAACGGCAACTAGACGATGGCAGTGAGAGGATGGCAGTGAGGCGGCAGTAGTGGCAGTGTCGGCGAGGCCGCGAGGTAGTGGAAGGGGGAGAGCGCGAGAGTGGGCAGCCGAACAGTCATCGGTTGCGGTGGTGCTGCTGCTGCTGGGGCACCGGTGGCCGCGCAGCTGGTGTGACAGCGGAAGCTTGGCTGCACCCGCTGCGACTGCCGCGGCTGCCGGGCAGCGTGGAGCGACGCGCGGGGACGGGTTGCGGATGTGAGTGCGGGTGCAGAAGCGATGGATGCGGACCCACCCGCACCCGCTGCTCTACTGCTCGCTGCTCGCTGCTGCAATCACTGCTGCTGCGGCGGCTACTGTCGAGTGCCCTGGGCAAGCTGCTGCTGCGCTGCGTGTCCACACGCTCGCTGGCGTCACTGCATCAGTCGCAGGCGCCCTAATCACGAACGACCTCCAACACACACACACACGCTGCAGGGCCGCTATTGGCACCCCCCGACCCGGACGCGCCAAGATGCCGCGCGGCGCCGAGTGCTTCCGGCTGCACTTTGAGGTGACGTACGTGGGCAAGACGATCAAGGCGTCCAAGCGCCGCGTCATGTGGCGGTTTGCGTTTGGCGGCGACACGGACGAGCACAGCGTCGTGCTCATGCACACCATCAACTCGGGCAAGAAGGTGGTGTTCCTGAACGGCTCCGAGCTGGTGGAGGACGACAAGGTACGGCAGTTGGGGCGGCGGCGCGGTTGACACATGGCGGCATGTTTTTGCACACCCCCACAAGTGGCACCCCCTACCCCAACGACAACGCCAACGCGCAGATGACGCTGTCGCAGTGGCAGTACTCGTTCCCGGTGGATGGCCACCTGGCGACGGTGTCCATCGAGGGCGCGGGCTCGTTCTCGGACGACACGGGCTACGGCCTGCGCGTGGACGGCGTGGACTGGCGGGACATGCGCGTCCCGACACTGACGGAGCGGCGGGCAGGCATGCTGGGGGCGGCGCGCGCCGACGGCCCCCCGGGGCGCGGCACCACCGGCGGTGCGCCGGGCTGGCGCCGCCGCGGCGCGGGCGCGGGGGGGGGCGCGGGGGGCGGCGGCCGCCCGCACGGCGGGGGCGGCGCGGGGGGGGGGGGCGGTGGGCGCGGGGCGCGGGGGACGGGCCGGGGGCCGGCGGCGTCACCCGCGGCTGCGCCTACGCCAGCGGCACGCCTGCCGGCACCGGCGGCAAGCGGTGGCCACACCGTGGGTGTGGGTCTGCCGCCGCCAGCTGCGGGCGGCCAGCGTCCGTCCATATTGCCGCCGCCTGCATCGCTGGAGGCAGAATTTAGGCGCCTGCTTTTTGGTGCCGCGCCGCATGCCGCTACACCACCCGCCGGCGGCGGTGGCAGCAGTGACAGCCTGTTGAGTTTCCCAGTGGAGTACACGCTGGCGTTTGGCGACATCGAGTGGGACAAGGACGGCGACGGCGAGAGAATAGAACTGGGGCACGGCGCATTTGGCACTGTGTACGCGGGGCGGCTGCACGGCCAGCCG
>Ga0066256_1003087_pt1 | contig 16687 bp, 14 predicted proteins | sample ThiBio_1000_biof_FD_87107 | JGI IMG/M metagenome (GOLD analysis project Ga0066256, IMG submission 87107) | Wastewater bioreactor microbial communities from Cape Town, South Africa - Thiocy_expt_1000_biof (version 2) | ecosystem: Engineered > Bioreactor > Thiocyanate-remediating >...
GTGGTCGTCCTCCGGGGCGGCAGCGCACCCGTGGTGGTCACGGTGTGCGCCGCCAGGGGGGAGGGCCGCGGGGCGGACGGCGGCGGGTCGGTACCACCGGTATTGTGAGTGGGGGTGCCGCCGTGGTCACGGTCGCGGTCACGGTCGCCATGGTAGTACGGCTCGCCGTCCTCCCATCCGTCTGGCGCCGTGGCCCACGTGGCGTCTAGTACCACGTCAGGCGCGCCGCGGGTGCCGACGCTGCCGCGGCTGCCGCCCGACGTGCGGCGCGAGGGCACCGAGCCGGAACGCTGCGGGTTGCGCAGAACGGAGGCGCGCGACGCCGTCATGCTAGAGTGCGCACGCTCGCGCGCGGCTGCCACAGCTACCGCCAGGTCCGCCATCCGCGCCTGCTCCCGATGCTCTACTTCCGCCAGCGCCGCCGCCAGCGTCTGCCGCCGCGCGGCGGTGCTCTTCTTGGCGCGCGCGCGGTCGCGTGCATTCGACCGCCACGACACCAGCGCCACTATTGCTATAATACCCACCAGCGCCGCCGCCGCGACGCCAATCACGGCGCCGTCACTCATGCCAGACACGCCAAACAGGCTGTTGTTGGTGCCGCCGCCGCTGCCATCCCCAACCACGCTGGTGGCTGCAGCGCCCGCGGCCGCCCCACTGCTATTGGTGGGTGCCGGCGACGCGGTGAAGGACGCCAACACAGAGGGCGACGGCGTGCGGGTGGAGGACATGGAGCGCGACAGGGAGCGCGACACAGACACCGACGGCGCGCCAGAACGCGTCGTGGTGGCGGTTGGCACCGGCGTGCGCGTCGACGACGTTGTCGGCAGGCTGGTGGATGTGGGCGTCTCCATGGTGGCTATGGGGGGAGGGGGCAGCAGCAACAGTACCAAGTACCAGATAGTTGTCGGGTCACACCGCCGACGCAGGCGGCACAGCACAGGGACGACACAGCAGCACAGTGGCACAGGTACTTGCTAACACGTGGAACAGAGGGGACACTCAGACACAGGGGGAGTGGACAGAAGGTTGGCCGTACGCCACGTTACGGAGCCGTCATAGTGCGCAGGGTGCACACACACAGCCACTACTGAGCTACGGCAGCGGCGAGAGGCAGGATGTCGGTTGGGGTGGGCAGCGACACGCCGACAACAACCGTGACTGCCGCTGCCCACCCCTCTCTTCAGTCCACTGATGGTTGCCGCGTCGACACGAGACTGGGCCGCAACGACGAGGTGGGCAACTCCAGCGCCCCAGCCACAACGGGAAGCACTCCCTCACTCTGCTGCTGCAGTAGCGCGTGGGCGGGTCACACCGGCGCCGCGCCGTAGATCACCGCCAGCGGGTCAATCAGCCGTGACGGGTGAACTTGGCCGTTACCGCTGCCACGCCACGTGTGTACAATTATTACAACTTGAAGCACCTCTACGGTGGCGGCACGGCCACCCAAGTGAGCTGCTACCCCTGTCGTACACGCCGCAGCAATGCAAACTGCACGCTGCCGGCTGGTTTTTTGCACACCGGCGCGGACGTCACCACGACACCACGGTGGAACACCACGCGTGTCGTTGTTGAGGTGCCGCGTGCGGCCGGGTGCGCGTTTGTCAGGCTGTAATCGACCGCGTCCTCCCGCGCCCGCGCCTCAAATCGCTGCCATCCGGCGACGGCGGGGGCTCAGGAGGCTGCTACCGCTTACGAGCTTCTGACAGGGGGTGTTGTGCATTGGGGTTGCACCCAGTAGCCACGTGGCGGTGGGTTTGAAACATTGAGCCGTTGAGGCGTTGCTCAGGCTGTCGAGCAGTAGGCGGCGCAGAAGTTCCAACTTCCAACCTTCTGCGCTGCCCCGTTTTTCCACATTGGAGGGAGGCGGAAATTGGTCGCCGCACTGCCGCCCGCCGGCTGTGGGTTGGAGCGCGCGGCGTGCAAAATTACAGCGCGCACCAGCTGGAAAATTATGTGCATATGGTATGTGGGTGCGCTGGGGACCGGGTGCCGGCAGCGTCCTAATTTTTGGCGGTGTGTATCCTTGAGTCCACGACTCCACGACTACCCAGTGGCCCGTTTTGAATCGCGGCATGAGGGACGCGGATGAGGGACGGACGCCGTCGGACGGGCAGGCAGGGCGCACAGTGGCGGCGCAGCCAGGCGGCGTCGTGAGGTGCGGGGCCATGGTGGCGAACGCTGGGCGTAAGTAATGCGTGCGGGAGAGCGGCGGCGCCGTGCTCCAGTTCAGTTTGTGAGGGTGGGACCAGCACTGTTCTGGTCGTGACTTTCAGGTAGGACTATCTACGCAGACTACGCTCGGGAAAATCGGCCGTGGAGGCCGCTGTAGCGCGCGTTGCCGTTCCAAAAAGGTCCCACGCTACCGATATTGATTAGCCTTTGTGCTTGCCCGCGCGCGGCTTCGTCTGCTGCTGGGTTTTTGCTGCGCGCAGCTTGTTTTCCGCCCTTCCTCACCTCCAGCGCTAAGCTGCCGTGTGGCAACACACAATCACACAAACACCCCCCGCAGTGCAGCGGCCACACCGCCGTGACAAAACACACACCACGTCGACATCTACTCACGCCGACGACAACTCACCATGTTCTCCCGGTCGCCGGCAGCGGCGTGCGGGCCGCACGTGCACACGCTGAAGTATGTGGCCAGCAGCGCGCCATCGCGGCGGACGTGCGACTACTGCCGCGGCGGCGGCACGGGGCCGTGGTGGGAGTGCCGGCCGTGCAACTTTGACTTGTGCAGCGCGTGCTTCTGGGCCTCGCGCAGCAAGCCCACCATGCCCACCGAGTACGCACACTCACACGCGCTGGAGCGCGACATCCGGACGGGGCCCAACGTGTGCAACCTGTGCCACGAGACCAAGTCGCAGCTTGTGACCTGCCGCGCCTGCAACTACGACGAGTGCTACGACTGCTACCGGCGCAGCGGGTCCAGCCTGGCAGGCGGCAGCGGCGGCGGCGGCGACACGCTGGGTGACGCGCTCCTACGAGCGCTCATTACCGGCGCGGTGACGGGAAGCGGGGGCGGTGGCAGTGGCGGCAGCATTGACCACGCTCACCCCCCCGTGCACACCCGCTCCGCCACGACGCGTTGCGATGGGGGCCGCCCCAACGGGACCGGGCTTTTCTGGCAGTGCCGGCCGTGCCACTTTGACCTGTGCACCGCCTGCTACCGGCGCTCGCGCAACCGTACCACGCTGCCCACCGATTATGAGCACCCGCACCCGCTGTCGTCGGGGGTGCGGTCCGGTGCGGTGCGCTGCAACCTGTGCGGCACCACCACCTCCGACTTGCACACGTGCCGAGAGTGCGACTGGGACGAGTGCGGCAGCTGCTTCCGGCAGTCCAATTCAAAGCCATCAGCGGCCGCCATTGCCTCCGTGTTGGCTGGCCTGCTGAGCAGCAGCGGCGGCGGCGGCGACCCCACGCCCCCGCAGCCTGCTCCCTCCCCCGCGCCCGCGCCCGCACCTGCGCCAGCATCCGCCGCGTCGTTGGCTCGCATTGCGGAGCTGGAAAGGGAGGTGGCGAGCGTGCGGCAGCGCATGGAGCAAGAAGCCACCACGCACCGTGAGCGCGTGCGCGACCTGGAGCGCCAGCTGGACGCCATGCGCGGCGAGCGCGACACGGCGCGGCGTGAGGCGGCGGCGGCGGCCGCCGCTGGCCCGCCGGGTGGGCGGCTTGCCACCCTCGAGCGCGAGTTGGGTGCCGCTCGCAGCGACGTGGAGTTCCTGCGGCGGGAGCTGGAGCGCTACACTGCCGGCGGCGGCGGTGGCGGCGGCGGGGGACACGGAGGCGGTGGTGGCGGCGGCTACGGTGGCGGCGGTGGCGGCAGGGGTGGTGGCGGTGGTGGCGGGCCGCCAACGCAAGAGGACCCCTCCGCGGGCCCCACCATCACATTTGCGTACAACGCGGCGGAGGCGCTGTGGTGAGAGTGCCTCCCACTGGCGTACACGACCGGTACCTTAATTAATGGTTGACTTGCATTTGAACCGTGGCAATGAGAACAAAGCACTCAAGCACCGCGCCGTGGTCGCGTCGTTTGACAACCACGCGCGGTCAAGCAGCGCTGCAAATGGGCACACAAAACAGAGTATGAGGCGTTGGAGGATGGCGTGGCACAGCAACCAGCGGCAGCGCGCAATCGCCGGTCCTTCATACAGTCTGGTACAGTATAACAGTCGCGGGAAGGTGCCAACACACGGCACACCGGTAGGCGCACAGGGGCGCTTGTCAATGAAGCACATGCAAGGGGTCGGCATGAAAATTGCATGCGCCGCAGGGGAGTAATACCATTTCACAAGCCAGTGATGTCTCTCTCCGTGTGGCCCACCAGAATGGCGCCACCACCACGGCCAGCAGCGGCACCACCGCCAGCGCCACCAGCGCTGGCCATGGGTAGGCGGGTGTACCAAGTCGTGCCACCCCCGTCCCCCGTGGCCTCCGTGGCCCCGGAGCTCGTGTCTTGGCGCGTGTGCATCAGGGTGTTCAGCGCGGCACGCTCGCCCGCTGCCAGGCCCGTTAGGTGCCACGCCGTCAGCCCTTCGTCCCCACCGCCGCCGCCGCCATGCCGGCTGTCGTCCACACTGCCGCCTTCCGCGTGTTCGCGCACGTCCGCTTTCACCACCGCGGCGGTCCGTACCACCAGGGTGTGCGGCAGTGGCGCTGGTGCAGCCAGCGGTGAGCCGTCGTTGTGCACGTCGGGGAACACAAGCAGGCCGCCCGGCAGGTGGTCGTAGTCGGAGCACGGGTAGCGCGTGGCACGCAACGGTGCCGGGCGGCCGCCAGCTTGCGCCGTCGCTGCCAGCGGCGTCGGGCTGGCGGTGCTCTTCCGCGCCGCCACCAGGTTTGGTGTCGGCAGCGTGGCAATTGGTGTTGTGCCCACCCCGCCTACATGTATGCCGCCCGGCGACGACACGCCGGGGTGGTACGACGTCGTGGTGCCAGCAGCGGGAGTTGCCTCCCCACCGGCGGCAGCCGTGGCAGCTTGTGGCACCCGGATCCGCGGCACAGCGATATGAAGCGGCATGCCGGCGGTTGTTGCATCTGGTGGTGTGGTACGGGTACCGGTACGGGCGGTGACGCCGCTGGTGGGTGCCGCCAGCGGTGAGGTGGGGGAGCCGCGCATTGTCAACACGTGCGCGCTGCGAACCGTCATGACGCCGAAGCTGGCGCCGCTAGCCGGGTTGCTGCTGCCGCCCAGCCGGCTGGTGCCCTCCGCGCTGGCGCCGGCGCGCGTCTGCGCCGTCAGCGTGCTGCTGGTGCCTACCTCCTCCCCCGTGATCCCAACGGGGCTGCCCGCACTGGCGACCAGCTGCTCCATGCTGGGCATCGCGACTCCAGAGCTGCGCGCCGCGACGACAGTGGCGCCGGCAGGGCCGCCGCCAGACAAGGCCAGCGCGGGTGTGTTGGCGCAGTCAACCGGGGTTGGGACCACGGAAGCAATGCTGGGCGTCGTGGACCCGCGCAGGCGCACGATGGACAGGGTGCGCATGACGCTGCCGGCGCCCGCCGTGGACGTGCGTGTCGCCGTGCTGCCACCGCCACCGCCGCCGCTGCCGCGCCCAGCCAGCGCCCGTGGCGCGCTGCCCGGCGACGTGTCCGACCCGCCTTCAGCCGCCGGCAGCGGTGACGTGCCGGCCGCAGTTCTGGCACTACTCGCACCACCGGCACCGCCGCCGCCGCCGCCGCCGCCAGTACGCGAGCCCACTGTGTGTGTCAGTGCAAGTGCGCCCGCCGGCCGCGAGCCCGCGGGTGGCGAGGCTGGTGAGCTGCCGGCGGACTGCCCCACCCGGCCGCCACCACCGGCACTGCAGCTGGCCCCCATGGTTCATGGCAGCTGGATGATGGCAATGGCCTTCTTGATGTCGACGCCGTCGTCCAGTGAGCAGCGTCCGTCACCACAACAGCGGCGGAAGCCTGCGGCAGGGCGCGGGTGAAAGGGGTGGTGGTGTACAAGTGATGGAGTGTGAGGTGCGTGCGTTGGGGAGTCCATCCACCTTGTACCACTGCACAAGGCCGCGGCCACGGCAGCACGAGTGGTGGCAACTGGCCGCACCCCACAACGGACATCGCATGCCTATCGCGTCCACTGTGTTGTTGGCAACACGCATGTTTATGCGGGGCGGTGCTTGTTGTATGCAGCTGTGGCCTCAGCAGCTGTGGTACTGGTAGTGAGTGGCGTGTACGGGTACGACGACATGGCCTGCGCCCATCTCAGTCGTCAGTGCCACGCACGACAGCGGCGGCATCAGCAGCTGTAACAGTATACTGAGGGTGCAGGTGTGGCGGTCCGTGGCCCGCCCTCAGCCACCCACGGGGGTGATGGGCAGCGTGCAGGGTGCCGTTGGTGGTGGACGCTGGTGTGGGGCACACTTTGACGTGCCGCGTGCACTGCAATCATGCTGCTGCCGTCGACGTCGTCACCCCTCCCGCCACCACTCCCGCTGCCACCGCCGCCACACCACACGCACCTGCCCGCCTGAATTGCAACAATCCACTGATGGGGCGCGGGTGATGGACACGTGCAGTGCAGGCCGTTTGCCTGCCGCCGTGAGGATCCTCCGCCCCTTTTAAATTGCGAGGTGCGGCCGATTGTCGCGGTGGTGACGTGTCCCGGCACCACCGCCACCGCGGCGCGGAGGTGCGACCGTGTGCGTGCGCCGTGCGTGCGTGCGTGCAACGGATTGCCCCCAACAACGGCCGGCGCCAACCACACCATAGCACTGCGTCACAACAGCCGTGGCGGTGGCTGTACCAACGCCACGCAACAGCCCCGCTGGCGCTCCAACCGCGTGTTTCTACCGCGGCCGTTGCTCTGAAGTTGGCGGACACCACCCTCCGTCCCTGTCACACCACGTGGTGGGCCGGTGGTGGCGGCACTGGCGGAAGGATACCGGCGTCGCCGCCGGCGTCGCGCCGGCCACCCGCGCAGCAAGTACTTACAGAATGTCAGTGCCTGGCGTGTGGCGTTGCGTGTGGTGAATTTGCGCCGCGGTGACGTGATGTGCCGCGTTGAAGGATGTGACTGCAGCAGCGCCGCCGGATTGCTACCGGTACCGCCGCAACAAACGCAGGCTGCAGCTTTACCGACGTCTGGCGGCAGTGGCACAGACGCGCATGGTAGTCAGGCACAACTGCCGGCACGCCGAGGATCCTAACGCCGCACTACTGAGCTGGTATGCATGCGGTGAGTGGTGTGCGTGTGTGTGCCGGCATGTTTCCGTTGTGTGTGGTGCGGCGTGTGGCGGCGTGTGACGCGCCTCGCACCAACGTGTCACTTCCCAAGCTACCGGCCGGTGTCCGCGCACCCGCGCGATAAACGACGGTGGCCGTGCGTTTTTCGCACCCCTTCCACACATGCAAAGGTTTTATTGCAATCGTGCTGCCCGTGCTGTGTGGCTGCGCGGATCTTTGCCGCTGGCCGCGTTTGAAATGTGTGACGACAATCCACTTTGGACGTTGGCACGAAGTGCCATGGGTCCGCGTCCAGGACGCGGAGCTGTGGCGTCACCACTGCCGGAAGGGCGACAGACAGACGGCGGCGCAGTGCTGCACAGCAGCGCGCGCACGGGCAATTCATGATGCAGGCAGCGATGGCAGCCGCGTCGTGTTGAGATTGTGACGGCAGTAACGGGCTATGGCCACGTGCCGCCACGCACGAGGCCAGTGTCCAACGCTGACGTTGCGCACCGTTTGACTGGCATGGCGGCGCGGCCAGCAGCGCCGCCAGCTGGCGGGCACCGGTCACACCGGTGGGCGCGCGCTACTGTGCGGCGATGGCATGCAAGCTACCGGTACTGGACGAAGCACACGCACGTGGTGGCATGCACTGCACGGAAAGCAATATGCCGCCCTTTCAATACGCATGTAGTTGACAAGGTAGTGTGTTGTTGATGTGCCATGCCAGGCTGCGCGATGGGCCGCGCCGGCGACCGCGTGGCGGCGCAGCGCACTTGGCCACGTGATGCAGCACCGTAAGACGGTACGGGTACGGTGGTACCTCGCCAATGCGGAATGCGCATCAACCGGGGCCGCGTTGGTTACTCCAAGGCTGTCCACGCGCGGCAGTCTGCAGGCTGGCGTGCTTATGTGTGCGGTTTTGGTGGCGGCATCCTCCATGGGCGCGGCGCCGCCGCTGGCCCGTGCCGCTGACCCACAGCAGGAGGAACATCATGCCCAACGGCAGCGGGACCAGCAAGCGGAGCCGGGGAAAGCGGAAACTGTCAAGACAGAAAGGGAACATTCAAGTAGGTGGACGACGCGCGCGCGACGCGCGCTGGCCGCCGCGTGATGGGTAACGCCACACACAAACATCAACCCGCACGGGCGGGGGCATGAACAGTGAAAGGGCAGGCATTTCATACAAGCAAACAGCCGCGCATGTGGTGACATTTCTAGCTACAAATACACCATCGCCCCGAGGTGCAGTGGACCCACGTCGCGCAGCTGCCTAGGAGCCGCACCGCAAGCAGGAGCAGGGCCGTCGCCGCCCCTGCTGCCACCCCTAGCGCCCCGCCCCGCTGCCAGCGCTGGCAGCTTGCTGGCTACCGGAACGTCGCAACGGCATACGATGGTAGGGTGCGCAACAGTGCCGGTGGCGCGCCGCAGCAGCGTCAGTCATCGTCCAACGGTTCGCGCCCTCTGACGTTGGGGCTGCCGCTGCTGCCGCTGGCGTGATCCACCCAGCTGTTGCAGCTCCGGCCGCTGCGCGGCGTCGGCATTGGGTACATGCTGGAGTCGCCGTCGCTGAAGCTGCTAGGCGTGTCGTCACTGCACCCACTGCCAAGCGTGTGTCCCGCCTTGGGCGCCGCCCGGATGCCGCCTGGTACCAGCGAGGGCAAGGGCGGCTGCTGGCGCGCGCCCAAGTGCGAGTACAGCGCCCGGCTGGCGGCGGTGGTGGCAGCCAGCTCGGCTGCCGTCAAGCCGTAAAGCGCGCTGCCAGAGTCGGTAGGTGGTTCATCTATGACGGGCGGCAGGGAGGGGGCCGGGGCTGGGGCGACAGGGGGTTGGTGGCCCCTGCTTCCAGTGGCTCGCGGTGTGCCGAGGCTCGCGCCGGCTGGCACCGCCACACGAGGCGACCCTCGCTCGCCGGCCCGCCCACTACTGCTTGCCCCCGCCCGCTCCTCCACTGACAGGTGGGAGCGGAGGGAGCTGCTATGCCGCGAGTAGCCGCCTGCCGCCAGCGTGGTGTTGGGGGAGCGGGACCCCGCCGCCGGGCTGCTGGCGGCTGCAGCATGCACGGCGCGAGGGTCAGCGGGCGCGCCGCCCGTCGGTGCCCGAATGCGGAGCGAGGTGGTACTACCGTTGCTGGGGGCGGGGCCAATCGCCGACGTTGCGCTTACAACCGGTGGCATTACATGCACCGGGGCGTCAGGCAGCCAGGTACGTGGCGCGATGGGAGGCAGTTGTGGCGACGACGGCTCACCGCACCCGCGCAGCGCGCTGCCGCCGCTGCGCTGCGTATCTGGAGTATGGCCGCTGCCGGGCAGCACTTGCGCAGCATCTGCCGCCACCGTTGCCGCGTCAGCAACCACGCATGGCTCTGTTGTACGGCGCACCACCACATTCACAAGGGTGGGTGTCGCCACGTCGCCGCTACGGCGACGCAGCGTCGACTGCGCGTCTGCTCCATTGCCGCCACAGCAATGTGCAGACGCGCAAACGGCACCCATTGTCGTACCGGCGCGCTGCAATGCCGCGCACAGTACATTGACGGCACGCAGCAATGCACGCAATAATTGGGTTGCGTCCGTGCCGGCACTGTCTACAATGTGTTCTGGAGCCAGCCCCGCGCGCCCTGGGCCTGGCCTACTACGGCGCTACTACTCCTGCCTGGAGGGAAACCAGCTGAGGTACGGTACCAGTACCAGTACCAGTACCGGTAGTCCAGTGGTAGTAGTTGGGAGCCCGATTTGGTGCGCGCGGCAGATTTGTATTTTACCTGCCACCCATGGCCATGGGCCCTGCCGCCCTGCAGTGTGGACAATGATCATCGATGGACTGTTTGCAGTCAGCCATGCGGCAGAGCGCAGCCGTTCTGCATTCTGCCGATGACACACAGCAGACGATTTTGATGGTGTTTCCATTCTGGATGGTTCACCGGGACCAGTGTCGTCCACTGCGCAAACCTGCGCAACGGTGCAACCCCGCCCGCAGCTGGTACCGGTAGCAAGCCTGCCATGGTATTGGTCATCGCGTGTGCCATGGGTCCGGACTCCGGAGTGCTGTTGTCCGGACGGCCAGGGTCGCGCCGGCGCGGTGTCAACAGTTCAACAATGATGCAGCGCAGCGTCTGCCGTGCATGGCGGGCTGCGCAGAGGTGGGCGCAGCGCGCAGCGCTATCACCAGCACCGCAAGAAATGGGACCGGTGCTGTACATGATGGAGAAGTGGCCGCGGCCACGGTGCCGCAGCAGTGTACCGGTAACAACAATAAGCAAGTCGGGACGAACCTGGACGGAAACAACACAGGGCGTCAAAAAGGGTCAGCGTTTATGAATCATGGTCGGGCTCGTATGGACGCGCTTGGATAATGTCGCCGTCGCCGCTGCTGCTGCCGCCGCTGCCTGCCTCGTCATCGGAGCTGTCGACGGCGCCGCAAACGTCGCGCAGGGTGCCAATCGCCGGCAGCGGGTACATGCTGGCAGCGCCCGCCTCGCTTGCCTCCCGCGTGCCGGCGTCTGACGCGCACTCAGGGACAAAGGGCAGCGGCAGTGCCGTGCCGCCCAAGGCCCGTCGCGACAGCACCCGCCGGACGGCGTCGCGGGGCATGGTGCGCGCGCTGGACGGCGAGGCGGTGAGCGAGTACTGGTACCGGCTGTCTGCCGCCAGCCCCGGCAGCTCTGCCATGGTGATGGCGCCGGGCGGCAGGTCCGCCACAACTGGAGGCAGCGGCGTATGCGCCGATGCACGCACATCGTGGGCGCTGTGAGCCGTGTGCAGGCTGGCTACCGCGCGCGGCGTGCCAATGGTGACGCCGGCGGGGGTCGGCAGGAGCGAGATGTCGTACGGGTCGCCACCGTCCGCCACCGTGAAACGAAATGATGTTGGAGCTGAGCGCGGCCCTGCCCTGACTGTGTCACGTGTTGCCATCCCCCGTGGCGTGCTACTGGCGCTGCGGGAGTGGTTAGTGGCACGCAGCTGACTGTAAGCGGCCACCCACTCGTTTGGAGACGACCTGCTGGGTGCGTCGATGGGTGGCGCACGGATGGCAGGCGGCGGCACGTTGCTGGCGCCGCCGCCACCCGCCTCACCATGCGTTCCCCACGCCGCTGCTGGCACAACATGTTGCGTGTGCCCTGGCGCAGCGCAGTGCGTGCCACGCGCCACTTCTCCTGCGGAAGGGGTGACGCTGCCGCGGCTGCTGTCAAACGCCAGCATCGACACGCTGGTGCCGGCGCTCGCTCCTGTCAGCCGCATCCCGTCGCTGACGCTGGTGCTGGCGGTGCGTTCTACTACCCGCACCAGCGCGGGCGTCACCACCATTGCCGTCGTCGACTGCGCTGCTGAGTCTGCATCGCTGTTGACGGCATTCGGACGCTCCGCCGCCGGCGTGTGCACGCTGGTGCTGCTGGTGCACCCCATCCCGCGGGTCACGGTCTAGCCGTTGCCGTGCCCACACACACGCACACCCACACACGGGTGGGTGCTGTGCCGTCGACGAAAAGTGGCGCGGCCGGCCTGTTCCGTTTTGGCTGCCGGTCGTGATGAGTGCAGCGCGCCAAGGCTGGTGACCGAGCAGGCCTGCAGCACGTTACGAACTTCCGCCGAGGGCCTCGTGACCAAAGTTGGAACTTGCCTTTCTCGCGTCACCCGGCCCTCCCCACACTCACCGGGTGGCGGGCATCGAACCGCGGCTTGCACACCGGTGAAGCGGTTACGTGTCAATCAGCTGCAACACCATCCACTCCCTCCTGCGCCCGCTCTCCACGCTGGGACTTACCGTCGTGTCGCAAGTACAGGAGCGCTGCACTTGCCATGACCCCTCATCAGACGCTCGGCACGGGCAACGACACCATCGGCGCCCACACACACGCGCGCGCATGCACACATGCTAACAACTGGAGCTCACGGCGCACTTTAAAAGCGGGAAACGGGCATGCAACAGCAATAATGGGCGACACAGGGTCGCGGCTACCAGCAGGTTATGTTAATACGAACCAACACGCAGCAGCGCGGCAGTCGGGTTTACACCGGTCAGTCAGTCAGTCAATACATGCAGCCGCGGAAGGAGCGGGAAGTGGCAGTCACGCGCCGGATGGGACGCGCAGGGAGCACAATAGTTGACGCACGTGACGTGGGGGGGACGCATGGAGCAGGGAGGTGGGAGGAAGGGCATGCAGTCGTGGTGACCGGGACCCCCCGCCGGGCCCCTGCGACCGCCGCAACGACGCATCAGTAATCCGAGGCGTCGGAGCCGTAGTGGTAGCCACTGCCCGCCCGACTGGACGGGCTGCCACGGCAGCTGGGGAGCGTTGGCATGGGGTACATGCTGCCGCCGTCGCCCTCGCTGCCCCCCGAGTCGCTGCCGCTGTCGCTGACGGAGCCGGTGTAGCTACCGCTGGCCGCCGCGCTGGCGCGTGGGGTGGCCAACTTAGCTGCAGATGCCCGCCGCACAGCAGCGGTGGGCGCGCCTTCTGCCATGGAAATGACGGTGCCGCCCGCCGTCCGCCCCTGCTGCTCTGCGTACGTCAGCGCGTACTGCGCGCGCTGCTGGACCCCCATGGTGTGCAGGTCCAGAATGGTCATGGCGGCGCCGCTGCCCGTCCCGCTGGTCGTTTCATCGTCCAACCCCGCCAGCGCGCCAAGGTTGTGCGCGCTGGCACGCGCGGCAGCGGCGGTGGCGGCTGCCCGATCGCGGTCGCTTGGTCGTCGTAGTTGCTGGATGGATGACGCGGCAAACAACTCGCCGCCAGCACCACCGCGCGCCGCCTCCGTCCCACTCCCTTTCCGCGCATAACCGCCAGCTGCCAGACCGCCATTGGGCAGTGGCGCAACAGGCACAGCGCCCGTACTTGATCGCGACGCCAGCGGCGATGCCACGCTGGGTGAGCCACCATGTGTGGATGGGCCGGTGAGCGGCACGGCGGGGGCGGCACCGCCCCGTCCCGTCGGCGGCGGTGTTGGGGGACGTGGCGAGGGAGATGAGGGACCCCTGGGCCCCCTTTCCCCCCCCCCCCCCCTTACCCACACCCCCGCTCCCGCCCCCCCCACCCACTCCGCCCTCACCGCCGTCCCCACGGTGCCCCCACCGGGCGGGGCTGGTGCCGGCACCACCGCCGTGCCGCCATCCCCGCCGCTGCATACCGCCCCCATTCTTCTTTCGCCTGCGTTTTGCCGCCCTTCCGCTCCTACCGGTACAGATCTACGTCAGCTATTTCTCGCACAAGCAGCGCGGCATGCGTGCCACACGCGCGCCCTATTGGCCTCACACACACACACACACACACAAACAACCACATGCAGCTACACGACGCCTTGCTGTGCGCTTCCAAGGTAAGACAGCAGCGGCGCTACCGTGGGTTGGGGCATACGCTGGTACACGAAACGGGGATGATGGGCAGAGAGGAGAAGGGCCGGGAGGGCGGAAGCGCGCCATACACGCACACGCACGCCGTGTGTCACGCGCGCACGGTGCCGGCACACGCCCTGCGTGGCGCTGCGCACCCCACCACCAGCGCGGTGCCTGCCCCCGTAAAAATGGCGCGTCGCGCGCTCCCGCGCCGCCTGCCGCTGCCGCGCGTTGTCTTCCCGCACGCGGCGGCTGCTGCTCCCTTGTGACTTGTGACTTGTCGACGGGTTGCTCCGAGGCGGCTGCAACCGCGGATTAACTCCCACCCCGCCGCCTTCCGTTACTGCAGTGCAGTGCACACTGCACCGGCAGTTAGTGCAGTGACGCGCTGCTGTCGTGCGGGGTCGCGGGCCGGCAGCGCATCTTGCAAGTTGTAACCACACTGTGGACTGTGCCACTGTGGTTCACATGCACGCGCGCGAGCGAGAGTGAAGTAGTGCGTGCCGCGTGCTGCAGCGCACCCGTGCGTGCGGTGCGCGTCTGTGACAACCGGTCTACCGGTACAGCATATGCGGCAGCATGGAGTGTGTGGGGACAGCCGGGACGGGGGGGGCAAGTGCCCCGGCAGCAAGCAGCGCGCGCCCACACACCCACGACTGTCACCGTGTGTCATGGGCGCTGGGCCTCGCCGCAGCAGCACTGCACGCAGTGGCCGTCGCCGCGGCAGCTAGCACGTGAACTGATTATTGTGGCGTCGTGGTTCAATGTTGCTTTACCCGTACGCCGCACAGGCGCACGGGCGCACCAGTTGAGGGCAGCAGGCCCGGTTGGTGCGCACACTACAAACACGCAGCGCCCTACACGCTCGCCGCGAGTAGTGTGAGCATTGTGCACAGTACTCCTGTACTGGTGTGTTGTGCTGTGCAATGGCGCTGCTGGGCATGTGTGCGTGTCATTGTTTGGCATGCGACACACTCCGCACACGCCCACCCCAGTGACCACACCACACACCACACCTCCAGCCTCCAGCTGCGCGCTGCCGGCAGCCAGCAGTTCGACGTGACGGTGGCAGAGTATGTAATCGGTACAGCCAACGCTGCGGCAGGTGGCCTTGGTGCCGCGCACAGTTCCAGTGGCGTGCTGATCCATCACTGGCGGCCGCCACTGTGCCGGGCAGCCGCTGTGCCGGGCAGCGCGCTGCCGCGTCCAACCTGCGTCTGCGGCGCCGTGGAAGCGGCAGGCATGCAGCGAAAACGGTGGAGTCGCAGCAGCGACAGCAGCGGCAGCAGCAAGGGCGGCACTGAGACAGACTGCAGCTGCCGCGCGTGTGGAGCTAGAACAGTTGGCCTGCGAGTGGCCGCCTGCCGCCCGCCGCGGCCCAGCCACTGCTGGCCACGTGATTCAACCATGCCATCAGCTTCCAGCCTTCCATGGCCCGGCCAGGCCGCACTTCCGCGTGCCATGACGATGGCCGGTCAGCCGGTGACGTGACCAAAGCTGCTTGCCTCCTCCACCACCGTCAGCAGCGCAAGTGAATCGACACCGCGGGTACGACGCAGTTATGTGTGCCCCAGCCCTCCACGCAGCGTGTGGCTGTGCCGCTGCTGCGGACGGGTGAGTTTTTGTGGTTGCCATCCAGGTTGCCATCGGGGTTTACCCGTGACACCATCTGGTGTGCACGCGACGAAAACCAACAGCGGCGGCCGCGGCGGCGGATGATGATGATGGTAACGGCGACGCGACGCCACACCGCCTTCCTTCCCACCGCACTGCCAACCCCAGTGTCGGCAAATCCAGCGCCGCCACGTGGTGGCGCACCACACCTCGGCCTGGGTTACCGGCGTGGCAAGCTGCGGCAGCCACACGCGCGCGCGTGATCGCTGTGTGACTGACGGAGGTGGACGACACACAGCCTGATGAGCAACGACGTGACCGCACCGCCGCCGACGTCGTCACTCCCTATGCGTCAAGGCAACCAAGGCAGCGACTCGACACACCCGCCCGGCCACTGCAAGCCAACGCTGTGACGCGCGTGTTGGCTCCCCGTCACGCAGCGCCGCTGCGCTGACGCGTGGTGGCCAGGCCTCCCGCGGCGGTGCCGCACCACCACGGTACCACCGCCTGCCTTGTACAACCCTACCGGTACATTGTGAACCTGTTGACGACACGACTGCTGTGCCCGCCACCGCGCCCGCCGGCCCCGTCGGCGCTGCGCTGCAATGGACCAGCTGCTAGCGCCGCCACACGTGCGCGTGCCAGCCGACCGGGGTGATGGCGGCCGCGGTGCGGCGGCGTCGCCGGCGGCCAGTAGTGTGACGAGCAGTGGGCCGACCACGGCGGGGGCGGCGCCAGCGCCCGGCACCGCCAGCTCCCATCCATCATCCTCCACCATTGCCATCATCTCGACGCCAGCCGCCGCTGCGCGGTATGCGGCACACGACGCTGGGCGTGCCGGGGCGGTGGCACCTGCCGCCGTGTGGCGCTTGCGTGCACAGCGTAGTGGTGCGGTGACGCCGGCACCGATCGTGGCAGCAGCGGTGGTGGCGGGCAGCAGCGTTGCCACGCCGCTGGCACGCGACGGCATCGATAGTGTGCGGCTGGTGGTGGGTGACACCAGCACGGCGGGCACCCCGCGTGGCGTCGCTGGGGTTGCAGCCCCGCCCGCACCACTACCTTCTGCTGGTGGCACCGCGGTGCGACGTAGCAGCAAGGTGCGGACACCGTCACATGCACCACCATCACCACTGCCGCCGACTGCCGCCCCGGCGGGCGCTAGTACCTGGCTAGCACAAGCGCACCGGTGGGGGACAGGCGGCAGTGAGTTCAGCGGCGGCGGCAGCAAGTGGGATCATCACACGACGGTGTCACGGCACGGCGGCGTCGGGGATGGCGGAGACACCCCAACGCCGCTGCCACCGCCGCCGCCGTACTCCTTCCTCCGCTCTGCCTGCTGTCGCCTGGGCGCCGGGTTGGTGGTGCTGGTGGCGGTGTTGACCGCCTTTGCTGCCGTCCACGTGCCGTCGCTCATGGTGGCCGCCAACCTGGCATCGCTCACACCCGGCCGCCCCGCCGACTCGCTGCAGCGCTCCCTCTCCACCGTGCTAGATAACATCGTGCATGGTACGCGCAGCGCACGGCCGCGCAATGCATGCTGATTCACACAGTGCACGTTACTCCACTGCCC
>Ga0066256_1003088_pt1 | contig 16684 bp, 9 predicted proteins | sample ThiBio_1000_biof_FD_87107 | JGI IMG/M metagenome (GOLD analysis project Ga0066256, IMG submission 87107) | Wastewater bioreactor microbial communities from Cape Town, South Africa - Thiocy_expt_1000_biof (version 2) | ecosystem: Engineered > Bioreactor > Thiocyanate-remediating >...
GGCGGTGGCGGGCCCCATGGTGGCGGTACCGCCCCTTCAGCGACAGGCGGCGCCGCCCCCCACCACCGCGTCAGGCTCGCCAGCAGTGCAGGTGCGTCCGCCAGCAGCGCAACCCCAGCGTCGTCACCCTCACCACTGCCAACACTATGTTTCGCTGCCTGCACGGCAGCCACTAGCGCATCAAATGTCAGCGCTAACAGCCAGGTGCTGGTTGTGGCGTCAGTTGTCGCCAGCACGCGAGTGATGGCAGACGACGCCAGCCCTCGCGCATCGACTGCGGCGTCTGCGTCGGTGACAACAGTTGCGACGCCGCCATCACCATCCCTCCCGCCGCGCGCGGCGCCAGCAACCTCGTCCACCCACGCAAAGCCATCCACCAGGTTGGTGACCGCCAGCCCCAGGTCGCCGCCCAGCCACATGAGGTCGCCGCCGCCGTCCCACGTTACCTGCACAGCAACAACGACCGAATCGGTGGTAGTGAGGTGTGGGGCAATACAATGCGTGACCCAGCAACAAACCAACACGGCACGTACCTTCAGGATGGCGGCGTCCTCTAGGATGCAAGCCAGCGGGGAGAGCGCCTCGGCGCGCACCATGTCGTCGCTGGACATCGCGGCGCAGGGCGGGGACACATGGACGGTGCGGTACAAGTGGCGGCGGGCGGTGCTGCCAGGCCGGTATGACGCCACCACGGCGTCGACATCGACGAGGATGGCTGGCGGGCTGGCTGTTGCGTCGCGCTGCACCGGCACCAGCAGTGCGTGGTGCACGCGTTGAAAAGCAACTCCCGGCTCGCTGCCGGCTGCCAACACGGTGGCCGTCGCCGACGCGGCGCCGGCAGCTGCTGCCGCGCTTCCGCTGCCACAACCACCACTACCGCTGCCGCTGCCATACCGTGCGTTCTCTATGCGCTTGTATGCGGCGTCCAGTGGCGACGCGGTATCATGCCACACCTTGAGGCCCACGGCTGCCACACCCGCTGCCGTCACGCCCGCCACCCACTCACTCAGCGCGTCGCAGGTGGTAATGGCTACCAGTGGCGGTGCCGGTGCCGCGTCAGCAGCATCCGCCATCGCCTCCAACCGCGGCCGCTTAGCAGCGCTGCCAACTGACGATGGGGGCGGCACGGTTGTTGCTGCCGCTGGAAACATGGCAGCCAAGTCATTTACAGGTGCGCCGCCACCGCCAGAGAGACAGCTAGCGATGTACGCCAGGATGGCGGGGTCTACTACCCGGTCTGCTGGCAGCGGGCCCAGCGGCCACCGGGTAGCCAGCGCGGCGGGCGGCGTGCCAGCGGCAATGGCAGGGGCAAGTGCAACACGCAGCACAGCCTCGGCCTGCGGGTGGCGGGGCGCGCAGCGTGGGCGGCGCGACCCCAGCTTGGCTACCCGCAGGCACGGCGTGGATCGTAGCCACCGCAGCACGGCGGTGGGCGGCACGCGTAGTGGCGCGCCGCCACACCGCTCCCGCAGCTTGGACAACAGCGCCGGCAGCGGCACGTAGCCATGCGCGTCGCCTACGCTGCGCAGGAAGTCCGGCAGCAGCGCGGCATCAATGATGGACGGCGCCAGCAGGTACGCCGTTACAGCAGCAGCTACACGCCGCTCGCCGCGACGTGCGTCCACGGCACTCACGCCCGGCGGCGGGAAGTAGCAACAGGTGGTGCGGGCGCTGCCGCAGGCGCATGCAGCCAATCGCAGCGGCGCGTCGTCATCAGACGCGGGTATCAATGCATGCCCCACATGGCAGTTGGCAGCGCAGGCCGCACACACGGCGGGCGCCGCGCAGGTAGCGCATGCCACACAGCGCTGTGCCACAGGCGCCAGCCCGTGCACAGCGACGCTGCACACGGTCGCTGCTGCGCCGTCTACAACAACAGCGGCGGCGGCGGCACGGGGTTGAGTCAACAGCGCGGTCGCCAGTCCAGCAGGCCCACCGCCTCGCGCCCGTGCCACCAACACCGCCGGCTCTTCGTACCGCGCCAGCGCGCTGGTCAGCAGCACTGCTGCCGCCGCTGCCGTCAGTGGCGACGGCACTGACGATGGTGTCGCGGCCATGCTGCTGCTATGATGCTACGGCAAGGACCGACCAAGCAAGCGGCTTGCAGCAGCCTACAATCACAACCACCTCATCAGTTCGCTCATTCCCATCAAATATGACCGCTGTTCATTAACCCACATTTGTACACCACCCCTGTTGTTTGGGGCTACCCAAAGGTCCCAAACCAACACGTGGATACGTCGCATGTGTCGTATCTGTGTGCTACGCGTGTGACGGCCATACCACCATCCATACCCAAGGGCCAAGGTTGTGAGTCACAAAGGCACAAACAAAGCAGCCGGGGCGGGCAATTAGTGGCGAGTGGGGAGTGATAGCGAGTGGGATAGACAAGGGGGCGTAGGTGCAGTGGGTTGTTTTGAAGCGTGCTTCCCTCTGATTTTGTTGTCAATCGTCGCCTCTCTCCACCTCCTCCACTCTTGTGGTGTCGTGCAGCCAGGCCATCTCTCACCGCAGTGGGACGCTCAACATGTGGGTGGCATCGCGGGTGGCAGCGGCAGCGACGGCCGCCGGGCGGCTGCCAGCGCCATGGCTCAGGCGGGCCTGCGTGTCCATCGTGGCAGGAGCAGTGGATGCTCCTGTAGTTGATGCGGCGGCACCGCCAACACAACCGCCGTCGTTGCCGTCCATTGCGTTTGCAGCAGCTGCGTCGCCACCTACCGCTGCCGCTGCTGCCCCCGCCGCGGCCGCTGCCACAGCAGCAGCAACACCCGCCGCTACCGCAGCAGTACCAACACACAGAGAGAGCGAGGAGGTGGCGGCGGTGGACGCGGAGCTGCGGCGGCGCGCGACGTATGTGGCAAGCAGCGCGGCGTTCACGGCGCTGACGCCGGAGGATCGCGCTGTGGTGGTGGCGGCGTTCCGGGCGGCGGTGAGCGACGAGGAGCTGGCGGCACGCGCGTACCGCACCCTGGCCATGCCTGCCTCCCTGTACCCGCAGGTGGTGGGGAAAGCACGGCGGCAGCTGGTGACGGCGCCGGGTGCGCTGTTTGGCGACCGGCTGGCCGCGTTCCACGACTGGCTAGCGCTGGTAGAGCTAGCAGTGCGGGAGCCGGGCGCGCGGGCGCATGTGTGGACACACCACGTGCTGCCGCTGCTGGCTGCGGTGGGCGAGGCGACGTTTGGCGCGCAGCTGGCGGCGGCCCGCGTGATGCGACGCAGCGCCGACCTGCGCGCGCCGCACACGTGGTACCCGCGCGCGCGCGCGCTGCGGCGGCGTGTCATCTTCCATGCGGGGCCCACCAACAGCGGCAAGACGTACCACGCGCTGCGCGCGCTGAAGGAGGCACACAGCGGCGCGTATTGCGGCCCGCTGCGCCTGCTGGCGCTGGAGGTGTACGAGTCGCTGAACCTGGACGGCGTGCCCACCAGCCTGGCGACGGGGCAGGAGCGGAAGGACATGCCGTTTGCGGCGCACACGGCGTGCACGGTGGAGATGCTGGACACGTCGCGGCGGGTGGACGTGGCGGTGATTGACGAGATCCAGATGATTGGCGACCGGCATCGCGGCGCGGCGTGGACGCGCGCCTTCCTGGGCGTGCCGGCGCCCGAGGTGCACGTGTGCGGCGACCCGGCGGCGCTGCCGGTGGTGGAGGCGCTGACGGCGCTGTGTGGCGACAGCCTGACGGTGGAACGCTACGACCGCCTTACGCCCATGCACGCGCTGCCCGAGTCGCTGGGTGCGGACTACAGCCGCGTGGCGGAGGGCGACTGCGTCGTCGCCTTCTCGCGCCGCGACATCTACGCCATCCGGAAGACGATTGAGCGCAAGACGGCGCACAAGTGCTGCGTTGTGTACGGCTCCCTGCCGCCCGAGACGCGGTCGCAGCAGGCGCGCCTGTTCAACGACCCCGCCTCCACCTTCCGCGTCATGGTGGCGTCCGACGCCATCGGCATGGGCCTCAACCTCAACATCCGGCGCGTCGTGTTCCACTCGCTGGACAAGTTTGACGGCGAGGCGGTGGGCCCCGTGCCGCCGTCGTCCGTGGAGCAGATCGCCGGCCGCGCCCGCCGCCGCTCCAGCGCGTACTCCACCGGCTACACCACCGCGCGGCAGGAGGCCGACCTGCCGTACCTGCACGAGTGCCTCGCCACGCCCTCCGCGCCCATCACCGCCGCCGGCCTGTTCCCCAACGCAGAGCAGCTGCTCCGCTTTGCCGCCCTCCTGCCGCCCGACACGCCGTTTGCGGCGCTCATTGAGAAGTTTGTGACGTCGTCACAGATGGATGGCCCTTACTTCATGTGCCGCGACGCCAACATCCGCATGGTGGCGGCGCTGCTGCAGCCGTACGCGCTCACGCTGGCGCAGCGCGCCGCCCTCTGCCTTGCGCCCGCCAACCTGCGCTCGCCCGACGTGCGCGCCTACTTCCTGCACTTCCTGGAGCAGTACAGCGCCGGCGGCGAGGTGCGTCTCAACCTGCAGCTGCCGCACGCCGACCCCTCCTACCTGTCGCGCGACCTGGAGGTGCTGGAGGCCAAGATCCAGGCGCTCGACATCTACCTGTGGCTGGGCCAGCGCCTCGGCGTGCTGGGCTTCCCCGACCTCACCGCCGCCGCGCAGCGCCGCACCGCCGCCGCCGCCCTGCTGGAGGCCGCCCTCAACCAGATGTCAGACGACACGAAGGGCGACTGGGAGCGCAACCTGGCGCGCCGCAAGGAGCGCTACGCCCCCGACGGCGCCCGCAAGCGCGCCGCCGTCCTCGCCGCCGAGCGCGCCGGCCTTGCTACCGGGGGTTTAAGTGCGCCGTCGCCGCGGCCTTAGTTGCCATTTCAATGTCGTGTTTGTTGCACCATGTGGTCCATGTGCCGTCGTTGGCGGGTGTCGTCCCATTGGTAGGTACCAGTAGGTGATGATGGCGAATATGGATATTGCAAACGGCGCAATTAGCGGACGCAATATTCCTGTGATAGGGTCGCAGGACGTGTGGCAACAGAATGGCGGCGTGGCAGCGTGCCAGCGCATGCGCGCGTTATTTTGCGCGTGTGGTGTCGGAGCGTCGCCTCTCACACCACTCACCCGCCATCGCTCCTCTTACTGCGACTGGTGGTGCAGCGCCGACTGGTAGTGTTGCTGCTGCTACTGGTGGCGCCCGTTCGCTGACAACAGCCACAACAACTACTGCAACTACTGCGGCTGCGTGCATTGCTAGTGTGACGCCGCAGAGTGTGGCAGGAGCGACTGCAGCCGCAGGGGTAGTGCGTCATGCATCAACCAGCTGCAGCAGCAGCTTGGCGGGCCCACGTGCCGCCGCTCCTCCAAATGCAACAGCATCGGCAGCAGTAGAAACAACACAGCGGGCAGCGTCGAGCGCTGCAGGGGGCGGGAAAGTGGGTGGAGAGGGACGCGGTGCCAAGGGTGGCAGCCCAAAGGCGGCAGCTTCGACGCCCCCTCCTAGCGCAGCGGCTGGAGGCGGCATCACGCCGCGCGCCGTCGACTTCTCGGCGTGGTACCACGATGTCATTGAGGCGGCGGAGATGTCAGATGCGGGGCCGGTGCGCGGTACCGCTATTCTGCGGCCGCACGGGTATGCGGTGTGGGATGCGGTGCGGACGGCGCTGGATGAGCGCATCCGGGCGTCGGGGCACTCCAACGTTTACTTCCCGCTGCTGCTGCCCATGTCGTTCCTGGCGCGCGAGGCGGCGCACGTGGAGGGTTTTGCTAAGGAGTGCGCGGTGGTAACACACCACCGGCTGCGTGCAGTGAAGCGGTCGCCCAATGCGCCGCCGCTGCCGCCCGGCACGCCGCCGGGGCTGGAGCCCGACCCGGAGGCGAAGCTGGCAGAGCCGGTCATCATCCGGCCCACCAGCGAGACGGTGATCTGGGACGCGTTTTCACGGTGGGTGCGCTCGCACCGCGACCTGCCGCTGCTGTACAACCAGTGGGCCAACGTGGTGCGGTGGGAGATGCGTACGCGCCCCTTCCTGCGCACCTCCGAGTTCCTGTGGCAGGAGGGCCACACGGCGCACGCGACGCGGGAGGAGGCGGTGCGGGAGGCGGAGGCGATGGCGGCCATGTACGCCGACGTGGCGGAGAACGTGCTGGCCATGCCCGTCACTCGCGGCGCCAAGTCGGCGTCGGAGCGGTTTGCGGGCGCCGACGAGACGCTGACGTGCGAGGCGATCATGCAGAACGGCTGGGCACTGCAGTCCGCCACGTCGCACTTCCTGGGCCAAAACTTTGCGCGCGCCTTTAACGTCACGTTTACGACGCCCACCGGCGCCCGGGAGCTGGTGTGGGCAACGTCATGGGGCGCCTCCACGCGTCTGGTAGGAGGCGTCATCATGACGCACAGCGACGACACCGGCCTCGTCCTGCCGCCTGCCATCGCACCAACGCAGGTGGTGCTGGTGCCCATCGTCCCCGCCAAGGCGCCCGACACCAAGACACGTGTCATGGACGCCTGCACTGCTGCGGCAGCCGCGTTGCGCGCAGCCGGCGTGCGGTGCACCGTGGACGACGACACCGACACGCCGCCGGGCGCGCGGTACTTCAAGTGGGAGCGCAAGGTACGTCTCCCCTTTGTTGTTCACACGCACACGCACACCCCCACCCACACACACAACACAACGGACCCGCCACACGTGCAGGGCGTGTCGCTGCGGCTGGAGGTGGGTGCGCGCGACCTGGAGCGCGGCGAGGTAACGATGCGGCCGCGGACGGGCGGCGTGCGCGCCAGCGTGCGGGCTGAAGCCGGCGTGCTGGTGCCGGCGGTGCAGGCGGCACTGGCGCAGCTGCAAACCGGCTTGTTGGACGCCGCACGCGCACGGCGGGATGCGCTGGTGCGGCGGGTGGAGACGTTTGCGCCGTTGGCAGCTGCAGCGCGGGAGGCGGACGCAGCGAGTGGCGCCGGCGCAGGTGTCGGCCCCGCGCCCGTGTTCATTGCGCCGTGGGCCGACAACGCGGACAACGAGGCGCGCGTGAAGGCGGACACCAAGTACACGCTACGGTGCTACCCCGCCGCGGAGCAGGCTACCCTGCCGCCTGGCGCGCGTTGTTTCTTCTCGGGCGCCCCGGCCACTCACGTTGCCATGTTTGCGCGCGCGTTTTAAACTAGGGATAGTTAATTACGAGGGTGGGGAGCGCCAACCGCGCACACCACAGGTGGCAACACACAGGCCACAGTTTTGAGCGCAAGCAATATGGGCACACACAATGAGATAAGTGACGGCGGCCGGCGGCACTCGCTAACGCCACAAGCAACGAAAACACATAAACGACTGCTGCCGGTGGTGGTGGTGATGGTGGTCGGTTGGGAGACAAATGGGCGCAAGCGAGGGTGGGATAGGAACAAACTATCGATACTCGCACCAACAAACAAAGCCGCATGACGTCACGCGTCGCCCGCGCCGCGCTTGCGGCCAATCCAGGGCGGCAGGTAGTACGTGAAGGCGAGGACGGCAATGGTCATGAGGGAGCACGCGTTCCACATGAAGGAGGCGTCAAACGGCCAACCCAGCGTGACGGCGCCGCGGCTGACGCTCCACGCAAAGATGGAGGTGCCGACGGGCGGGCCGATGGCGCGCACCAGCGACGCCATCGCCTGCCCCATGCCATTAACCTTGCCGCGGTCGCCCGGCCGCGCCGCGTTGGCAACCACAATGAAGGTGCAGGTGAAGCTGGAGAGGCGCGCAATGGTCATGCACACAAACAGGGAGTAGATGGCAATGTTCTGGACGGCGCGCGGCGCCAGCAGCGTGAGGCTGACGAGCGGCGTGGCAGCGGTCAGTATGGCAACGACACCAAGGCAGGCGCGCAGCGTGGTGACGACGCCCAGCCGCTCCACCATGCGGTCAAACACCAGCGCCTGGTACACCATGAGGACGGGGCCGGTGACGGTTGCCAGCATGCCCAGGTCGCCGGTGCGCCAGCTGAAGCCGCCGTGCTCCGGCGGGTTCAGCGCAAACAGCGGGAAGATCTCAGCGGCAATAATGCCCACCAGCGACAGACCCGCATACACGGCGGTGGACATGAGCACGGCGCGGTCGCGCAGGTACGGCGGCAGGGCGCAGCAGCGCGTGACAGTGCCAACGCACCGCCCCCCTGCCGCCTGCGCCACATTCCACCGCCGCTGCCGCCGCCGCCGCGCCCACCACGGCCGCCCTGCCGCATCTGTCGCCGCCATCGCCGCCGCGCCTACCACCTCCACCTCCAGCGGCGCCACCGTGCCGGTGCTACTGGTGCTGGTTCCACCACCACCACTGCCCGGTGCCGCCTCCGGTGCTGCCTCTGGGGCGCCGCTGCGGCGCGGGGCACGGCGGGCCGCCCCCACCCCGGGCGGCAGCGGCTCGCGCAGGGAGGCGCGCGACAGAATCCAGGGGGCGGCGGGGGCGAGGGCGGGGCCCAAGGTGGGCAGCAGGGACGGGGAGGGGGCGGAGGAACACCCGCCGCCAAACACGCTAGGGTACTGCGTGGCGGGCTGCGCCAGCACACCACCCAGCGACGCGCCCACCACGCGGCCCAGCCCCGTCGCGATGCCAATGAAGGAGAACGCGCGCGCCTGGTTCGTCTCGTCCGTCAGCTCCGCCAGCGCCGTCTTGGTGACGCCTACGTTGCCGTTCAGCAAGCCCCACGCAAACTTGGCGGTCAGCGCCATGCCAAAGTTGCCGCTGGCGCCGTACGCCAGGCTGGAGAGCACGGTGCCCAACAGGCCCCACAGCATGGTGCGCCGCCGGCCGTACCGGTCTGACAGCCACCCCCACGCCATGGCGCCGCTGAAGGCGCCCACGTGGAACGCGCCCTCAATGAGGCCCGTGTAGAACCCCACCTCCGTCTCATGCAGGCCGGGGAAGAACGACATGACCATGAACGGCGTCATGGGCATGGTGCAGTTGTACGACGCCGCGTTGATGAGGTTCATTGAGCAGATGAGCAGCACCTGCATGATGGGCAGCGGCGTCTTCTTGCGAGTTGTAGGAGCTGCTAATGATGATGGTGGGGACGTTGTTGTTGTTGTTGGTGCTGGTCCGGCTGCTGCCGCCGCTGCCTCCGTTGCGCCAACTATCGGTACTATTGCAGTGGTGGTGACGGTGGCGGGCTCGCGCAGCAGGGACACGTGGTCGCCCTCGGCTGCCTCGTCATCGTGAAGCGGCGACTTGCGGTCGGCAGGAGGCAACTGCAGTGTGGCTCCATCTTCTGGCGCGGCGTCGGGCGGCCGACCTTTGCCGCTTGCCGCCATCCAATGAGTGCTGCCACTTGGTTGCTGCCAGCTGCTGTGGACGGAAGGTCGCCGACAGGCAGCGATCAAGTAGTAGGCAGGCACTCGGTGGCTGGCTGCGACCAAGCCAAGTGCTTGCGGCCGCCACCTGCAGAGCTGCCACCAAGGCGACTGGCGTCAGTGTCAGCCAGTGTCAGCCAGTGAGTTGTCAGTCTGTCAGAAGTGCCGCTCCGTCAGTGTCCGTCACCGGCGATAAAAACAAACACGGAGGCGCGGGATCACAAATCTACCACAACGGCTGCACTACTCCCACACCAGGTGACCAAAATACACCATCAGTGCGTGCCACCGTCCCGTCAATTTTGCGCTCATGTGTTGCCCCCGCAGGTGTTGACCGCGCTGTGGCTGTGCGGCCGTGGAAACCAGCCCCTTCTGCGACGCTCAGACCAGTGACAGCCACTATATCGTGACAAAAGAGCAACGGCAGAGGCGGGTGGGAGTGCTCAGCTGCTCCTGCTTCTGCCCGCGTCCCATTTTACCTCGTGTGTGTTTGTTGTGCATTGCCAACAACCACCCGCACCGAAAGATACGGTATCAAGCGCCAACGACCAACGAGTGGCCGCCAGACCCACTGTTATAAATGCGCAAATACGTGACAAAGTCACAACAGTGGAGTCAATTCCCGACGCGCATTGCGCCATAGTACCTACTGCGTGCGGCGGTGCACCCGATTGATTGCGCCGTTTAGTGCCGAGGCGACGTCAAGAATGAGCTCCAGCACCAGCAGCGGCCACCATGTCGGTGGTGGTAGCAGTGGTGGTGGTGGTGGTGGTGGTGGCGGTAGCAGTGGTGGTGGAAGCAGTGGCATTGGCGGCGGCAACAGTGGCAGGGGCCGGGGGAGGGCGGCAGATGCGGCGGCGGCGTCGCTGCTGGACCTGCTGGATGCCGACACGGGCGGCTGGGAGGGCGGCCATGAGTTGGTGGGCGTCCATGCAGGTGCCACCAAGCGCGCCAAGGCACCAGGCGGTGTTAGCTCACGAGGTGGGCGCAGGCACGCAGTTGCGGCTGCCGCTGCTGCCGCACGCGGCGACGACGGCGAAGATGACGACGAGGCGGATGAGGATGACGACGACGGGTGGGATGACGCCGATGACGGCGACGATGGTGACGAGGAGGAGGACGAGGATGCCACCTTCGACGACATTGGCGGCGGCACTGATGACGACGATGATGATGACGGTGATAGTGAAAGCGGCGGCGGCAGGCGGGTGAAGAGCAAGGCGGGACAGTACCGCGCTGCGACTGCCACCGCGCTGGGTGGTAATGGTGGTGGCGGTGCTGCCGGCGCGGCGCAAGCAACTGCGGCAGCCACGATTGCAGACATGCTGGAGTTTGATGCGGCATATGAGGACCCCATTGCGGCTGCGTCGCGTAGTTTCCGGCAGCGGCGGACGCGGCGTGACGGGGCACGCCGTGGCGGCCGTAAGCATGGTGCGTTGTGTTGCGTTTACATTTTGCACGGTCATTGACGCGTCCATTGCTGCCCCACACACGCGCTACCCCGCCCCTCCACACACACCGCGTGCAGGCGGCCAAGTGTCGTACGCCACCAGCGCCACAATGGGCGAGGCCAACATGCAGTTTGCGCTGGGTGACTGGGACGCCGCCATCGCGTCGCTGGCATCGGTGCGCATTAGGGTTGTGCGGGTGGGTGAGGCCGCCTAATGACGCGCCGCTCGCTCACCGCCACCTCCCACCACCCGCCTGCAGGTTGTGAAAGATGTGCCAGACTACGCACCCGCCTGGGCGCTGCTTGGCACCATCCATGAGCAGGCAGGGCGGAAGGATGCGGTGCGTGCCGACAGGGAGTGTAGTTATCCATGCTGAGCACCCCATCCCCTCCCCACCCGCCCCACCCCTCACTCCCCGCCCCCCATAATGCAGGCCATCAACGCGCTCGTGTGCGCGGTGCATGCAGACGGGCGGCAGCCGCAGGTGTGGCGGAAACTGGGGATGCTGTACCGCGAGACGGGCGACGCGGAGCGGTCGCTGGACGCGCTGCTGCGGTGCGTGCGGCTGGACGCCACGGATGCCGCCTCCATGCTGGATGCCGCCGCGCTGCTGCGGGAGGCGGGCAAGCCGCACCGCGCACTCACGCTGTACCGCCAGGCGCTGCGGTGCCCCACCGTGCCGTCGCCGCTGGCGGTAATGCAGACGGCAGCGGGCGTGGCGCACGCCGCCGGCGATGTGCCGGCTGCAATTGCCTTCCTGGCGGACGCGCTGGCGTACTGCACCGGCGGGGCGGGCGGGGGCGGTAGCAGCGGCGGTGGTGTACTGGCGCCGCACTACGACGCTGCTGGCGATGCGCAGCGCGTGGCCCACATGCTTGGCGCCCTGCTGCTGCAGCGCGGCGAGTGGGCGGCGGCGGCGCAGGTGGTGAGCCGTCTGACGGCGTACCTCGCAGCGGGGGTTGGGGCAGGTCAGCTGCGTGGCGCCGACAGCGCGGTGCGGTTGGAGGTGGTGGCGCAGGGTGCGGTTGCAGCACTGCGGCTGAACGACGACGCGGGCGCCGCAGCCGCCCTGACGCGACTGCGCGACGGCGTGCGCGTACCCGGCGACCTGGTGCTTGCGCTGGCCGACGTGATGGATGTGGTGGAAACGCTGCTGGCGACGGGCCGGGCGGGCGTGGCGGGTGAGCTGCTGGACCAGCTGCGCGGCGGCGGGCCGAGCGTGGTAGCTGCCCTGGCGGCACCTCCGCTGGACTCCCGCACCGACCTCGCCCGCGCCGACTGCCTGATGGCCGCCGGCCGACCCGATGCCGCCGCGCCGCTGTATGCAACGCACGTGGACAACCTTGGCGCCGCCGTGCCGCGGCGGGCCGACCGCGCCCTGGAGGCGCTGCTTGCAGTCAACAACATGGCCGCCGTGGCGTCGCTCCTGGAGGACGACAACCTGGCACATGCGGGGACGGCAGGCGCTGAGGCAGCGGACACCGACGTTGCCTCCAAGCGCGCGCTGTCTTGCTTCCGTGCCGCGCTCCTAGCTGCCGACACGGCTGGGTGCGTGTTTGTGTTGTGTGTGTTATGGCTGGCGGCTGGAACCCGGTGATACGTTGCTTACTACACACACTCCTATGCACTCCCAACCTCTGTGCAGGCCTCATGTTGCGGCGGGGTACATGTGTCGCGCGGTAGGCGTGGGCGCGGACGTGAAGCAGGCGTCGCCGGCCTCCCGGTTGCGCATGCTGCGCGCGCTGCTTGCCGCGCATTCCGGCGGTGAAGTGGCTGCACCCCTGCTGGCGGCGGCGACGCATTACAACAAGGCTGGCAGCCAGCGTGCGTTTGGCTGCCCTACCTGATGTCACCCGCGGTGCCATTGTCAACACATACCCCCACCATCCTCCTCCCCTTGTGCAGTGGGCGGTCGAATGCTGCATCTGGTGGTGCGGTCCGCCAATCAGCTGGTAGCGGCGGCAGCGGCAGCGGCAGACGACGCCAGCGATGATGCAAAGGTGGCGGGCGCGGCTCGTGACCTGGTTGAGCGCCTGGCCTCGGTGATGCCCAGCATGGACACGCCGCGCACGCTTGTTGACCGCGCTGCCCGTGCCGCGGCAGATGCGCCTACCTCGCGGTGGCGGTGGAACCTGTTGGCGGTGTTGACCTGCCCCGGCGCGGGTGGACCGGCAGTGTCGCCGTCCGCGCTCAAGCTGCTCACCGCGTCCGCCACATCCGCTGCGGACGGCTCCCTGCCGTCACTGTATGCCGCATGCGGCGCGTGGGGCGGCCGGCTGCTGCACCTGCCGGCAATTGCCACTTTCCGTGACGCCGCCACCACCGGCCCCGCGCCCGCCACGCCGCTGGCGTCCTTAATGTTCGCGGCCGTCCTGCTGGCGCTCACCACGCGCCCGGTTGGCGCCGCCAGGTACCCCATCCTGCTGCGTGCCTTTGCTATGCTGGAGCGCTACCGCGCGGCGCGGCGTGCGTGCGGGTCAGCGGACGGCGTTGCTGCTGACGACATTGCGCGGGAGACGGCGTATAACCTGGGCCGCGCGCTGCACTACGTGTCTGCCACGCCTCTGGCGGTGGCGGCGTACGAGGCGTGTTTGGAGGTTGGCGGTGGCGGTGGTGGTGGCGGCGCGTTTAACACGCAGCGGGAGGCGGCGTACAACCTGGTGCGTCTGTTGACGGCGGCGGGTGACACGGCGCGTGCCACGGACATCACGCTGCGCTACCTGTCGTATGACTAGCGGCCGGCGTTGCCGCGTGCCGCACCCGCCCGGCAACGGCCACGGCACGAGTCAAGACTCAAGCTGCAGCGGCGTGCGCAGAATGCCGTTCAAACCGTCCCTACCACTCAAATTCTTGAACTCAACTGTTTGGCAGGGCAGGGAGGAAAACACGCCAGACGGGGTTGGCACACGCGTCGCGCGTCAATTTAACGCCCTGCCGCCATCAACTATTGTGTAACGTACGTAGCCTTCCAGCATGATAGGTGCTACGACGCCGTGACGCCCTGCCGCGCCACCACGTTTGGGCATCGTCCTGCGCGTGCACGGTGCGGGGAGGTCGATCACCGCGCCAACGCACTCGACCATACGTCTGTGGGTGTCAGAGGAGAGCACGCCAGCGGCGTGCGCTGCCGGCACCACTTGGTAGTCAGTGCCTATCTTGGTTGTGTATGATTATTGTGGCGAGACGGGGCTGCGCGCGCTGTGGGCTGCCGCGTGGTGTGCACAATTAACGAGGGGCGGCCCACAGTAGCGATCAGTATTGCACACCCATTACACAACGCACAGTAAATCATCTGAGTAAATGCACCTACCACTGCCTGATCTCGTTTCTACACCTCTTGCAGAAGGCGCCCAACCATGGTTCGAGGGTGGCATCTCGCAGCCGGTGCGCTGCTCGTGGTGGCAGTTGTAACCGTCGCGACCCCTGCTGCTGCTGATGCACCGGTACCGGTACCGGCGGCGGCTGGGCGCATGTCAGACCTGTCTGCGCTGCGCCACCTGCGTGCCTTGCTGCGCTCAGATGACGAGTACGCCACGGGCTATGAGAAGCTGGTGGCGCTGGAGCGCGGTGCGGGGGCGCGCATGCTGGATGGCAACTTCACCGAGGGCGGCAACTTCACCGACGCCGATAACGGAACGAGCAACGCGACAGCGACGCTGACGCCCACGACCTCCATCACGCCCACGGTCAGTCCCACGCCATCGATCACCGACACGCCCGCCGGCTCCTACACGCCGACATCTGCCGGTACGCCGACCGCAGCACCCACCGCCGACGCCACCCCGACCTCCGCACCCACCGCCGATGGCACGCCGGCAACAACCCCAGCTCCTACCATCAACAGCTCACCGACCGCAGCGCCCACTGCCGACGGCACGCCGACCGCAGCGCCCACGTCCGACAGCTCGCCGGCAGCGACCGCAGCGCCCACCGCCAACGGCTCGCCGACGCCCGACCCCGAGGTTGCCTCATCCACGGCCACCCGCGCGGCAACCGGGACGCCTACACCCACCTCCGACCGCATGGATGGTAGCAGCGCCAGCGCAACCGGGACGCCTACACCCACCTCCGACCGCATGGATGGTAGCAGCGCCAGCGCAACCGGGACGCCTACACCCACCTCCGACCGCATGGATGGTAGCAGCGCCAGCGCCACCGGCACACCGACGCCATCCAACACGGGCACACCGACGGCAACGCTGTCACCCGGCGCGTCGGTGTCGCCCACGCCGCTGTCCACGCCCAGCACTTCGCGGTCCGCGTTCCCCACCGCCACCGCGACGCAGTCGCTGGGCGCCACACCGTCCGCCACGCCAACCGGCCCGCCGGCGCAGCCGTCCATTCTCGCAGAGACGGTGTCGTACTGCGCAACGCACAACTGTGAGTTTGCGTACTTCTCCGTGTCACTCAACGGCATCTCGCTGGCGGACGCGCCGGCGGTGTTGAACACCATGCGGGAGCAGGCGGCGGCCGCGCTGGGCGTGCCGGTGGATCAGGTGATCGTGGTGGGCGTGTCGGACGGGTGGGATCAACCCACCAATACCACCACCGGCGCCCGCTCCCTGTCCGCGTTGGACTCGCTGCGCGTGTCGTTTGAGGTGCGCACCCTGTCGCCGGCCGCCGCCGCCGCCGTGGTGGCGCTGGCGGCTGACCCCGCCACCTTCGCACAGAACCCCGAGTTTGTGAACCTGGTGGCTGCGGCAGCGGGCATCCCGCCCTCCGAGCTGAGCGCTAACGTGGAGTTGGCCAGCATCATTGTGCGCCCGGTGGTGGCAGCGTGGGTGGCGTCCAACGCCGCGACCACCAACAGCACCGCTGCCATCATTGGCGGCGTGCTGGGCGCAGCGGTGGCCTTCACCATCGCTGCCCTTGCATACGTGTGGCACGTCCGCACCACCGCCGCCGCCGCAGCCGCCGCTGCACCTGCCACCGCCGCCGCCGCGCCTGCAGCGCCGCCGGCAGACGCTACGGCCGTCAGCGTCGATGCGACGGCGGTGGAGGTGGAAGTGGTGGAGGCCGCGGAGACCGGCGACGTGCCGGCATGGAAGTAATGTGCCGTACCGGTACATTTATCTTTGCCACTCCTCGTTGCGACGCCATTATCATAAACTTGCTGCTATTAATCCTTTCTATCGCGTGCCGCTGCAGTGGGGTGTTCCATCTGCAGCGCGCCCCGCCCTCCTCCGGCCGCCGGCGCGTTCACGGTTTTACCTACTTTTCGGCGCCTCCATGATGGTTGACACTGCCGCTGCGTACCCCCACGCGACTTTTCACATTCTTTCTGCCGTGCCGTGCCTTACCCCCGTGATGCTGCGACCAACCCGTAGACTCTTAGTGCGAGACTCCCGCTTGAATTGTTGCGCCAGCCAGGCCATCGTGGTGGCAAGTTGAACGCCCTTCCGCCGGGCGGGCGTTTAGTGTGTTATCACACTCGCCACTGTCACACATTGGTGGCCAACGCGGCAGACTCCCCTGTTGGCGCTGCTGCACCTCCTCCCAGCGTCATTGGCGCTGTGCTGTCCCCCGTCCGACTATCCCGACCAGTTTGGTGACATCGGATGTCAGATGGTGCGGCCGCGTGCGGCAGCAGCAAACAATCAACGGAGCAGGAGAGGAGAGGAGGGTAGAGGTGGAGAGGCGTAAATATCATATGGTGAAATTCACAGGCAGGCACGCGGGTCAATTATTGTATACAAAAATCACTTGCCATTGGGCCAAAGTTTTGCATCCGCCCTTCTAAATTGTGTGCGCTTGTCTGCCTGTATTTGATTTTTCACGGTATCTGCGCCCATCTGGCTTGATTCTAGGGCACTGCTCGTACCCCCTCGCTGCTACTCGCATTACGTGCAGCAGCACTGCCATCATCGTTGCAGTGCCAGCAGTGCCATCGGTGAAGCGGTGCCATTGGTGGAGCAGCGCAAGAGTCATCGTTGTAGCGTCGCGCCTCCTTGACGCAGCAGC
>Ga0066256_1003090_pt1 | contig 16682 bp, 8 predicted proteins | sample ThiBio_1000_biof_FD_87107 | JGI IMG/M metagenome (GOLD analysis project Ga0066256, IMG submission 87107) | Wastewater bioreactor microbial communities from Cape Town, South Africa - Thiocy_expt_1000_biof (version 2) | ecosystem: Engineered > Bioreactor > Thiocyanate-remediating >...
GGAGCGCCCCCCCCCCTCCGCCACTGCGCCGCCGCGCCCACCCCCCCCCCCCCCCCCCCAACGCCCCACGGTGCCGAGCGGGGTCTGGTCCACGGGCGGCGTCTCCTCCACCGCCGCCTCCAGCGTCACGTTCATAAAGTGGTCAAACCCGCGCAGGCGGCCCGACACGACGCGCGACGCGTTCAGCTTGATGGACAGCCGCTTGTCCAGGTACCGCTTCAACTCCGGCTGCATGGGCTTCGCCATGGTGCCGGTCCCGCCGTCAGCGCCGTCGCGCTGCGAGGGGAGGTGTACTGCAGCATTGGGTGGGTGTGGGTGGGTGGCGTTGGTGAGTGGCGTTGGTGTGTGTGCGTTGGTGGGTTTGAGCGCGGCTAACGACAGGCGCGACCTCCGGCAGGGACGGAGGTGGAGATAGACAAGCAGCTGTGATAGACCCCTACCTTCTCCCAACCCTGCCCCTCCTGCTGCCCTCCACCCCTGCTGCCCTCACTCGAATCCCTTCCTACTCATTCCACTCACTCTTCTCCCCACCCTCTCCTCGCCACGCCCCTCTCTCTACCCTCCACTCTGAGCACTCTCGCAAGTTCCACAACCCACCGACCCAACGTACGTTAAATTAAAACGCGGCCACAGCACAAACTGCGCACCCCCGGGCACATGCCACAGCTGCCACAGCGTCAGCACATGCACGCACCAAATACGCACACATACCCCGCGCTTTCGGCTCTCTGTCTGTCACGAAATGAAACCGTCGGTGGATTTTTCCAACCACTTTGCAACCGCTTTTTGATGCCTTGTCGCCACACTCTGCGGCCACTACCTGAATCGTAGTTTACCAGTTGTTTGTTAAGTGTTGTAACAGTGATAATAGCCTCCAAGCCTCACCTGTACGCCAGGAAAGCTGCGGCGAAGAATATGAGTAGGGAAGAAGAGGAGAGACTCGGAGGACGACTCCGACAGCTTTTTTCACGCGGGCGACGGCGCCATGAGAGGCGTGGTGGCAGGCACAACGCGGCGCGGATGGCAGCGTGTGGCGCACATTTGACAGCGGAAGTAGGTCATATGCTGCAGTTTGGGTGGAATACCGCGAGTGTATTTGTGACTTGTTTGGTGCAACGCAACGATATTGTAGGCAAACACGTCCTTTCGTCACCCCTCTCGACCACCAACGGCTGCCCCTCGCTACCCCTATTTGACCATCCCTGCAACCCCCTGCCATCATCCTCCTGCCACTATCCGTCACCGGCGTGAGGAGCCATGGCGGAGGTGCGGAGCCTGCGGGCGGCCGGGGCGGACAACATGGAGGCGGGGTACGTCGGCAAGGCAGCGACGGCGGCGACGCCGGGCGGCGTGAAGGAGCGCCGGCCTGCGCTGGGCGTGCTGGCTGCTGCTAACTCGGCAACCTTCCGGTCGCCGGCGGTCAAGCCGCATGGCGCGAGCGACAAGCTTGCCGTGCTTGCGGCTGCCGCCACCGCCGCTGTTCCGCTGCCGGTACGTCGTGGGAGGGAGGCGCCCATCCAACCTAACACTCTCATACACGAACAAACACAACACCCCCACCACTCTTCTCACCCCTCGCGCAGGTGACGGCACCCGTTCCGCCGCCGCCGCTGCCGCCGGGAACTACCAGCGCGGCACACTACCACGTCAGCGGCCGCCACCACACGCTGTCGCCGATGGGCATGGCTCCTGCTGCTGTCGCGAGCCCAGCCGCCGCCGCCGCCGCGGCCGTGCAAACACCGCCGTCAACGGCAGCAGATGTCGCTGTCGCAGTAGAACCAGAGGCGTCGCCGCTGCGTGCCCCAGCAGCGGCGGTGGCGTCAAGTAGCACCTTGGCTGGCAGCGGTGCCGAGCCGGCGCCCATTGCGCTCACCGTGACCATTACGTTCCCGCGCCCCGCGCCGTTGCCGTCCGTGGAGATGATGACGGAGGATGAGATCATCCGGGAGCTGGCGGCGGTGGTGACGCAGCGGGAGGCAGAGACGGCGGCGGCGCTGGCAGTGCTGGAGGGTGGAAGCGGGGGTGTGACAGAGGGTGTCACTGGCACGCCGGTTGTGCCTCGTGACGACGCCACACCAGCGCACCACCCCGCTGCCACGCCAGCCGGCGACGCATGGATCAGCGGCAGCTTCCGTGTGGAGCACTATGTGCAGCCGGCGCTGGCGGCGGTGATGGAGGAGGAGGGCGGCGGGCTGGATGACGCCACCATGAATGACGGCGCGGCGGGGTTTGACGCGCTTGTGGTGCGCGGTGCGGGGGTGCGGGTGGACGTGTCTGCCGCGCCCGCCGCCACCGCCGGCCTGTACTTTGTCGTGCGCATCCCCGACTGCCTGGATGTGCGCTCCCGCGCGTTTGCCATCCCGCGCACCGCCATCCAAGCGGGCTGCGTGATGGTGGGCGCGCCTGCCGCGGTTGATGCCGTCACAGCGGTGAAGGCGCTGCTGGCGGCGCGGCTGGGCAGCGGCGGGCTGGACACGGCGGCGCTGGCGCCGTCGCTGGTAGCAGGCGCGTACACCAACAGCGGCGGCAGCGCCAACAACGGTTGCGTGGCCATTGAGGGCCTCATGAACGCGCACGTGCGCGTGCTGCCGCATGCACACCTGACGGCCAGCCAGTCGGAGGCGCGCGTGGTGGCGCTGGTGACCACCATCCGCCGCTGCGTCGAGTTCCCGTTGGAGCCGCCCATGGCGCCGCTCCTGCCCACCCGCCTTGGCTGCTCGCATGTACCCAAGGCGGGCAGCCACGACGGCCGCTCCGCCGCCGCGCCGGCGGGCGGCAGCATGTACGCCACGCCCACCAAGCGCGGTGGCGGTGGCGGTGCGGGTGCGGTGGAGGCGCCTGGCAGCGGCAGCGTGTGGTCACCGCTCACGCTTGCCACGCCGTCCCGCCGCCGGCCTGCCGTCACGCTCAACTACGCGTCGGGCCGCGCTCTGGCCCGCGCCCCAACTGCCACCCGCGGCCTGCACTTCACGTCGCCTGCGCCGTGTGCACTGGCACGTGCCGCCTCCACCCTAGACCTGACGCGCGCTGACCGCTCGCCCGCCAGCTACAACCCGGAGGACCACGCGGCCGCCATGCGGCAGCTGCAGGTGGGCCTGCAGGCCATGACGGCGCAGCGGCGGCAGGAGGAGGCGCACATGCTGCGCGTGACGCGCGTGCGGCCCACCAAGAACCCGCGCGGCGGGTACTGCTACGTGGACGCCGACACCGGCCTGCCGGTGGATGCCAAGGAGTACGAGCACCTGTACCTGGCGGAGGTGGACTACGCGTCGCAGTACATCCGCGCCGCCACCGCGCTGGCGCGCGAGCAGGAGGCGGCGGTGCGCGCCGCCGAGGAGGCAGAGTGGAGTGAGGAGCGGCGGCGCGCAGAGGCAGAGCGGGCAGCGGTGGCCAAGGCGACGCGGGTGTCGTGGTGGGACCAGGATGTGGATGACGGGCTGGAGGCGCACGGCCAGGTGGCGACGTCGTCAGCGGGTGGCGCCACTTACTACACCGCGGCGACAACGGCGGCGGCAGCGGATGGCAATGACGTTAGCGCAGCCACGGCCACAGCCACGGTAGCGGGCGCGCTGGTGGCGCTGGCGCGTGACGTGGCCAGCGTGGTTGCCACCAAGACGGCGGAGCACTGGGTGGCGGTGGCGGCGGCGGCGGCAGTGCCAATGGAGTCGGTGGCGGCACCGACGCCGGCAGCACCGCGCCAGCCTGTGCCCTTTGACCTGCTGGCCCTCATTGTCACCGCCGGCGCCGATTGCATTCGCGGCGCGGCTGACCGGCTGCTGCAGGTGGCGCCCGTGGCAGATGGTAGCCATGACGCCGCAGGGCGCGCGCTGTGGGAGGGCATTGCGGAGGCGCTGGCAGCCTACTGCACGGCGCACGGCGCAGAGGTGGTGGTGCCGTCCCAGCTGGAGCTGCACGACGTGCAGACCGCTGCCATGGCCACCGTGCCGGCGACTGTGCCGCTGGCGCCAGCAGCTGCGCAGCAGCCAGCGGTTGCCACTTTTGACTGCATGCTGTCGCCCGCTGGCCTGTGGGTGGCAGGTCGCACCAACGGCGGTGGCGACGGTGCGGAGGGCGCCAGCGGCGATGGCGACGCCAACACGTCCGACCTCGACATTGGCAACATGAGCGTGGGCAGCCTGGCGGCGGCACGCACGCCAGGCCGCCTGCACATGCCCGGCCTCACTGTGGCAGCCATCCTGCAGGACGCCATGGCGGCGGTCGCGGATGCAGGTGGTGAGGGCGGGGAGGAGGGCATCGTGCTGCAAATGCTGCCTGGCGGCGAGGGCGACAGCGAGGGCAGCGACGACGCGCAGGAGGCACCCACCGATGACGCACTGGACGGCGGCATTATGGGTGACCTGGATGCCGCCATTGACGACGACGTGCAGGCGCCCGCCGAAGGGGAGGGCAGCAGCGGGTCGGGTGCGGGTGACGTGGGTGTGTCGCCAATCCTGTCTGCCACCGAGCCGCCGTCGGCTGCTGCTGCACCGTTGCCGCCCCTGGCGCTGGAGCCTGGCGCGCCGTCGTGCGTGGAGGCGCCGATGACGCTGCCGCTGCAGTTGGCTGCAACGCTGGCAGCTGCGGGCGTGCACACCGCTGTCGTGCCTGCGCCGCGGGAGGACTGCAGCCCCACACCAGCTGACGATGACACGCACGCCAGCGGCGGCGGCGGCGGCGGGCGGGGAACGCCTACTGCCGGCTCGCCGGCCCCCTCCGCTGCCCCTGCTGGCGGTGCCCCGCCGTCGCCCCGCCTGCCCCCGGCGGGGCCCCCGCTGGCCGCAGGGGTTAGCCCGCGCAACCACTCCCCCCCCCCCCCGCGCTCGCCCGCCGCCGTCCCCCGCCAGCGCATCCTGTCGCCGGACGGCGCCGTCAACTACTCCGCCGTCCCGGTTGCCGCCCGTGCCGGCATCTTCTCGCCGGGCCACGCTGCCGCCGCCGCGGGTGCCAGCGCGGCGCTTGCCGCGCGGTCGCCTGCCCGTGCGGGCGCGCCTGCAGCTGCTGTACGCCCACCCATGCCCATGGCGGGCGTGCGTGGTGTCGGCGGCGCGCCGGCCCCAGCGGAGGGTGCAGATGCGAGCAACGAGGGCGACGGCGAGCATGACGACAACGAAGACGAGGGTGAGGCGGAGGGCGAGGAGGGTGACCGGCTGGCGGGGCTGCCGATGGTTGGCGCACGGCGTGGTGGGGCGGTTGCAGCCAGTGACGCACCTGCCCTGCTACCGGCGCACGCCTGGCCGCGCATCTCCTTCCTCGCACGCGCGCGCGCCGCGCTGTCCACCGTGTTTTCGGCACCCACCGCGGGTGCGGGCGCCGGCAGCGCTGCTAGCGGCGGCGCTGCCAGTGCGGCGCCCATCACGGCGGAGGCAGAAGCGTTGTTGTCGTTCTTTTCCGCCGGCGGCGACAGTGCGCCGGATGCTGCGGCGCCGCCCGCACCGGAGGTAGCAACGGAGGTGTCAAGCGCAGCAGCGCCCGCCTCGCCGGCACCGGTTGCCGTTGCCGCCGCCGCCGGCACACCAGCTGCCGCCCTGTCGGCTACTCGGTCTGCCAGCCGCACCCCGCGCCCCTCCCCGCGCCCGCTGCCTGACTTTGTGTATGTGCTGGCAGCGGATGCCGCGGCGTCCCCGATGCCCAGCAACGGCGGCGTGGCGCCATGATACTGTATGGTGTGGCGTATGGCGTATGGCGTTTGTGTATGCATCTCTACATGCGATGAGCGCGTCAGTGTGTCGGCGGGGTGTCCAAACACGGCAAGCGGCTTGCATTCCCGCGTGTGTGCGTGTGACCCCATCTTGATTGAAGTCAGCATGGACCGGCCATTCGAGTCGTCGCACTGCCAGAACGTGCTCCGAGTCTCCCAGCGCGCGGGACACCACCAATGACCCTGCGGGAGTACATGGCGGAGGCGGCGCCCGGCGAGCCGCTGGTGCCGCTGTCTGCCGCCGCTGCCGCCAACTTTGCTGCCGCCCTGCGCAGGTGGGAGCACACAGTCGTGTTGGACGGCGCGGCGTGGGACGCCGTGCTGACGCCATCGCTGGTGCCGCGCGCCCAGTTCATACTGCAGGTGCAAGCGGCGGCGGACGCAGCGGCGGCGGCGGCGGCACCGTGAGCTACTGTTGGCTTGGCATTGCAATGCCACTCACGGGAGCTGCTGGCCGCGGCCATCATGCTGGCATTGTGATCTCCGACGCGCACACCCTCATTGAACTTGATGTTGAAGCCACAGGTGCAGTGCACACAGCCAGCGCCGTTCCACCGAAATGTGCAACATGGCGGCAGCCTGGCAGGCAGTGGCAGCACCGCCAGCGGCGGCAGGGCGCGCCGCAATGTCACGCGCGCATGAGGTCCAACGGTTTTCGATGATCGACAGTGGTGCGGCGTTCAACTTGAGAATGGCACACATCAATCACGTGGCGCCGGCACAGACACATCCGCCGCGCTGGGTAGACGCACCACTTGACGTCGGGCCGTGTCGCCGCGTGTGGCTCGCCAAGTGTCTCTGCCCTCCACCAAATCCTTGCCATCTTGGCCGTCGTGTTAACCGTGTTTAGCCGCCGCGCCGTCATGCCCGTCATCACACCACGTGGCACCACGCATGGCGACGCAAGTGAAGCTGTCGAAGCAGCAGGGCCGGCGGCTTGCCCACCATGCTCGCGTGCACCGATTGAACGCGCCGCTGATGCCGGTGCAATTACCGCCCGTCCACCAACGCCATACCCCCGCCACGCCGTCGCGCTGCCAAGGTACGTGTTCCGGCGCCGGTTTGGCCGCGTCGCCGCGGTGGCAGCATGCCATACCACAGCTGCGCTCTTTGTTGCGTTGTTGTTGTACCGGGAGTGTGAGGCGGCGGTGGTGCGACGCAGGGGGGCAAGCTGCGGCAGTGCGCCACCACCGCGCCCCTGGCGCGTCCTGCGCACGCAGCGTTGGCGGGGGGCACTGTACGTGGTAGAGGGTGCTTGCAGGCATGCGTGTGTGCGTTGCCACGGCTGTGCGTGCGCTCCATCACAGCACACCAAGCGCAGGCTGCTGTGAGCGAGCGGCCACCGCTGCATGCATGCCGTACAGGTATGCGTCTCTGCTACAGTACCGAGTGCTGTTTGCTCTTGCCGCCGCTGCTGCCGCTGCTGGTGCTGCTGGGGTTGCTGGCGGCTGCGGCTGTGCTGCTGGTGCGCTGTGTGCGGGCCAGGTCATGGGTGGCTACGTGTCACAGTGTCACGTCGTTGCGTTGCGTTGGTGCAGTACACCTGCTGCTGTCACTTGGCACGCGTTGTGTGCAGGCTGCGACGGCTGCAAAACAGTCGGCGAACGCACACGCATACACGTCGTCACAAGCAGCATTCACACAGCCGCTGCAATCGCAGCTGCAGTTAGCGATTTGAGCTGTCACAGCCTTGCAAATCACATACGCCCGCTGCATGCCAGGTGTGAGGCTCATCTTTCTCACCCCTTTCTCTCCTCCCCTTATCTCCTTCCGCCTTGCCTGTCGTGCGCCAATACCGGTAGAGGTGGTGTGCACGCGGGCATGTAAATACGCACACGTCAGCGGCCCACTCAATTTTATAACGCCAATCACGTACTGGTAGCATACCCTTCGCATCCCCCTGTGCGCAGAGTGCCATACTCTCTGCCATTGTGCAATTTGTTGCGTCACTGCAGCTGGCCGCCGCCGCCGTTGGTGCAAGGCCCCTCCACCTCCTCTTGTCGTCTACTGCTGCTGCTGCTGCTGCTGATGCGGTGACGTTGTTGCGACGCTGCTGTCTTGAGATACTGGTGGCTCTGGTGTTGCTGGTGCTGCTGCTGTTGTGACGCTGCTGCTGGTGGCGGATCTGCTGCTGAAGCTGCTGTTGGAGCTGCAGCTGCAGCTGTCTTGCACTCTCACTGCTACTGACCTGCCGCTCGCTGCTGCTGTACTGCTGTCTTGACAGTCTCGCTGGTACCCACGGCTATCTCGTGTGCAGCTGTCCCTGTCTGTGGCAACAAGCCAGTGACGCCGCTGCTGAGCTTAACACCCTCTGCAGCGACTGCTGCTGCTGCCACTGCTGTCGCCGCCGCCGCCGAGGTTGACAGCGGCTGCCGCTGCTGCTGCCGGTGCCATCAGGTGCCGGTACTGCCGCCGCCGCTGCCGCTGTTCATGCCACCGCTGATGTGTATGCCGCTGCACCCGCCGCTATACTACACATGCTGCCGCGGCCGCTGTCTGTTGACTGCTGACCGCTACCTACTGCGCTGATCGCTAACTGCTGAGTTGACTGCTGGCAACTGACGCCGCGCTGGACTCCTTCCACCGCCGCCCCGAGCGCTACAGCTAGCTGGCAGTGCCATCGCTGCACTGCGAGCTAAGCTTGCTTGCGCGCCACAACCCCTTCCCTCTCCCTCCTCCCTCCCCTCAACATGTCGGCACTCGCCAAGCTGCGCGCGGCGCTGACGGGCACCAGCCTGCCGCCTAGCGGCGGCGGCGGTGGCACCCCCGGCGGCGGCACGCCCACCACAACCGGCACCTCCACCACTGGCGGCTCGCGGTTTGACTACAACCCGCTGGCGGCGCACGCCATCACGTCGCTGCCGGTGCAGCTGGCGGTGCGCATTGACGGCGACGCGGTGGCGGGGCGGGTGGAGGACGCGGCGCGCGCCATGGATGTGGCCATGCGGTACGCCGTGCGCGTGTGTTGCGCGCTGGCACGCGACGCGGCGGGGCCGGCAGCAGGTGACAAGCCGCCGCCCCGGCCCCTCCTCCCTGCCGCCCTCATCTTCCCGTACGCCTGGCGCGCGGAGCCCACCATGGTGGCGCTTGCCAATGCCGCCAAGGACTGGCTGCTGCACGCCGGCTGCGGCTGCTCCGCGCCTGGCGTGCCGGCGCAGCTGGACCTACGTCACGGCGCGCTGGGCATCGTGCTGGTGCGGCCCATCGAGGGCGTGCGCGACCCCGCGCCCACTCTCACCGCGCCTGGCACGGCGTTCAACCTGGAGTGTCACGTGTTTAGTGCCACCGGCGGCAGCGAGCCCGGCACGTCGGGCGCCCTGTCCGCCGTTGCATCTAGTGCCTCCTCCGCCGTGTCATCGACAACCCCCGGCGCCCCCATCGTCGTGTTTTGCCTTGTTGCCAACGCGCCGCCGCCGCCGCCCGTCGCGCCACCCCTGCCACCTCTGCCGCCGCCCCTGCCACTGGGAATGGCGCCCGCACCTGCGCCCGCACCCGCGCCCCGCGCGCGCCCCGACTTTGCGCGCCTCCTCTCCCACCGCAACCCCGTGGTGGCGCATGACCTGGCATGGCGGTCGGGCGACGTGGATGATTACAACATCTACGCCGCGCTGTCCGCCGACGGCCATGCACCCGGCTGTCCCGGCTCCCCCACTTGGCCCCTCTCGCCACCACGCGCGCTTGCACCCGCGCCCGCGCCCGCGCCAGCCCCCGCGCCTGCGCCTGCATCTGGGCTTCTTATGCCCATGCCAGGCCTCCTGCCGGGTGGCCTGCTTGCCAGTCCCGGCGTTGCGCCTGCACCCGCACCCGCGCCCGCACCTGCGCCCGCGCCCGGCCCTGGCGTGCTTGCTACCCGGCGGCCACCTGGTGGCGGCGGCAGTGCTAGTGGCGGCACGCAGTTGTCGACACGCGGCGTGGATGCCACGGGGCTGGTGCGCCGGTGGTTGAGCGAGGACGTGCTGGCGGAGCTGCTGGTACGGTGGGAGCTGCTGCGGCCGGGCTACTTCTCTGGCCTGCACGTGGTGGAGCTGGGCGCCGGCAAGTCGGGCTTGGCGGGCCTTGCACTGGCGGCCGGCAACGGCGCTGGCGGCGTGTCTGCCAAGGCGGCGCCCGCCACCGTGGCCGTCACAATGACGGACGGCCACGTGTCCGCCTCCATGCAGCTGGCGGCGCAGGTGTGGTTGAACGGCGGCCGCGCCACCGGCGGCGCCAGCGGCCAGCCGCCCGCCGTCATGGCGTCAGACTGCCTGGTGTGGGACGCCGCCGCCAGCACCAGCCGCGCCGCCTCCCGCCCCGACGGCAACTCGCTGTCGCACACACCGCTGTACTTCTCGTCGTGGGAGTCGTGGGCACCCGCACCGGCGCTGCCGGCACGTGCGCCGCATGCCGGCGGCCACCGGCCACCAGCAGCTGCGCTGCCCGCTGGTGCCGGCTCTGCCGCTGGCGGCGGCGGTGGCAGGGGTTCCAGCGCGGCGTGGTTGGAGGTGCCCTCCATGACCGCCGCGCTCACCATCAAGGCGCCGCCACCGCCCGGGATGGGGTTGCCACCATTTAATGCGCCCCCCGCCGGCTCCGCGCAGCCGCCGCCGTTTGCTATGCCGCCCTCCCTGCGCATCTTTGCTGCACGAGGCGGCGCAGCTGCTGGCTTTGTATACGGCGGCGCCAGCCCCGGTGCCGCCTCCCCCGAACCACTCACACCCGCCGTCGCGCTGGCTCTGCTGCCCCGCGGCCTCACCTCGCCCACGCCCCGGGCGCGCGCTGAGGATTCTGTGGTCAGTGGCGGCGGCGGCGGCGGCGGCGGTTGCGGCGGCGGCGCGCGGGTGGGCGGTGGCGGCTGTTGCGGCGGCGGCGGCGGCGGTGGCGGCGGTGGCGGAACCGTCGGTGGTGGCGGCAGCGGCATGCGGCTGGGAGGCGGCGGCGGTGGGCGGTTTGTGGGCGGCAGCGCCAGCTGCAGCGACGACAGCGACTATGACAGCGGCGGCAGCGAGGAGTCAGACGGTGATGGTGGCCATGGCGGCGGGCGCGGCGGCGGAGGTGGCCGGGGGCGGGGCGGCGGCCCGGGGGGGGGGCAGGGGGGCGGCGGGGCCGGGGGGGGGGGGGGGGGCCGGGGGCGTGGCGCCGCCCCCCCGCGGCCGGCCCACCAGGGCGGCGGGGGGGCGCGGCCCGCGGTGGGCAGCGGCGCGGGCGGCGCGTCCACGTCGGCATCAAAGCGCTCCAAGCGGCGGTACACGAAGCAGGTGCGCCGCCGCCGTCTCGCCGCGCTGCGCCGCGTTGGCTACTATGTGCGCTGCCTGCAGGTGCTGGTGAAGCCGCGCCCAGCGGCAGCGGCAGCCGCCGCCGCTGCCGCCAGCGGCAACTCCAGCGCCAGCATTGGCAACATGGCGGCGCGCATGCTGGCGCTTCACGGTGACCTGACCGCCAGCGCCGACGCCGTGGATGTGGCGGGGGGGGCGGCGGGGGGGGCGCCGGGGGGCCCCCCGGGCGGGTCGGGGGGGGGCGCCGCGCACCCGGGGCGGCGGGGGGGGGCCGTGGGGGCCCCCGGGGGGGGCGGCCGCCGCCGCCGCATCGGCCGCCGCTGCTGCTGCTGCCGCTGCGGCGGCACCCGCACTGACGCTGGCGCTGCACCCGCCTTACCAGCACAACGATCTGGACACGCTGCGGTCGGCGGCGGGGGCTGCGGCACGTAGCCGCGTGCCAGCGGATGTGCTTGCTGACCTACCGCCTTGCCTCGTTCCGCCGTCGGCGCACCGTGCCGCGGGCGGTAGCGGGACGGGGGCGCCCGCGGCGCCGCCGACGCAACATGACCACAGCGCGGCGCTGGTCATTGCGGCTGACACGCTGTTCTTTGAGGAGTTCCACGGCGACCAGCTGTACACCATCTTCAAGCTGCTGGCGCCGCGCAGCGACTGCGCTGCCGCCTGTCTCGCGTGGCAGCACCACGGCGTCGTACTGCCGCCCGCGCCGCGTGGTCTGCCCGCCGTGGCGCCGTGCCAAGCCACGCGTGACCTCCTGTCTGAGCTGCCGCACCCCTCCCTCGTGCCACAGGCGTGGCTGCTGGCACCCAGCCGCGGAGGCTCGCTGGAGCGTTTTGTGGCGGCGGCGGAGCGCTTTACGGTGGCGCTGCCGCTGCCTCCGCTGCCGGGCGCCGGCCCCGGCTCCAGCGCCGCCATCTGGCGCCCGTTCCAGGTGCGCGTGTACAACGACTATGACACCACCATCAGCCGGCGGCACCGCGACCTGGTGCACGCCGCAGCCAGCGTCACTGGAGCTGGCGCCGCATCCAATGGCGGCGTGCTGGCGGACCCTCGCATGCTGCCACCACACCCACCCGCCACGGCGGAGCCGGCGTACGACCCCGCCATCTACTACCCCCTCTTTGTTGCCTTGTTACTGACGCCGCCGCCGCCGCCCCCGCTGCCTGCTGTGGCCTCCGCGCTGCTGCTGCACTAGGGGTCGCGCCGCGCCATGTGTCATTGTGTCGGTGTGTCGCGCAACTACCTGCCTGTTGTGTCGGTTTGTTCAATTCATCCTCCTACCGGCACACTGTTAGGCGAGGTGCAGGCGGCGCGAGATGGCGGCGAGGTCTTCACGCAGGCGCAGGGCGGCGGGCGAGGCGGCACCCGTGCCACCAGCAGCAGCCATGCCGCTGTCGGCGCCGGTGCGAGGGTGGCGGTGGTGGTGGCCAGCCACGCTGCCCAGGCCGCCCACGCTGCCGACAGAGGACGCGCCACCCGGCGCAGACGCGCGGCGGCCACGGTGGCCGCCCAACTTGGCAGCTGCCGCGTCGCGCCGTGACGCCAGCGCGCTGCGCGCCGCTGCCACCGCGCGGTCACCCGCCGCCGCGGCCGCCCGCTCTGCGCTTGCCACGCGCGCCATGCAGGTGGCCAGCGCGGCGTCGGCAGTGGTGGTGGCGGCTGCCAGTGAGGCGCGGGCGCGCTCCCACCCGCCGCGTGCCTCATGCAGCGTCCGGCTGTGGTGGGCCACCGCTGCGCGCAGCGGCGCCAGCGCGCGACTGGCCCTGGCGCCGGCTGCCTCGCCGCGGTCACGCGTCAGCGCGGTCAACCGCGCCTCCAACTCGGCCGCCGCGGCGTCAAAGTGCGCCGCCATGCCGCCCGCCAACGACTTCTCAATGCTGGTCAGCGCCGACTGCGTCGCCGCCGTCACGCTGGCGGCGTAGGCGTGCACTGCCGGCGACTCGGCCGCCTCCGCCGCCGCCGCCAGGTCTTGCAGCATGCGCAGCAGCGTGCCGGCGGCGCCGTCGCCCAGCGCCTCGACACCACCACCGGAACCACCATCGCCACGCCACGCAGCGTGGGCGCGGTGCGGCTGCCGCGGTGGCGTCACGACCTCGGCGTCGCCGGGCGGCGCAGACGCCACAAACCGGTGCCCACCCGCCGGCGCATGGTGTTGCGGGGGCGGGATGATGCTGGGAAGGCGGTGGAGCGCGACGGTCTCCACCGACAGCGACCCCGTGCGTGCCGTCGCCGCCGCGACCTTGGACTTCTTGGCGGCCGGCGCCGGTGCCACGCTGTCGTCGCCACGGAACGTGAAGTCGTCCTCACCAAAGTGGAACTCGTCACCGCCAGCCGGCGGGCGCGGCGCAGCGGGCGGCGAGTGCGCCATGATGTGCTTGGTCGGCGCGAGGGACGGCACCGACGGCGGCGGCAGCACCGGGGCGGGTGCAGGCGCGGGAGCTGGCGAGGGTGCTGGCGCTGTGGCTGCGCGTGGTGGCGCAGGTGCAGGCGCCGGAGCGGGCGCCGGTGGAGCACGCGGCGGCGCCGGTGCAAGCGTGGGAGCCGCACGCGGCGGCGCTGGCACGCGGGCGGGCGCTGGCGCAGGTGGTGCCGCTGGCGGCGTGGCGCGGCGATCACTTGGGTCACGCGCTGCCGCGTCTGCTGCCGTGAAGGCAAACTCGTCGTCACCGCCGCCACCGCCGCCACCGGCCGGTGGAGGTGCCGCCCGGGCACTGAAGTCCAGACGGCGTGGCTGGATTGCAAACGCCGCCGGCGGCTGCGGCTGCGGCGTCACGGTCGTCGGTGGCGCCGCCTTGCTGGGCTTTGTGGTGGCAACGCGCGTGGCGCTGCGCGGCGCCTCCGACTCCCGTGCCACCGCGCCCAGCAGCGACTTGATGGTGGCGCCTGCCGTCGCCGCCGGCACAGCAGCCGGCCGTGAATGCAGCGACGACGTTGTCGACGGCGGCGGCGGCGGCGGTGGCCGCGGCATCATGGCAGCGCCGCTTGCGGGCGTGACGTCGCCGTCCTTGAAACCACGCGCCATGGCGTCCTTGGCGGCCTTGCGCGGCTCCCGCCGCATCAGTGGCGGCGGCTCCATGAACTCCAGCGCGCGTCCCGCTGCCGACGTGGATGGCTTGGGTGCGCTGGTAGGCCCGCCCGCCGCCGCCGGCACTCCCATGGCAGCTGCCAGGCGCGACGGCGTGGGCGGCGCGCGCGGCGATGGTGGTGCGCGTGTCGAGACAGGCGGCGCAGGTGCCGGCGCTGGCGCCGGTGCCGGCGCCGGCGCTGCTGCTCGCGCCGGTGCAGCAGCGACGGCGGCAACGGAGGCCGGCTCAATGGCAAGCACGCCCTCACTATCGCCGCCATCCACCATGCCGTCCGCGGCGGCGTCTACCTCCGGTGCCACCAGCAGGATGCCCACCGAGGTGGAGCTCTTGGGCATGGCGCGCACCGCCAGGTCGGACGCCGCTGGCACTTGCGTGGCCAGGTTGACCGCCTCCGCCACCAGCACCGCACGTGCATGCCCCGGCCCGCCCTCCCCCGCCGCGTTTGGCGTTGGCACGGCACTGGACGCGCCGCCAGCTGCCGGCGTCATGGCGCCGCCATCGCCGCCAGTGGGGCTGCCACGTGCACCCTTCTTGCGCAGCGCCGTCACCGCGGGGCTGGGTGGCACGTCCAAGACTGGCGGCGGCGACACACTGCCACGCCGCCGGCCACCGCCACCGCCAGCGCCGGCGCCCGAGGCCACGGGGCTGCCGCGATACGCCGTGCAGGTGGGCAGCCGGAAGTTGAGCAGGGTGGCGTACATGGCGGCATCCAGCGGCGCCGCCAGCGTCAAGGTGTACCGCTGCGGGGTGAACGCGTCCGCGCCGCTGCCGGCACTGCCACCGTCGGTGGCGGCCGTGACGTCAAACGCCAGCGTGTTGGACCCCTCTTGCAGGTACATGGCGCCCAGCACCGTCCACGGCAGCGCCACTGTCGTCACCGTGCCGTCGTCGCCGCCCTCCATCCCAATCATGCTGATGCCATGGATGCCCACAAACAGCGGCGACAGCGCGGACGCCGGCGCCTGCACCAATAAACGACGGGGGTGGGGCGTTGTGGTGGTCGTGTGTGTGTTAAATATCGGTGCAACAGCGGCGCCGCAGCACGTACCCCCGCCTTGGTGCTATCCGCCACTGGCGCCACCGTCCACGATGCGACGCCCACGTGGTGCAGCGTGGTGAACTCGGCACCCTGCGCCGCCAGCGCGCTGTGCGCCGCCACCAGCAGGTCCTCCGCTGCACTGCGGCCTGCATGCGCGTGGGTAGCAATAATGTAGTGTGGTGGTGGTGGTGGTGGTGGTGCAGCAGCAATACATGCGCCACGTACCGTCGCCCGTGGTGGCGGCGTCACCCAGCGCCTGGATGGCGCCCAGGGTGCCCCACCCCGCCGCCTCAATGGCGGCGCGCATGGCGTCCAGCAGGCGCGTGCCAGCGGCGCCTGCCGCGGCCGCCGCCTTGGTGGCCTTGTACAGCCCCGTCAGCGTGTCTGCCTGCAGCTTGATGAAGGGCAGCTGCGGCAAGCCGCCCGCCACACCTGCCAGCAACGTCGTCAGGCGGTCGTCCGTCAGCAGTTGCTTCTGCGGTTGCGGTTGTGTGTGGCAGTGTGTTTGTATGCGTGCGTGACGGTGTGCAACACGCGGGCGGGGCGCTGCGCCACTGTGTAGCATGCGTACCATGCCAGCCGCGCCCGCAGCGCGCATGGCGCTGTGCACAAACCCGGCGCAGGCGGCGGCCATGGGCACGGCGAGCGGCTTGGTGGCGTTGAAGGTGGTGGGGATGATGTGGCGCAACGCGGAGCAGTAGAAGGTGCGCAGCAGCTCCAGCTGCAGCTCTGCCGCCGCCACTGCCTGCCCGCTGCTGCGGTCACCCCGCGCGCCGCGCCCCTGCACCGCCACCAGCGCCATCAGCGCACCGCGCGCCGTCTCCATGGCCGCCAGCCGCGCCGCCGCGCTGCTGCCCTCGTACGCCTGCGTGTGCGTTGCAGGGGGTGTGTGTGACACGTTGTATTGCGACGCTTGTGCACACTCTGCGTGCACTAGCAACGCCACGCCGCAACACACAACAATTACTAATCCCCATTGTGCATGTGTGTACACGTGGGAATGGGTGCGGGCGTGCGCAATGGTGCGTATTAATCGAGTGGCAGTTGTGTGCGTTGCAGTACTGCTGTCGCAGGCTGTTGCACGTCACGTCACGCCACGCACACACCCAACAACACACAGCCACACACAAACAGGCACACACGCACACACACAACACCATGTGGGTGTGTGTACGCGCGTGCTGCGGTGGCGCCACTCGCGGTGTGTGCCACCCATTCCCCTCCCTCTCTCGCTCCCCTCCCATTCCCCGCCAACGCACCATGCGCGCCACCACGATGAGCGGCTCCCCAAACGCCAGCACCGCGGGCGGCTCGCGCGCCATGGCAGCCACCGCCGCACGCAGGTGCGCCAGCGTGGCCGCCTGCACCGCGCCTGGCGCGGCTGGCGTCGTGGCCGCGCCGCCGGCACCCTGCGCCCTGCCGCCGCCAGACATGTCTGCCGCCCTGCCGCCGCCAGACATGTCTGACGCCCTGCCACCACCACCGGTGGCGCCGGCAGGCGCGTCGGACGCCGCGCCGCGCGCCGCCTCACTCAGCGCGCGCGCAACCTCTGCAATGTCAACTACTTCGTGCGCCATGTTTTTTGTGGTGTCGTGCGTGTGCAACAA
>Ga0066256_1003091_pt1 | contig 16679 bp, 13 predicted proteins | sample ThiBio_1000_biof_FD_87107 | JGI IMG/M metagenome (GOLD analysis project Ga0066256, IMG submission 87107) | Wastewater bioreactor microbial communities from Cape Town, South Africa - Thiocy_expt_1000_biof (version 2) | ecosystem: Engineered > Bioreactor > Thiocyanate-remediating >...
GGCAAGACGGGCGGCAATCCGGGCGGCAATACGGGTGGTACAGCCACCCAGGGCGGCACCCTGGCCAGCTATGGCGGCATCCCGCCGGTGAAGGGCACGGTCGCGTTGAGCGGCAGCGAGAAGACCGGCCAGATCATCACCTATGCCGGTGACTGGGTTGGCATAGACCAGCGCGCTCCGGTCACCGTCACCCTCGGCCCCAATGGCGAGTTGAACGGCTACAAGGCCAGCGCCGACGAATATCCGGAACGCAACACCAACGAGTCGCTGGACCGCGCCACGGCGGGCGGCATCTCGATCGGGCGCTGGTCCGGCGGCGTGACGGGCGGGCGCCATTACAGCAACCCCAACACCGAGCGCACTTCGCAGCAGGGCCTGCCTCTGGCCTATGGCGCGCCCGCGCCCGCGGGTGCCGCGCCGGGGCCCGCGGCCCCCGCCCCGGCCGGCCCGCCCCCAGCCCCCCCCGGGCCAGGCGGCCGCCCCCCCGCGCCCGTGCGCCCCCGCCCGATGGGCACCCTGTTCTCGGTCAAGCCCAAGCTGGGCTTCGACTTCTCGGTCTCCATGCCGGGCGACGCCGTATATAATGTGAAGACGCCCGGCGGCGCGGCCGCGCCTTCCTATGCGATCGAACTTGAAGCCTTGAACAAGCGTGGCTTCTACACGCAGAACATTCCCACCACCGGCACCGGCCAGGCTTGCACGGGCAGTTGTACATCCGCCGTGTACGGCGTTCTGGGCGGCAGCAATGGCGAAACCGTCGGGGTGTCCTACGAAATCGGGCCGATCAGCGGCAACGACGCCGCCGGCCGCCGCAACACCGTCACCGGCGCGGCCATCTTCGCCCAGAACAGTTTCGACGCCAGCAAGGGCGCGGTGGCCGTCAATCCGCCCATCTCCAGCGGCGCGGTCAGCGAGCCGCTGCGGGGAACCGTCAATATGGGCGCGTTCTATGTCACGCCGGGCCAGTCCGGCACCTGGTCCCTGGGGCCCGCCCTGATCCGCGTGGATCACAACGGCGTGGTGTCCAGTTTCATCTCCAGCCACAATTACGACCGCAATGACACGGTGACCGCCGCCCTGGCGGGCACCCGGTACGTGCACAACGGCCGCTGCAACGGCGGCGCCACCATACGCGGCATCGCCGCCGATCACAGGCGCGACGGCCTGCAGGGCATGACCTATGTGGCGGGCACCGCGATCAGCACCTTCCGCCTGCCCACCACCGGCATCGGCACCTATGATCTCAAATCCTCGGTGGCGCCGGTGTTCAATGACGGCAGCACCGCGCCCGGCAGCTTCACCGGCAAGCTGGGCGTGGATTTCTCCACCGCCGCCACGGGTACGGTGAAGGTCGGCATTGATGGCCTGGTCACGGTCAACACCACGCCGTCCACCGCGCTGGTCTATGACATCGGCACCACGGGCGGCGCGGCCAACCCCGCCACCAGCCAGGTCAGCTATAACAGCAACATCACCGGCGTCTACAATGTGGCCGCGCCCAGCGGCGATGTGGTGTGCGGCAACCCCACCTGCAGCGTCTCGGTCGGCGGTCTGCTGTCCGGTCCCGGCGGACGCGAGGCGGGGCTGGGGTACCAGATCCGGGGCAGCGACAAGGCGATCTCCGGCGCGGCGCTGTTCGAGCGCACCGACGATCCCAGCCTGAAGAACAAGGAACTGGCCCAGGCGGTCATCATCAACGGTCCCGGCGTGACGCTGCCCAGCGGTGGTTACGGCACACAGGTCTTCAATGCCAATAACAATGCCGTAACGGTCTATACGGCGAACCGCCAGGGCATCCAGACCATCGAGGCCAACAGCCAGCGCTATGGCGCGGACGCGGCGCAGGTGGTGGACACGGGCTCGGCAGGCACCATGACATGGTCGCGCTGGACCAGCGGCACGCTGAACCGGATTTTCACCGAGGCGGTGCCCAACATGGGCGGCAACCAGAGCACCCATGTCCTGGTCGGCGAACCCGCCTCCAACATTCCCACCACCGGCACCGCGCAATACACGCTGGCGGGTTATACCGCGCCCACCAGCGCCAACGATGCGATTGCGCCGGGCACGCTGACCGGCGCCATGGCGATCCAGTTCGGCGGCAGCCAGGCCAATACCGGCGTGGGCGTGGACCTGAATGTCGCGATCGGCGGCCACACTTATAATATCGTGACCACGGGCGGCACGGCCAATCCCGGCACCAGCCAGATGAAGCTCAATGGCGCCACCTTCAGCACCAACAATCTGAGCCTCGCCACAGGTGGTCCGGCCTGTTCCACGTCAAGCTGCGCTGTCGCGATGGGCGGTTTCCTGTCGGGCAACGGAGGTACGCAGGCGGGCCTGCACTACACCATTTCGCAGTACGGCTCGCCCCACAATGCCGGCGCGGTGCAGGGCACGGCGGCCCTCACCAAGGCGCCCCGACCGGGCGCCTTCAGGGGGTTCCCCCCCCGGGGCCGGTTTCCCGCGGCGCCCGTTTCCGGCCGGCCCGTTCCCTTCCCTAAAGACCCCGCCCGGCCCCCGACCCCTTGGCCAAGGCCGGCTTGCGCGGGACGGGCGGAATGGTGGTGCGCGGGTGGCCCACCACGATCGGCGCCACCACCAGGCTGTCTGCCGCCAGGCCCAGCGCCTCCAGGCCGGGCGCGGTGTTCAGCCATTCCCGGGCGAAGCCGATCCAGCAGGTGCCCAGCCCTTTTTCGGCCGCCGCCAGCATCAGATTCTGCGCCGCAAGGGCGCATTCCTCCGTCGCCCATTGCGAGGCCCGCGCCGCGGAAATCACCACCAGCGCCGGGGCGTGATAGAAAATGTCGAAGGTCGGATCGCGGAACAGATCGCGAAAATGATCGGGCCGGGGCAGGTCCGCGATGGTCTTCAGCGTCCAGGCCTTGGATTCGTCGGAGATGCGCTTCAGCAGATCCCGGTCGGTGATCACCGTGAATTGCCAGGACTGGCCGTTCAGCGCGCTCGGCGCCCAGCTCGCGGCGGCGATCAGGGGGCGCAGGTCCGCCTCGGTGAGGCGGTCGCCGGTATAGTCCCGCACCGCCCGGCGCGTCTGAATGGCCTCAAGAACGTCCATGACGGCCTCGCGGATGTCCGGGCGATGCGCGGGTCATGCCGCCAGGCTCTCCAGCGCCGTCCTGTTCGTCAGCCGCACCTCGCGGATATTCGGCAGGGCGATCACGCCGTCGCGCTCGAACTGCGACAGGCTGCGCGACACCGTCTCGATGGTGAGGCCCAGATAGTCCGCGATGTCCTGACGGGTCATCGCCAGATGCAGGGTGCGCGGATCGGCGAAATGGCGCGACCAGTCCAGCAGGAAGGCGGCGACCTTCTCGGCCGCGCCGCGGCGTCCCAGCAGCAGGGAGTGGCCCTGGGCCTGGGCCAGGTTCTGCATCACATAGCCGAACAGCAGGCGCGACACCGCCTGATCCTTTTGCGCCAGCAGGTCCACATTGCGGCGGCGATAGGCGACCAGGCTGCAAGGCCCCACCGCCTCGGCACACAGTGTGCGCTCCGCGCCCGGCTCGAAGCCGAACACATCGCCCGCGACATGGAAGGCTTCGATCTGACGGCGGCCGTCGCTGAGGAACTTGCACACCCGCACCACGCCGGACATCACCCGGTAGAAGACATCGGTGGCGTCGCCCTCGGCGAAGATGGCGACGCCTTCGGCGAAATGGGCCACCGTTCCGGCCGTCTGCAATGGTTCCTGCGGCGGGGCGTGGCACGCCACGGAAAAGCCGGGCAGGGGAAAGCCGGAGGGAGCAGGGCAGACGGCGGCCTGAACGGTCATGGGTGCCTCGCGGGCGGTTGCACCATTTTTCTAGAAGACCACGCGGAACCGCAAAATTCGGTTTCGCCCTAAGGGAAATTACGTAAGCCGCCTTGATCGCGATCAACGCACTGCGGATTTCCGGACGGGTTTCTGGCGCGGGCCGCGTTGAGAGGTTAGGTTCCCGGCCATGACCGACCCAATCCCGGATGATTCGGCACCGGACGCCCGGGCGCTCGCGGCGGCGGACGCCGGAACCTGGCGCTGGCGGCTGCCCGACGGCCCTGTCCGGCTGTCCCCCCGGACGGCGGTCCTGCTGGGGGCGGCGGCGGGCGATCTGTCCCCCGATCAGTTCCTGGCGCTGGTGCATCCCCAGGATCGCGGCGCCATGCAGCACTCGCTGGCGGAGTGCCTGGTCCGGCACCGGCTGCACGACTTGGATTTCCGCGATGCCGCGCAGGGCGCCTGGTGGCGTATGCGCGGCGCGGCGCCGCCGGGCGCTGACGAGGCGCAAGGCATCCTCCTGGATATCGGCCGCCGCCGCTCCAGCCAGATCGCCAATGCCCGGCTGGCCGCCATTGTCGCGTCGTCCGACGACGCCATCATCGGCAAGACGCTGGACGGCATCATCACCGACTGGAACCGGGCCGCCACGCGGATATTCGGGTACGACGCGGCGGAGGCGGTCGGCCGGTCCATGACCATGTTGCTGCCGCCCGGCCTGGAGGAGGAAGAGGCGCGGATTCTGGCGCGGATCCGTCAGGGCGAGAGGGTGGACCGCTTCGAGACCCGCCGCCGCCGCAAGGACGGCGCCATTATCGATGTGTCAGTCACCGTATCGCCGGTATGGGACGAGAATGGCGCGCTGATCGGCGCCTCCAAGGTCGCCCGCGACATCACCGCGGCCCGCGCCGCCCAGGCGGCGCTGGTGGAGCGCGAGGCCCATCTGCAATCGGTTCTGGACACGGTGCCCGATGCGATGATCGTGATCGACACATGGGGCATCATGCAGTCCTTCAGCGCCACCGCCGAGAAGCTGTTCGGCTTTACCGCCGCCGAGGCGGTGGGCAAGAACGTCTCCATCCTGATGCCGGAGCCTTACCGTTCCCAGCACGACGCTTTCCTGTCCCGCTACATGGCGACGGGCGAGCGCCGGATCATCGGCATCGGCCGCCTGGTGGTGGGCCAGCGCAAGGACGGGTCCACCTTTCCCATGGAGCTGGCGGTGGGCGAGATGCGCTCCGGCGATCGCCGCTTCTTCACCGGTTTTGTCCGCGACCTCACCGAGCGGCAGCACACCCAGCAAAGGCTTCAGGACTTGCAGGCCGAGCTCATCTTCATGTCGCGCTATACCGCGCTGGGCGAGATGGCCTCCACCCTGGCCCATGAACTGAACCAGCCGCTGACCGCGTCGGCCAGCTATCTCAACGGCGCGCGGCGGCTGCTGGACGGCCGGCGGCCGGAAGACCTGCCGATGGTGCGGGGCGCGGTGGACAGCGCGGCGGAGCAGGTTCTGCGCGCCGGTCAGATCATCAAGCGGCTGCGCGAATTCGTCTCCAAGGGCGACAGCGACCGCCAGCCCGAAAACCTGCAGAAGCTGATCGAGGAAGCCAGCGCGCTGGCCCTGGTGGGCATCCGGGAAACCGGCGTGCATGTGAGTTTTGTGTTCGACCCCGGCGTGGACATGGTGCTGGTGGACAAGGTGCAGATCCAGCAGGTGATCCTCAATCTGATGCGCAACGCCATCGAGGCGCTGCAGGAAACCGCGCGCCGGGAACTGCGGATCGCGGTGGGGCCGGGCGAGGGCGACATGGTGATGGTGACGGTGGCCGACAGCGGTCCGGGCATCGCGCCGGAAATCGCCGGCAAGCTGTTCCAGCCTTTCATGACCACCAAGCGCCACGGCATGGGGGTGGGGCTTTCGATATCGCGCACCATCGTGGAGGCGCATGGCGGGCGGCTCTGGGCGGAGGATAATCCGGGCGGCGGCACGGTTTTCCGTCTGACTCTCAGAGGAATCGGACGGGAGGAGATGCAGCATGGATAAGCAGCATGGATAACCGGATCGTGCACCTGATTGACGATGACGAGGATGTGCGTCGGGCGGTCGCCTTCATGCTGGGTACCACCGGCCTGGCGGTGCGGGGCTATGAATCGGCCAGCGCCTTCCTGGCGCAGGACGGCGGCGACCTGACCGGCTGCATCATCAGCGATGTGCGGATGCCGGGCGTGGACGGACTGGGCCTGATGCGCCAATTGAAGGAGCGTGGACAGGATATTCCCGTGATCGTCATGACCGGCCATGCCGATGTGCCGCTGGCGGTGGAGGCGATGAAGGCCGGCGCGGTCGACTTCATCGAAAAGCCCTTTACCGACGACACGATGCTGGCCGCCGTCGAAGTGGCGCTGGGCCGCGCCGGCAAGGGGCGGGATTCGGGGCTGGACGATGTGCGGGCGCGCATGGCCAGCCTGACCCCGCGCGAACGCGAGGTTCTGGACGGGCTGCTGGCGGGGCATCCCAACAAGACCATCGCCTATGACCTGGGCCTCAGCCCGCGCACCGTGGAAGTCCACCGCGCCAATGTGATGACCAAGATGTGCGCCTCCAGCTTGTCGGAACTGGTGCGCCAGGCGCTGCTGGCGGGGGCGTCCTAGGCGGCGGGAGCAGCGAGCAGCCCGGCGCGGAGCGCGGGCGTAGCCCGTGCGGCCCAATAAATAACGGCACCAATTGCGCTCACGCCGGCGTCCGCGCGGGCTGGACCGAGACGATCTTGAAGGGGCGTTCGATCCCGTCATCCTCGCGCAGGGTCACATACAGGCCGCTGGCGATGATGTGCCGGTCCAGCTTGAAGAAGGGCTCGTCATCGGCGCTGCCGGCGCGGTCGTAATCGAAGCGCCAGCCCCGGCCGACATGCCGCAGCCAGCCGCGCCGCTCCATCTGATAGGGGCGAAAGCTGCGGACGGTGCATTTGTCCCGGGCCGCGGCCCAGCCCGTCGCGTCCAGATGGCCAAGTCCATTGATCGGCGCCACGAATTCATAGCCGTGGCGGGGATCGCCCTGGGGTTTTTCGAACGTGGGGCCCAGTTCCAGCGGGAAAATCTTGAGGCTCATGGTTCTCCGGCCGGCCGGCTTGCGGCGCGGGCATCCGTTAAGACTAACAGGCCCGCCGCCGCCCCGCCTTGCGCCGGATCAAGGCCGCCGGAACCAAAGAGACCGGCCAGGGCGGTCCGCCTAGGCGGACTGGGAATGTTGCACCCCGCCCACCTCCAGATAGGCGTCGAACACCGCGGCGGCCAGCCGCGCGGCCTGGGGCATGGCCGGATTGACCGTCACCACGCGGTGACGCACCGTCACTGCGCCTGCCTCGCACAGGGGCGTCAGATCCCCCAGCGCCCAATCCAGCGAATCCGGCGCGGCATCATATCGGCCGCAGACCTCGCCCAGGTCCACGCACAGCCCGCACATCAGCCGTTCGATCACATCGCGCCGCAACCGGTCCTCGCTGGTCAGGGCGATGCCGCGCGCCACCGGCAGATCGCCGGTCCGCAGGGCGGCCCGATAGGCCGGTGTCGCCGCCAGGTTCTGGACGTAGCCCTGGGGCAGGGCGCTGATCGCGGAGGCGCCGAAGCCCAGCAGGATCTGGGCGGTGTCGGTGGTATAGCCCTGGAAATTGCGCCGTAGCGTGCCCTGACGGGCGGCCTGTGCCAGGGAATCCTCCGGCCGCGCGAAATGATCCAGTCCGATCGCCTGATACCCCGCGCCGGTGATGGTGGCTTCCGCCAGCCGGGCCAGCGCCAGCCTTTCATCCACATCGGGCAGCGCCTCGGTGGGGATCAGCGCCTGATGCTTCTTGAAGGACGGCACATGGGCATAGCCGAAAACGGCGATGCGTTGCGGCGCCAGCGCCAGGGTGGCGGACAGGGTGCGGGCAAAACTCTCCGGGGTCTGATGCGGCAGGCCGTAAACCAAGTCCAGATTGATGCCGGTGATGCCGTTCCGGCGGAGCAGGGCCAGGCATTGCTCCACCTCCGCCATGGGCTGGATGCGGTTGATGGCGACCTGCACCTTGGGATCGCAATCCTGGATGCCCAGGCTGGCGCGGGTGACGCCGCAATCGGCCAGCGCCGCCGCCATGGCGGCGTCGAAGCCGCGCGGATCGATCTCCACCGCGAAGGCGGCGTCGGGCAGCACGTCGAACCGCGCCCGCACCGCGCGGTTCAGGCGCGCCATGTCGTCCGGCGTCAGGATGGTCGGCGAACCGCCGCCCCAATGGATGTGCGAAACCGTCCGCCGCCCCGGCAGCGCGCGCGCCGCCATCTCCAGCTCGTCCAGCAGCAGGTCGAGATATTCGGCGACCGGCGTGTAGGTGTTCACCACCGGGGTGTGGCAGGCGCAGACCCTGCACAGCGTGTCGCAGAAGGGGATGTGGAAATACAGCGACAGAGGCGCGTCGGCGGGCAGGACTGCGAGCCAGTCGCGATAACGCGCCGGGGTCACGCCCGGATGGAAATGGGGCGCGGTGGGATAGCTGGTATAGCGCGGCGCATGACCCGCGAAGATCGCCTTGGGCGTCAGCATGGACGGCTCCTTTTCGCCGCAGGCTGATGGCGGGGCCGCGCGGCGGCCTTGATCGCGCGCAACTGCGACATCGCGGCCTGCGACATGCTGGCCGTTCGTGGCCCGGTTTGCGCCGGATCAAACCCGGCCCCGGCGCGGCATGTCACGCAACCCGCGGCAGAAAAAGGGTTGATTCATGAAAGCCGCCGTCCTCGCCGCCGCCGCCATTCTGATGACGGCCGGCGCCGCTCACGCCCAGGAATCCCGATCCACCACCGCGGCAGGCCAGTTTTATCTGCGCCTGCGCGGATTGGGCGTCATGCCCGACGCCTCGGCGCGGATCAGCGTGGCGGGCGCCAATATCGGCGGCGTCACCCGCGCCACCGACCCCTTCGTGCTCGAAGCGGGCCCGACCCATTTCATCACCGCCAAGAACCCGGGCGAGGCCATCCCCCGCGTCACCCAGGATACGGGGGCCAACCGCATCCCCCGGAATGTCGCCAACGGCCGGCTGCTGCCGCCGACCGTGACGGCGCAATATCACTTCGATCCGGTCGGCTTCGTGCATCCCTATGTCGGCGCGGGCGTGAACTATACGTTTTTCTACAGCCCCAAGAGCGCGCTGGCCCCGATCGGCTTCAAGAACAGCTTCGGCTGGGCGCTGCAGGCCGGCGCGGACGTGCCGGTGGGCGATGGTCCCTATTTCCTGAACTTCGACGTCAAGAAGGTATTCATGGGCACGACCGTCCGCGCCGCCGGCGGCACGGTGCAGGCTTCGGCGCGGCTTAATCCCTGGCTGGTCGGGGCAGGCATCGGTGTCCGGTTCTAGGACATGATCCATGCTCTGCTGTCTTCTTCTCGCGCTGGCGCCGCTGGGTCTTTGGGCTTCGCGGCCCTTTGCCTGGCGACGCGGCGGAGCCGGTGCGGACGCTTCGTCCTGCTGCGCCGGGCGCTCGCTGCTGCTGGCGGGCTTCGCGGTCCTGCTTCTGGCCATGGCGGTCTGCGGCGCCTTGCTGCTGTGGCCGGGGCAAACCCCGCTGCCGGCCCCTGCCGCCATTTGCCGCGGTTGATCGGGCGCAAGGCGCGGTGCGCGGGCGCCGTGCCATCCCGCCCTTGGAGGAACAGCGGATGATCATCGAACCGTCCCCGGCCCGGCCATCGGCGGGCGCGGGCTGGACCGCCTGGTGCGCCCAGGCGCGCGAAGCCGCCCGCCCGGCACAGCTTCAGGCGCACGTCAAAACGGGGCGCGACGCCCAGGACACATCGCAAACACAGGAAAACAGGTATGCAGGCGCAGGTTTCTGAATCGCCCTGGCGGTTCGACCATTATTTCGTTCCCCTGGTGATCGTGCTGGGACTGCTGGCGGCGCTGTTCGAGGCGGCATGGTCGCATGATCCGCGGATGGTGGCCCAGGCCTGGATCTTCGGCGCCTGCATGGCGATCACCGGCGCCTGGTACCTGTGGATGTATGTCGGGCGCACGCCGAAGGACGAGTCCCAGCCCTATGCCGACGATGTGGTGCGGGCCGGGGTGATCGCCTCGATGTTCTGGGGCATCGCCGGAATGCTGGTGGGCGTCATCATCGCGCTGCAGCTTTCCTTCCCCCATCTGTTCTATCTGCCGGACCAGGCCTGGACGAATTTCGGGCGGCTGCGCCCGCTGCACACCTCGGCGGTGATCTTCGCCTTCGGCGGCAACGTGCTGATCCCGACGCCCTTCTATGTGGGGCAGCGGTCCCGCCGGGCCCGGCTGGGGCGCGGCTCGCTCTCCTGGCTGGTGTTCTGGGGCTACAACGCCTTCATCGTGCTGGCCGGCACCGGCTATCTGCTGGGCATCAGCCAGAGCCGCGAATATGCCGAACCGGAATGGTATGCCGATATCTGGCTGACCATCGTCTGGGTTTGCTATCTGCTGGTCTTCATGGGCACGCTGTGGAAGCGCCGCGAGCCGCACATCTATGTGGCCAACTGGTTCTATCTGGCCTTCATCATCACCATCGCGATCCTGCATATCGTCAACAATCTGGCGGTGCCGGTGTCGCTGCTGGAGACCCAGAGCTATTCGCTGTTCTCCGGCGTGCAGGACGCGCTGACCCAATGGTGGTACGGCCACAACGCGGTCGCCTTCTACCTGACCGTGCCTTTCCTGGCGATCATGTACTATTTCATCCCCAAGCGGGCGGAGCGGCCGGTCTATTCCTACCGGCTCTCCATCCTCCATTTCTGGAGCCTGACCTTCATCTATATCTGGGCCGGTCCGCACCATCTGCTCTATACGGCGCTGCCCGACTGGGCGCAGACCCTGGGCATGACCTTCTCGATCATCCTGTGGATGCCGAGCTGGGGCGGCATGATCAACGGCATGATGACCCTGTCGGGCGCCTGGGACAAGCTGCGCACCGATCCGGTCCTGCGCATGATGGTGGTTTCGGTCGCCTTCTACGGCATGGCCACCTTTGAAGGCCCGGTGATGAGCATCAAGGCGGTCAACGCGCTGTCGCACTACACCAACTGGACCGTCGGGCATGTGCATTCCGGCGCGCTGGGCTGGGTCGCCTATATCAGCTTCGGCGCGATCTACTGCCTGGTGCCCTGGCTGTGGAAGAAGAAGCTCTATTCCAACGCGATGGTGGAATGGCACTTCTGGCTCTCCGCCCTGGGCATCGTGCTCTACATCACCTCGATGTGGGTCGCCGGCATCATGCAGGGCCTGATGTGGCGCGCCTATAACGACTTCGGCTTCCTGGAATACGCCTTTGTCGAGGTCGTGGAGGCGATGCATCCCTATTACATCATCCGGGCCCTTGGCGGCCTGCTCTTCCTGGCGGGAACCCTGCTCATGGCATTCAATCTCTGGAAGACGATCCGGTCCGGATCGCCGGCGGCGGCGCCAGCGCCCGCGCCCGTGCCCGCGGTGGAGGCTGCGTGATGAAACACGCCTGGCTTGAGAAGAACTCCATCGTCCTGCTCATCGCCATCATCCTGGTGGTGGCGGTGGGCGGCGCGGTGGAAATCGCCCCGCTGTTCTGGGTCAACGGCACGGTGGAAAAGGTCAGCGGTATGCGGCCCTACACCCCGCTGGAGCTGGCGGGCCGCAACATCTATGTCCGCGAAGGCTGCTATGTCTGCCACAGCCAGCAGATCCGCACCCTGCGCGACGAGGTGGAACGCTATGGCCATTACAGCCTGGCTGCGGAAAGCATGTACGACCATCCCTTCCAATGGGGTTCGGAACGGACCGGCCCCGACCTGGCGCGGGTGGGCGGCAAGTATTCTGACGAATGGCACCGCGCCCATCTGGCCGATCCGCGCGCGGCGGTGCCCGAATCCATCATGCCGCCTTATCGCTTCCTATTCTCCAAGCCGCTGGACTATCGCCAGGTCCGCAACATGCTGCTGGCCAACCGGACGGTGGGCGTACCCTACAGCGACGAGCAGGTGGCGCAGGCCAAGGCCGACCTGGAGGCGCAGGCCGACCCCAATGCCGACGGGCTGGAGGATTTCCAGAAGCGTTATCCCAAGGCGGCGGCCCGCGACTTTGACGGCAATCCCGCCCTTATCAGCGAGGGCGATGCCCTGATCGCCTATATGCAGATGCTGGGCACACTGGTGGACTTCAAGAGCTATCAGGCCAGCGCGCCGGAGCACCGCAGATGATCATGCACAACTGGGCCTATGAGGATGTGCTGGCTTTCGCCAAGAGCTGGAGCTCCGTCTATTTCATGATGCTGTTCGCGGTGGTCCTGGTCTGGGCCTATTGGCCGCGCAACCGCGCCCGCTTCCAGGACGCGGCGCGCATTCCCCTGAAGGATGAGGACGCCTGATGTCCAAGAAGGAAATCGACGACGTCACCGGCACCCAGACCACCGGTCATGAATGGGACGGCATCAAGGAGCTGGACACGCCGATGCCCAAATGGTGGCTGGGACTGTTCTATCTCTGCATCGTCTGGGCCATCGGCTATTGGGTGCTCTATCCGGCCTGGCCCGGCATCACCGGCTATACGCGCGGTCTCCTGAATCATTCGCTGCGCGACGAGGTGACGGCGAATGTGACGGCGCTCAAGCAGGCGCGCGCCGGGCAGGAAGCGGCGCTGGGCAAGGCCAGTCTCGCCGAAATCCAGCGCAATCCCGATCTGCTCCAGTTCGCCATGGCGCAGGGCCGCATGTTGTTCGGCGACAATTGCGTGCCGTGCCACGGCGCGGGCGGGCAGGGCGCCCCCGGCTATCCCAATCTGAATGACGATGTCTGGCTGTGGGGCGGCACGCTGGCCGACATCCAGCATACCATCACCGTGGGCGTGCGCGCCGACCATCCCGGCACGCGCCAGTCCCAGATGCCGACCTTCGGCCGCGACGGCATCCTCAAGGAACAGCAGGTGGACGACCTGGCGGCCTATGTGCTGCACCTGTCGGGCCGGGACGCCAATCCGCGCGCGGTCGATCGGGCCAAGGTGCTGTTTACCGAGAATTGCGCCGCGTGTCACGGTCCGGGCGGCAAGGGTTCGCGCGAAATGGGCGCGCCCGATCTGACCGATAACGAAACCCTGTATGGCAGCAGCCTGGCGGCGGTGCGCGACCAGATATGGAACGGCCATAACGGCGTGATGCCCAGCTGGAGCGGGCGCCTGACGCCGGAAGAGATCAAGGCCCTGGCGGTCTATGTCCACAATCTGGGTGGTGGAGACTAACGCACACATCATGGACAAGCATACGGTCATATCGCGCGCGACTCCCGGCGCGGCGGCCGCCCCTAACATGGCGGCGGAAGGCGTGGCCCGGTCCGATGCCCAGGCGTCCAACAGCGCGGCGAACCGCAAGCTCTACAAGTCGCGCGTTCCGATCTATCCCAAGGAAGCCGAGGGCCTTTATCGCAGCATCAAATGGGCGATGATGGCCGTCACCCTCAGCATCTACTATCTGGTGCCCTGGCTGCGCTGGGACCGGGGCGCCGCCGCGCCGGGCCAGGCGGTGCTGGTGGATCTGGAGCGCCAGCGCCTCTATTTCTTCTTCATCGAGATCTGGCCCCAGGAAGTCTATTACATCACCGGCCTGCTGATCCTGGCGGCGGTGGCGCTGTTCCTGATCAACGCGCTGTTCGGGCGGCTGTGGTGCGGCTATTCCTGTCCCCAGACGGTGTGGACCGACCTGTTCATCTGGGTCGAGACCAAGATCGAGGGCGACCGCGGCGCGCGCATCCGCCTGGCCGCCGCGCCCTGGAGCGTTTCCAAGGTCGCCAAGCGCGTCTCCAAGCACGCGGTATGGCTGGCCTTTTCCGTGGCCACCGGCGGCGCCTGGGTGTTCTATTTCAGCGATGCGCCCACCCTGCTGCATCAGCTGGTGACCGGCACCGCCGGTTTGGGCACCTATGCCGCCATCGCGGGCCTTACTTTCACCACCTATACCCTGGGCGGGCTGATGCGCGAGCAGGTCTGCACCTATATGTGTCCCTGGCCGCGCATCCAGGCGGCGATGACCGACAATGACGCGCTGGGCGTCACCTATCGCCGCGACCGGGGCGAGCCGCGTGGCCCGCACCGCAAGGGCGAAAGCTGGGACGGGCGGGGAAGCTGCATCGACTGCAACCAGTGCGTCGCGGTCTGTCCCATGGGCATCGACATCCGCGACGGCGCGCAGCTGGAATGCATCAATTGCGGCCTGTGCATCGACGCCTGCGACGATGTCATGCGCCGGATCGGCCAGCCGACGGGCCTGATCGCCTTCGATACCGACGCCAACATCGGCCGCCGTGAGCGCGGCGAGCCCGCGCGCTATCGGTTCGTGCGCCCGCGCACCGTGCTGTATGGGGCGGTGCTGGTGCTGGTGTCGGGCATCCTGCTGCTGACCTTCACCAACCGCCACAGCCTGGACCTGGATGTGATGCGCGACCGCAATCCCGATCATGTCACGCTGACCGACGGCGGGGTCCGCAATGCCTATACCCTCAAGGTCATGAACCGGTCGAACCAGGCGCGGACCCTGCGGCTGGAGGTTTCCGGTCTCAAGGCGCGCGCCGTCACCGCCATCGGCATCGGTCCGGTCGAGGGCGGGTTGCCGGTGCGGGTCGAAGCCGACCGGATACGCACCCTGCGCGTGCTGGTGACGGTGGCGCGGGACGACCTGGCGGCCAGCCGTTCGGTGACCTTCACCCTGGCCGATGGCGCCGAAAGCCGCGCCACCACGACCGCCTTCGTCACCGGAGAAAAGCCATGAAGAAACCCCTGACGGGACGCGGCGTCCTGCTGCTGATGGCCGGATTTTTCGGCGTGATCCTGGTCACGAACCTGGCCTTCATCTCGCTGGCGGTGGGCAGCTTCCGCGGCGAGGACGAGCAGAAGCCCTATCTGCAGGGTGTGTCCTACAACCAGACCATCGCCCGGCGCGGCGAGCAGGCGCGGTTGGGCTGGTCGGCGCAGATCGACGCCACGCGGCTGGCCTCCGGCCAGGTGCGGATCGACCTTGTGGTGCGGGACCGCGCGGGCGTGGGCCGGGAAGGCCTGGAGCTTACCGGCCTGTTGCGCCATCCCAGCGACAAGAACCGGGACCATACGATAACCCTGCGTCCGGTATCTCCCGGCCATTATCGCGTCGAAATCGCCGGCGTCGCGCCCGGCAATTGGGATGTCCAGGTGCGGAACCAGGGCCGGCAACCCTTTCAGGCGGGACGGCGGCTATGGGTGCGCTGACGCTCTCCCTGGCGCCGCCGGACCATGCCGACGATCTCTCCCGGCATGTGCGCCGCGACGCGGACTGCGAAAGCTTCGAGGTGGCGGTGACGGGCGCGCGCTGCGCCGGGTGCATCGCCAAGATCGAAAAGGGCGTGACGGCCTTGCCCGGCGTCGCCTTTGCGCGCCTCAACCTGTCCACCGGCAAGCTGCTGGTGCGGGGCCATGATTTCGCGCCCCAGGCGGTGCTGCGGCGGCTGCGCGATCTGGGATACCAGGCCCGGCCGTTCGAGGCGGCGGAAACCCTGAGCGCCGAGGATGCCGAAGGCCGTTTCCTGCTGCGCTGTCTGGCGGTCTCCGGACTGGGGACGGTGCTGGCGATGGGGCTGACCGATGCGGTCTGGTACAGCAGCGACATGGCGCCGGCCTTGCGCCAGGGCTTTTTCTGGCTGGCGGCCGTCGTCACCGTGCCCGCGTCGCTGTATGCCGGCCGGCCCTTTTTCCGCTCGGCCTGGAAGGGCCTGAAGGCGCGCACCGCCAACATGGATTTGCCGATCAGCCTGGCAGTGGTGCTGGCGCTGGGCCTCAGCCTCTATCAGGCGGCAAACCAGGCGGCCCACACCTATTTCGACGCCGCGGTGATGCTGGTCTTCCTGCTGCTGGTGGGCCGCTATCTCGATTATCGCCTGCGCGACAAGGCGCGGGGCGCGGCGCGCCATCTGCTGGCGCTGCAGTCGCTGCTGGTGCGGCGGCTGGGGCCGCAGGACACGCTCGAAACCGTCTCGGCGCGCGACATCGCAGTGGGTGACCGGGTGCTGGTGGCGGGCGGCGAGCGGGTGCCGGTCAACGGCGTGCTGGAAGGCGATACCGACCTGGATGTGTCGCTGGTGACGGGCGAAGTGCTGCCCAAGGCGGTATCGCAAGGCATGACGGCGCTGGCGGGGTCCATCGTGTCTGGCGCGCCGGTGGTGCTGCGGGCCACGGCGCGGGTCGAGGATTCGCTGGTGGCCGATCTGGCGCGGCTGCTGGAAGCCGGGCAGCAGTCGCGCAGCCAGTATGTGCGGCTGGCCGACCGCGCGGCGCGGCTGTATGTGCCCGCCGTCTTTGTCCTTTCGACGCTGGTGCTGGGCGGCTGGCTGGTGGTGGGCGCGAGCCTGTCGGTCGCGGTGCCCAGCGCCATCCCGGTGCTGATCATCACTTGTCCCTGCGCCCTGGGCCTGGCCGTGCCCGCCGTGCAGGTGGTGGCGACGGGGCGGCTGTTCCGGCGCGGCGTGTTCGTCAAATCCGGCGATGCGCTGGAGCGGCTGGCCGAGGTGGATCTGGCGGTGCTGGACAAGACCGGCACGCTGACTCTGGGGATGCCGGTGCTGCGCAACGCCGAGGCCCTGCCGCCCGGCCTGTTGGACCGCGCCGCGCGGATCGCCCGCGCCAGCAGCCATCCCTATGCGCGGGCGCTGGCGGCGGCGGCCGGACCCGGACCGGTGGCGCAGGGCGTGACCGAGAGCACGGGGCAGGGACTTTCCCGCGGCGCGGAAAGACTGGGCAGCGCCGCGTGGATCGGGGCGCGTGGCGACAGCCCGCTCTGGTATCGCGACGGCGACGGCGCGCCGCGGGGGTTCGTTTTTCCCGACGTCATCCGGCCCGCCGCGCCCGCGCTGATCGAAGCGATGCGGACACGCGGAATC
>Ga0066256_1003094_pt1 | contig 16671 bp, 18 predicted proteins | sample ThiBio_1000_biof_FD_87107 | JGI IMG/M metagenome (GOLD analysis project Ga0066256, IMG submission 87107) | Wastewater bioreactor microbial communities from Cape Town, South Africa - Thiocy_expt_1000_biof (version 2) | ecosystem: Engineered > Bioreactor > Thiocyanate-remediating >...
CCATCAGCGCGGCCTCGTTGACGAGGTTGGCGAGGTCGGCGCCGGAGAAGCCCGGCGTGCCGCGCGCCAGCACCTTGAGGTCGACGTTCGGCGCCAGCGGCACGTTGCGCGAATGGACCTTGAGGATCTTCTCGCGGCCGACGATGTCGGGGTTCGGCACCACGACCTGGCGGTCGAAGCGGCCGGGCCGCAGCAGCGCCGGGTCGAGCACGTCGGGCCGGTTGGTCGCGGCGATGAGGATGATGCCCTCGTTCGCCTCGAAGCCGTCCATCTCGACCAGCAGCTGGTTCAGCGTCTGCTCGCGCTCGTCGTTGCCGCCGCCCAGGCCCGCGCCGCGATGGCGGCCGACCGCGTCGATCTCGTCGATGAAGATGATGCAGGGCGCGTTCTTCTTGGCCTGGTCAAACATGTCGCGCACGCGGCTGGCGCCGACGCCGACGAACATTTCGACGAAGTCGGAGCCCGAGATGGTGAAGAACGGCACGTTGGCCTCGCCCGCGACGGAGCGCGCCAGCAGCGTCTTGCCGGTTCCGGGAGGCCCGACGAGCAGCACGCCGCGCGGGATCTTGCCGCCCAGCCGCTGGAACTTCTGCGGGTCGCGCAGGAACTCGACGATCTCCTCGAGGTCCTGCTTGGCCTCGTCGACGCCGGCGACGTCCTGGAAGGTGACGCGCCCGTGCGCCTCGGTCAGAAGCTTGGCCTTCGACTTGCCGAAGCCCATGGCGCGGCCGGAGCCGGACTGCATCTGGCGCATGAAGAAGATCCACACGCCGAGGATGAGCAGCATCGGCAGCCACGAGATCAGGTAGCCGAAGATCGAGTTCTGGCCGTCGGTCTCGGGCCGGGCGTTGATGGTCACGCCCTTGTCCTCGAGCCGCTGCACCAGCGACGTGTCGCCGGGCGAATAGGTCTGGAAGCCCTGGCTGTTGTCGTTGAACGTGCCGGAGATCTTCTCGCCGGTGATCGTCACCGTGCGCACGCGGCCCGCATCGACCTCGCGCAGGAACTCCGAATAGGCGATCTCGTGCGAGGTGCCCCGCTGCTGGGGCGTCTGGAAGAGGTTGAACAGCGCGATCAGAAGCACCGCTATGATGGCCCAGAGCGCGAGATTGCGATAGTTCGGATTCATGCCATGTCCTGAAGTTTGCGCCGGCCGTCTGCCTTGCGCGAACGCGGTAAGAAGGATGGGGCTAACATAGGTAGCGCCTGCCGCCTTGCCAAGCGCGACCTCCCGTCTCGGTTAAGCTCACCGGCCATTGTGGCCGGCAAAAGGCGCGGTCGGCACCGGCTCGGCACCGAGCAGCGCGGCGGCGGCAGCGGCCGGCGCTGCGTCGAACAGCGGCAGGTAGCGCGCCCACGGCGCCACCACCGGCCGGGCACGGATGCCCGAATGCCCGCCGGCCGTGTCGAGGAAGGCGCAGGCGCCGCCGTCGAGGCGCACCGCCGGCCGCGCGGAGGCGGCGGCATCTTCGAGCGACTGCGGCACATCCGCCGGGGCTTCCACCTTCCCGGCCCCGGCCTCGCCGGCAGCCATCACCGTTTCGCCCGCTCCCGCGCCTTCGAGCCTGTAGCGCCCGTCCCAGAGGCCGGGCGCCGCCGGCTGCGGCTCCGGCAGGCCGCGTCGCTCGCGCAGCAGGAAGACCGCGGCGCGGCGCACGTCGATCACGCTTCGCGACAGCGTCGCCCTGAAATTGACCCCGTCCATGCGGCCGAGCAGCGCCGCCGCGCGCTCCTCGTCGGGCAGGTGCTCGCGCCCGCCGGTGCAGGCGAGCAGGATGCGCAGCGCGTAAGCCCCTGCCGCGCGGTCCGGCTCGGCCGCGATCCGCCGGTCGAGGCGCACGAGGCCCGGCGCCGGCATGCGCGCATGCGCCGCGATCAGCGCGGCCGCGCGAACGCCGAGATCGGCGCGGCGCTGCCCGGCGGCTTCCGCCTCGGCGGCGAGGCGCAGGATCCCCGGCCCGTCCAGCGCCGCCCGTGTGCGTGCCCGCTCGCTCGCCATGTTCGCGTTGCTCGGATCGTCGATCCACGCCTGCCCCAGCCCGGCGAGGAAGCGCCGCAGCGCGGCCCGCCGCGTGCCGAGAAGGGGACGGACGAACCAGCAGCGCCAGCCGAACAGCGTCGCGGGGGCTATTCCCGCCTCGCCGCGGCCCTGCCCGCGCGCGCGCCGCATCGCCAGCGTCTCGGCCTGGTCGTCCAGCGTGTGGCCGGTCAGCACGATGTCGGTGCCCGCCTCGCGCGCAGCCTGCGCGAGAAGAAGGTGCCGCGCCTCGCGCGCGGCGGCCGACAGGCCGGCGGCCGGCTTCGCCGCGTCCCACGCCATCGTGCGGTGGGCGATGCCCAGCCCTGCGGCGATCCCCGCGACCTGCCGTGCCTCGTCGGCCGATTCCGGCCGCAGGCGATGGTCGACGGTGACCGCCACCGGCTCGACCGGGCTGTGGGTCGCCTCGAGGAAGCGGCGGAACAGGATCAGCAGCGCGAGCGAATCGCCGCCGCCGGACACCGCCACCGCGACGCGGCGTCGGCCGGAAAGGTCGAGCGAGGAAAAAAGTCCGGCGGGATCGATGTCGGCCAAGTTCGCACCCGCAGGCGCATGACCAGGCAGGGATGACGCCGCCGCCGCGTTCACGACCTCAGCAGGAAGCGCGGGCGCGCTCCTCCTTGGCCCGCTGCAGGATCGACGGCGAGGCCTTCGGGTAGCGCTTGGCCACGTTGGCGAGCGTGGCGCAGGCGAGGTCGCGCTGCTTCATGGCCGACAGCGTCACGCCGAGCTTCAGCAGCGAGTCCGGCGCCTTCTTGGCGTCGGGATAGTCGCGATTGGTCTCGAGGAAGGCCTGCGCCGCCTCCTGGTAGCGCTCTTGGCCGAGCAGCGCCTCGCCCAGCCAGAAATGCGCGTCCGCCGCATGCCCGTCCTGCGGGAAGCGCGCGATGTGGTCGCGAAAACCGGCCTCGGCCATCGCGTAGTCGCCGGACAGGATCATTTCGTAGGAGTTGCGATAGAGCTCGTCCGGGCTGTCGGTCGCCGGCAGCGAGGCCACGCTGGTATTGTCGGTCGGCGCCCCGCCGACCTGCACGCCCGGCAGCGGGCCGCCGCCCGGCGCGGTCTGGATCGGGTTGCCGTTGGCGTCGAAGGTGATCCGGCCGAGGTCGCGCTGCGGCGCGCCGAGCTGCTGCTGGCCCTGCGGCGGCAGCGAATTGCTGCCCTGCGGGCTGGCGATGATCGTCTCGATCGAGGGGGCATCGCCGCCCTGCGCCTGATCTTGCGCCCGGCCCCGCGGCTGGCGGGGGGCGCCCGCGGGGGCGCCCGCCGCGGCCCGCCCCGCCCCCGGCGCCGGGCCCGCGACCCGCCGGGGGCGGGGCGCGGGGTCTTCCTGCATCTTGCGCATCTGGTCCTGCATCTGCAGCACCTGGAAGTTGAGCTCCTCGAGCTGGCCGTTGAGCTGGCGGATCTGCTCCTCGAGCTGCTGCACGCGCGGGTCGCCCGCCTGCGCGAGCTGGACGTAGCCCGGCTGCGGGTTGCGCGGCCCGGGCTGCCGCATCTTGTTCTGCGGCACGCGCTGGTCGAGATAGGCGAGCCCGGCCTGGACGAGGCCGGAAATGTCTTCGTTGCTCCGCCCGGCGGCGGTGACGCTGCCGACAAAGACGAGCTGCGCGGCGACGGCGCCGCCGAGAATGGTACTGATCTTCATGTCTTCCCCGCTTCGGAAGATGAAACCTGCCTGCCGAAGCCAACCGGCCCCGCTGGTTTCATATCAAGCCGCGCGAGTTCGGCCAAATTTTGTTTGGATGCGAGCGGTCGGACGGCCGGAGCCGCCTTGCGCCCCGCCGGATGCCCGGCGGGGAAGCCTGCGCGGCTGGCTGATGTCAGCTGCCGGCGCCGCGCAGCACGGTGACGGCGCGCCGGTTCTGCGACCAGCAGGAGATGTCGTCGCACACCGCGACCGGCCGCTCCTTGCCGTAGGAGATCGTGTTGATGCGCGTTCCCGGCACGCCCCTCGCGACGAGGAAGTCGCGCGTGGCCGCGGCGCGGCGGGCGCCGAGCGCGAGGTTGTACTCGCGCGTGCCGCGTTCGTCGGCATGGCCCTCGATGGTGATCTGGTAGGTCGGATACTGCGCCAGCCACTGGGCCTGGCGGGCCAGCGTCGCCTGCGCGTCGGCGCGGATGGCCGAGGAATCTGTGTCGAAGAAGATGCGGTCGCCGACCTTGACGGTGAACTCCTGCGGCGAGCCCGGCGCGCCCGCCCCGCCGATGCCGAGATCGGCCGCGGAGTTGGGGATCTCGTTCTTCGACGCGCAGCCCGCGACCGCGAGCATCGCGGCCAGTGCCAGCATCACGGGGGCCTTGGTCATCGTCTCGATACGGCTCATGGCCGCCTCTCCTTGCAATTTGAAGGTTTCTCTTGAGCGATCAGTAACCAAATCGCGCTTAACCGCCGCTCAAGAAACAGGGTTAACGAACCGTGAACCCGCCCCCGCTGTCCCCGGCCCGCCGTCGAATCGTGCGGGCTTGCGGCACATTTTCGGGCAAATGGGGCGGAAACGCGGCGTTTTCCGCCCAGGCCGCCTATTCGAGCAGCGGCGACCAGGCCGGGTCGGAGGCGAAGTGCGGCGTCGGCACCGGCTGCTCGTTGCGGCCCGTCAGGTCGATCGAGAACAGCTTCGGCCCGCCCGAGCCGGCGGCCTCGCGGAAGAACATCAGCACGCGCCCGTTCGGCGCCCAGGTCGGCCCCTCCTGCAGGAAGCCCGACGACAGGATGCGCTCGCCCGAGCCGTCGGTGCGCATCACGCCGATCTGGAACTGGCCCGCCGTCTGCTTGGTGAAGGCGATCAGGTCGCCGCGCGGCGACCACACCGGCGTCGAGTAGACGCCCTCGCCGAAGGAGATGCGCTTCGGGTTCGAGCCGTCGGCGCCCATCACGTAGATCTGCGAGCGCCCGGTGCCGCCGCCGCGGTCGGAGGTGAAGACGATCTGCGAGCCGTCCGGCGAATAGGAGGGCGAGGTGTCGATCGCCGTCGAGTTGGTCAGCCGCTGCGTGTTGCGGCTCCTGAGGTCCATCGCGAAGATGTTGGAGTTGCCGTCGTCGCGCAGCAGGCTCATGACCACCTTCTGGCCGTCCGGCGAGAAGCGCGGCGCGAACGTCATGTTGGGGAAGTTGGCGACGAGCTCGCGCTGGCCGGTCTCGATCTGCAGCAGGTAGACCTGCGGCTGGCCGCGCTCGTAGGACATGTAGGTGATTTCCTGCCGTGTCGGCGAAAACCGCGGGGTGAGCACGATCGAGGAGCCGTCGGTGAGGAAGCGCTGGTTGGCGCCGTCCTGGTCCATGATCGCCAGCCGCTTGACCCGCTTGTCCTTGGAGCCGGACTCGTCGACGAAGACGACGCGCGTGTCGAAATAGCCCTTCTCGCCGGTCAGCCGCTGGTAGATCGTGTCGGCGATGATGTGGGAGATGCGCCGCCAGTTGGCCTTGTTGGCGAAATACTGCTCGCCTACGAGCTGCTGCCCGGCATAGGTGTCCCACAGCCGGAACTCGGCGCGCACGCGCCCGTCCGCCTCGGTCGTCACCCGGCCGGTGACCAGCGCCTGCGCGTTGATGACGGTCCAGTCCGAGAAGCGCGGCGCCACGTCCGGGTTCGAGATCTTCTCGATGAAGGCCGCCTTGTCGACCGGCGCGAACAGGCCCGAGCGCTTCAGGTCGGCCTCGATCACGCCGGAGATGTCCGCGCCCAGGCTGTCGCCCGACAGGAAGTCGGTGATGGCGATCGGCAGCGGCTCGACGACGCCCTTGTTGACGTCGATCTCCAGCACCGCATGGGCCGGCAGGATCGCCCCGGCCAGCCCGAGCGCCAGCGAGCCGGCGAGCAGGACGGTCTTCAACAGGTTCTTCATGTGCAATGGCCTCCTGGAGCGTTGCGCGGCGGGCGGTTCAGAACATTTCGCTGGGATCGAAGTTGACCAGCACCTCGGCCCAGACCTCGTACTTGCCCTTGGGCACGAGCAGGCCGACCTGGTCGCATTTCTGCACGGCGCGCACCGCGCTCTCGTCGAACTGCTGGTTGCCGCTCGGGTTCTGGACGACGGGCCTGCCGTCGAGGCGGCCGTCGCGGTTCAGGCTGAAGCGCACGGTGGTGCGCAGCCCACCGCCGCCGTCGGCCCCGGCGGGAATCGACCAGCAGCCGGAGAGCTGCTGGCGCAGCGCGTCTTCCTCGCTCTGCGACAGCTTGACGCCTTCGGTGGTCCTGCGGCCGCCGAGCGCGGCGGTCTCGGTCGAACGCTTGGCGCCGCCGCCCGATGGCGCCTCCTTGCTGAGCAGCGCCGCGACCTCGTCCAGCGTGTCGTCGGGCTTGTCGGTCTTCGGCTGCTGCGTCGGCTTCTCCGCCGGCTTCTCGGCGACCTTGCGCTCCGGCGCCTTCGCCGTCTGGGCCTGCGGCGGCTGCGGCCGCGCCTGCGGGGCGGGCGCCACGGTGGGGAGCTTGACCGGCGCGGCGTCGGGGTTCTCGGCGACCGCCGCCTGCTTCACCGGATCGGGCGCCACCTCCTGCTTGGGCTGCTCCTTCACCGTCTGCTCGGTCGCCGGCGCCGGCTTCGGCTCGGCCGTGCTGGCGGTCTGCTCCGGCTGCGGGGCGGGCTTCGGCGTCGGCTCGGGCATAGGCTTCGGCGCCGCGGCGGTCTTCACCTCGCGCGGCTTGGCCTGCGGCGTCGGCGCGCTGTCGTTGTCGACCGTGTTGTTGCCGACGTTGCGGGCCTGCGGGACGGGATCTGGGCGCGGCGTAGGCTTCGGCGCGGACTTCTCCGCCACCGGCGCCTTCTTGTCGCCCTGCTGGACGCGGCTCACCTGCTCGACCGGCACGATGTCGACCGGAAACGCCTCGACGTCGGCCACCTGCAGCGGCGGCGGTGCCGACAGCGCCAGCAGCCCGTAGCCGAGCAGCGCGGCATGGAGCGCGGTCGAGATGACCAGGCCGGCTCGCATGGCTCTCCTACTTGCCCTCTTCCTGCAGCGTCACGAGGCCGAGATTGCGGAATCCGGCCGACGAGATGCGAGCCATCACGCGCATGACCGTGCCGTAGTCGGCGGTCTTGTCGCCGCGCACGTAGATGCGCTCGTCATAGCCGGTCTTGGCGATCGCCTGCAGCTTCGGCACCACCTCGTCGACCGGCACCTCGGTCTCCTGCAGGACCACCTGGCCCTTGTCGTTGATCGAGACGGTGATCGGCTGCGTCTCCGAGTTGAGCGCCTTGGCCTGCGTCTCCGGCAGGTCGATCGGCACGCCGACGGTCAGCAGCGGCGCGGCCACCATGAAGATGATGAGCAGCACCAGCATGACGTCGACGAACGGCGTCACGTTGATCTCCGACATCAGGCCGTGCTTGCGGCCCCGGCGCCCGTGGCCGCGGGAGCCCTTGCCGCCCGCCTGCCGCATCGACATCGCCATGCTGCGTCTCCCTAGGCTGCCGCTCGCGGCGCGACCTTCTCATCGATCTGTCGCGACAGTATGGCGGAGAACTCGTCGGCGAAGCCCTCCATCCTGAGCCCGAGCTTGCCGGCGTCCGACGACAGCTTGTTGTAGGCGATGACGGCGGGGATGGCCGCGAGCAGGCCCATCGCAGTGGCGAGCAGCGCCTCGGCGATGCCGGGCGCCACGACCGCGAGGTTGGTCGACTTCGACCCGGCGATCGCCTGGAACGAGGTCATGATGCCGACCACCGTGCCGAACAGGCCGATGAAGGGCGCCGACGAGCCGATCGAGGCGAGGAAGCCGAGCCGGCCCTCCAGCTTCTCCATCTCGCGCGTCAGCGCCAGGTCCATCGCCTTGTCGATGCGCGTCTGCAGGCCGAGCGGCATGCGCGCGCCCTTCTCGAAGCTCTTCTTCCACTCGCGCATGGCGGCCACGAAGATCGAGCCCATGCCGGTGGTCTTGCGCTCCGACAGCGAGCGGTAGAGGTCCTCCAGCGACTGGCCGGACCAGAACACCTGCTCGAAGCGGTTGAGCGCGGCGCGCATGCGGCTGAACGAGATGACCTTGTCGATGATGATCGCCCAGCTCCAGACCGAGGCCGCGAGCAGGCCGATCATGACCAGCTTGACGACCCAGCCCGCCTGCCAGAACAGCGCCCAGATGGAGAGTTCGCCGCCGGGGGCGGCCAGTGCGTTCACGTCCATGTCGTATGTCCCTGTGACCCGGCTCGAGGTCGCCGGTCCGTGCGCATCGTTCCGTTCCAGCCGGCCCGCGAACGGGTCGGACAACAGCCCCCTTTGCGCCGTTGCCGGCCTTTTCCGGGCCAAATTTGGTGAAAGGAAGGCGCAAATTGTACGCATTCCCCACCACGGTCTTCATGGACCGTTATGGTTAACGATCGGTTAGGAGATGCGGCGTTTCGGGACGCGATGCCTCGACCCGTGGGACGGGCTGCCCGTGGGCGGGCTATGCCGGGTCGGCGGCGTCCGCCGGCCTGAAGGCGGCGATCCATTCCTTCGGGAAGCGGCGCGGCCGCCCGCCCTCGCCGATGATCGCGGCCTCGACCTTCGCCTCGACCAGCACCTCGTCGCCGCGGCGGATCTTCTGCGCCATGAAGATGCGCGCACCCGAAACACTCTCGGTGCGCGTGTCGATGGTCAGGATGTCGTCGATGCGGGCCGGCGCTCGAAAGTCGATCTCCATGCGCCGCACCACCCAGGCGAGCGCCTCGCCATGCTTGCCGGCCTGCAGCTCGATGTGGTGGACGCCGGCCAGTCGCAGGAAGTCGGAGCGCCCGCGCTCGAAGAACTCGAGATAGCGCGCATGGTAGACCACGCCGGTGAAGTCGGTATCGGCGAAATAGACCCGCGCGATCAGCCGGTGCCCGGCAGGCGTCAGCTCGCCCGCGAGCGGAGCGTTGGGATTCCCGGTTCCCGGCATCATTCTTCCTGAAACAGATTGATCTGCTGCTGCGCGAGGTCGGCCGGCGCGTCGAGGCCGAGATGGCGCCAGGCATTGGCCGTCAGCACCCGCCCGCGCGGCGTGCGCTGGATGAAGCCCTGCTGGATCAGATAGGGCTCGATGATGTCCTCGATCGCGTCGCGCGGCTCCGACAGGCCCGCCGCGATGGTCTCGATGCCGACCGGCCCGCCGCCGAAATTGCGCGCGATCATGTTGAGGTAGCGCCGGTCGAGCTGGTCGAGGCCGAGCGAATCCACCTCCAGCCGCGACAGCGCCTCGTCCGCCACCCTGCGGTTCACCTCCGGCGCGCCGGCCACCGTGGCGAAGTCCCGCACGCGTCGCAGCAGCCGGCCGGCGATGCGCGGCGTGCCGCGCGCGCGCCGCGCGATCTCGGTCGCGCCGTCGTCGGAAAGCGGCATGCCGAGGATGCGCGCGCCGCGCCGCACGATCAGCTCCAGTTCTTCCACCGTGTAGAAGTTGAGCCGCACCGGGATGCCGAAGCGGTCGCGCAGCGGGTTGGTGATGAGGCCGAGCCGGGTGGTCGCCGCCACCAGCGTGAAGCGGGCGAGGTCGATCTTGACCGAGCGCGCCGCCGGCCCCTCGCCGATGATCAGGTCGAGCTGGAAATCCTCCATCGCCGGGTAGAGGATCTCCTCCACCGCCGGGTTCAGCCGGTGGATCTCGTCGATGAACAGGACGTCGCGGTCCTCCAGATTGGTGAGCAGAGCCGCGAGATCGCCGGCCTTGGCGATCACCGGGCCGGACGTGGACTTGAAGTTGACGCCCATCTCGCGCGCCATGATCTGCGCCAGCGTCGTCTTGCCGAGCCCGGGCGGCCCGACGAACAGCACGTGGTCGAGCGCCTCGCCGCGTCCCTTCGCCGCCTCCACGAACACCTTCAGGTTCGCCCGCACGGCCCCCTGCCCGACGAACTCGTCGAGCGACTGCGGCCGCAGCGCCGCATCCGCATCCTCGCCGCGCTTCTCCGACGAGATCAGGCGTGGCGCGGCGCTCATGCGAGGAGTTCCATGCCGGGGACCAGCTTCGCGGCGCGACGGTCTAAGGTTACGGTTCCCGAGCAGCCTGCGCGTCTTCCCAGATGCGCGACGAGGAAATCGGTGAGCAAAGCAGACTTCCCTGCATCACGTGCAACGACAAGCAGTTCCCTGCCCTCGACGATGAAATCGTCCGAGTCGAGAATGCCCGAAACGGCATCGAGGATATCGGCATGGGTCAGGCGATAGCGGAAGCGAAGCACCCAGATCGTCTCAGCCAAGGTGACGGCACTGACGAACGCCGGGTCGGCGCCCGATCGGTTCTGGAAGAAGCGCATGGCTGCGGCGTGCTGCACGGCGTCATCCGCGGTCAGCAGACGCACGAGCACATTCGTATCAACCCCGATCAATCGCTCCCATCCTCCGCGACGCCGCCATGCCACTCCCGCTGAATGCGCGCATCATCCTCGGCAACCGCTTCCATGATCGCCTCGTCCATCTCCTCCACCGAGAGCGGCTTCATGCCCTTCCGGTGCAGCATGCCGGCCAGATCCACAGCTCGCAGCTTGCGTGGCCTCACGATTGCCCTGCCGTCCTCGACGATCCATTCGATACGCGCGCCCCGCTCGAGCCCGAGCCTGTCGCGCACCTCCTTGGGCACCGTCGTCTGGCCCTTGGAAGTGATGCTGCCGATCATACCCATCGGATTTCTCCTTACTCACAAGATATAGTAAGGAACTTTGCTCCGATCAAGGAATCACCGCGCCAGCTCCTTCAGCCCCAGCCGGATCAGCTTCGCCGAATCCGCGCCCTCGCCGGCCGTCTTCAGCGCCGCAGCAACCGCGTTGGCGGCGATGTCGCGCGAATAGCCGAGATTGGTCAGCGCCGAGACCGCATCGGCCACCGGCGCGGGCGCCACGCCCTCGCCGAGCTCCTGCTTCAGCCCGATGTTGAGCGCCCCGTCGCCGGCGAAGGCCGGCGCCTTGTTCTTCAGCTCGGTGACGATGCGCTCGGCCACCTTGCGGCCGACTCCGGGCGCGCGGGCCACCATGGCGATGTCGCGCAGCGCGATCGCGTTGGCGAGCTCGGCCGGCGACAGCGTCGACAGCACCGCCAGCGCCACCTTGGCGCCGACGCCCTGGACGTTGTTCTGCAGCAGCCGGAACCACTCGCGCTCCAGCGCGGACTGGAAGCCGTAGAGCCGGATCACGTCCTCGCGCACATAGGTCTCGATGAACAGCACCGCCGCCTCGCCCGGCCCCGGGAGACCCGACAGGGTGCGCGACGGGCAATACGCGACATAGCCGACGCCGTGCACGTCGATGACGCAATGGTCCTCGCCGATCTCGTCGACGGTGCCTTTCAGCTTGCCGATCATGGAAACGTTTCCGGCGAGAGGAGTTCCACCGAGGGGAAGTACCCACCGTAGCGGCTTGGATCGCGGGTGAGCAGGCGGTGACCGCCATGGGAGGCATGCGCTCCGATGAGAAAGTCCGGCAGCGTCCGCTCGCGTGCGCCGCCGGCACGGCGATACCGGGCATGCGCCAATCCGGCCGTGTAGGCCGCCTCGAACGGCAGGTCTACTCTGTCTATATCCAGTTCCTCGGCATAGGCGGCTAGCAGGCGTGCATCCAGCGACGGGGCGATCTCGGACCAGACGATCGCATTGACCACCAGCGCTCCATCCATCCGGCATTGAACGAGGGCATCCCGGGACCAGCCGCTCCACGGTCTCGGCGAGCCCCAGACATCGATCAGGATATTCGTGTCAATCAAGGTCGAGGTCTTCACGCGGCCCTCTCAGCCAGTCGACAAATTCCTTGCCGTCCATCCCGCCGGAATCGATGGTCCCGGCCATGCGCTCCAGCGCGGCCCGAAAGCGCGTAAGGCGCTCTTCCGATGTTGCTTCATCGGCTGCGACCAGCCGCACCTTCTCTGCCTCGCGGACGAACGCGACCTCCGAGCCCGGCTTGATGCCGAGGTGGTCGCGGATATCCTTGGGGATGGTCACCTGGCCCTTGGTCGTGACACGCATGGTAATACCTCCAAGGTATTACTTATCGCCCAACACGGAACAAGTCAAGAACAAACCGGAAGCTAGCCTACCCCGCGAGCAGCGCCGCCAGCCGGCTCGGCACGCTCTGGCGATGGCGATGGCCAGCGCGTCGGCGGCATCGGCGGAATCGAAGACGGCCTTCGGCAGCAGCACCTTCACCATCATGTGGATCTGCGTCTTGTCGCCGTGGCCGACGCCGATCACGGCCTTCTTCACCGCGTTGGGCGCGTATTCGGCGACCGCGAGGCCGGCGCGGGCCGGCACCAGCATGGCGATGCCGCGCGCCTGCCCGAGCTTCAGCGTGGCGGAAGCGTCCTTGTTGACGAAGGTCGCCTCGACCGCCGCCTCCTCCGGCTGGTAGCCGGAGATCACCTCGGTCAGCCCGTCATGGAGCTGGCACAGCCGCCGCGCCAGCTCGGCCGTCTGGTCCGACTGCACGGTGCCGGCCGCGACGAAGCGCAGCGTGTTGCCGGCCGCCTCAACCACGCCCCAGCCGGTGCGCCTGAGCCCCGGATCGATGCCGATGATGCGAATCGTCTCTGCCATGGCCGAACCCTACGCCTGCCGCCCATGGATGCCAGCCGAAAAGTGAACGAACCGGAAACAAAACCGCCCCTGGTCCAATGGTTCGGGGTATCGCCGCCGTCGACGCTTGGCTATCGGGTGCTTTTCCGGGGGCCGACCTTGCCAGACATGCTCACCGAACCGCGCTTCCTGCTGCTTGCCTGCGTCATCGCGCTCGCCGGCGTCGCGCGCGGCCTGTCCGGCTTCGGCAGCGGCATGATCGTCGCGCCGGTGGCGGGCGCGCTCTACGGTCCGAAGGCCGCGCTCGTCATCGTCTCCATCCTCGACGCGCTGCCGATGATCCCGCTCACCCTTCCGGCGCTGCGGCATGCGGTCTGGCGCGAGGTGATCCCGATCTCGATCGGCAGCTTCCTGTTCCTGCCGCTCGGCCTGTTCATCCTGCGCCACGGCGACCCGACGGTGCTGCGATGGGTGATCTCGGCGGCCATCCTCGCCTGCGTCGCCGTCCTGTGGTCCGGCTATCGCTACAGGGGGCCGCGCAGCCCGGCCGTCTCTGTCGCCGCCGGCGCCGTGTCCGGCACACTGTCGGGCATCGCCCAGATCCCCGGCCCGCCGGTCATCGCCTACTGGATGGCGTCCGGCCTGCCGGCGCTCATCGTGCGCGCCAACCTGCTCACCTTCTTCATGATCGGCGAGTTCGTCACGCTGGGCAATCTGTGGGCGACCGACATGCTCATGCCCGAGCCGGTGACGATCGGCCTCGTGACGATGCCGCTCTATTTCGTCTTCCTGCTCGCCGGATGGCGGATGTTCGCCGTCACCGGCGACCGCGGCTACCGCCTCGTCACCTTCTGGCTGATCATCGCGGCGGCGCTGCTGGCGCTGCCGCTGTGGGACGGCGTGTCGGCGCGGCTCCCCGCCGCGTTCGCCTGAACGTCGGTGGAAAGGCCGGCTAGAGCTTCCCAGCAAAAGTGCGAAGCGGTTTTGCGTCCGGAAATGCGCTGATACAAAGAGATAGAGCGGTTCTGCCGATTCCGCGAAATCCGGAGCCTGCTCTAGCCGCGGCCGAAGGCGGTCCTGAGCAGCGTGATCTGGTCGGAGACCGGGTTGCCCTGCCGCGGCGCCAGCGACACCTCGTGCGAGGCGCCGTAGATCTGTTCGTCCATGCGCCGCACCAGCGCCTGCAGCGACAGCGAGCGCGTGACGATGTCGCGGAAGGCGCCCGGCAGCTCGGCCCAGCCGGGTGCCGCCTCGTTGGCGGAGGCCGTGTCGAGCCGCACCTTGGTCTTCTCGGAGGCGACCTGGTCGCGCGTCATCTCGCCCGAATTGGCCGCCCGCTGCAGCAGCAGCCACGAGGCGACCTGCATCAGCCGCGTCGTCAGCCGCATGGATTCGGCCGCGTAGAGCGTCGCGGCCACGCGCGACAGCCGCTTGGCCTCGGCCCGGCCCTCGCCGTCGAGATATTCGGCGGCCTGTTCGACCAGCGCCATGCCCTCGTTGTAGAGAGGCTTGAACGAGCTCGAGAAGACCCTGCGCTCGGCGAGGCTCACGAGCTGCCCGGTTCCGATTTCCGCCTCACCCATCACGCGCATGCCTTCGATCCTCGCCGCTCTTCTCACAACGGCACGGACGGCCGTCAATGCCCCTTGCACGGCAAGAACGGTGCCAGAGAGCGGCAAAACATGCGCAAACGGGGGCGTCCGCGCAAGACCATGTTTAACCGAAGGTTAACGCGCGCCGCCCGCGAAGCGGGCCGAACGCAAAAAAAGAGCCGCGGGAAGCGGCTCTCAGGAGTTTAACAGGGAGGCGTCAAACTGAGTGGCAAGGGCCACCCGGTCAGAATCCAGATCACTGGACGCACACAGTAAACGCCCGTAAAGCTTAACGACCGGTTAAGAGCCCGCAGATTTCTTTCCTAAAATCGCACGGACCTGTCCCGTCCGGGAACAGGATGCCGCCTTTTCCGGCCAGCCGGGCAGGCATCGCCCGTCCCGATTCGCGCCGCCGCGTCGCAATTCCGCCAATCCGTGTCGCCCTGCCTAACGTAACGGCAATCCGCACGTATAAAAGCGCGCATCCCGAAATTCGCAACCAAAACGAAACTTTCTGAAATCGATACGAAAGAAATGGCAGGGGAATCGAAATGGACTGGTACGCACTCACGAAATTCGCTCACGTCGTTTTCGCGATCGTCTGGGTCGGCGGCGGCTTCATGCTGGTGCTCAGCGGCATTCTCGCCGAGCGCGCCGACGACCGCGCCGCGATGGTCGCCAACCTCCGCAACACCGCCAAGCTCGGCAATCTGGTCTTCCTGCCCGCATCGCTGCTGACGCTCGTCTCCGGCCTCGTCATGTGCTGGTTCTGGGCGGGATTTTCCGATGCTTGGATCCTCGTGGGCCTCGCCGGCTACGCCTCGACCTTCGTCGTCGGCGCGGGCGTCATGAAGCCGACCTCCGACCGGCTGTTGGCCGCGATCGCTGCCGGGGGCCTCGACGACGCCGCGCTGGTCGCCGGGCGGCGCATGCTGCGGATCGCTCGCTTCGACTACACCGCGATGCTCGTCACCATCGCCGCGATGGTGCTGAAGCCGACGTCGGAGGATGTCGCGGTGCTGGCCGCGATGGCCTTTCTGTTCGTCGCCGGCGCGGTCCTGTTCCTCCTCCCGCGCGGCGGCGGGCGCCTCGCCTCGGCCTGATCCGTTCCAGGGGATGCGGCATCCCTGCGGGCCGGCCGGGCGAGACGCCCGGCCGGCCCGTCGTCGTTCAGGAGGCCTTCGCCATCTCGCGCAGGCGGAACTTCTGGATCTTGCCGGTCGAGGTCTTGGGGATCTCGGCGAACACCACCGCCTTGGGCACCTTGAAGCGGGCGAGCAGGCCCCGGCAATGCTCGATGATCTCGGCCTCCGTCGCGCTTTTGCCCGGCTTCAGCTCGACATAGGCGACCGGCACCTCGCCCCATCTGTCGTCCTGGCGCGCGACGACGCCGCAGCCCGCCACCGCCGGATGCTTGTAGAGCGCGTCCTCCACCTCGATCGAGGAGATGTTCTCGCCGCCGGAGATGATGATGTCCTTGGAGCGGTCCTTGAGCTGGATATAGCCGTCCGGGTGCATCACGCCGAGATCGCCGGTGTGGAACCAGCCGCCGGCGAAGGCTTTCTCGCTGGCGCTCGGATTCTTCAGATAGCCCTTCATGACGACGTTGCCGCGCATCATCACTTCGCCCATCGCCGTGCCGTCGCGCGGCACCGGCTGCATCGTGTCGGGATCGAGCACGTCGAGTGCCTCCAGCACCGGATAGCGCACGCCCTGGCGCGATTTCAGCGCTGCCTGTTCGGCTGCCGGAAGCTTGTCCCAGGCATCGTGCCAGTCGTTGACCACGGCCGGGCCGTAACACTCCGTGAGGCCGTAGACATGCGTGACGTTGAAGCCCGCGCTCTTCATCGCCGCCAGTACCGCTTCCGGCGGCGGCGCGGCGGCGGTGGCGAAGTTCACCACATGCGGCAGCGGCTTCTTTTCATTGTCCGGCGCGTTGAGCAGCGTCGACATGACGATCGGCGCGCCGCACAGATGCGTCACCTTCTCGCGCGCGATCGCATCGTACATCGCCGGTGCGCGGACCCAGCGCAGGCAGACATGGGTGCCGGCGACGATCGACAGCGTCCACGGGGAGCACCAGCCGTCGCAGTGGAACATCGGAAGGGTCCACAAATAGACCGGATGCCGGCCCATGCCACAGGTGATGACGTTGCCTATGGCGAGCAGATGGGCGCCGCGATGATGATAGACGACGCCTTTCGGGTCGCCGGTGGTGCCGGACGTATAATTGAGCGTGATCGCATCCCATTCGTCGTCCGGCATCAGCCAGGCAAAATCCGGATCGCCCTGCGCCAGAAAATCCTCGTATTCGATGCTGCCGAGCCGTTCTCCCGCACCGGAATATTCCGGGTCGTCGTAGTCGATCACCAGTGGTTTCACCTTGGCGAGCGCCAGCGCTTCCTTCATCACCTTGGAATATTCCCGGTCGACGATCAGCACCTTGGCTTCGGCATGGTCGAGGGTGAAGGCGAGGATCGCCGCGTCAAGCCGGGTGTTGAGCGAGTTGAGCACCGCGCCGCACATCGGCACGCCGTAGTGTGCCTCAAGCATCGCCGGCGTATTGGCGAGCATCACCGACACGGTG
>Ga0066256_1003096_pt1 | contig 16669 bp, 21 predicted proteins | sample ThiBio_1000_biof_FD_87107 | JGI IMG/M metagenome (GOLD analysis project Ga0066256, IMG submission 87107) | Wastewater bioreactor microbial communities from Cape Town, South Africa - Thiocy_expt_1000_biof (version 2) | ecosystem: Engineered > Bioreactor > Thiocyanate-remediating >...
AGAGATGGCGGATGCTGTATCGACAGCCTTTTGCGGAGGCGAGCGCGTGGGCATCATGAAGGGCGATCCTATCACCCGCCAGAATCTCGATCCGTTCATTTTCATCGGTTTTGTCGAGCAGATGGCGGACCAGATACTGAACGCCGCCGGCACGATTGATCCGGGTCGTCTGCACGATCATGAGATGATCTCCCGAAGGCGACCGCGCAGCTTGTCGAGTTCTGCGAGGGCCGACACGAGTTCGGCATCGTGGCCTGACAATTTGCCCGCGTTTGCGCGGCGGGCCAATTGATTGATGTTGCCACCGATACGGCCCAGTTCGGCCAAGGTCCGAGCCAGCAAGCCGACATGAGTGGCATCAAAAGACCGGACAGGCATACGAACGCCGAGTGCGGCACGGCGGAGCAAGTCCGACAATGACAGACCTCGGGCAATGGCGCGGTCCTTCATTGCCGTTGCCTCGTCACGGCTGGCGCGAATCCGGATGATCTGATCCCGCATCGATCGTCTCCTGTTCGGCCCGTCTCGGGCCGTGAGGGGGTTCACGGGGGAGCTTGCTTCCCCTGACCAGCGGCGTGGGCACACGCCATTGCTGGCTCCCCTTTCTGTCTTCTGAGAAAAAGGATGCGATCAGGACTCCGCCGGCGCAAATAGCGCCAGGTCTCGGAGGGAGACAGATGGTTCCGCCTCCGCATGATCATCGTGGGTTTCGGGATGGAAGTGCGGGTTGCCGGATGCCGCGACGACGGCGGCATCTATCCGGACCATGGCGATTTCTACTGGGTATCAAACATCATCCATGTCACGGAATCGCACTGTATGGGCCTCCCTGACGGTCGTTTTTTGACCTGGAAGCCCAAAATAGGCAGATTCTCGGCATCTTGGCCTCAAGCGGCCTGTTTCAGCGTCGTGACAGATTCCAGCTCTGGAAGAACCGATACGGCCGGCCGACGTGGTTTCCGTTTCTTCTGGAGCTTTGATGCCTCGAATTCTGCGAGCACGGAAAGCGCCCGTCGTAGATCGCTCTTCGTGTTTTTCGGTAGCGCATCGAAACCAGACGCGGCTTCAAGCGCAAGGAGTTCGTGGCCCATATCCGCGAAGGTTCTGCCGTGAAGCAGACGCCGCGCCCTGCCAACATTGGCTTTGATATTGTGCGCCGTTGTCCGGGTACGCCCGACGCGGACAAGCCAATCGACAAACCGCCCCTCGATCGCGGGAACCGATTGCCCCTGGTGGCGCTCAAGGATGATTTCTCCGAGCGCGCGCGCCACCGGCGCGGGCACCGCGTTGGCGATCATCTGCAAGACATCGCGCTTCGGTATATCGCCCCACGTCCACTCGGCGGGGAAACCTTGAATGCGAGCGATTTGATCGACGCTGAGCACCGCCGTGTCCGTTGCCGTAACTGGATCGAGGTGATGGGGCGCACTCAGATAACGCGGCGTCGGCCGTTCCCAGGATGTGCGGGTGATCGTAGCAATAGGCTCATCGATCGAGCGGACCCCGCGTCCGCCGCGAACTGGCCGGGAATATACGTATCCGTTTTCCAGCAAGGCCACATCGGCGGGCTGGGAGGTGTGACCTTCCGGAAGCGACCGGAACCGCCGTGCCCGGATTGTCGGTGCGGAATCCTCGGCCGAGCACAAGGAGCGGCGCGCCTCCGTTGTTGCGGGGGGAGACCCCGCCGCTGGCCCCGCCGAGCCGAAAAACTGGCGCAACGTCATCGGTGCTGCGGATGCCTTCGTGGCAATGGCCGATTGAAGGAAACCGTCCTTCTCTCCCAATCGCCCGACGACAAAAAGACGCCGCCGAGATTGCGGCACCCCGAAATAGGCGGCGTTGATTTTGGATTCCGAAAGTCCATAGCCGGCGCGTTTCAGCATGGCGCGCGACTCGGCCCAAGCTTCTGACTTCTGGGCTTGTGTCACATTTTCCATGATGAACCACTGAGGGCGAACCGTCGTCACGACGATTGCGAACGCGATGGTCATGGACGCATTCTTCCCTTCCTCGCGTCTGCCGGCGAGCGAATAGTCCTGACACGGCGGACCACCACAAATGATATCTGGCGCAAGCGCCGATATTTCCGGAACGACGGTGAGGAGATTATTCAGGTCGGCCTCGACCACATGAGGTCCGATATTTCGGCGGTAGGTTTCCACCGCGGCGGGCCAGGCATCGTATGCCCGAACAACGTCAAATCCCGCATCGACAAGGCCGCGGGACATCCCGCCAGCACCACAAAACAACTCAACCGCTCGCACGAAACCCCTGCCATGCCTATCATGTACTTGTACATGAGGTTTCTTCACATGCCAGGGGTTACGAAAATGCGAATATCGAGCAGCGGTGTCAGCGTCCGTTTTCGTGTTGCTCGATTCTGAGGATGAGCTGCCAGGCTTCATCCAGCCGCACCCTGACATCGGTTAGTGCGCATGAAACGTTGTATCCGTCAGTCGTTCCGAGGTAATCAAAACGGTCTGCCGCGGTCTCAATCTCATCCCGAAGGCGACGATACTTCTCGACATTCAGAGGAAAATCTGGCGTTGGGATGTCGGTGAATTTCCTCATATCGGCCTCGCCAGCTTGGCCCATTTCTGCGTGCGATAAGCAGGATTGAATGCCCGGACGATATCGCATTGCCAAGGGTCGAGACGCCACCAGGCACCTTCCTCGTCCTTGGCAAAACTGGGATTCGTGTGCTCCAGTGCGTTGAGCGCCAGCCCGATTGTCTTGCGTTCGGTCGTGGACCCTGGCAAGGCTCCCACGGCGATTTCGCCCCGTGCCACCTGGCCGATTTTCTCGATGATCTTTTCTCTCATGCCGTTTTCCTCTCAAGCTTCTGTTCTGGGGGATTGCTGACGCGCGGACCTGAGCGCCTTCGCCAGCGTCTCGTGCGGCTCGTAAGTCATGGTGTCGTCAGTGATGTCTTGGACGTGCCACCAGCGACGATCGGGGTGCCGCCGGCCGCCACCGGTCACGTAATCTCCGCCGAATTCGAGCACGTCACCAGGCTGAACGGGTTCAAGGTCAACAACCTCGCCCACGGCCTTTAGAAATGCCCGTTCGCAATTGGCGGCATTCCTTCCGCGCATGATCGCGGCCCAGTTCCTTCCGCGCCGGTGATTGCAATAAGCAGGGTTTTCGACGGATCGGCCGTCGAGTTCGATAGTTGTCATGCCCGTTTTCCTTTCTCTTTGAGGGCTGTTTGCACCAGGCTCGTGACGAATGCCCGGATGGTCGTTTCACGCTGCGCGGCATGGATTTTCAGCGCCATCAGCGTTCCTGTCGGAAGCTCGACCGTCAGCCTTTCGGCACGGCTCCGCCCCTCCCGCAGAAGCGGGTTATTTCTTGATTTCGTTCCCATTTTCAGAGTTCCTGTTTTTGTGAGAAGGCAACTTTGTGCGTCCTCACATCATCATGCTGACGCCGATATCGGATGCCCACAAGGGGGCCGGCGCACGATTTCTGAAAAAAGATCGAGATGCCCTGTGGGGCAACAATGATGTCGGAATTGCCGCGGCCTACGATCGATCTGCGCCACGCCGGCCTGAAGGTTTCAGTTCCGGGCAAAGCGTCGGAATGCCTGAATACCATCGCGCTCGATCTCTCGACGTAGGTGTTCAGCGGCACCCAGAAGACGCGATCGGCGGATGAGATGCCGTGCGGACGCGGTTTCCACGTAGATTGATGCCACGTATCCGTTGACATGTCCGGCCGCATCCCGATCCTGGAATTCTTCAATCAGGATGTTGTACGTCAGCCCTCTGAAAACGGTTGTTCTGATCGCCATGGAATGCCTCGATTTCCGGTGTTTCCAATGGCTTGATTATAGCCGCCGCAATGCAGGAGCCCAGGAAGGAACGCGGCATGGTTGCATCATGCCGGAGGCGCGGTAAGCGGAATCAGTAGAATTCTTGGGTTTTCCAGTTTGCCCTGTTCCCTGTTCGATGCGCCGGCCGCGAGAACCCGCCCCATAGGGGCGGCCGAGACGTTCCCCGTCCCGATGCCTCAAAGTCGCCATCGCGCACAGCGGCAGTCACCCGGAAGGGCCGAAACGACGTGGAGGATGTCCGTAGGACATTGACAGAGCGCGCACGGTGGCAGGCTTGCGCGTCAGAGTGGGGTTGGATTTCAGGAGGTATCTGAGGTCATCCGAAGTGTATATTAGCGCTGTACGAGCCTCCAGGAGCCTCTTTTTTCGATGCCGATGCTCGAAATCGCGGAATCCGCCCTTTGGCGCGGTTTTCCGCGCCCATGAGAGAAGTGAGCATATCGGAGCCCCAAGCATAGCGACCCCATAGGGATGGGGCGGGAATTCGCGCATGTGGTAATCGGAGTGAGGGTAGCCGTAGGAAGGGTAGCATCGCGCCGCCGGCGGCGGACCCTGGGACCGACTACCCCCGATACCGCATTCCGTTTCTGGCCATTCAGGGGGGTGCAAGGTCACGTCATCCCCGTGCCCGTTTTTCGGCTCCGTGGTTGGGGTGAGCGTCAGGGCAAGAGAAGGAAGATGTTTTTTTATAGGATCGGGCGGGGGTGCAAGCACCCCCAGGCCTTCGGCCTCCCCCAAGCCTTGGTAAACATACCATACACCGTGACGAATCGTGACGGAGGCCGTATTTGCAAATGGTCGCGGCTAGCCGACGGCGACTCTGGCTTCTTTCATGGCTTTGGAAATCTGGCCCGTGGAAACGCCGAAACGAGCGGCGAGGTCGTCGCGATTCATGCTGTCCTTAGCGGAGAGATAGAGGCACTTCCTACCCAGTTCCAACCGAGCGGCCTTCTGCTCGTTCTGGTCTTTTGCACCGCGTCGGCGGCGGCTCTCCGTCTGACGCTCGGCCTCGCGCTCGCGGCGTCTGTCCGTGTCGATGAGTACCCGGAGATCGGCGGCCCGCATTTCGGCGGGCTCGATCTGGAGCCAGTCGATAATGGTGCCCACCTTCATTCTGTACCGGGCATCGACTTCCTTGCCGTTATAGGTTGCCATCTTTCCAGAAACGGCCTGTCGCGCCCGTTTCACAACGGCGCTCATTCTGGCTTTGGACTCCGATTCCGACCATCCCGCCGATTGCATTGCAAGGATACGGATTTCCCGTTCCATGTCGTCCACCGCGCGGGTCCAGGAGAGGGCATTGGCCGCGACGAAAAGCCAGATGTCGCGTTGTCCCGGGGGAAGGGTCCCCGTGACGGGATTGCGGTATCTACGAAGGCTCTGAAGGTCGTCGTGTACCGTGGACCAGTATGTCGCGCCGGTCAGCTTCTGGCCCGACTGTCTGGGCCGTCCCTCACGCTCCTCGTGGCGGGCGGCGCGCTCTGCCTGTAGCGAAATGATCTGGGCCTGAGTGTACGGCAGCACCTCGTCCGCAAGCGTGCCGAATACGTGACGTGTCGGCGTATCTGGTGTTCCCTGACACCAGATCATGCCGACCTGACGCCGATCCCAATCGGCGCGGGAATTGGTGCTTCCGGAAAGTCGGAAAACACGAGCGGCATCCAGCGCCCTCTTGTCCGCGCCGAATTCCGTGAGCGCGCCGGCCAGAGCTTTTTGCACCTGGCTCCAGCGCGGCAACGCCATAGGTGGAAGGAGTTCGGTCAGCCAGACGCAGACCAGGCCGCGCCCTGTCGCAAGGATATAGGATGGAAACGGTATGCCGCCTTCTTCGAGTTTATGAAGAACCGCCGCGGCAACAGCACTTGGCCGCTTTTCCTTCCATCGCACGCGCTGGTGATAATCGAGATCGACGTAATTTGAACCGAGAGCGGACAGGTCCGCAACGCCGCGCCAACGATTGAATGCCTGTTGGCTGATATACACATCGTCGCCACCGACGCGAAGGACTTGCTCGGCCTGAAGGATAGCATCGCCGCCAACGGGAACGGTCCACTCTCGCCAGTTCTTCTTGCCGTCCGATACGCGCTGGGCGAAGGATACGACACCCTTGCGAATGCCGTTATGGGTTCTGGTGTTCTCTGGATGAAGAGCCTGCAGATGCTGGCGAGGGCCGAAGAGATCATATCGGAACGTCCCATCGGGCCAAAAATGTTGACAACTTTCGCCGGGTAAAGTGGGGCTCTGATCGGCTGGGATATGTCCCAGCCTCGCCGTCACTCAGCCGTCAATGGCGGCTTTACAATGCAGAAAAGATCGTTCATCATTTTCGAACATTCCCAAGAAAAACCGCCGGAGGGTTGCGAGCCCGTTGATGGCGGTTTTTTCATGGTCGGGTGATACCACGTCGGCGTCAAGCGCCGAATATTCGCTACGATGTAGTACGGTGGAGGGCCTATGGTGGCGACACGATTTTGTCGCCACAGCGATCTATAGTAGTCGGTTACTCCAGCGTAAACTTCGGAAGCTTCGATATCTCATGCGCAAGTACATGCGGCTCGAAACCGCCATAGGCTTCGCCTTCCGTTGCAGGAACATGGCCTTGCATGTAATCGCGCGCGCCTACATCCATGTAAACACCGCGTGCTTTCGTCTTGAAGAGATGCCGCCACGCATGGTTCGGGGAAATATTCTCATCATCAACGCCGAGCTCGCGAATCCATGCGGCAAGTCGCTCTCCGACCTTTTTGTATTGCGGGTTTCCGTCCTTGCCGCCACGGTATCGGGCCGGGTCGTAGAATAGAGGGCCGATCTTCTTCGACTGCACGAATGCCAGGAAGCCTTGCTCGATCAAATGCGGGTGGATCGCCACAAATCGGGCTTTCGAGTCTTTGGTCGACCCCGCCTCTGGCGTAATCCTAATAAGCCAGTGGCCTTCTTCCTTGATGATATCCTGTTTGCGCAACTGTGTGATTTCGCCAACGCGCGCGCCGGTGTAGGCGCACAACCAGGGAATCCATCGTCGCGCAGCCTTATTTTCCTCGGAGAGCCGCTTGGGTGGTTCAGCCGTGGTACCGATAAGGATCGTGCGGACTTCTCCGGCCGTGAACCATTTGTTCCGGACTTTGCTTTTCTTAGGGATGGCGACCACTACATCATCAACGGGATTGACAGCTATCCGCCCATTCCCCTTACCCCAATTGCAAGTGGCCTTGAGGCAGGCAAGGTAGCTATTTTTTATGTGCCCGTGATCCAGGCCCCTCGCCACAAGCCGATCCTTCCAGTCAATCACCCATTCGCGTGTCAGATCGCGAATGTCGGGCACCTCCTCCGCCACCTTGGCGATAATCGGCTTCCACTTCTTATATGTCGCATGTTTGACTGCTTTCTCGGCGGCGTATTTCTCGAAGACGGTCAAGAGCGCGAAATTCCCCAGGTTCTCCTTGCTGTCTTTTTTAGGAGCCAGGTCGAGTTCTGGGAAGCGGTTGGCATCCGGGTCTGGCCGATAGTCGCCCTCGGAAAGCTTCAGAAGATGCTCCTTGGCCTGGAGAATGGCTTCGGCCACCGCTTTGCGTAACAACTCCATGCTGGCGGCATCGATGCGATACCCATGGCGATCGAGGTAGGCATTGATGGCCTTGTCGTTGCGGAGCGTCTTCGTCGCATGCAAAATCCGCTCGACGAGCTCCGCATTCCTGGAGATAGGGATGACCTTGACCTTCTCTGGACGGAGGTGAAGGTAGTCGCTCATCAGAGACGCTTTTCGAGAAGAGGGGGCACCTGGGTTGTCTTCGTTCTCCTCGACCATGCTCCGATAGATTTGCCCAGACATAGCAACAGCCTGTTTCTGCGACAGGGAGATCACCCCTGCCGATAACTGCCGCCATCGGGATTCGACTTCGACCAGTATTTGAGCATGCGCGATTACGGCCTCCTGCGGGTCGCGGGTGCCGAGGCTCTTCTTCACATACGGCATTCCGACAAGAGGAATCAGATGCTGCGGGACGCGTTGGCGGAACTGGTAAATGCCAGTTTTGGGGTGCTTTGTAGGGCGTGTCATTCTCAGGACCATGTGTACCGCCTTTGTGTACCACTCTGGCGGTTAAAGGTCCCTGAAGCTCAGCTAGTTAAGCAATTTCAACGCTGTTTGGAGGGAATGGCGGAGAGGGTGGGATTCGAACCCACGATACCCTTGCAGGTATGCCGCATTTCGAGTGCGGTGCATTCGACCACTCTGCCACCTCTCCGGATGCCGGTCGGCGCCCTGGGAGCGCGGGGCGGTACATAGCGGGTGTCGGGCGGGGTTGCAAGGGGGCAGAATGCATCTAAATGCAACGGTGACGGAAATCTCCTTGACAGTTTTCATCCACTCACCTATTGCGCAAGGTGCAGTGGCATGGGTCTTACCCGTGCCGCGACGATGGTTCTCGTGCCGCACTTTACCCGCATTGCGGGATCGGGCCGCGGGGACCGATAGAACCGGCGGCGCGCCAATGCCCCGCCATCCGTAGCGACTGACAAAAAGACGGCCGTGCCCTAGAGGGCAAAGAGCCGGCACGAACATGAAAGGATATAAAATGTTCGCAGTCATCAAGACCGGCGGTAAGCAGTACCGCGTGGCCGCCAACGACGTCCTGACAATTGAAAAGCTGTCCGGCGAAGCTGGTGCGAAGATCGAATTCACCGAAGTGCTGATGGTCGGCGTCGGCGCCGATGCCACGATCGGTGCGCCCTTCGTCGAAGGCGCCGTCGTGACCGCCGAAGTCGTCGAGCATGGCCGTGGCAAGAAGGTCATCGCCTTCAAGAAGCGCCGCCGCCAGAACTCCAAGCGCTCGCGCGGCCATCGCCAGCACAACACGACTGTCCGCATCGTCGATATCGCGGCAGCCGGCGGCAAGGCAAAGAAGGCTTCCAAGAAGTCTGAAGCCGAAGCCGTTGCAGCAGCCGAATAATCCGGACAGGTAAAGGAGAACTCCCATGGCACACAAGAAAGCTGGCGGTTCCTCGCGCAACGGTCGCGATTCCCAGTCCAAGCGCCTCGGCGTGAAGAAGTTCGGCGGCGAAGCCGTCCTCGCAGGCAACATTATCGTGCGCCAGCGCGGCACGCAGTGGCATCCCGGCGCCAATGTCGGCCTCGGCAAGGATCACACGATCTTCGCCCTTACGGCCGGCAATGTGAATTTCCGTACGAAGGCCAACGGCCGCGTCTACGTGTCTGTAATGCCGAAAGCGGAAGCAGCGGAATAAGCCGGTAGCGCTCTAAAACAGCCGGCGTCTCATCGACCCGGCTGATGCTACAGGTTTCGGACCTGCAGGAAAAAAGGGGAGATGAGGCAAGACCTTATCTCCCCTTTTTGCTCTGGAGGAACGAGCCATGCAAACCGAACTGTTGCGGGAAGACCAATCGCGGTCTCCCCAGGAAAGGCTGAGGCCCGACCGGTCGAGGACCGATTGCCCGATCTTGCTGTCGCAAAGGCTCGTCATGAGAGCCCCGCACGAAGATGACATCGACGCCCTTGCCCATCTCGCCAACAACGCCAACATCGCCACCATGGTCGCCCGCATGCCGCACCCCTACACGGTCGCGGATGCCGCCGATTTCGTGCGACGCACACGCGCCGGCGCGATTGGCAAGTGCGTCTATGCCATTACGAAAGCCGACAACGGCGCCTTCCTCGGCTGCTGCGGGATCGAGCCGCACGAGGACGGGCGCACGGTCGAGCTCGGCTACTGGCTGGGCGAACCCTTCTGGAACCAGGGCTATGCCACCGAGGCGGCGCACACACTGGTCGACATGGTCTTCCGCACCCGCGACATCGAGCAGATCGATGCGCGCTGCCGGGTCATGAACATCCCCTCGCGCCGGGTCATCCAGAAGTGCGGCTTCCAGTTCCAGGCGACCGGCATGGTGCAGAGCCTCGCCGTCGGCGGAATGGTTCCCGTCGAATGGTACCGGCTGGACCGCAAGACCTGGGTTTCGCTGAAGAGCTGGGGAGGCATGCGATGAACGCCATGCAGCCCCAAAGGGAATGCGAGCGCGTCACCGGGCCCGGCCCCTGCCCGACCATCCGGACGGCGCGCCTCACCCTGCGCCCGCACCGCATGTCCGACGCGGACGCCATCGCCCAGTCGCTCGGCGATTTCGAGGTCACGCGCATGCTGGCGCGGGCCCCCGCCCCCTATGACCGGCAGGACGCGGCCGAATGGCTGGCAATCGCGACCGCCGGGCTCGACGACGGCTGGGCCTTCGCCATCACCACCGGAGACGACGTGCATATCGGCTGCGTCGCCTTCGAGCGGCACGGCGACACATGGGAACTCGGCTACTGGCTGAACCGCTTCTACTGGCGGCGGGGCTACATGAGCGAGGCCGTTCATGCGGCAACGGCGCGGTTCCTGATGCGAATGCCCGGCACGGACATCCAGTCCGGCGTCTTCGCCGACAATCCCGCCTCGCTGAGGGTGCAGGAGAAGACGGGCTTTTGCATCACCGGATGCAGCGACCTCTACTGCGTCGCCCGCGGAACGATGGTCCCACACATCAAGACGCGGCTGGAGCCGGGCGACTTCCGGCCGGCGATGCCGCGGCGGTAAGGACGGGCGGGGCGGAACGATCCGCCCCGCTTGCGCATCAGGAGAGCTCGAACCACACCGGCATGTGGTCGGAGCCGAAGGCGGTTTCATCGACCCAGGCGTCCTTGAGACGCTCCACGAGGCCGTGGCTGAGGAAACAGTAATCGAGGAAGAGACGGTCGGCATGGTCCCTGGGATTGATCCAGCTGAAGCTCGCCGCATGGCGCTTGCCGAGGCCGGCCAGCGCATCGACCGGGTTGGTGGCGCGAATCTGCCGTCCGTAGAGCGGATCGACGCCGCCGGCCATTTCGCAATATTCCGGCGATTCCGGCACCATGTTGAAGTCGCCCATCAGCACGTAGTCCTCGGGCACCGGCGGCTCGGCAAGGCCGAATTCATGCGCGCCGGAAATGGCGCCGCCCTCCACGCCATAGAGCCGGGCGCGGTCCTTGAGGTAGCGGATCTGCGCGATGCGCTCGTCGCGATGGACATGGTCGAGATGGACGGAATAGACGCGGACCGGACCGCCGGGCGTTGCGATCACCGCCTCGGTGGCGCCGCGCTGCAGGTTCAGCTTGTCGAGGGTGCGCGTGCGCGGCAGCGGGATCAGGCGGGTCGACAGGATCGGCCAGCGCGAGAACACCATGTTGCCGAACTGGAAGCGGCGGTTGACCACGCGCCCCTTCTCGATCGCCGAGCCCGCATCGAGGTCGCTGGCCGGCCAGTAGACGGAATAGTGGTTGGCGAGCAGCGTGCGCAGCTCCGCCACCATGTCGACATGGCCGTTGCGGTGGAAATTGCGGGTGACTTCCTGCAGCGCGATGATGTCGGCGCCGTGGATGCTGGAGACGATGCGGGGCAGGTCGAGGCGATCATCGAGGCCGATGCCGTACTGGACGTTGTAGCTGACGAATTTCACGATAGTCTTTGACCTCTGCGGGAAGCGTCTATATCGAAGACGGCAAAATGACCCTGACGATTAGAGTAAAGCGAACGGCGAGCCGATGAAGTTCCTGGACGAAGCAAAAGTCTATATCCGCTCCGGCGACGGCGGGGCAGGGGCTGTCTCGTTCCGCCGTGAAAAATTCGTGGAATTCGGCGGTCCGGACGGCGGCGACGGCGGGCGCGGCGGCGACGGATGGGGGGGGGCCCGCAACGGCCGCCACACCCCGGCCGGCCTCCCCCACCCCCCGGTCGGCACGCAGATCTTCGAGGAAGACAACGAGACGCTGATCGTCGACCTCGTCACGGAAGGCCAGCGCTTCAAGCTCGCCGCCGGCGGCAATGGCGGCTTCGGCAACGCCCATTTCAAGTCCGCCACCAACCAGGCGCCGAACTGGGCCAATCCGGGCCTTGCGGGCGACGAAAAGACGATCTGGCTGCGGCTGAAGCTGATCGCCGATGCCGGCCTCGTCGGCCTGCCGAATGCCGGCAAGTCGACGTTTCTTGCAACCTGCACGCGCGCCCGGCCGAAGATCGCCAACTATCCCTTCACGACGCTGCATCCGAACCTCGGCGTCGCCACGGTCGACGGGCGCGAATTCATCCTTGCCGACATTCCGGGCCTCATCGAGGGCGCGCATGACGGGATCGGGCTCGGCGACCGCTTCCTCGGCCATGTCGAGCGCACGCGCGTGCTGCTGCACCTTGTCTCCGCGCAGGAGGAGGATGTCGCCAAGGCGTACCGGACCGTCAAGCACGAGCTCGAAGCCTATGGCGGCGGCATCACCGACAAGCCGGAGATCGTCGCGCTGTCGCAGATCGACGTGCTCGACGAGGAGGAATTGAAGAAGAAGTCCAAGGCGCTCGCGAAGGCCTGCGGGAAGACGCCGCTGCAGCTTTCCGCCGTTGCCGGCGTCGGCATGACGGGCACGCTGCGGGCGCTCCGCGACATCATCGTTGAAGCCCAGGAATCCGGCGAGTGAGATGACGAAGAACCGCAAACCGCTCGGGAAACACCGCCGGATTGTGATCAAGATCGGCTCGGCGCTGCTCGTCGACCGGGCGACGGGCCTCAGGAAGGCCTGGCTCGACGCCATGTGCCGGGACATCGCGGCGCTCCGGGCGGGCGGCACGGACGTGCTCGTCGTCTCCTCCGGCGCCATTGCGCTCGGCCGTTCGGTGCTGAAGGTGCCGGCCGGGGCGCTGAAGCTGGAGGAAAGCCAGGCCGCGGCCGCCGTCGGCCAGATCGCGCTTGCCCGCGCCTGGTCGGAGAGCCTTTCGGGAGACGGCATCGTCGCCGGCCAGATCCTGCTGACGCTGGGCGATACGGAGGAGCGCCGCCGCTACCTCAACGCCCGCGCGACGATCAACCAGCTCCTCAAGCTTGGCGCCGTGCCGATCATCAACGAGAACGACACGGTCGCCACCACGGAAATCCGCTACGGCGACAACGACCGCCTCGCCGCCCGCGTCGCCACCATGACAGGTGCCGACCTGCTTGTGCTGCTTTCCGATATCGACGGCCTCTATACCGCCCCGCCGCATCTCGATCCCGACGCGCGCTTCCTCGAAACCATCGACGCCATCACGCCGGAGATCGAGGCGATGGCCGGCGGTGCCGCGTCGGAACTCTCGCGCGGCGGCATGCGCACCAAGATCGATGCCGGCAAGATCGCGACGGGCGCGGGCTGCGCCATGATCATCGCTTCCGGCAAGGTCGACCATCCGCTGCGCGCCATCGAGGAGGGCGCCCGCTCCTCCTGGTTCGCACCCTCCGGCTCGCCGGTGACGGCGCGAAAGACGTGGATCGCCGGGCAGTTGCAGCCGGCCGGCCGGCTGGAGATCGATGCCGGCGCGGAGACGGCGCTCTCGGCCGGCAAGAGCCTGCTGCCTGCCGGCGTGCGCGGCGTCTGGGGTTCCTTCTCGCGCGGCGACACCGTCTCGATCTACGGCACGAACGGCCGCGAGATCGCCCGCGGCCTTGCCGGCTATGACGCGGACGAGGCGAGGCTGATCGTCGGCAAGAAATCGGCGGAGATCGCCGCCGTCCTCGGCTATGCCGGACGCGCCGCGATGGTGCACAGGGACGACCTCGTGGTGACCGGGCTTTCGGCGCCAACCACCCAGGCGGGAAGGGATTTGAGCCATGCTTGACCAGGCGAAGACCGACATCGACGGCCTGATGGCCGGGATCGGCCGCAATGCCCGCGCCGCCGCCCGCCCGCTCGCCATCGCAACGGCCGAAGCGAAGAACCGCGCGCTCGACGCCATGGCGGCGGAAATCCTTTCGAACCGCAACGCGATCCTCGCCGCCAACGCCATCGACCTCGCCAATGCGAGGCAAAGCGGCGTCGCCACGTCCTTCATCGACCGGCTGACCCTGACGCCCGAGCGCATCGATGGCATCGCCGCCGCGATCCGCGACATCGCTGCCCTCAAGGACCCTGTCGGCGACGTCATCGCCGAATGGGACCGGCCGAACGGCCTTCACATCGAGCGCGTGCGCACGCCGCTCGGCGTCATCGGCGTCATCTACGAAAGCCGGCCGAACGTGACGGCGGATGCCGGCGCGCTGTGCCTGAAGGCCGGCAATGCCGTGATTCTCCGCGGCGGCTCGGACAGCGTGAATTCATCGCAGGCGATCCATTCCTGCCTCGTCGCCGGCCTGAAGGCCGCCGGCCTTCCCGAACACGCGATCCAGTATGTGCCGGTGACGGACCGCGCCGCCGTCGGCGCCATGCTGTCGGGCCTTGGCGGCGCCATCGACGTCATCGTGCCGCGCGGCGGCAAGAGCCTCGTCGCCCGCGTACAGGGCGAGGCGCGCGTGCCGGTCTTCGCCCATCTCGAAGGTCTCTGCCATATCTACGTGGACAAGTCGGCCGACCTCGACATGGCCAAGAGGATCGTCGTCAACGCCAAGATGCGCCGCACCGGCATCTGCGGCGCGATGGAAAAGCTGCTGGTCGACCGCGCCGTCGCCGATACGCATCTCGCGCCGCTCGTCGAGGGCCTTGTGGCCGCCGGCTGCGAAGTGCGCGCGACGGAGGAGATCCGCGCCCGCATCCCCGGCCTCGTCGCGGCAACCGAGACGGACTGGTCGACGGAATATCTCGACGCCATCCTCTCCGTCGCGCTGGTCGACGGCATCTCGGGTGCGATCGAGCATATCAACCGCTGGTCCTCCGCCCATACGGAAGCCGTCATCGCCGAGGACCCTGATGTCGTCGCGCGCTTCTTCACCGAGATCGACTCGGCCATCCTGCTGCACAACGCCTCGACCCAGTTCGCCGATGGCGGCGAGTTCGGCATGGGCGGCGAGATCGGCATCGCGACCGGCAAGATGCATGCGCGCGGCCCCGTCGGCGTCGAGCAGCTCACCTCCTTCAAATACCGCGTGCGCGGCACCGGACAGGTGCGGCCCTGAGGTGACGGCGGACACGGTCGCAGAGCCCTACCTCAGGATGCCCCATGTCGAGAAAGGCATGGGGGTGGCCCTCTTCGGCGGCTCCTTCAACCCGCCGCACCAGGGCCATGCGCTCGTTGCCGAGATCGCCCTTCGCCGCCTCGGCCTCGACCAGCTCTGGTGGATGGTCACGCCCGGCAACCCGCTGAAGGACCATCGGCAACTGGCGCCGCTCGCCGAGCGCATCCGCCTCAGCGAGGCGATCGCGCCCGGCCCGCGCGTGAAGGTGACCGCCTTCGAGAAGCGGCTCGGCCAGAGTTATACGGCGAAGACGCTGGAGCGCGTGCAGGCGCTGAACCGCGGCGTGAACTTCGTCTGGATCATGGGCGCCGACAATCTCGGCACCTTCCATCGCTGGCAGAACTGGCGGAAGATCGCCTGCACCTTCCCCATAGCCGTCATCGACCGGCCGGGCTCGACGCTCTCCTATCTCTCCTCGCGCATGGCGAAAACCTTCGACTATGCCCGCGTCGATGAGGAGGACGCGATGTCCCTTCCCGGCCGCCGGGCACCGGCCTGGACCTTCATCCACGGGCCGCGTTCGGCGCTCAGCTCCACCGCCCTGCGCGGCCAGACGGCACCGGGCGGGACCGTTTAGAACCCTAGAGAAAACCATCCATCAGAAGTGACGTCTTGAAACCGGCACATATTGATGCCTACATTTGGTAGGTATCGGCGGCTTTTTGCCGGTATGGACGTGCTGTTTTGCATTCGGAAAGGAACGAACCTGACAACAGTGCACGCAAAGGGAAACGTCGTCGGCGTTTTCTCCAGGACCGCGGGACGCAGCGACGATGCCGCCGACCGGGCCCTTCAACTGGTCCTCGCCAGCCTCGAGGACTCCAAGGCAGAAGATATCGTCACCATCAACATTGCCGGGAAATCGGCGCTGGGCGACTACATGGTGGTCGTGTCCGGACGCTCGAACCGTCACGTCATGGCGATTGCCGATCACCTCATTTCCGATCTCAAGGACGAAGGCTTGGGCAATGCCCGCGTCGAGGGCCTTGAGGCGGGCGACTGGGTGCTGATCGACACGGGCGACATCATCATCCATGTGTTCCGGCCGGAAATCCGGGAGTTCTACAACATCGAACGGATGTGGGCGGCTCCCGAGATCGAGGACGGCACGGTACACTAGCAGTTCCGGCAAAAGCGCGACGCGATTTTGCTGGAATGCGATGAAGACCTGACAAGACGCCGGGCGCCTGTCCGGCGAGGCAGAACGGCGGCGTCGTTTCGAGCGCCGCCCGAACGGACAGGGCAAGGGCGATGCGGATTGGACTTTTTTCGGTTGGACGGCTGAAGGCCGGCCCTGAGAAGGAACTTGCGGCCCGCTATCTCGATCGTTTCGCGAAGGCCGGCCCCGCCGTCGGCCTGGAACTCGGCAGGCTGGCCGAGGTCGGCGAAAGCCGGGCCGGCAATGCCGAGACGCGCAAGCGCGAGGAAGCGGCCATGCTGGAAAAGGCGCTGCCCGACGGCGCCGTGCTGATCCTGCTCGACGAGCGCGGAAAGTCGCTCGATTCCCCCGCCTTCGCCGATCTTCTCGGCGGCTTCCGCGATGGCGGAAAGCGCGACCTGATGATCGCCGTCGGCGGCGCCGACGGGCTCGACCCCGCCCTTTACGAGCGTGCCAATGCCACGCTCTGCCTCGGCAGGATGACCTGGCCGCACCAGCTCGTGCGCATCCTGCTGGCCGAACAGCTCTACCGCGCCGTCACCATTCTTTCCGGCCATCCCTATCATCGGAGCTGACGGCGACGTCACGGCCGCGCAAGCCTCGCCGTCCAGGATGGCGAAAGCCGTATTTTCGCGCCGTTTGTTGGCGAAACCGGCAAATCAGCATAGAGCAGGTCGGG
>Ga0066256_1001867_pt2 | contig 16653 bp, 13 predicted proteins | sample ThiBio_1000_biof_FD_87107 | JGI IMG/M metagenome (GOLD analysis project Ga0066256, IMG submission 87107) | Wastewater bioreactor microbial communities from Cape Town, South Africa - Thiocy_expt_1000_biof (version 2) | ecosystem: Engineered > Bioreactor > Thiocyanate-remediating >...
GTTGCCCCTCCGGCAGATTCACTGAACTCTCCCTCTTCAGGACGCCGGAATGTTGGGTTGGGCTCAACGTAATCCAATAGGTTAATTCTTGCGACGCCCCCCCCCCCCGGTTGGGTCCTTCCTGCCACTTTCCAGGGCGGGAGCAAATGTCCCGCACCAAGTGCAATCTGCGTGGCCTCGAAAATCCAAGTTTATATTTATGCTGGCCTCGTTGTTGGTGAAGTAAGCACCTGTAATAAAACATAAATAATAGACTTCCGCGAAAAGCGCGGAGTGGAAATGCCCCACGGAGAAACGCCGGCAAAAATCGGAGAAAGCCCGATCAGAACAGATCGAGGATCATCCGAATGAAGCCAGACCAACTTGCAATCCGCCTCAATCAAATCCGGGAGCGAGGCCAATTGCGCCGCGTGGCGGATGTGGCGCGCTCGGGTATCGACCTGGAGGCGCGCACGGTCGAAGTGGCGTTCTCCAGCGAAACGGAGAGCGTGGAACGGTGGTTCGGCGTCGAAATCCTGGGCCACGCGGCCGGCGAGGTTGATCTTTCCCGCCTGACCAACGGCGCCCCGTTGCTGTGGATGCATGACTTGCGCGACCAGCGCGGTGTTGTGGTGTCGGCGCGGATCGACACGGATGGCGTGGGCCGGGCCGTCGTCAAGTTCAGTCGCTCGGAAGCTGGCGAACAGCTGTTCCAGGACGTGGTGGACGGCATCGTTACCAAGGTTTCGGTCGGCTACGCCGTGACCAACCTCCAGCTGGTGGAGGAGCGGGGCGACGTGCCCGTTTACCGCATTACCGGCTGGGCGCCTTTTGAAATCAGCATGGCATCGGTCCCGGCGGACGACACCGTGGGCGTGGGCCGTAGCCATGAAGTCCGCGCGGCCGGCGCGTCATTCTCAAACTCACCTGGAACCAATCATCCCAACGCAGAGGGACACCGCCAACCTATGAACGAACTTCGCAAGCTGTTTGAAGATGCGCTTAGCCGCCGGCCTGGCATCGCCCACTATGACGGCGATGGCAATATTCGCCATATCACGAAGCAGGCCGCTGCAAGCGTCACTCGCTTGTCCCTGCGCTCTACCGAACTCCCGGCGCTTGTGAGCGACACAGCGCGCAGCGTTCACGTTCCAGGAGGAACCCAGGTCGGCAAGCGGACCAGGCTTGCTGACACGGTGCTCGCCAGCAGTCGCGCCCGTGCGGCCGGCACCGAAATTATCATCGTTCCCGACGCGGAGCCGGGCTACGACGTTGGCGGCATTCTGGTTTACCCGCGCCGCGAAATTTCTTTCGATCACATTGCGCCGGCTAACTTCGTCGCGGTGGATGATGGCGACGATGTTCCCACTAGCCCCTTGCCGATCGCGCGCGCCCACTTGGATCGCGAGACGATGGCGGCCTACGGTTTCCGAGTCTCCCTGACCCGTGCTGAGCGAAAGGCATATCGGGATGGACAACTTGCCGATAGCGCCATGCACAGCATTGCGATGGGGATTGGTCGCCTTGCGGACAGGGTGCTGTTCCAAGCGATCCTTAGCACTTCGCCGGAAGCGTTCAACGTAGCCCAAGTCGCTGCCCTGGGTGCCGCCTGGGGCGACGTTCGGGGTTTTGTCGGCACCGATGCTGCCGGCGCTGCACCCGCCGAGGATGGCACCCTGCGCGCAAGCCCCGCCGTCCCGGTAGCAACTGGCATTCCCGCCGAACTGACGCCCGAGACTTCCGCAACCATCCTGGGGGTCTGGAACATGGCCGCGGTCGCGGTGGCCGAGGATATAGCGCTGATTGCCGAGCGCACCGATGGGAAGGGCGGCCTGCAACTCACCTGCTGGTGCAATATGCAGGCGTTGCTTCCGACCCCTGGCGCCTTCTGGACGGTGGAGGGCTGACGATGGCCAGGCGCATCTCCATTCCACCTTTCGTGCGGTTTTTTCGGCGGTCGAAGCCCCAGGCTGTTGAGTTGTCGCGTTCCGTAATCGCCGCCATTGACGGTGCTTTCATCATGGGGCGCGGCCACGATGAAAATGGTCCCCGCGTCATCGTAATGTTTGAGGGCGTTAACGGAGGCTTTCGTTTCACCAACGAGGAAGCGGCCCGCCACATCGCACGTCGCTTTCCCGAATTGACCAGCGGTGAAGTGGCGGCGGCCACTCGGCGGCTTGCCATGCTTGTGCGGGCTTGCATCCATGCATGGGCTAATGGCCGCAGCGATCCATCGGCACCTTCGCCGCGCCGTTGGATGGACGCCTACTAATGGAACGTCCTCGCCCTCATCCGCCGGTCAAAATGACGGTCCTTTTGCCGCAGGAATTGGTCCAGGCGCTCGACTGCGAACGGGGCCGTCTTGCCGGGAAACTCCGCACCCGCCTGTCCACAAATCAGCTGGTGGTCCGGGTCTTATCCCTGGGGCTCGACGCCAGCGGCAGCAATTAACCCAGTCCTCGGGCCTGCGCCGTTCATAGTGGTGCGCAGGCCAACTCGGCGGCCGAGGTTTTCCCTCCGCTTCGGCCGCCACTTTTTGGAACAACCAAAATGGCAAGCAAACAGCTAAGCGCCGTCATCACAATTGGCGGCACAATCACCTCGGGTCTGAAAACCGCCATCGGCTCCACCCAGCGCGGCCTCCGCCAGATCGGGGGCACCGTGCGCAGCCTGGAGCGCGACCAGAACAAGCTGGGCAAGAGCATGCGGGACGCCATGAACAATGGCAGGCCTATCGGCGCAATGCATACCCAATACCAGGCGCTAGGCTCCCAAATCGCCAAAGCCAGGCGCGAGCAAGAACGGTTCACCAAGGCCGTTCACGGCCTGGAGGTCGCAAAGGGCAAAATGGGTCAGGCTATCGGTGCCATCGGCGCAGTCGTGGCCGTGGGGGCGACCCTTGGCGCTCCGGTCGTTGCAGCGGCAAAGTTTGAAACGGCCATGCTGGGCGTGGCCAAGCAGGTTGACGGCGCGCGAGACGCAAACGGCCGCTTCACGAAAACCTTTTTCGACATGCGCCGGGAAATCCAGATGCTCGGCCGCGAAATCCCCATCGCCACGAACGACCTGGCCGGCATGGTTGCGGCTGGCGCCCGCATGGGCATCGCGAAGGAAAACCTTATCGACTTCACCCGCACGGCCGCGATGATGTCGAGCGCCTTTGACCTGCCGGCCGATGAACTGGCCGACAACATGGGCAAGATTGCCAACCTCTACAAAATCCCGATCCCGGAAATTCGCAAGCTGGCCGATGCCATCAACTACCTGGACGACAATTCGCTGTCCAAGGGCGCGGACATTATCGACTTCCTTTCGCGCACCGGCGGCGTGGCGTCGGCGGTGCATATTACCGGCAAGGAAATGTCCGCCCTGGGCTCCACGCTGCTGTCCCTGGGGGAGAAAGCCGAGCCGGCCAGCACAGCCACGAATGCCTTTATCCAGAAGCTGGCCGCTGCCGACCACGGGACGAAGAATTTCCGCCGCGCGCTCACTGACCTGGGGCTGTCGGCTGGCGCTGTCCAGAAGGGCATGCAGATCGACAGCCAGGGGACCATCCTGCAAGTGCTGGAGGCCGTGCAGAAGCTGCCGAAGGAAAAGCAGCTGGGCGTCCTTACGGACCTGGTTGGCCTGGAGCATTCCGACACCCTGGCGAAGCTGGCGAACGGCATCGGGGAATACCGCAAGCAAATCGACATGGTGAACAGCCAGAAGGTGGAGGGCAGCATGGGGCGCGAGTTCGCGGCCCAGCTGGCCACCACGAATGCGCAGTGGGAAATCACGAAAAACCGCGTCGTGGAAGTCGGCGTGAACATCGGTTCGGTTCTCTTGCCGGCCGTCAATTCCTTCCTGGGGGTTGTCGGCCAAGTCACCAGTGCGATTTCCGATTGGACGCGCGAACACCCGGTCCTGACCAAAAACATGATGGCCGTGGTCGGCGCGACCTTGGCCAGCGTCGGCGCGATCAACACTTTCAAGTTCGCCATCGCGGCCGTGCCAGCGGTGTTCAACGCATTGCGCGTTGCCATCATGACCAATCCCATTGGCCTGGCGCTCACGGCCATCGCGGTGGGCGCGGTGCTGATTTATGAGAACTGGGAACCCATCAAAGGGTTCTTCTTGGGGGTATGGGACAGCATCAAAGCTGGCGCCGTGTGGTGCTGGGACACGCTCAAAACCGTGTTCTTGAACGCCACGCCGATGGGCCTGGTAATCAAGCACTGGGGGCCTATCTCCAATTTCTTTTCGAACCTGTGGAACGGGATCAAATCCACCGTGGCCGGCGCCGTGGATTGGATATTGGGCAAGATTGCCGCGGTCGGTAACACCTGGAACACCGTAAAGGGATGGTTCGGCGGCGGGGATAGCGCGGCGGCCAGCGCACCTGGTGGCGGCGGCCGTGTGGCGCCAGCTGCGCCGCGCATGGCAACGGCACGCGGTGCACTTGCCGCGCCGAACGTGACGCACAATTGGCAGATCAGCCAGCAGCCTGGGCAGTCTAGCAAGGCACTTGCGGACGACATCATGCGCCGCATGGATGCCCGGGACAGCCGCCGACGAGGCAGTTTGCTCTATGACAGGCCGGCTGGGGCATAAAATAAGGGGGGCGTTAGCCCCCCTTATCCTTTTCAGTCCCCCGGCTGGCGCCAGCCCCCCGGCAAAAGCGCGCCGCTGTCGAAGGATGGTGCCTCCGACGCGAGCGGTAGTGAATCATTCGCCGGGCTCTGTCGATGGGGGCCGTGTCTACAGTTGTAGACACATGAACTAGTTATCCACAGTCAGCGCTGACGGTAAAATTTTAGGAAGCCGCCGAGCAATAGGCGCCCCAATCAGTCATCAACGCTTGTCGTTTGTCGAAGAAATCGGTGCGGCGGTAAGCCCTCTTTACCTCGTCAGGCACTTCATGGGCCAATGCGGCGTCCGCGATTTCCTCGGGATATTCAGTTTCCTCTGCGCGCCAGTCGGCAAACGAAGATCGAAAGCCGTGGACGCGGCAATGCAGCTTCATGTCGCGCAGAACTTTGGTGAGCGTCATGTCCGACAATGGCGTGGCCGCCTCGGAAGGGAACACCAGGTCGCAGCCCCGTTGCTTGTAGCGCTTGGCTTCCTCAAGAACCGCCAGCGCCTCGGGCGACAAAGGCACGCGGTGGCTCTTTCGCATTTTCATGCGGGCCGCTGGAATTTCCCAGACCTTGGCTTGGCTGTCGATTTCGCTCCAGAGAGCCCCGCGCGCCTCGCCGGATCGCGCCGCGGTGAGGATCGCAAATCGCAGCGCCAACGCCCCCTTCGTATTCTTCGCAACCAGCCGCTGCATGAAGGCGGGTAACTCGCCGTGGGGCATCGCGGCATGGTGCTTGCCGTCCGGTTGTTTGGGCAGCCGGTCCGACACAGCCTTGGCCAGTGCGCCCTCCAGGAGATGCCCGTCTGGCCTGGCGAAGCGGAGAACCCGGATAACAGCCTGGCGGACCCGCTGGGCCGTGTCAGGCTTTGCCGTCCAGATTGGCCGCAACATCTCGGCAAGAATATCGGCATCAATGCTCTGAACCTCCAGCCGGCCAATCTTCGGATAGGCATATGCCTCCAGCCTGGCGCGCATCGTCGCCACGGTCGCCTCGCTCAATTTCGCGCCAACCAGGCCCTTCATGGTCGCTTCGGCAGCTTCGCGGAACAGCTGGCGCTCGGGGCGTTTGTGCTTGAACGCCAGCGGGTCGCGCCCCTCGCGAATCGCCGTGCGGTATTTGCCGGCTTCCTCGCGCGCCTTGGCCAGCGATGTTGCCGGATAGCCACCCAGGCCGAAGTCCCTTCGCTTTCCATTGTGGCGCACCCGCAAAATCCAGGATTTCGTGCCGGAGGCTTTGACTAGCAGCATGAGGCCCAGGCCGTCGCCATAGGTGCCTGGCTTCGCAAGGTTGCTGACTTCCAGGGCTGTGAGCCGCTTTGAGTTCGACATTTTGCCTGTCCCCACAATTTCCCCACCGCTTTAGACCGGCTTGTAGCGAACGTCAACGAACCTCGCAGGCGGACGAAAGGCGTTTAAACGCCTTGGAAACGGGGATTTTTGAGATTTTTTGCCGTTGTGGCGGTCAATGTCGAACCATTGCGAACGAGGCAATGGTGCCCGGGGACGGAATCGAACCGCCGACACCATGATTTTCAGTCATGTGCTCTACCAACTGAGCTACCCGGGCATCGCTGCGGCGACGGTCCGCAGGGGACCGGCGAGCGGTTGGAAGCGCGCCTATGGCGAAGCCGGGCGGGCTTGGCAAGCGGGAATCAGTCCTCGGCGGGGCGAGCCGGATCTGCGGGGGGGGCGGGGCGCGGCGGCCCCGGCGCTGCGCGGCTTGCGGCAGATCGGGCATTTCTTGGGCGTGGCGGTCATGCCGCCACTGCCTGGGCAAAGCCGCCCGCCAAGGCAAGCGCGGAATCGGTCGCCCAGCGCAGGGCGCGGCCGGTGCGCCGCGCCAGCTCGGCCTCCCATTCGGGAGCGACGGCGGTGCGGACCGCGGGATGGGCGGTCAGCAGCAGGGTTCCGGGCGCCTCGACCGCCTCGGCCCGGCGCAGCAGGGCGCGCGCTGCGCCGCCGGCGGGATCGCGGGCGAGGCGGGCGACCAGGCTCGGCCGCTCCAGCCGGGCGACGAGCTGGACGAAGCCGAAGCCGTTCATCGCGGTCCGCTCGTGCGGCCAGCCGGCCAGCGCCGCGCCGAGCGCGGCATCGATCGCGCGGCGGTCGGCCTTGTCGGACAGGGTGGGGAAATCGATGCCGATCGAGCCGGCGAGGTCGAACCGGCCGATCGCCGCGGCCACGGCGGGAACCGCCGCGCTGGCGAGGGCGGCCGGTGCGAGCGTTCCATCGATGTCGATCAGCGTCATCGCCGGGGTGGGCGAGACGGTCAGCGCGCCGCCGCGAAAGGCGATCTCGCCCTCCCGGGCTTCGGCGTGAAGCTCGTCCCAGCCGCATTCGGGGAAGCGGCGGACGACGCGGGCGGAGAGGCGCTGGGCGAGCGTCGGCGCGGGGCGCAGCGGGGCGTCGGCCGGTCTTGCCTGGGCCAGCTTGGTCCGCCCGCGCTCGGCGATCGCCGCGCGGACGACCTCGACCCGCAGCGCGGCGCCCTCGGCGGCCTCGCGGGGGAGGCGGTCGACCAGCGCTTCCTCGCCGCTCGCAAAGCGCACCGTGCCGCGCGGGCTGCCGGCCCCGCGCGAGACGAGCACCGCATCGGCCACTTCGCCCGCCACCAGGCTGCCCGGCCATTCAATCCGGGCGGCGGCGATCTCGCCGCCGTCGAGCAGGATCGCGCGATGCTCGCCGATCCCTTCCTCGACCAGCCATTCAGCCAAGCGGATAGCCCGACGCCGCGAGCAGCGCCCGCGTCTCGAACAGGGGCAGGCCGACGACGCCTGAATGACTGCCCGAGATGAACCGGATCAGCGCCTCGGCGCGGCCCTGGATCGCGTAGCCGCCGGCCTTGCCCAGCCCTTCGCCGCTGGCGACATAGGCGGCGATCTCGGCAGCGGTCAGGCGCTTGAAGGCGACCACGGTCTCGGCCACGCGCAGCCGCTCGTGCCCTGCGGCGTCGATTGCGCAGACCGCGGAGATGCAGGTATGGCGGCGGCCGGAGAGCAGCTCCAGCAAGCGGCGTTGGACGTCCTCGCTCTCGGCGGGCGGGAGGATGCGGCGGCCGAGCGCGACCGTGGTGTCGCCGGCCAGGACGATCTCGCCGTCATGCCGGTCGACCGCGCGGGCCTTTTCCCGCGCCAACCGCAGCGCATAGGCGCGCGGCCGCTCGGCCTTGAGCGGAGTCTCGTCGATGTCGGGGCTGGCGATCCGGCCGGGCGCCGCGCCGATCCGCGCGAGCAGCTCGCGGCGGCGCGGAGAGGAGGAGGCCAGGACCAGCATTGGGGAAGAAGGCCCGGTCATGCTCGGGACCGCGCCCGGGGTCAGAACTGGCCGGGACCGCCGCGGCCGGGCATGAAGCGATAGGTGATGCGGCCCTTGGTCAGGTCGTAGGGGGTCAGCTCGACCAGCACTTCGTCGCCGACCAGCACGCGGATGCGGTTCTTGCGCATCTTGCCGGCGGTGTGGCCGAGGATCTCGTGGTCGTTTTCCAGCTTTACGCGGAACATCGCGTTGGGCAGCAGCTCGACCACCGTGCCGCGCATTTCGAGCAGTTCTTCTTTCGCCATCCGGGCTTCTGTTTCCATGTCTTGAGGGCGGCGAGGTCGCCGTCTTGCGGCGCGCCATAGCGGCGGATCACCAAAAAGGGAAGTCTTCGTAAGGAACGGTACAGCAACGCATTCGTATCCGGGCGGCGACAATTTGTTACCCGCGGCCGCCTTGCCCGAATAGGGGAATGCCCGCATCGGGCCGATGGGAGCGGGTCCGCGGGGCCATTGTCTGGACTTGGATGGAGAGAATAGTTGCGTCGTTTCGCCCTGCTGCCCCTGTTGGCGCTGACCGCTCCGGCGTGGGGCCAGACCGAGCCTGCCCAGCCGATCACAGAGCCTGGTGGCGTCGCGGCCGCCGGCAGCGCCGAGCCCACGGACGAGTTCGACAGCGAGACCCACGGGTCGGAGATCGTCGTCGTGGCGACCCGCCTCCAGGGTCAGGTCGACGCGCCCCAGCCGCCGCTGATCACCCTCGATGAGGAAGACATCGCGAGCTATGGCGCGGCCTCGATCACCGAGCTGATCAGTGCGCTCGGCACCCAGACCAGCTCCTCGCGCGGGCGCGGCGACGGTTTTCCGGTCATGCTGATCAACGGCCAGCGCGTCTCCAGCTTCCGCGAGATGCGCAACATCCCGCCCGAGGCGATCCGCCGCATGGAGGTCCTGCCCGAGGAGGTCGCGCTCAAGTACGGCTATCCCCCGAACCAGCGGGTGGTGAACCTGATCCTCAAGGACAATTTCTCCAGCAAGACCGCCGAGTTCGAATACCACGTCCCGAGCGACGGCGGGTTCGACACTTTCAACTTCGAAGGCTCGATGTTCCGTGTCGCGGGCAAGAGCCGCCTGAACCTGACCGTCAGCGCCGACGACACCAGCCCGCTGACCGAAGGCGAGCGCGGGGTGCGGCAGCAGACTCCCGCGCCGGTCGCGGGCGACCTCGACCCGGCCGACTTTCGCACCCTGATCGCGGACAGCCGCAACCTGGGCTTCAACGGCACCTGGACCATGCCGCTGGGCAGCGGCGCCAATGCCGCCGGGCTGACGCTCAACGCGGCGGCCTCGCGGGCGGACACGACCTCCTTCTCCGGCCTGCCGACGGTCGAGCTGAGCCAGGGCGGGACCAGCGTCACCCGCTATATTCCCGATCCGCTGATGCGGACGAGCCGGACCGATACCTACCAGGCCGGGTTGAACCTCAACAAGGGGCTCGGAGCCTGGCGGCTGACCGCGACGGCCGACGCCAGCACGGCGACGACGACCACGCTGATCGATCGCCGTCCGTCCTCCCAGGCGCTGGCCGCGTTGCAGGACATGGTCGACGGCGGGACGCTTTCGCTGACGGGCGTCCTGCCCACCCTGGCCAATCCGGGCCAAGACCTCGCGCGGGTGAGGAACAACAGCGTGACCAGCATGGTGACGCTGATGGGGCGGCCGTTCAGCCTGCCGGCCGGCGACGTCTCGCTGACGGTCAAGGGCGGCTTCGCCTATACCGGCATCGTCAGCAGCGACACGCGCACCGGCGCGGGCGAGACCCGGCTCGACCGGGGCGACCTCAGCGCCGGGGTCAACATCGGCGTGCCGCTGACCAGCCGTCGGAACAATGTCCTGGGCGGGATCGGCGACCTGACCCTGAACCTCAGCGGCGGGATCGACCGGCTGTCCGACTTCGGCACGCTCTACGACTACAGCCTGGGTCTGACCTGGGGCGTGACCGACCGGCTGAGCCTCCAGGCGAGCTATATCGTCAACGAGGCCGCGCCGTCGCTGGCCAGCCTCGGCAACCCGCTGATCGTGACCGACAACGTCGCGGTCTTCGACTTCACCCGCGGCGAGACCGCGCTGGTCACGGTGATCAGCGGCGGCAACCGCAACCTCAAGCAAGAGGTCCAGCGCGACCTCAAGCTGTCGGCCAACTGGCAACTGCCGTTCTTCAAGAACTCCAGCTTCCTGGTCGAATATTTCCGCAACAATTCCGACGACGTGACGGCCAGCTTCCCGCTGCTGACCCCGGCGATCGAGGCGGCGTTCCCCGGACGGGTCGTCCGCTGCACCGATCCCGCGCTCTGCGTCGTCGGCGCGCTGCTGTCGATCGACCAGCGTCCCGTGACCTTCGCCAAGGAGCAGAGCTCGCGCATTCGCTACGGCTTCAACATCAACGGGACGATCGGCAAGGCGCCGCCGCCGCGGCAGGGCGGCTTCGGCGGCATGGGCGCGGGCCGTGGTCCCGGCCAGGGCGGTTTCGGCGGCCCGCGCGGCGGCGGGGGCGGCCGGCCGGGCGGTGGGTTCCGTGGCGGCGGCGGCGGGCCCGGCGCGATGGGCGGCCAGCCGGGGCAGGGGCGCTGGAACATCGCGATCTATCACACCGTCCGCTTCGACGAGAGCGTGCTGGTCGCGCCCGGCGGGCCGACGCTCGACCTGCTCGACGGCGATGCGCTGAGCGGCGGCGGCGTGTCGCGCCATTCGCTCGAGGTCGAGGGCGGGGCCTTCTACAAGGGCCTCGGCTTCCGCCTCAACGGAAGCTGGGCGGCGCCGACCACGGTGCGCGGCAGCACCCTGCTCGGCACCTCCGACCTGCGCTTCGGCAGCGCGTTCAAGCTGAACCTGCGGGCCTTCGTCAATCTGGAGCAGCAGAAGTGGGCGCTCCGGGCCTCGCCGTTCTTCAAGGGCGCGCGGCTGTCGCTGTCGGTCGACAACCTGTTCAACGCGCGCCAGCGGGTGACGGATGCCAACGGCGTCGTGCCGATCAGCTACCAGCCCGACCTCGTCGATCCGCGCGGCCGGGTGATCGGGCTGGAGTTCCGCAAGCAGTTCTGACGAGAAGCGTCGTCCCCGGGGGCAGCCCCGGGATGACGAACGGCGCCCGATCTCCTATCTGCCCAGGATGGCCAGCCGCCCCCCGCATCCCGAAGGACAGGACCGCTTCAGCGAGGAGCGCGCGACCTATTCGCTGAAAGGGGCCGGCGACCAGCCCGACCTGGAAGCCGGCACCGCCGCGATCCGCGAGGTCGTCCGCACGCTGAAGCCCAAGCCTGGCGTCTATCGGATGCTCGATGCGCGCGGCGACGTGCTCTACGTCGGCAAGGCGCGGGCGCTGAAGAACCGGGTGGCGAACTACACCCAGGTCGAGCGCCTGCCGCTGCGGCTCAAGCGCATGGTCAGCCAGACGCGGGCGATGACCATCGTCACGACCAATTCGGAGGCCGAGGCGCTGCTGCTCGAAGCGCAGCTCATCAAGCGCTACCGCCCGCCCTACAACGTCCTGCTGCGCGACGATAAGAGCTTCCCCTTCATCCTGCTCTGCGCCGACCACGCCTTTCCGCGGATCATGAAGCACCGCGGCGCGCGGCGGGCCAAGGGCAACTACTACGGCCCCTTCGCCAGCGCCGGATCGGTCAACACCACGATCAACGCCTTGCAGAAGCTGTTCCTGCTGCGGTCCTGCACCGACAGCTTCTTCTCCCGCCGCGACCGGCCCTGCCTGCTCTACCAGATCAAGCGCTGCTCGGCCCCCTGCGTCGGGCGGATCGACGCGGCCGGCTATGCCGAACTGGTGCAGGAGGCGAAGGACTTCCTCGGCGGGCGCTCCTCGGCGGTGCAGGCCAAGATCGGCGCGCAGATGAACGAGGCGGCGGAAAGCCTCGATTTCGAGCGCGCGGCCATGCTGCGTGACCGCCTGCGCGCGGCGACCTTCATCCAGGGAAGCCAGGCGATCAACGCCGAGGGGCTCGGCAATGCCGACGTCTTCGCCATGGCCTCCAAGGGCGGGCAGATCGGCGTCCAGGCCTTCTTCATCCGCGGCGGCCAGAACTGGGGCCACCGCGCCTTCTTCCCCAGCCATACCGAGGGGCTGAGCGAGGAAGAGGTGATGACCGCCTTCCTCGCCCAGTTCTACGAGGAGGTGCCGCCGCCGCGCTGCATCCTGGTCGACCGCGCGCTGCCCGAGGCGGAACTGCTGGCCGAGGCCTTCCGCGCCGGGGCGGGCGGCAAGGTCGAGGTCTCGGTCCCCCAGCGCGGCGATCGGCGGCGGCTGATCGACCAGGCCCGGCGCAATGCGGTCGAGGCGCTCGACCGGCGGTTGGCCGAGAGCGGCACCAAGGCCCGGATCAACCGCGAGCTGGCCGAGTTCCTCGAGCTGCCCGAGCCGCCGCAGCGGATCGAGGTCTATGACAACAGCCACGTCCAAGGCGCCCATGCGCTCGGGGCGATGATCGTTGCCGGGCCGGAGGGCTTCATCAAGGGCCAGTACCGCAAGTGGAACATCCGCCAGGCCCAGACCAACGACGACTTCGCGATGATGCGCGAGGTCTTCCAGCGCCGCTTCGCCCGGCTCCAGCAGGAGGGGCAGGGCGACGATCCGGACCGCGACGGCGCGACCTGGCCCGATCTTGTCCTGATCGACGGCGGCAAGGGCCAGATGAGCGCGGCGCGCGACACGCTGGAGGAGCTGGGGATCGAGGACGTGCCGCTGATCGCCATCGCCAAGGGCCCGCACCACGGCCGCGAGGGGCGCGAGGTGTTCCACTTTCCCGACGGGCGCGAGAAGACCCTGCCGACCAATTCGCCGGTCCTGTTCCATCTCCAGCGCCTGCGCGACGAGGTCCACCGCTTCGCCATCGGCGCGCACCGCGAGAAGCGCAGCCGGGCGATCACCGCCTCGCCGCTCGACGAGATCCCCGGCATCGGCCCGGCCCGCAAGCGCGCCCTACTGCTCCACTTCGGCACGGCGGGCCCGGGCCGCGCGGGCTCGCTGGGGGACTTGGACAAAGTCCCCGGCGGCTCGCGGACGGGGGCGCCGAACGGTTTCGACGTTTATCTCCCCCACGGGGGCGGGTCAGGCGGCGGTCACGCGCCCTGCGGTTGCAGCATCCGGATCAGGCCTTCCTGCGTCATGCTGGCGATCAGCCGGCCGTCCTGGAACATCTGACCGGTGGTATAGCCCCGCGCGCGGCCCGCCCAGGTGCTGCGGGTGACGAACAGGGTCCATCGGTCGGCGCGGAAGTCGTCGTGGAACCAGATCGCGTGGTCGAGGCTGGCCTCCTGCATCGGGTCGCTGAACCAGCTCACCGCATGGGGCAGGGCGGCGGTGCGCAGCATGGCGAGGTCGCTGGCATAGGCGAGCACGGCGCGGTGGAGGCGCGGGTCGTCGCTGTGGATCGGCGCGGGCGTGCGCCACCAGATGTGGCAGACCGGCGGCAGGGGCTCGGGATCGAGCCAGCGCAGGCGTTCCACCGTGCGCAGCTCGATCGGGCGCGGTGAGCCGAGCGTGGCCTGGAGCGCCTCCGGATAGCGGTGCAGCTCCTTGCGGCATTCCTCGACGTCGCTCGGCAGGCCCTCGGGGCCCGGCACCTGCGGCATGGCGTCCTGATGATGGAGGCCCGTTTCGAGCCGCTGGAACGAGGCGCTCAGCGAGAGGATCGGCCGCCCGCCCTGGATCGCCTGGACCCGGCGGTTGGAGAAGGTCCCGCCGTCGAGGTCGCGGGCAACCTGGTATTCGATCGGGTGGGCGTTGTCGCCCATCCGCAGGAAGTAGCCGTGCATCGAATGGGCCGGCCGGTCCTCCGGCGCGGTGGCGGTCGCGGCGGCGAGGGCCTGGGCGACGACCTGCCCGCCGAAGACCCGGTCCGGCCCGCTGATCGCGCCGGGCGGGATGCGCGCGCCTTCGAAGCGGTCGCCGCTGAGCGGCGCGACGGCGAGCAGCGCGACGAGGTCGTCGACCAGCTTTTGCAGGTGGGCTCGTTCGGACATGGCCGCCGCCTAAGCAGCGCCGGGCGGCGGCGTCAACGAAGCGCTCAGCTCCGGCGGCGCAGCTTTCGCAGCAGCCGCCAGCCATAGGCCTTGGCCAGGTTGCGCGCGGGCCAGCGGCCGGTGCTGCGCGGCTTGAACCCGATCCGCCGCAGCACGCCGTTGAAGGCGCGGGCGTCGGCCTCGGCGAAGGACCATTCCGAGCGCCAGGTGATCGACAGCGAGATCGACGGTTCCGGCCCGTTGCGGACGAAGTGCGGGGCCATGACCGGCACGAACAGCGCCTGGCCCGGGCCGATGCGGAACTCCCTGCCGCCGCGGGCCAGCTCCTCGCGCCAGGCCAGCTCGCGCGCGCCGCCGGTGTGATAGCCCTCGTGGACCTCGTCGGGGGCGTAGGCGGCGTCCCCGGCGGGGAACTGGGTCATCGTCTTGGCGCCGCGCAGTTGCAGCAGGATATTGTGCTCGGGGTCGAAGTGGTAGGGCGTCACCGCGTTCGGCGAGGAGACGAAGACGAAGGCCTGGGTCATCATCATCGCCCCGGTCCGCGCCTCGATCTGCGGGCGCAGTTCCTCCAGCAGGTCGTGGAGGATCGCGGCGTAGAGCGGGTTCTGCTCGATGTTCTTGAGCACGGCCCAGGAGCCGGTCTCGGCGATGCCACGGATCGTCTCGCCGATGGAGATCGCCGGCCGCTCGGGCTTGCCGTCGACGCCGATCGGCAGGTCGCCGCGGTTGTACTCGATCGAGGCCTCGGGCAGCGCCTCGGCGAGCTGGGCCAGGGCTTCCAGCTCGAACAGCGGATGGTGGCCGAGGTCGTGGCTCAGGACATGTGGCACCTCGGGATAGTGGGCGGCGAAGGCCGCGCGCGCCGCGGCCGGAAACATCGGGGCGGCGAAGGTCATTTGGGGGCTCCCTTGCGCTTGCGGCGCAGTTCGGCCCGCGCGATCAGGCCGAAGGCCCTCCGGCGCAGTGCTCCGCCGATGGCGAGTGAGACTCGCGCGACGGTGCGCCGCTCGCGCCAGATGTGGTCGATCATCGGATGGTCGGCGGCGGCGCAGCTATCGGTCCAGGCGATGTCCGCGCGGTCGAGGATCATCAGGTTCTCGCACTGGAGCAGGACGCCGGGCGAGAACCTGGCGTAGCGCTCGTCGAAGGCGGTCTTGAAGCTGAAGGCGCCGGGCGCGCAGAGGAAGGTCGCGAGCATGGCGATCGGTTGGCCGTCTAGGGTCAGGGTCAGCCGTTCGAGCCGCCCCTGCGCGGCGGCGCCGGCCAGGGCCGAGCGGAACAGCCCGGTCGTGCCCTCGGCCAGGGCGAGCGCGGAACCCGCCTTGCCCTTCCATCCGGCGGCTTCGAGGTCGAGGAAGGCGTCGGTCCATTCGGCGAGGCCTTCGTCGTCGTGCCGCCGCTCGAAGGCGACCGCGCCCTGCTCGGCGAGGCGGTTGAACTGGCGGCGCAGCTCCTTGCGCTTCTTGCCGGAGAGCGAGGCGGCGAAAAAGGTCTCGGGCGTTTCCGCGGAGCGGAGCAGGGCGCGCTCCTCGCGGTGGACGATGGCGCCCAGGCGCTTCTCGCCGCCGATGACCCGGGTCAGGGCCTTGAAGACGGGGCCGTCGAGCACGAGCTCGGACAGGTGGAGGAACAGGGCGTTCCCGGCATTGCGGTCGGCCCAGGCGAGCAGCTCGCGCCAGAACGCCTGCTCGTGCCCCTCGGCGATCAGCGGGGTGCCGAGGAAGGCGTTGGGATGGGTCCAGCCGGCGAGGTGCGGGATCGGGCGGCGGTAGTAGCGCTTCTCCTCGGCCAGCGGCATCAGGCCGACGATTTCGTCGTCCGCCTCGAGCAGGAAGATCCGCAGGGTTTCGTCGGGATCGAGCGCGCGCAGGGCGGGGAGCAGATACCAGCTCTCCAGGAACGGATTGGGCTCGGCGGCGCGGCGGGCCAGGATATCCCAGCGCGAGACGATGCTCGGCGCGCCGCAGCACGGCCAGTCGAGCACGCGGATCGAGAGCGCGGGCGCGGCGGAAGCCCCTGGCGCCGGAGCGCGAGGTGCAAAAGCCAGGGCAGGCAGCGCCATGCTTGCCACGTGTTAACCCTCGTTCGCCGCGGCAATCCGTGCCGCAGCCTGGGCTTATCAGCCCATGCCAAACGAATTGTTAACGCGCCGAGCATGAAAGAACCCGCCCGGATCGCTCCGGGCGGGCCCTTCGTTCACCGGGGCCGCGGACCTAGCCGACCGCGTGTCCCGCCAGCGCCGCGAGCAGCAGCAGCGCGACGATGTTGGTGATCTTGATCATCGGGTTGACGGCCGGGCCGGCGGTGTCCTTGTAGGGATCGCCGACAGTGTCGCCCGTCACCGCGGCCTTGTGGGCTTCGCTGCCCTTGCCGCCGTGATTGCCATCCTCGATATATTTCTTGGCATTATCCCAGGCACCGCCGCCCGAGGTCATGGAAAGGGCCACGAACAGCCCACCCACAATCACGCCCAGCAGCAGGGCGCCCAAGGCGGCAAAGCCGTTCTGCTGGCCCGCCACCAGAGTGATGACGAAATAGACGACGATAGGCGCCAGCACCGGCAGCAGCGAAGGGATGATCATTTCCTTGATCGCGGCCTTGGTTACGAGGTCCACCGTCCTTGCGTAATCGGGCCTGGATGTTCCCGCCATGATGCCCGGATCGGCGGCGAACTGGTTGCGCACATCCTTCACCACATCGCCTGCCGCACGGCCCACGGCCGTCATGCCCATTGCCCCGAACAGATAGGGCAGCAGCGCACCAAGCAGC
>Ga0066256_1003100_pt1 | contig 16643 bp, 6 predicted proteins | sample ThiBio_1000_biof_FD_87107 | JGI IMG/M metagenome (GOLD analysis project Ga0066256, IMG submission 87107) | Wastewater bioreactor microbial communities from Cape Town, South Africa - Thiocy_expt_1000_biof (version 2) | ecosystem: Engineered > Bioreactor > Thiocyanate-remediating >...
GCCGCCGCCCCCGCGCCCCCCCCGCGGCGGGGGCCCCCCCCCCCCCCGCCCGGGCCCGGGGCGCCCCCCCCCCCCCCCCCCCCCCCCCCCCCCCCCCCCCCCCCCCCCCCCCCCCCCCTTCGCCCCCCCCCCCCCCGCCGTCCCCGCCCTCATCATACCCATCCCCGCCGCCCGCCTGCACGCCGTGAGTGTTGGGGGACCGTGTGTGTTGAGTCTCAAGGTTTGTGGCATGCCGTTGGGAGTGGGAAAGGAGGGCACGCACCTCACTGCCTGCATAGCTGCGCCGACCGCCTCCCGTCACGCTGCCGCCGCCGCCACGACCGCCATAGCCGCCACCGCGTCCGCCATAGCCACCGCCGCCGCCGCAACCACCACTGCCGCCACCACCGTAGCCACCATGGCCACCACCACCGTAGCCACCACCGCCGCCGCCGTGTCCGTCGTAGCTGCTGCCGCCGCCGTACCCGCCGCCGTCGTCGCCTCCGTAGCTGCCGCGGGCGCCACCACCGCCGCCGCCGCCACGGCCACCACCACCACGCCCGTACATCTTGCTGCGTCTGCTGCCTCTGCTTTGACGCTCTCCTCCTCTCGCTGCTCCTCCTCTCCTCTCCTCTCGCCTCCTCTCCTCCTCTCCTCCTCTCCTCTCCTACTACTAGTAGAGACTAGAATGGTGGTGGGGTATCACAGGAAATGTGGAAGGTGGTGTGCGTGGCACACCATCCAGGACGCTGCGCACAAATGCGGCAGGAATTTGCATGCCGCGCGCGCCGCTGCCGCCCTCGCCGCCAGTTGCCACACTCCCCAATCCGCGCGCGCGCCACCCCTATCGTAACGGCACTCTCTCTGGTCTGGTGCTCTCTCTCTCCTCCTCTCTCCTCTCCTCCTAGGCTAGGCTGACCAAGTGGCAACGCAACGGGGTATTGCGGGAATGATGACTGCAAGCGATGGGCAGCGACGGCAGTGTTGCCGCAGCGGCACAATAAGGGACAAGTGATACGTGATGGTTTGCCGTGTTGGGGAGCGTGTTGTCAGTATTATACGCGTCGCAGTGCGTGTTGGCGGCAAGTTGGCCGCGGCGGGCGCGGATGTTGCGCGCTGCGCGCTGCCGCCTTCAATGTCACATCACGATAGGCCCACCCCGTAAGGCGTAAGGCGGCGGCGACGCAACTGCTGCGGCACGGCCTACAATAGTCATGGGTCGCTGCAGTTGAATGCAGGCTACCAAGCAGCAAATAACACGCAGATGACAGGGCAGCGGGCGCAGCGAGCAGGCGGCAGCGAGCAAGCCTCGCTGCCAACACAAACGACCCACACCCGGGCCACACCGATAACGTAATGCAGGCGAGCGGCAATACGAGAGCCACGCGAAGTAATCAACGGGAACGGCGTCAAATAAGGTAAATACGTGGGCACAGGGAGGCACATGGTGGCGGGCTAGCGTGGCGGCGGGGGGCGTGCGGTACCACCACGCGCGCTGCTACTGCTACCGGCTGCCGCCGTCGCTGCTGACGGCGCAAAGAGATCGTCACAATCGCCAAAGTCATCGCTACCGCGCCGCGGATCCCGGCCACTACCTGCCGCCGCCGCGACCGCCGCCGCTGGCCGCCGCTCTCCACCGTGCCGTGAATCAGAACTACCGCCGCCGCCGCCACCGCCGCCGCCGCCGCCAGCGACAGGGCGGGGCGGCAGGGCACGGCCGCCCTGACGCGCCAGCAGGTCGTTGAAGAAGAGTTGGCCCTTCTTAAACAGGCGGTGCACGCGGTGGTGTGGCACGCCCAGCTGCGCCGCCAGGTTCTTGATGCAGCTGCAATTAATTTGGTGTGGTGTTGTTGGCGTGGGGGGGCGGGGGGGGGGCCCGCCCCCCCCCCCCCCCCCTCCCCACCCGACAAACGTACTGCGACGGGATGGGCGGAAGCTCGGTGAAGCCGGCGCTGTAGGCGCACAGGAAGCGGTACTTTTGCACCTTGCGCGCAATCTCCAGCAGCTGCGCACGCGAACCGTGGCTGCCGCTGTGGCCGCCGTCGTCTGCGGCGGGCGCCGCCGCGGACGGCGCCGCTGGCGGAACTGCCCCAGCCGCCGTTGCCTCTGCCGCCTCTGCTGCCGCCTCCACCTCGCGCACGCGGCGCAGGAAAGGGTGCTCCAGCAGGGTGGCAGCGGAGGGCCGGGTGGCGGGGTCCTTGGACAGGCACAAGCGGATGAAGTCAATGAAGGTGGGGGAGAAGCGGTCAGCGGGCGGCTCCGGCGCCGGCTTCTCGCTCAGGTTGCTGAGCAGCTCCCAGTACGTGGTGGTGTCGCCGTACGGGAAGGTGCCGGTGGCGGCGGTGAGGATGGCGAGGCCAAAGCTCCAGATGTCGGACGCGTAGCCGTACGGCAGGCCGGCGATGCGCTCCGGCGACATGTAGTTGGCGGTGCCCACGAAGGTGTGCGCCAGGTCGCGCGCGTCGTCCATCTCGCGCACGATGCCAAAGTCCGTCACCTTCACGTCGCCCGCGTGGTTGATGAGGATGTTGGACGGCTTGATGTCGCGGTGCACGATGTGCCGCGCGTGGATGTACTCCAGCGCCTTCAGCACGCCGTACGAGATCTTGGCGAGCACCGACTCAGAGCTGCAGCCGCCCGTGTTCACAATGTCCTGCAGCGACCCGCCGTCCATGTACTCCATCACAAATGCCAGGCTGGCCTCGTCCGCCGCCACAAAGGCGCCGTAAAACGACACGATGTGGGGGCAGGGGGCGCGGCAGGGGATGCGGCCGGTGGCGGCGTCGTGCGTCACCAGCGGCGTCAGGTTGCGGTACAGCGCGTAGAACTCGCTCTCCAGCAGGTGGCACTTGGACGGCTCCTGCAGCGAGATCACCTTGCCCGCCACCACCGTCAGCGTGGGCACGTGCACCATGAGGTACACCGTCGCGGAGGCGCCCTGCCCCAGCATCTCCACCCGCACCGACTCGTCCTTGAAGTTGTACTGCGTCAGCGGCTGCTGCGCGCCCCCCGCGCTCACGATGCCCGACTCGTCAATCACAAACCGCCCCATCCGCACGCCGCCGCTCTCTGACAGGTACACGCCATTGGTGGGTCGTCCGCCGCCACTGCCACCTCCGCCGCCCCCGCCGCCTCCACTTACACCTGCACCATCGCCACCCTCGCCCCACTCCCCGCCGCTGTTGTGCGGCGACGGTGCCAGTGGCGGCAGCTCAATGGAGAGGCCAGGCAGCCCGCCATCCATCTCTTCCTCGCCCCCTCGCCCCGCCGTCCCGCCTGTCGCCACGCTGGGCGTGGAGGTGGAGGTAGAGGTGGAGGTGGGCGGTGGCGGGTGCGCTGCCACTACCGGCGGCGGTAGCAGCGGGGGGACGCCCACCGGCAGCGACATCGCCGTCGTCGCTGGCGGCGGCGGCACGTACATCGGCGGCGGCGGCGGCGATGCAGCACCACCCGGCGTCCCCCCAAGCCGCACAGACAGCGCAGCATACAGCTCCGCTTGCATGGCGGGCGACATGGCTGCCAGCAGCGAGGTGGCAGACATCCCACCGCCGCCACCACCACTGCCGCCGCTACCTGCCATGGGCAGCGGCGGCGGCGGTGAGGGGGCGGCAGCGGGAAGAGGAGGGACGAGGGGGCCTGAGCTGGCGCCCAACGACGCCAACAAACTGGATTGCAGCGCGGGCGGCAGGGCAGAGTACATGCTGGGCGGTGGCGGGTAGGCATAGCCGGCTGGCAGCGCAAACCCTGGCGGCGCCGCATTGCCGCCGCCACTACCGCCGGGTGACATCAATGGCGACGACGCCGGCAACGTGCCGTACCCCACACTTCCGTACATGCCGGCGTGGCTGGAAGGCAGGGGGGACGGCAAGGGGGAGGTGGCCGGCATGTAGCTGCCGCTGCCCATGGGCGCAGACGCCGGCAGGTACGGCAGCGGCGCCATGGGCATGGCCATGGGTGCCGACATGGCCATGGGTGCATACGCGAAGCCCGCTGGCGGCAGCGTGCCACCACCGTACTGCGGCGACACGCCATACTGCGGCGGCGCGCCACTGCCGTACTGCGGCGGCAGCGGCACGCCATACATGGAGTAGGCGGCCGCAGCAGCGGCAGCAGCGGCGGCCGCGGCTGCTGAAGACGACGACGCGGGTGACGTCAGTGACGACGAGGAGCCAGACGCCAAGCCGTCGGGCGGCGCGTCGCCCGCAATGACGCCGCGCCCAACCGCAAACATGGTGTGCGGGTTGAGTGGTGTAGGTGGGCGCCGTGGGTGGAGGTTGCGACAACGCGGATGACAGGCCAGACGTCAGCGCAAGAAGTGCACACGCGATGAACACGCGCAGCAGGCGTCAACCCCACTGCAATGCACCAGTGGCGGTGGGCGGTGGTCACCACCACTCCAGCTGGTTTGTTGCCTGCCGCTCGCTCGCCGGTGTTGGTTGATGAGTGCTGGTTGCGCCGAGTGGCGGTGGCAACGATGGTTGTTGGTGTCGGTTCCCGCTCGGACCACCGCCAACAGCGGACAAACCACACCCACCGCAGCCAATGCCACACCCTGCCAGGTGGTTGGGTTACAGTTGCACCCACAGTTATCGATACTGCTAGTACCGGTGGCTGAGGTTGGTTGTTGTGTGTGTTCCAGGTAAGTTAGTAGTGGCTGTTGCATGCGATGATGAAGGTGCAGTGGCCGCGTTACAACACGGTTGCGTGGCGGCAGGCCAGCGCACACAGGCATAAACCGCAGAAAATGCACGGTAGTGCCGTGTACCAGTGTGTAACGGCCGTTAAACTGTGTGCCACCGCCGTGGTGGCCCGCACGCCGCCGTCGAATCGGCGCTGTTGCCTGTCACTCACACCAGAACGGTCCTCCTCCTGCTGCTTGAAGGGAAGAGAGAGGAGAGAGGAGGCGAGGAGGCGAGGAGGAGGAGGCGAGGAGGAGAGAGAGCAGGCCGCCACTGTCAGTACAATCAGTGGGTGCACAGCGTGCGCAACGCGGGGCGCGCCACATTTATGAGGGAATAGGCGACAGCTGTGGAGTAGAGTGCAGTTGTGACACGGCCAGACGCGGTGACGCAGACTGTGATTTTTGGTGATTAGTTGAGTACCCCCTCCCTCCTCGAGTAGACAGGAGCAGCGAGCAGCGAGCAGCAAACAGCACTCCAACTACTGCCCACCAACAACCAAACCAAAGCAACAATGGCGGCGGTGGCGGCGGCGCGGGGGCTGGGTGTGGCGGCGGTGCGGTGCGCGGGGGCGCCGGTGCGGGCGGGCGCGGGGGCGGCGATGCTGACGCGCGCGCCGCGGCGGCACGCGAGCGCGGCGTTTGCGCACATGAAGGTGAAGAAGAACAACTGGATTGAGCAGAATGAGATCGCGCGCGAGAACACGTTCTATGACTGGACCATCGGCAAGCACAACCTGGCGGGCCTGCTGGTCATGGCCGTCATCTTCCCCGCCGGCTACCACTACCTGCACAAGTCAGAGGCGCAGCTGCGCGACGAGCGCATGAAGGGCATCAAGCCGGCGCGCGACCTGTACTAGGGTGCCGTCGTGCGTGTGCCGCGTTCGCGCGCGCGCGCGCGCGCGGTTGTGCTTTGTGTTTGTTTGTTCCCTGCGTGCCACTTTAAATGAGCAGCTGGGAGTACGGCGTGTAGGTGGTGAGCGGTGGCTGCGGCACCGCGCGGCCGCGCCAGCCACGTGAGAGAGCTAAATTTACTTGTGCAGCGAGCCCGCCAGGAACAGCTTGCCGAAGGAGGCGCCCGAGAACTTGGCAACCTGGGAGCAGTAGTTGGAGATCTGGGCGGACATGAGCAACATGTCCAGCGGCTCCTTGGCGCGCGTGTCGGCAAACGGGCGGAAGAAGGGCAGCGTGGGGTCCTCCTCTGGCAGCGCCGGCAGGCCCGTCGCGCGCCGCTTCTCGTTCTCCTCGCGCTGCGGGTGTGGGTGGGGGCAGGGGTGGGTGCGAGGTGGAGCGTGAGGTGACACGGCGAGTGGTGTGGGCATGTGTAGTTGGGCAACAACAACAGCAGTGACGCACCCGCCGTGCAATCCACTCCTCGCGCGCGCGGCGCAAGCTCTCCTGGCGGCGCAGCACCACGCCGCCGTCGTGCTGCGCCTTGAGCAGCGCGTCGGTGGCCTGCGACAGGATGTCCAGGTGCTTCTCCAGGAAGGGGCCCGAGTTTAGGTCCAGGCGCGCAAAGTCCACCTCACCCACCGGCGTCACCGCCATGGCGCGCGACGCCGCGCCACTGGCACCGGCACCCGCGCCGCCGGCACCCGCGGCGCCACCCGCGCCGCTGGATGCGGAGCCCGAGCCGGCGGCCGGCGCAGCCGCCACAGCAAGCGCAGCAGCCGCCGCCGCCGTCGGCGCGCGCGCCGGCAGGCTGCTGGTGTGGCGCGTGGCCAGGTCTAGCAGGAACGCCTGCACCAGGTGCGGGTTCCGGATCTTGATGGGCAGCTCCTCAAAGATGGCGGCCGACGGCAGCGTCAGCAGCCTGCGGCAGGAGGGGGGGGGGGGGGGGGGGGGGGGGGGGGGGGGGGGAAAACCGACGCGCCTCATCACCAAAAAAAAGGGGAGAACAGAGCGGAGGCCCCGCCGGCGCCCCCCCCCCTTCTCCTTGTCGCAGAAGGCGTCGGTGAGGCGCAGCGCCTTGATGGACAGCGTGCCCTGCGCCGTCTTGACGCCGTCGTAGATGATGACCACCGAGTTGGGCAGCGTCTCCTGGTACTGCAGCTGGTGCACGATGGTGTCCTTCGTGCAGTACGACCCCATGTAGCTGGACTGGTACCACCCCACCGTGTTGTTGTCCACGTTCACCTCACGCAGCGCCGTCATCATGTCCAGCTCATACCCGTCGTCGCTGTCGCCATGCGGGTACGGGAAGCTGCGGGGCTTAGTGGTGGGATTGGTGGGATTGGTGGGTGGGTGGTGATTGGTTGGTGGTTGGCGGGCGGGCGTTTGTTAGTACACACACGCCCCCATATACGCCCCACCCCCCCCCCCCCCATCCCCCCTACACACGCACCTGTGCGTCACCTCCAGCGCATCCTTGGTGCCCATGCCCAGCAGGCTGCCGGCCACCGACTCTGGGAAGTGGTCCTGGCAATGCTTGATGATCTTCAGCACCGCCAGGCCGTCGAGGTGCACCTCGCGCGCACGCGTCAGCGCCGGCTCCGCCGTCTTCTCCTCCGCCGCCACCGACGCTGCGGTGCGGGGCGCCGCGCCCGCTACCCCACCCTTGCTGCCACCCTTGGACCACATCCTTCTTTCCTTCCTTCCTTGCTAGTTAGAAGCTGGATGCCCAACCGCCTTTCCTCTCCTCTCTCCTCTGCTCTGTCCCCCTGCCGTACTTGCGTCCGTCACACTGCACGCTGCCGCGTCGATTGCACTCGCTACCACACTGATACACACGCCACAATACAGCACCACCCACTACCGTCATTTATGCGGCCCGGCTGCGCCCGCCTCCCACCGCACCCGCGTCGCCACCTGCGTCGTGGTGGTAGGCGGCAGCCGCGTTGGAAAAAATCTGCTTCTTCCATCTTTCTCTGAAATTTCGGCGTAGCGACACAATCCAAACGACATGTCGCTGGTGGCATTCTCACACCATGTTTCAGACATGAGCTATTGCAGCATTTGAGGAGCGGCGCTGCAAGAGACACGGAGAAAAGCGACTTCGATAAATGTGAGAGAAAATGATTTTTCCAAGTCCTTCAAGTTCCTCTCGCCCTCCCCCTCTCTCTCGCTCCCTCTACTATCCTACCCAGTGGTGGTTGCAACAACGCGGGAGGTGTGGCGCGGGCGGCGCAATAATAGATGGCGGCGGGAATACATCCTCCCTGACACGCGTGTGTGTGGCCTGTTTTCAGTGACTGCGCGGTCGGTGTGGCGTGTGCCATTTGGTGTTAAGACGTCCCTCATCCCCCCTCTCTACCCCCTCCTCTCCTCCTCCACTCCCCCTCCCATAGTAGAAACCCGCCCTCGCCTGCGCCCCCGCACCCAGCACCATGGACTGCGGGTACGGGTTGACGGCGACGCCTGCGGCGCTGCGCGACGCGCTGTTGCGGGCGCGGCGCGGCACCGCGATGTACCACTGCATCCCACTAACGGAGGGGGAGGTGGCGCGGCTGCTGGTGACGATGGGCAACACGGTGACCCCGGCGGCGTACGGCGACGCGAGCGCGGCAAGCGCAGCGGCGGCGGCGGGCCTGCCGAGTGTGGTGATGGGGCCCCTGTTTGACGCCCTGGCAGCTGCAGTGGGCGCGCCGCCCGTGTACTCGGGCCGTCCCGTGCCGTCGCCGCCCGACGCCGCCAGCTGGCGCATTGAGGTGGTGGCGTCGGTGCTGCGTGACGACTACGGGCACCTGGACTGGGCGCGCGTGGTGGGCGGCCTGGACTACCCAGAGTGCTCCTTTGCCACGCCGCACACCTTCCAGTTCCTGCTGGCGGTGGTCATGACCGCCACCAGCGCGCGCTTCCCCGTCAGCGAGCTGCTGCGCAAGCCGTTTGCCAACGCGCGCGTGCACGTGGACGCGCTGCGCCACGTCATCGCGCTGGCGCCCGAGGTGGTGTCATTCACGGCGGGCGTGGACCCCAAGCGCCTGCTGGCGCCCCTGCTGCCGGGCGGCTCCACCGGCAAGCCCAACGGCGCGTTTGCGTGCCAGGACCTGTACTCCGTCCTGCTCAAGCTGGCGGCGGCGGGCGGGGCGGATGTGGAGCGCGCGGTGTACGTGCTGCTGGACCAGGCGCAGACCACGGTGCCGGAGCTCCTCTTCCTGGCGCTGGCGCGCTCCAAGGCGGACGACGGCGCGGACGGCGACCCCACCTCCTCCGACACCATGCTGCCGCGCGCGCGCCTGTACAACCACCTCGTCACAAACTTCTTTGCCGCCGTGTTCACCGGCCCACGCGTGCCGCTGGCGGCGGCGCAGGGCGCGCTGCTGGCGCGCCTGTGGGAGACGTCGCGTACCCTCGCCGCCACCTCCCTCCTCGCCATCGCACGCGCCTACACCGCGCCCGCGCCCGGCGTCAACGACCACGACGCGCTGCGCGCCACGTTTGAGGGCCTCACGCGCGTCGTGGCGCTCGTCATGCACCTGCCCGACTTTGTCACCGTCCTGCTTACCGCGCCCGCACCCGCGGTGGCGGTGGAGGTGGCGGTGCTGCTGCACGCGGCGGGCGGCGAGGTGGAGGCACGCGTGCACGCGGAGGCGGTGTCGCCGGCATGGTGCGCGCCAGAGGGCGGCGGGTTCAAGCTGGAGGCGTGGCTGGCGGTGAACCTGAGTGTGGGTGTGGGCGGCGGCGCACCATCCACCCCGGCTGCCGCCGCTGCGGCCGCCGCTGCCGACCGGTTTGCGGCCGCCGTCCTCGCCTTCCTGCGCCGCGCCGTGGCGGCGCAGACGCACGTGCTGCGGCAGCACCGTGTCGCCGCCGGCGCGCCGGTGGACGGCTCCGGCGCCGCGGTGCCGCCCGGTGACACGGAGGGCCGGCCGGCGCTGCCGGCGGAGGTGGCGGCGCAGGACGCCGCGGCCAAGGACGCGCTGGTGAAGACGGACCTCGTCGTCCTCCTGTTCCGTGCGCTCAAGGCGCACGCCGCCGCCATGTCGCCCGCCACCTCCACCGCCGTCGCGTCGCTGTTTGAGGCGGGCTGCAAGGTGTACCCCAGCCTGGCGGCGGTGGGGAAGGGCGAGATCGAGGAGAAGGCGAACCAGATCTTCCAGCGCATCTTCACGTCGCAGCAGAGCATGGGCGAGATCATCGAGACGATGAAGGCGCTGAAGAGCAGCGAGCAGGCGCGCGACCGGGACATCTTCAAGTGCATGATCCACAACCTGTTCGACGAGTACCGGTACCTGGACCGCTACCCCGACAAGGAGCTGCGCATCACCGGCACGCTGGTGGGCCAGCTCATCCAGCACCAGGTGGTGACGTCGTACTCGCTGGGCACCGCGCTGCGGTACGTGCTGGAGGCGCTGCGCCGCACGCCCGACACGCCCTCCAACGCCAAGATGTACCGCTTTGGCATGTACGCGCTGGAGCAGTTCAAGGCGCGCCTGCCCAAGTGGCCGCAGTACTGCACCAACATCGCCGCCATCCCGCACCTGCGCGAGCAGTGCCCCGAGCTGGTGGCGGAGGTGGAGGCGGCGCTAACAAGCGCGGGTGGCGCCGGCGCTGCCGCCGGCGGCGGTGGTGGCGGCGGCGGCGTGCTGGCAGCGGGACCTGGCCTGCTGGCGCTGCCGGGCGACCTGGCAGCGAGTGACGCGTCGGCGGCGGCGGCGGCAGCAGCCGCAGCTGCCGCTGCCGGCTCCCTACCACTGAGCGGCACTGCCGGCACCACCAGCAAGCTGGAGCTGCTGACGGGTGCGGGTGGTATGGGTGGAGGTAGCGCCGGTGGCGGCACTGGCGCCGGCGCGGGTACCGGTGGTGGTGCCGGCGGCGGCGGTGGCGGTGGCAGCGGCGGCGGACTGGCGGCACTTGTGGCGCCCACTGGCGCGCTGGCGCCGCGCGCCGTGTTGCATGCCACCCTGCGTGCCAAGCTGGCAGCGGTGGGCGAGGACCTGAAGGTGGTGCTGGCAGCGGCTGCCACAGGCGCCTCCATCCCCACCATCCTGCCTTCTGTCGCGGCAGCGGCTGCCGCTGCCAAGGACGCGGAGGAGCGTGCGGCGGCGGCGGCAGCGGCTGCGTCGGCAGCAGCGGGTGGTGGCGGCGGCGGCGGCGGAGGCGGTGGTGGCGCCGCCGGCGGCGCGGAGGGGATGACGATTGTGCCGGGCGCAGAGGGCCTGGTGGCGGCGTCGGGCGGCATGCCCACCCTGCCACCGCCGGTGGCACCGGCGGCGGGCGTGGCAGAGCAGGTGAACTTCATCCTGAACAACCTGACCAAGGCCAACCTGCCGCTGCGCGCGGAGGAGCTGGCGGTGCACGTGCGGCCGGAGAACAGCATGTGGCTGGCGTCGGTGCTGGTGAAGCGCGTGGCGGCGATGCCCAACTACCAGGAGCTGGTGGACGCGCTGCTGGAGCGCATCGGGTCGCGGCCGCTGGACGCCGACGTGGTGGCGGTGACGCTGGACGCCATCCGGCGGTGCATCGTGGCGGACCGCATCCACGCGGACGGGCGGGAGCGCAGCACGTTCAAGAACCTGGGGTCGTGGCTGGGGCGCGTGACGCTGGCGCGCCAGCTGCCGCTGCTGCACACCGACATGAACCTGAAGGCCATGCTGTACGAGGCGTACGAGACGGGGCGGCTCATCGCGGTGGTGCAGTTTGTGTCCAAGGTGCTGGAGGGCGCGTCCAAGAGCCGCGTGTTCCGGCCGCCCAACCCGTGGACCATGGCGCTGCTGGGCGTGCTGGTGGAGCTGCACGGCGTGCTGGACATCAAGATCCCGGTCAAGTTTGAGGTGGAGTCCCTGCTGCTGAACGCGCTCAAGCTGGAGCTGAAGGACGTGCGGCCGGCGTACTCGCTGCACAAGCGCCGCCGGCCGCAGCTCACCGCCAACCAGGACTTTTACCCCAAGGCCGCCGCCAACCCGGACGCCGTGCCGGGTATCGCGGCGCGGTCGGACGGCGGCGCTGGCGGCAGCGGTGGTGGCGCTGGTGGCGATGGCGGTGGTGGTGGTGGCGCCGGCGGCGTGCCTGGCGGCACGCCCGTCATCCCCGGCCTCGTGTCCCTCATCACGCTGCGCGCCTTCTCGTCCGTGTTTTACCCCGCTGGGCCGCCGCCGCCGCCGCTGGATGGCGCCGGCGCGGAGGCGGCGGCGGCGGCGGCGGTGGCGGTGGCTGCCGGCGTGGCGGGCAGCGAGGGGTACGACGAGGGCGCGGGCGCGGACGAGCCGGGCGGCGTGAAGGCCAACCTGCGGAACGTGGTGGCGGTGGCGGTGGACCGCGCGGTGCGCGACCTCATCCAGACGGTGAGCGAGCGCAGCGTGACGATCGCCGTCACGACGACGCGCGAGCTCATCATGCGCGACTTTGCGTTTGAGGGCGACGCGGACAAGATGGCGGCGGCGGCGCACGCGCTGGCGTCCGACCTGGCGGGCAACATGACGCTGGTGACGTGCCAGGAGCACATGCTGCGCGCCACGGGCAACCACCTGCGGGCGCTGCTGTCGGCGCACCCCAGCGTCATCATGTCGCTGTCCGTGCCGCCCGCCGCGCTGGGCGACGCCGCCGTCAACGTCATGCTGCAGAACGTGCTGGGCGAGAACCTGGACGTGGCGTGCCTGCTGGTGGAGAAGGCGGCCATGGACCGCGTCGTCACCGCCATCGACGACGCGCTGGCGCCCGCGTACGAGGCGCGGCGGCGCGCGGCAGAGTCCGGCATGCCCTTCGTGTCGCCCACCGCCTACCTCACCAACTCGCGCTGGCCCGCCGCCCTGCCCGAAGGCCTGCGCCCGCGCGAGGGCGTGGGCCTCACGCCCACGCAGCTGCGCGTGTACGACGCGCTGTCGTTCACGCGCAGCGGCGCCGGTGCGGCAGCGGCGCTGGCGCGCGCCTTGCCGGCTGCAGGCAGCGCCGCGTCGCTGGCAGGCGGCGGCGCGTCTGCACCGGCTGGCGCTGCAGCTGGGCTGCCCGCTGGTGCCGCGGCCGCCTTTGCCGCCGCGCCGGCATCCGGTGCGGTGGCTGGCAGTAGCACTGGCGCCGGCGGTGCGCCGGGTGGTGGCGCGGCCGCTGCCGTGACGCCGCTCACGCCCGGCCAGGCGCTGACGGAGTACAACGGCCTGCTGGAGCGCATGACGGGCGCCATCCGCAGCATCGCGGCGGCGGTGGCGGCTGCCAACCCCGGCGTGAGCGGCGCGAACGTGAACCACACGACGCTGAGCACCCTGCCGCCCACGCACGAGCTGGTGGGCGTGCTGAAGGAGCTGCGCGCCGTGGGCCTGCGCGTGCCGGCGGCGCTGCGGGAGGAGGTGTGCAACATGCAGGCGCAGAAGCTGTTCCGCGGCCTGTTTGAGCTGGCGTCGCCGCCGGCGTCGGTGGTGGACGCGCTGGCGCTGCAGGTGTACCTGCTGGCGCTCATCATGCTGCGCGACGTGTGCCGGCAGCTGACGAAGGACCTGGTGACGTACCTGACGGTCATCCCGGAGGACCGGCGGTACGGCGCGGAGGCGGTGGTACTGGGCCTCCTGCGCTCCGGCCTCCTGTCGCTGCCCGACTTTGACCTGCAGGTGGCCAAGGCCATGGACAGCGGGCGCAACGCCGCCGCGCTGCGGTTTGCCACCGTGGTGGTGTACCGCGTGCAGGTGGCGGAGCGCATCGTGGCGCCCACCGACATGCCCAACACGCTGGAGGTGCTGCGCCAGCTGTCCATGCGCGCCGGCGTGTCGCCCGCCCTGCCGGCGCTGGTGGACGCGGTGCGCACGGTGGTGGCGGCGGCGGCGGTGGTGGGCGGCCCGCCGCCGGCGGCGGTGGCGGCGGTGATGGAGAAGGCGCGCATTGCAGCGGCGGCGCTGACCCTGCCGCCGCCGCCCGCGCCCGGCACCCAGCCCCCCAGCGTGTCGCTTGCCAACGTGCCGGTCGGCGGTGGCGCCGCCGGCGGCAGCGGCGGTGGTGGTGCCATGGCAGCTGCAGCGGCGGCGGCAGCGGCGGCAGCTGCAGCAGGTGCGGCGCCGGGCGGCGGCGGCGGGGCGGCCGGCGGCGTGCCAGCGGGCGGCGCACCGACACCAGCTGGTGGCGCGCCGGCAGCGCCGCCGGCACCGCCCGCGGCTGGCGCCCCCGGCAGCGGTGGCGCCGCTGCTGGCGGCGACGCGTACTCGGAGGAGCTGCGGTCGCAGGTGCTGTACCTGCTGGAGCTGTGGGTGCGCATCTGCGCGGACGCCAACTCGGGCACGGCGCAGGAGAAGCAGTTCCACCAGTACCTGGCCAACCTGGACCAGCAGGGCGTGCTGGCGAGCGACGCCTCCACGGAGCGCTTCTTCCGCGTCATGATGGACCTGTGCGTGCAGTCGTGCGCCGCCACCGCCAAGCCGCACCCCGCGCCCGTGCCGCTGCCGCCGGCGGACGCGCGGCCCGACATTGGCGCGTCGCCCGTGCCCACGCCGCGCAACCGGCTGACGTACACCGGCGTGGACGCGCTCAGCAAGCTGGTGTTTGTGCTGGTGAAGGTGGCGGACGGCATGGGCGCCAAGGTGGCGCTGTTCTCCAAGCTGCTCGCCATCTTTGCGCGCTGCCTGCTGCGCGACGCCGACATGAACGGCGCGGGGAGCAGCGCGGAGGCGGCGGCCGGCGGCGTGCCGCCGCCCGAGGTGGCGCTGCGCTTTGACCAGCGCCCCTACCTGCGCCTGTTCACCAACCTGCTGCGCGACATGTACCTGCCGCCGCCCGCGGCGGGCGGCAGCGACGAGGCGGCGCTGGAGGCGGCGCGCGTGGCGGGCGCGGACGCGGCGGCGTTCAACACGCAGATCCTGGCGTCGTTTGCCAACGTGCTGCACGTGCTGAAGCCGGAGCGCGTGCCCGGCTTCGCGTTTGCGTGGCTGGAGCTGGTGTGCCACCGCCAGTTCATGCCGCCGCTGCTGGGCGTGGCGGGCCAGCGCGGCTGGCCGCTGGTGCACCGCCTGGTGGTGGACGTGTTCCGCTTCCTGTACCCCGCGCTGCGTCGCGCCGAGATGAACGACGGCGTGAAGCTGGTGTACAAGGCGGCGCTGCGCCTGCTGCTGGTGCTGCACCACGACACGCCCGAGTTCCTGGCGGACTACGCCTCCACGCTGCTGGACGTGCTGCCGCCGTCGTGCATCCAGGTGCGCAACCTGCTGCTGTCCACCACGCCGCGCTCCGTGCGCCTGCCCGACCCGTTCCAGGGCACCACGCCCATGGCGGCGCTGCCGGACTGCACCATCCTGCCGCGCGTGCTGGGTGGCGCGGGCGACGGCCTGCCGCCCATGCTGCGCGACGAGCTGGACACGTACCTGCGCAGCGGGCCGGGCGCCATGGCGCCGCCCGCGCTGGCTGCCAACCTGCGCACCGCCATCTTTGCGGGCGCGGAGGAGCAGGCGTTCTCGCTGTCGCGCTACTCGCTCACCACCATCAACGCGCTGGTGCTGCACGTGGCCACCGTCACGCTGGGCCGGCTGGCGGAGGAGGCGGGCGCGGCGGCGGCGGCGGCGGGCACGGCGTACGTGCGCGGCACGGTGCCGGCGGCCGCCATCCTGGCTGCCGCCGCCGGCTCGCCCGCCGTGGAGGTGCTGCAGTTTGTGGTGTCGGAGGCGGACGCGGAGGGGCGGTACGCGGTGCTGAACGCGCTGTGCAACCAGCTGCGCTTCCCCAACGCGCACACCCTCTTCTTTTCCCGCGTCCTGCTCAACCTGTTTGCCTCGCCCGGCCCCCTGCCCGCGCTCGCCGACGTGCTGCGCGAGCAGATGACGCGCGTCATGCTGGAGCGCGTGGTGGGCCACCGGCCGCAGCCGTGGGGCCTGCTCGTCACCTTCATTGAGCTCATCAAGAACCCGGGCTACAAGTTCTGGACGTACGGCTTCACGCGCGTCCACCCCGACATTGAGAAGCTGCTGGCATCGGTGCAGCGCAGCTGTGCCGCGCCGCCTGCGCCTGCGCCCGCCGCGCCCGCGCCGCCTGCCGCGCCACACCCGCCCACCTCGGAGTAAGGAGGCGAGGTCCTTGTGCCCCCCGTGTGGCGGTATTAATGTAATGTCTGCACTACTCTGCATACATGTGTGCCACTCCCGCGCTGCGAATCATCATACAGTTTGAGTCGTCGCTTCAAGTGCCCCCCTATCTATTATCTAAACACCAGGTTGGTTACGACTTGAGCGGCTTCTTCTTGGCCTTGTAGCGGTCGTAGTACTCTTGCACCTTCTTGGAGTAGTCCTTGGAACCCTTCTGCTCCGCCACCGTCATGGTCACCACCTGCACCACGTCCTCGTCATGCAGCACGTGGCCCAGGCCGCAGTGTTGCGGCGAGTGCTTCACCGACGTGCCCCACACGAGCGCAAACTGCGTGAATGGGAGGGTGGGTGGTGGTGGGGGTGCCAACACACGTGTGCCACATGAGCTGCCCACTGCCAACGCAAAGGAAGACGGCGTACCTTGAAGGAGCGCACCATGTCGCGGTGGATGTGGTTGCAAAACGACTCGACGGTGCAGCCGTAGCGGCCGGCGGTCATGACGACGGGCTCCTTGAGGTCGGGCGGCTGGCCGCGGCGCTTGGTGTACACGCGGGTGAGGCAGAGGTACTCCCACATCTTGTCAATGAGGCGGTCCAGGTTGAGGGTGAGGTGGCAGGAGACGACGAGGGAGTGGGGGGCCCGCGCCAGGCGGTCCACGTCCTCCATGGACACGGTGTCCACCTTGTTCCACACGTACAGGCACCGCACGTACTTGCGGTTGCCCTCAATGACGTCGATGAAGTCGTCCACGCTGACGTCCTCGCGGAACAGGACGTCGGCGTTGTGCACGCGGTACTCGTGCAGGATGTTGTACACCGTCTTGCCGGGGTCGGGCCCAAACCGCGTCAGCGGCACCGATGACGTGAACTTGATGCCGCCCGTCTTGGTCTGCTTGTAAAACACGTTGGGCGGCTCCTTGTTCAGCCGCAGGCCCACCATCTCCAGCTCCGCCTCCAGGATGGCGCGGTGGTTCTTCTCCGTCTCCTTCGCCGCGTCCAGCACCATGAGCACCAGGTCGCTCGACTTGGCCACCGCAATCACCTGTCGTCCGCGGC
>Ga0066256_1003101_pt1 | contig 16640 bp, 15 predicted proteins | sample ThiBio_1000_biof_FD_87107 | JGI IMG/M metagenome (GOLD analysis project Ga0066256, IMG submission 87107) | Wastewater bioreactor microbial communities from Cape Town, South Africa - Thiocy_expt_1000_biof (version 2) | ecosystem: Engineered > Bioreactor > Thiocyanate-remediating >...
GTCTTCTTCGGCGCCCAGTTCGTCGGCTACCTGGTCATCGGCTTCGAGCTCGGCTTCGGCCTCTTCGCCCAGCTGCTCGTCGGCCTCGACCTCGGCTTCCGCCTGCTCGGCGGCCGCCTCCTCGGGCGCGACTTCCTCTTCCCCGCTCGGCTCGACGAAGCCGGCCTCGGCACCGGCCACGATCGCCCCGACCGCCGTCTCGTCGGCGTCGGGATCGGCCAGCAGGGCGATGTCCTCGTCACTCAGCTCGGCGAGCACGCCGACGTGGCTGGTCGAGAAACGCGAAAGCGCCTGGTGCTGCGGCAGCTGGCAGTAGGTCGAGCCGGAAACCGCGGCGTTCGGGCAGCGGCGGCCGCTGGAGAGGACGGCCATGCAGCGACCGTCGAATTCCTCTTCGCCCTCGTACTCGTGCTCGCTTTCCTCTCGGGCGAACTCGCTCTCGGACTTGATGTCGACCCGCCAGCCGGTCAGGCGGGCGGCGAGGCGGGCGTTCTGGCCGTCGCGGCCGATCGCCAGCGAGAGCTGGTCGTCCGGCACCACCACGGTCGCCTGCATCTCCTCGTCGTCGACCAGGACCTCGCGGACCCGGGCCGGCGAGAGCGCCTTGGCGACGAAGCGGGCGGGCTCCTCGTTGTAAGGGATGATGTCGATCTTCTCGCCGCGCAGCTCGGAGACGACCATGCGGACGCGCGAGCCGCGGGGGCCGACGCAGGCGCCGACCGGGTCGACCCCGTCGGCATGGGAGACGACGGCGATCTTCGAGCGGTAGCCGGGCTCGCGGGCGACGCCGACGATCTCGACCAGCTTGTCGGCGATCTCCGGCACCTCGAGCTCGAACAGCCCCTTGATCAGCTCGGGGCTGCGGCGCGAGACCACGATGCTCGGACCCTTGGTCGACTCGGAGACGTCGGTGATCACGGCCTTGACCCGCATACCGTGGTCGTAGCGCTCGCTGTAGACCTGCTCGGACTTGGGCAGCAGCGCCTCGACCCGCTCACGCAGCTGGACCAGCGTGTAGCGCTTGTCCGACTGCTGGATCAGGCCGGTGATCAGCTCGCCGACCCGGTCGCGGTACTCCTCGAACATCATCTGGCGCTCGGCCTCGCGGATCCGCTGGTAGATCACCTGCTTGGCGGTCTGGGCGGCGATCCGGCCGAAGTCGTCCGGGGTCACGTCCCGGGTCTCGATCTGGTCGCGGTAGGGCTCCAGCACCTCGGGATCGATCTCCGGCTCCTCCGGCTCGTTGTACTCGCCGGTCTCCGGGTTGATCGTCCGCTCCTGCTCGGCCGCGGCCTCCTCGAGCAGCTTCTCCTCCAGCTCGGCCGGCAGGATCAGCTCGAAGACCCGGAAGTCCCCGGTCTCGTGGTCGAGATCGACCCGGGCGTACTTGGCCGACCCGGGGCTCTTGCGGTAGGCGGAGAGCAGCGCATCTTCCAGCGCGTCCATCAGGGTGTCGGCGGCGATTCCCTTCTCCTGTTCGAGTACTCGAACTGCGTCGACGATCTCTTGGGTCACTTGGCTGCTCCTTGGGGGATTTCTGGCACGAGGTGCGAGCGCTCGATGCTCGCGTAAGGAATATCGAAATTCTGGCCGTCCGATTCGAGGACGAACTCGCTTTCCCGAGCCGCGACGATGGTTCCGGTGAAGTTCTTCCGGCCGTCCTGCGGCTCGCGCGTGGTCACCTTGGCACGGCGGCCGGTGAAACGCTCGAAATGCGACGGTTTGGTCAACGGCCTCTCGGGGCCGGGCGACGAGACTTCAAGCGAGTGGTCGACCAACACGTCCTGGAGCCCCGAGGTCACCTGCTGGCAGAGGTCCAGCGTGACCCCGCCCGGGTGGTCGATGAAAAGCCGCAGGCCGTCGCCTCCGGCGCTTTCCAGCGCCAGAAACTCGATCTCGGGATCGATCTCCGCAAGGCGGTTTTCTATGTCCTGGGGGGTGGGGTTCATGGGGTGGGAATCCGGCCTGAGGGCCAAAAAAAAGCGGGCAAGGCCCACTTTTCGACACAGCTTGAAGGGGAAAAGCACCTACCAGTATAGCCCCTGCATCAAGTCGACGAAAGGGCGCAATTTGCCGCCCCGGTAACGATCGGGGCCATTTCGCACATACTCCCCCAGTGGGCAAGGACAAGGACAGTCCAGAAAAGCGGTTCGAGCGGGTTTTCGCCCACTACGGGCTGATCGAGGCGTTCGCCCGCAGGCGAGGCAGCCGGGACCCCGCGGCGATCGCTGCTGAGACCCTCTCGGTCGCCTGGCGACGGCTCGATGACATCGACCCCGACCATTGTCGGCCCTGGCTTCTGGCCACGGCCCGAAATCTCCTGCTGGCCGAGTACCGCGAGTCGGCCCCCTCGCCCCTCGATCCCGCGTCGTTCGAGATCGAGGACCCGGCCGCTCCCGAGTTCGTCATCGATTCCCCGGACCCAGAGATCGATCGCGCCCTGAGTGCCCTGGACCCGATCGACCGCGAAGCCCTCCTGCTGGTCGCCTGGGAAGACCTGACCCCGAAGGAAGCCGCGACATCCCTGGGGATCCGGCCAGCCACATTTCGGGTGCGGCTGAGCCGTGCCCGCCGACGCTTCCGGGAGCAGCTCGGGGACTCGCCCGCAACCGGCATCACCGCAACACCGAAAGAAGAACGACCATGAGCGACGACTGGAAGCGACTCCGATCCGCCGATCCGGCTCCCACCACGGCGGTACCGCCGAAGGATCTGCTGGCCAGCATCATGCGGTCCCAGCGGGAACAGCGAACGACCCGCAGGCGCAGACGGCGGCTTCGGGGAATCCTCAACCTGCTGGCGGTCCTGGCGGCGATGGTCGTGGTCGGGTACGGCGTCGCCTGGGCCACGACCGGCACCAGCCCGCTGGACCGGTTCGAACGAATGATGGGCCTGGACCGCAACGCCGGCCTTTCGGTCGACGAGTCGGCCTACGGGCTCGGCCATTTTTCGATTCTCGAGCCGATGACCGACCGAGGGCTCGACGAGCTCCCCGAACGGTTGAAGCACTGGCTGCTCTTGCCCAGGATGGTTCTCCCCAAGGCACCGCCGGCCGGTCCCAGGGCCAACGACCCGAACTGGAAGTCGTACGTGAAACAGAAACCGGGCCGGATCGGGGCCTGGGGCGAGACCACGACGGATCTGGGAGACAAGGTGGCCGTGGTCTCGATGAACGGAAAGGTCTGCATCGTGTTCGACCGCTACCACGGCGGCGACTGCGGCACGATCAAGCAGGTCGAACGGAGAGGCCTTGCCACCACGATGAGGACAGGAGAATCAACCACCTGGAGCGGGACGGTCGGCTTGGTCACAGACCGGGTCGCCACCCTGGAGATCGACTACCCAGGGTACGGCGAGGTGCCGATTCACGACAACGTCTTCCGGGTAGCCGACATCCCCACGGACCGCTTCTACCTGCTGGGGCGTGACCAGGACGGGAAGGTGGTGACCCGAATCTTCGTGGCCCGCGAGTTCATTCCTCGGGGGACCGAGTACGACAAGCGCGGCCGTCCAGTCTTCGACGACTGAAGGACTAGAGCTCAGGCTTCGAGCAGCAGGGTGACCGGCCCCTCGTTCACCAGGTCGACCTTCATCTCGGCCCCGAAGATGCCCTTCTTCGCGCCAAGTCGTTCGCAGACCAGGTCGTAGAGCGGTTCCGCTTCCTCGCCCCCGGCCGCTTCGATCCAGCTCGGTCGGTTGCCCTTGCGGGTGCCGCCGTAGAGGGTGAACTGGCTGATGCAGAGGATCTCCCGCTCGCCGAGCGGCTCGTTCATGCGGCCTTCCTCGTCCTCGAAAATCCGCAGCTTGAGCAGCTTTGTCGCGATCTTTTCGGCCTCGGCCGGTGTGTCGCCCTTCTTCACGCCGAGCAGGACCAGCATGCCCGGGCCGATCTCCGAGACGGTTTCCCCGCCCACCGCGACCGAGGCGCGGCTCACTCTCTGGACCAGCGCCCGCAAGGGTTGCCGTCAGCCCTGTGCCCGGAGCTCGACCGCGCGGTCGAGGATGCGGTCGGCGATCTCACCCTTCGGCGCCTTGGCGACCTCGCGCTCGTCTTCGGCGGTGACCAGGGTGACCGCGTTCTCACTCGAGTCGAAGCCGATCGTCTTGTCGGAGACGTCGTTGAGGACGATCATGTCGGCACCCTTCCGCTCCAGCTTCTGGCGAGCCCGGCCGATCGCGTCGCCGCCGTGCTGGGCGGCGAAGCCGACCACGGTCTGGCCCTCGATCCGGTTCGCGGCAAGGCCGGCGAGGATGTCCTCGGTCGGGACCAGGGTCAGGGTGAACTCGCCGCCGGTCCGCGAGAGCTTCTCGTTGGAGGATCCCGAGACGGTGAAGTCGGCCGGGGCGGCGGCCATCAGCAGCAGGTCGTGGGCGGGGAACTGTTCCCGGCAGGCCCGGGCCAGGTCGACCGTGGATTCGACATCCACCCGCTTGGCGCCGGCCGGGGCAGGCAGGTTCACGTTGGCGCAGATCACCGTCACCTCGGCGCCGCGACGGCGGGCCCGGTCGGCGATCGCGAGGCCCATCCGGCCGGAGGACCGGTTGCCGATGTAGCGGACCGGGTCGATCCCCTCCCGAGTGCCGCCCGCGGTGACCAGGATCCTCAGCCCCTCGAGATCCTTTGCCTTCTGGGCGGGGCGCCGCGCCGCCTCTCCCAACCACCCGGGCGGGTGGGGGGGGGCGCCGGACCCCCGCCTCGCCCTTCGAGGCGAGCCGGCCCTCGCCGGGGTCGATCACCTCGACCCCGATCTCCTTGAGCCGTTTCAGGTTGGCCTGAGTCGCTTCCGAGAGATACATCCGCTCGTTCATGGCCGGTGCGACCAGGCGCGGCCCATCGAAGGCGAGGAAGGCGGTGGTCAGGATCGAGTCGGCCTGGCCGGTGGCCAGCTTGGCGATCGTGTTGGCCGAGGCCGGTGCGACCAGGTAGACGTCGGCCGACTCGGCCACGGCCAGGTGGCCGATCGGGTCATGCTCCGGCATCTCCTCGCCGGGAAAGGCGCCGCGCATCGGGTCCCGCTCGAACTCCGAGGTGAGCACCGGCGCCCCGAGGATCCCCTCGAAGGTGTCCGGGCCGACGAACTTGCGGGCCGACGCGGTCATCAGGACACGGACCGAATGCCCGGCCCCGGTCGCAAGGCGGACGAACTCGACTGCTTTGTAGGCCGCTATCCCCCCGCTTACGCCGAGCAGGATCTTGGCCACTTGCGGATGCTCCTCGTTGAGCGCGTGGCCCGGAACGGAACCTACGACCGGTACACGTACTTGAGCTTGACGGTGACCACGTCCTCCAGGGCCAGGGCCAGGGCACCCTTGCCGGGCTCGGCTGCCACCACGAACCACCGCCGCGTAATGCGAGTCGGAATGCTGGAGAAGATGGTCGACGCGTGGCTTGATCATTGACTTGATTGTGACAGCTTGCCCCGGACTATGGCTTCGAGCTCGTCCAGCGCATGTTCGAGTTCGTCGTTGACCACCTGGTGGTGGAACTCGTCCCGGGCCGCCAGCTCCTCTTCCGCGACCTCGAGCCGGCGGGCAATCGCCTCGGGTGAATCGGTGCCTCTCCCCTCCAGCCGCCCCTTCAGCGATTCCAGGGCGGGCGGGGCGATGAAGATCTGCACGGCCTCGGGCATCGATTCGGCGATCTGCCGGGCGCCCTGAACCTCGATCTCCAGCACCACCGGGCTGCCGGCCTCGATCCGCCGGTCGACCTCGGAGCGCAGGGTGCCGTAGTGGTTGCCGCTGTAGGCGGCGTGCTCGAGGAACTCCCCAGCTTCGACCCGGTCAAGGAATTCGTCCTTGTCGAGGAAGTGGTAATCGACCCCGTGCTGCTCGCCGGTGCGCGGTTCCCGGGTGGTCGCCGAGGTCGAAAGCTCCAGCTCCGGGATCCGGTGCCGGAGCAGCGAGATCAGGCTCCCCTTCCCGACCCCGGAAGGACCGGTGATGACGAAGACCTTGGACGGAGACGGACCAGACATAAGAGCGATCAGCCTACCCTCGAGACCGGATGACGGGACGGCTGCGCCAGGCGAGTCGGAATCAACGAAGTTGAGAAATTGGTTCGCATAGGACCAAAAACTCAATCTCGCGTAACACAGGCTGACGAGACAGCTCCAACTTGAGCGGCTGGAGGTTCCTGGCGCCGCCCGGGCTGCTAGCGCTGGAGGAGTGAGACCAGCTCTTTGCGCTGGCGGTCTGAGAGGCCGCCGATGGTCCTGGCGGGGCTGACCGTCCACTGCGTCCAGAACCGGTGGGGCTTTGCCCGGCCCGTCTTCCGGACGGCGAAGGGAATGGAGAAGGCCCTCGCGGCGTGGCGGTTCCCGGGCGGGCCACCCAGGCGCGCGCATCCATCCGTTGGTCGAGGGACCTTTCCGGGGCTTCGGGGGGACTGGATACGGTCTTCGAGGTCGGAGCCATGGAAGGGCGCGAGTATAGCCTTTACGCGCCGGGCTGTTGGCCCGAAACCCCCGAAAACGGGCGATTTTGACCAAATCCATCTCAACCTCAACTCAAGGTTGAGGTGCCGCTTCCGGCGAACACGAAGCCGGAGTGTTGCGACGGCCACCGTTCGGTAAACAGGCGTTCAATCGAGCCTGGCCGATTGGGCCTCGGCCAGCGACCCGAAACCACGCCGGGCGAGCGCGGCAGGCAGGCCCGAGGTCACGGCCGAGCCGGCCCGCGGGTCACGGAAGTTCTCGGTGCCGACCGCAACAACTCTTGCGCCGGCCAGGATGAACTCGAGCGCCGACTCGGCGTCGCTGATCCCGCCCATCCCGACCACCGGGATCTCGACCGCGGCGGCCACGACCCGCACCTGGGCCAGCGCGATCGGCCGGACGGCCGGCCCGGAGAGCCCGCCAGCGCCGACCCCGAGCCAGGTTCGATTGTCGCCCGGGTCGATCGCCGCCGCCTTGACCGTGTTGATCATCGAGACCGCATCGGCCCCCCCGGCCTCGGCCCCGAGGGCGACTTCCTCGGGGTTCGCCACGTTCGGGGTCAGCTTGACGATCAGCGGCTTCCCGGTGATCGGCCGCAGAGCCTTCATCAGGGCCTCGGTCTCGGAGGGCTGCTCGCCGACGATCAGGCCGGAGTGGACGTTGGGGCAGGAAACGTTCAGCTCGATCCCGGCCACCTCGTCGCGGGCGGCGACCCGCCGGACCAGCACCTCGAAGTCCTCGGCGCAGTCGGCCATCACCGAGACGATCAGCGGAACCCCGAGCTCGGCCAGGCCGGCCAGGTCACGTTCGAGGAATCCCTCCAGCCCGGGGCCGGGCAGCCCGATCGAGTTGATCATCCCCGAGGGGGTCTCCCAGAGCCGGTAGGGCGGGTTGCCGGGCCGCGGGTTCATGGTGATCGTCTTCGACACGTAGCAGTCGAAGGGGAACTCTTCGACCAGGGCGTCACCGAAGACCCGGCGGGCGGCCAGGACGTCGAAGGTGCCGGAGCCGTTGAGCACCGGTCCGGTCAGCTCGATGCCGCAGATCTCCGTGCTCAGATCCATGGTCGTCTCAGCCAACCGACGGCTCTCCCGCCATCGCGGTCGCAATCTCTTCGCCGCGCACCACCGGACCGTCGATACAGAGCCGCAGGTAGCCGCCGTCGGCCTTCGGGACCGCGCAGCCGAAGCAGGCGCCGTAGCCGCAGGCCATCGGCGATTCGAGGGCCAGCTCGACCGGGATCTCCCGCTGAAGGCAGATCTGCCGGACCGCTTCCAGCATCGCTGGCGGCCCGCAGGAGTAGACGGCAGCCGACGAAGCGTCGTCGCCTTCGAGCAGTTGGAGCAGCAGGTCGGTCACGTAACCCTTGTGGCCGGAGCTGCCGTCCTCGAAGGCGAGCCGGGTCGAATCGCAGCCGAACAGTTCGTCGACCCCGCCGGAGTGGGCCTGGTCACGGAACCCGAGCAGCGAACGGGACGGGATCCCCCGGTCCACCAGTTCGCGGCGCAGCACCGCCATCGGGGCGATGCCGATCCCACCGCCGACCAGGATCGCCCCGGCCGCTTCCGGGTTGAGCTCCCGGGGCAGGCTGAAGCGGGAGCCGAAAGGCCCGGTCAGATGACAGCTGTCTCCCGGTTCCATCCGAGCCAGCCGCGAGGTACCGGGGCCGACCTCGTCGATCAGGAAGTCGAGGCGCAGGCCGCCGGTCAGGTTCTCGGCCACCCGGGCGTAGGAGATGGCCCGCGGCAAGTAGGGGCGCCCGCCCTCGCCACCCCACTCCGGTGCCGCGGCCAGCATGTAGAACTGACCCGGCGCGGGTGCCGGGCCTTCCGAGTCGATCAGGGTGAAGATGTGGTAGCCGCCGCTAGCCCGTGAGTCGGCCACCTCACAGGGCCGTCGGCCGAAGGGTGCCTGGGGGCGCGCCTCAGCACGCATGGAGTTCCTGCAGCGAAAGCGGTTCCGGGCTTCCGTTGGTCGCCGCCGTGATCGCCCGGACCGCGGCCGAGGCGCCGGTCAAGGTGGTGATCGAGGGGATCCCGTGCCGGATCGCCGCCGAACGGATCTCGTAGCCGTCGGTGCGGGCGCCGGAACCGGTCGGGGTGTTGATCACCAGGTCGCAGCGCTGCTCCTCGATCATGTCGACCACATGGGGCGAGCCTTCGGCGATCTTGTTGATCGCCTCGACCGGCGTACCCATGCGGGAGATCGCCTGGGCGGTGCCGCCGGTCGCGAGGATCTTGAAGCCGAGGTCGTGAAGCTGGGCGGCGAGCTGGGTCGCGGCGGCCTTGTCGGTGTCGGTCACCGAGATGAAGACCGTTCCGGACTCCGGGAAGGGCATGCCCGTCGCGGCCTGGGCCTTGCCGAAGGCGGTCGGGAAGTCGGGGCCGATCCCGATCACCTCGCCGGTCGACTTCATCTCCGGACCTAGCACCGAGTCGGCGCCCTGGAAGCGGGAGAACGGAAGCACCGCCTCCTTGACCGAGACGTGCTCTCCATCGAACTTGGGCAGGTCCTGGTCGGCCAGCTTCTGGCCCAACATGATCCGGGTCGCGACCTTGGCGAGCGGGATGCCGATCGCCTTCGACACGAAAGGCACGGTGCGTGAAGCGCGGGGGTTCGCCTCGATCACATACAGCTCTCCCCCGGCCAGGGCGAACTGGATGTTGATCAGGCCGACCACCCCGAGCTCCAGGGCGATCGCGGCCGTCGCTGCCTTGATCTCCTCGATCATCTCCTGGCCGATGCTCATCGGCGGGATCACGCAGGCCGAGTCCCCGGAGTGGACCCCGGCCTCCTCGACGTGCTGCATGATCCCCGCGACGAAGACCTCGTCCCCGTCGCAGAGCGCGTCGACATCGACCTCGATCGCGTTCTCGAGGAAGCGGTCGAGCAGCAGCGGATGCTCCGGGGATGCCTTCACGTGGCGATCCAGGTAGGCCTTGAGGTCCTCCGGCGAGTAACAGATCTCCATCGCCCGGCCGCCGAGCACGAAGGAGGGCCGGACCAGCAGCGGATAGCCGATCCCGGCTGCGATCTCTTCGGCCTCGGCGGCCGAGAGCGCGGTGCCGTAGGGAGGCGGCTTGATGCCGAGCCGGTCGATCAGCGCGCCGAACTTGGCCCGGTCCTCGGCCGCGTCGATCGCCTCGACCGGGGTGCCGAGCAGCGGGATGCCCGCCTCCTTCAGCCCCTCGGCCAGCTTCAGCGGGGTCTGGCCGCCGAACATGACGATCACGCCTTCCGGCTGTTCCTTGGCGCAGACCGCGAGCACGTGGTCGAGGGTGAGCGGCTCGAAGTAGAGCCGGTCGGAGGTGTCGTAGTCGGTCGAGACGGTTTCCGGGTTGCAGTTGACCATGACCGCGTCTCGGCCGCATTCGCGGGCGGTCATCGCCGCGTGGACACAGCAGTAGTCGAACTCGATGCCCTGGCCGATCCGGTTCGGCCCGGCCCCGAGGATCACGACCGACCGGTTCTCACCGCGCCGGATCTCGGAAGGCGACCCTTCCGGCTCATGCGAGGAGTAGTAGTAGGGCGTGGCCGCTTCGAACTCGGCGGCGCAGGTGTCGACCGAGTTGTAGATCCGCTCGAGGCCGCCGGTGCCATCGCCATCAGTGGCCAGCAGGGCCAGTTCTCGCAGGAACCAGGGGTCGATCTTCGTCTGCTCGTGGACCTGCTCGACCGAGAGCCCACGCTCGAAGGCGGCGAGGACGAGATCGATCCGGCCCGGGGTCGGGGTGGCGATCGCCGCCAGCAGATCCTGGTCGGATTCGGGCACGTCGGGCCGGGCGTCGAGCTCCCGGGAGGCCAGCGCCTTGGCGAAGGACTCGCGGAAGGTCCTCCCGATCGACATGACCTCGCCGACGCTCTGCATGTAGGTGGACAGCTTCTCGTCGGCGCCGGGGAACTTCTCGAAGGCGAAACGGGGGATCTTGGTCACCACGTAGTCGATCGTCGGCTCGAAGGAGGCCGGGGTCGCCCGGGTGATGTCGTTCGGGATTTCCTCCAAGGCGTAGCCGACCGCGAGCTTGGCGGCCATCTTGGCGATCGGGAAGCCGGTCGCCTTCGAGGCGAGGGCCGAGGAACGCGAGACCCGTGGGTTCATCTCGATCACCACGATCTCCCCGTCGGCCGGGTTGACCGCGAACTGGACGTTCGAGCCGCCGGTCTCCACGCCCACCTCCCGGATCACCGCGATCGCGATGTCGCGGAGCGACTGGTAGACCGGGTCGGTCAGCGACTGGGCCGGGGCGACGGTGATCGAGTCGCCGGTGTGGACGCCCATCGGGTCTACGTTCTCGATCGAGCAGATGATGACCACGTTGTCGTTGCGGTCGCGCATCACCTCGAGCTCGAACTCGCCCCAGCCGATCACCGATTCCTCGACCAGCACCTGGCCGATCGGTGAGGCGGCGATGCCCTTGGCCACAACCTGTTCGAGCTCCTCGCGGGTCTCGGCGACACCGCCGCCCTGGCCGCCCATCGTGAAGGCGGGCCGGATGATCGCCGGCAGTGAGGCGTCGCCCTCGTCGAGCTCCTTCAGCGCTTGCTCGACGGACTCGACCGTGATCGACCAGGGGATGCGGATCCCGGCTTCGGTCATCACCTGGCGGAAGACCTCGCGGTCCTCGCCGCGGATGATCGCCTCACGGTTCGCGCCGATCAACTCCACCCCGTACTTCTCCAGGGTGCCGTCGGCGGAGAGGTCCATCGCCAGGTTGAGTGCGGTCTGGCCGCCGAGGGTCGGCAGCAGCGCGTCGGGACGCTCCTTCTCGATGATCCGGGCGACCGGCCCGGGCAGCAGCGGCTCGACGTAGGTCGCGGTGGCGAACTCGGGGTCGGTCATGATCGTCGCCGGGTTCGAGTTGACCAGGATCACCTCGTAGCCCTCTTCGAGCAGCACCTTGCAGGCCTGGACCCCGGAATAGTCGAACTCGGCCGCCTGGCCGATCACGACCGGGCCGGAGCCGATCACCATGATCCGTTTGATGTCGTCGCGGCGGGGCATGGGCCCACCCTTCCCTTCCCAGGGCGAGGAACCGGGCGAAGAGGTGGCGGGCGCCGCCGGGGCCCCGGCCCGCCTCCGGGCCGGGCTGGGCCGTCCTCCGCCTTGCCTCGGGCAGACGCAGACCCTCGACCGTGCGATCGTAGAGGTTGATGTGGGAGAGCACCGCCTCGCCGTGGTCGGTCTGCCAGCGGACCGGCTCGTCCTTCTCGATCGTGCCGGCGCCATCCGGGCCGACCACCGCGAAGCCGTGATTCTGTGAGGTGATCTCGATCACCCCGGTCTCGAGGTCCTTGACCGGATGGTTGGAGCCGCGATGGCCAAAAGGCAGCTTGAAGGTTTCGAGCCCGACCGCCCGGCTGAGGAGCTGGTGGCCGAGGCAGATCCCGACCATCGGCTTCTTCCCGATCAACGCGCGGACCGTGTCGGTCACGGCCGAGACCGCGGCCGGGTCCCCGGGCCCGTTGGCGAGAAAGACCAGGTCGGGCTGACGGGCCATCACCTCGTCCGCCCCGGTCAGGCAGGGCAGCAGGGTGACCCGGCAGCCCCTTTCGAGGAACTGGTTGACGATCGAGGCTTTGATGCCGGTGTCGAGCGCGACCACGTGAGGGCCGTTGCCGTCGTGTTCGACCGGCTGTTCCGGGCTCACCTTGGAAGCGAAGTCGGACCCGACCATCGAGGGCTCCGCCTCGATCCGGGCCTTCGCCTCAGCGACCGGGGCGCCGGCGGGGAAGATCCCGCCGCGCATCGCGCCCTGGTCGCGGATGTGACGCACCAACGCCCGGGTGTTGCCCCCCGTGATCGCCCAGCCGCCGTTCGCCTCGAGCCAGTCGAGCCATCCGCCTTCGGCGCTGGCCGCGTCCGAGTTGTTGCGGGCGTCACGCATGATCACCCCGCGGGCATGGGGCCGGTCCGATTCCATCGCCCCGGCGGAAACCCCGTAGTTGCCGATCATCGTGTAGGTGAAGGTGATGATCTGGCCGGCGTAGGACGGGTCGGTCACCGCCTCCTGATATCCGGTCATCGACGTGTTGAAGACGACCTCCCCCACGCCGCCTTCGGTGGCGCCGCAGAGGGTTCCGTCAAAACGGCTGCCGTCTTCCAACAGGATGTATCCGGGTGAATTTTCGGTCATGCGACTCCCAGGCTGAAGGTTCGAAGGCGATAGGCGACCTGCCCGTCGGCCAGGGTGACCAGCACCCGGCCGCGCAGCTTCTCGCCGGCGCACCATGAGTTCACCGAGCGGCTCTCGTAGCCGTCTTCGCCGACCACCCATTCCGCGTCGAGGTCGATCAGGCAAAGGTTGGCCCGGCTGCCCTCGGCCAAGGTGAACGGATCGATCCCGAACGGGGTGCCGCCGCAGCCGAGCTTCTCGACCAAGAGCCCCAGGCTGATCGTCCCCGGCAGGACCAGTTCGGTGTAGACCGAGGCGAAGGCGGTCTCGAGCCCGGTCACCCCCATGTTGGCCGCCTCGTAGGGGACTTCCTTTTCGTGGACCGCATGCGGGGCGTGGTCAGTCGCGATGCAGTCGATCGTGCCGTCCTTCAGCGCCTCGATCAGAGCCTGGCGGTCGGCCTCGGTCCTGAGCGGCGGATTCATCTTGTGTTTCGAGGCGTCGAGGTCCCTTACCGCCTCGTCGGTCAGGCAGAGGTGATGGGGCGTGACCTCGCAGGTGATGTCCACCCCGTCGGCCTTGGCCCGTCGGACCTGCTCGATCGACTCGACCGCGGAAAGGTGCTGGATCTGGATCGCGCCGCCCTCGTAGCCGGCGATCGCGGCGTCACGCCCGATCATCGTCGATTCTGAGATCGGGGGCACCCCCCGCAGACCGAGCTCGGAGGAAACGACGCCCTCGTTCATCACGCCCTTGCCGGAGAGCTCCGGATCCTCCTCGTGCAGGGCGATCCGGCCGCCGGTCATCGCCTGGTACTGGAGGGCGCGGCGCAGGATGCGGGCGCTGGCGATCGGCAGGCCGTCGTCGGTGAAGGCGACCGCCCCGGCCTGGCGCAGCTCCGCCATGTCGGTCAGCTCCCGGCCCTTCATGTCGCGGGTGACCGTGGCGGTGAAGCCGACCGGGACCGAGGCCACGTGGGAGGCCCGGTCGCGCAGCGCCTCCACCTGTTCAGCGGTCGACACGGGCGGCGAGGTGTTGGCCATCGCGATCACCCCGGCATAGCCACCGGCCGCGGCCGAGCGGGTGCCGGTTTCGAGATCTTCCTTGTACTCCTGGCCAGGGGTCCGGAAATGGACATGCGGGTCGAAGAAGGCCGGGAAGACGTGGAACCCCTCTGCCTCGATCACCTCGACACCCTCCGCGGCCCCGATCGAGCCGGCGTCGGCGATCCGAGAGATCCGTCCGTCCTCGACCAGCAGGTCATGGGCGCCTTCGAGACCGGCCGCCGGGTCGAGCAGCTCGGCCCCACGGATCAGGATCGTCGCCTCCGGGCCGGGACGTTGGACCAGGGGTGCGGGCAGGCCGCCGTTCTCGGCCCCTTCGTCGGGCAGCCCGTCGATCACTTCGTTCATGCGGGCTCTCCGATCGGCACTGGGCCTTCGCTGGTGGGGTTCGTCTCACCGCCGTGGGCGAGCAGTTCAAAGAGGATCGCCATCCGCACCGCCAGGCCTGAAGCGACCTGGTCCGCGATCAGGCAACGGTCGGAATCGATCACGTCCCCACCGATCTCTACCCCGCGGTTCACCGGTCCCGGGTGCATGACCAGCTGGCGCGGCCCGAGCCGGCGTGAATTGACCTGGAAGAGCCGGGCGTACTCGCGGATCGAGGGCACGAAGCTCTCGTCCATCCGTTCGTTCTGCATCCGCAGCAGGTAGACGACGTCGGCTTCCTCGATCCCGTCCAGCGAGTGGCGCACCTCGCAGCCGGAAGCCTCGATCCCGCGTGGCATCAGGGTCGGCGGCCCGGCCACGGTCACCTCAGCACCCATCATCGAGAATGCCTGGATGTTGGAACGGGCGACCCGGCTGTGGAGGACGTCGCCGACGATCCAGATCTTCCGGCCCTCGGCCGAACCGATCCGCTGCCGCAGCGCGAAAAGGTCGAGCAGAGCCTGGCTCGGGTGTTGGTGCATGCCGTCCCCGGCGTTGACGACGGCGGCGTCGACCCATTGGCTCAGCATCTGCGCCGCGCCGGCCTGGGGATGGCGGATCACGATCGCCGCCGGGTCATAGGCCGAGAGGGTCTCGACCGTGTCCTTGAGCGATTCGCCCTTCTCGACCGAAGAGCCGGAGGCCTTGACCGAGACCACGTCCGCAGAGAGGCGTTTGGCGGCCAGCTCGAAAGAGGACGAGGTGCGCGTACTGGCCTCGTAGAAGAGGGTGACCACGGTGCGGCCGCGCAGGGCCGGCACCTTCTTGATGTCCCGCTTGGAGACTTCGGCGAAGCTCTCCGCCCGGTCGAGCAGACCCTCGATCTGTTCCGGATCGAGATCGTCGATGCTGAGCAGGTGCTTCATTCGACCGCCTCCACCGGCGAGAGGATCGCCACCCCGTCTTCGCCGTCCGTTTCCTTGAGCCGGACGGCCACCTGCTCGGAGCGCGAGGTCGGCAGGTTCTTGCCGACGTAATCGGGCCGGATCGGCAGCTCCCGGTGACCACGGTCGCAGAGCACCGCCAGCTGGATCCGGGCCGGCCGGCCGAAGTCGAAGAGCGCCTCGATCGCGGCCCGCACGGTGCGGCCGGTGAACAGCACGTCATCGACCAGCACCACGGTGCGCTGTTCGAGCGGGAAGTCGAGCCGGGTCGAGTGGACGACCGGCTGGTAGTCCGAGCCGCGGGTGCCGATGTCATCCCGGTAGAAGGAAATGTCGATCTCACCGAGCGGCGGAGCTTCACCGACCAGGCTGCCGATCATCGTGGTCAGGCGTTCCGCGAGGTAGGCGCCACCGGTGTGGATGCCGACGATGGCGAGGCTCGAGACGTCGGGGTTCTTCTCGACGACCTCGTGGGCGATGCGACGGAGCGTGCGCTCGACGTCGTTTGCTTCCAGCACTACCTTCTCGTTCAAAGTCACCTTCCCGGCCTCACAGGACCGCGGTTAAAGGAACGATTGTGAAGATAGCAGCCGCCCCGGCGTTCTCGGCTACTCAGTACTTGGTGGCGTGTCTCTTTTGGCGCCCTTGGGGACCAGGGTCGGCTCGCCGCGTTCGGGGAAGGGGATTTCGACCGTGTCGAAGTCCCTTGGGGCGACCGTGTTGGGGAAGGCTTTCCTGGCTTCTTCCAGGGCCTTGCCGACGTGGTAGCGGGATGAGATGTGGACCAGGGCGAGCATCTTGGCTTCGGCTTCGGCGGCCACCTCGGCCGCCTCGACGCCGGTCGAGTGGCCGGTCTCACGAGCCCTTTCACCGTCCTCGGCCATGAAGCTGGCGTCGTGGATGAGCAGGTCGGCGTCCCGGGCGGCTTCGACGGTGGCCTGGCAGGGCCGGGTGTCGCCGGTGATCGCGATCGCCCGGCCGAGCCGGTCCTCGCCCATCACCTGGTCGGGCCGTACCTGGCCGTCCTTGCCCTCCACCTCTTCCCCGTCCTGTAGCTGCTTGAAGGCGGGGCCGGGCTCGACCCCGAGCCGGATCGCCTCGTTGGGATCGAACCTTCCGGGCCGGTCGTCCTCGAGCAGGGCGTAGCCGAGCGCCCGGGTTCGGTGCTCGACCTGAAAGGCCTCGAGTTCGTAGTCCACATGCGGCACGATGTCGCCCGGTTCCAGTTCCTCGGCCTCGAGGTGGAAGCCGAGCCGGCCGATCAGTGGGGCGAAGTCGCCCATCAGCTTGTGCAGCCCGACCGGCCCGAAGATCTGGAGCGGCTCCTCCCGGTCGTTCAGGTCGTAGGTCTTGAGCAGGCCCGGCAGGCCGAGGCAGTGGTCGAGGTGGAAGTGCGTCAGGTAGAGCTCATCGACCTGGACCAGCCCGAGCGAGCGGCGCATCTGCCGCTGGGTTCCCTCGCCGCAATCGAACATGAGCTTCTCGCCGCCTCGCGTGACGAGCACGCTGGCGGTACCGCGCAGGGCGGTCGGCACCGGCCCGCCGGTACCGAGAAAGGCGACAGAGAGGTCCATGCGGGGCGGGGAGCCCGATCACTAGACTCCGCGCTTCGGCGCCCGCAGCTCAGCTGGATAGGGCGCCTGCCTCCGGAGCAGGAGGTCCCGGGTTCGAATCCTGCCGGGCGCGGCTTTTACTCGGGCGCCTCGGGTCATCCGCATC
>Ga0066256_1003102_pt1 | contig 16632 bp, 17 predicted proteins | sample ThiBio_1000_biof_FD_87107 | JGI IMG/M metagenome (GOLD analysis project Ga0066256, IMG submission 87107) | Wastewater bioreactor microbial communities from Cape Town, South Africa - Thiocy_expt_1000_biof (version 2) | ecosystem: Engineered > Bioreactor > Thiocyanate-remediating >...
GCTCCTTCTCGTCGAATTTCGGCGTGAAGGCGCCGGCGTCCTCAAGAACGGTTTTGTCGGTGGCGGGGGGTGCAAAGGCGACAGTCATGGCGTCACTCGATACTCAGGTACTGGGAAGCCGGCTTTAGCGGCTCCGGATCATGGTCATGAAACGCACCTGTTCGGCGGGCTCTGTCTTGAAGGTGCCGGTAAAGGTGGATGTGAGTGTCGTAGAGCCCTGTTTCTGGACGCCGCGCATCGCCATGCACATATGCTCGGCCTCGATCATTACGGCGACGCCGCGCGGTCGCAGGCTGGAATCGATGGCATCGGCGATCTGGGCGGTCATGGTTTCCTGCGTCTGCAGGCGGCGGCCGAAAATCTCGACGACGCGGGCTATCTTCGACAGGCCGAGCACGCGCCCGTCCGGAATATAGGCGACATGCGCCTTGCCGATGATCGGCACCATATGATGTTCGCAATGAGAGAAGAAGGGGATGTCGCGCACCAGCACCATGTCGTCATAGCCTGCGACCTCCTCGAAGGTGCGGCCGAGCACATCCTCGGGCGACTGGTCGTAGCCTGCAAACAATTCGCGATAGGCCTTGGCGACGCGCTTGGGCGTATCGAGCAGGCCTTCGCGGGCCGGATCGTCACCCGCCCAGCGCAGGAGAACGCGGACCGCGTCCTCAGCCTCCTGCTGGGACGGACGGCTGGACTCCTGACCGGTACGCGGGAAATTCTTTACAATTGCATCCATACTAATGCAGCCTCCTGATCCCACAACGGGGACCGTGACATCACGCTTGCAGTTCGGCCGCTCGCTTGGAGAAAAGCCGCCCCATACCGATCGCCGCCCGGCCATGGCCGGCAACGGGCCTCTTATGTGTGGTCCGCTTACGAAAGGTCAAGGCCATTGCTTTTCTATGACCTCGATACAACATAACATATAATATCCAAAGCACCGTCGCAAAGTGCCCGATTGCGACACGCTGTGTTTTCTTTTTGCAGGCAGGCGCCCGCCGCCGGGATGACTAAGGCCATGGACGACATCTACAATTCCCGTATTCTCGAATATGCCGGCAACATCCCCCTGACCGGTATCCTCGCCGATGCCGATGCGAGCGCGCAGGCCCATTCCAAGCTCTGCGGCTCGAAGGTGAAGGTCTATCTGAGGATGGACGGCGACCGGGTGGCGGATTTTTCGCATGAGGTGAAGGCCTGCGCGCTTGGTCAGGCCTCGTCCTCGATCATGGCCCGGCATGTGATCGGCGCTACCGCCGAAGAGCTGCGTCAGGCGCGGAGGGACATGCTCGCCATGCTGAAGGAGGGCGGCGACGGGCCGGGCGGCCGTTTCGAGGACATGCGCTGCCTGAAGCCGGTGCGCGACTACAAAGCGCGCCATGCTTCCACCATGCTGACCTTCGACGCCGTGGTCGATGCCATCGGCCAGATCGAAGCGAAACGCGGCGCAGCGGTGGAGGCGTAGGCAGGATGTGCCAGTTTTGCCTGATGCAGGATGACGACGAGGATGAGGGCGGCGCAGCAGCAGGCCCAATCGCCAAGCCCGTCAAACCCTCGCGCAATTATGGCGGCCCGTTTCGCAAGACGCCGGGGCGGCTGCTGGGCATGGGTTTCATCCGGCTTTACCAACTTACTTTGTCGAGCCTGATCGGCAATTCCTGCCGGCACCTGCCGACCTGTTCCGAATACGGCTACGAGGCGATTGCCCGGCACGGCTTCTGGTCCGGCGGCTGGATGACGCTGTTTCGCGTCGCCCGCTGCGGCCCGGGTGGCAGCAGCGGTTTCGATCCCGTACCCGAAACACTCGAACCGACGATACGCTGGTGGGCGCCCTGGCGTCACTGGTCAAGGCGAACGGTGGACGCGGCGTGAGGCGAGGCGACAGAAATCGCCTGAATCAAGCTTTTGTTTTCATGAAGGAAAGTGGCACGCCCTAGGGGAGTCGAACCCCTCTTTTCAGAATGAAAATCTGACGTCCTAACCGATAGACGAAGGGCGCGTGTCGCTTGTGAGCGCCCTTATAATCAGAGCCCGCATATCCTGCAAGCGGGAAAATCACAGGCGTCGAACTTTTTGACGCCTGTGGAAAACTGACGCGATTTCCGTATGATAAGCCTATTGCACCAGCACGGGATTGCTGCAGCGCACAGCGCTGACCCGCACATCGGCTTCCCCGACCCGCATGCCGAGCAGCAGCAGCGTATTATAGAGCAGCTCGTCGATCGGCGCGGTGACCGGCGCCAGCGCCGAAGCGAGGGCTGACTGAACATTGGCATTGGTGGCCAGCGGCAGGCCGAGAAGGTCGATCCTGAGATCGAGGTTTTTCAGGAGTGTTGTCACCAGGGAAGTCAGCGTGTTTCGTGTCGAGACCGTCTTGAGCTGATGTGCGGCGATCTCGCTTGCCGAGAAGCTCATGCGTGTCGGCTGGAGGTTGGCCGCCGTCACATGCGCCTTGGCCCAGATCTTCAGCAGCAGCGAGTCGACGATCCGGGTTTCGGTGACGCGTGGCGTCGAGGAGAAGTTCTGGAATGCATTGGGATTGACGTCGCCGAGCGCCACCTCAGCGACCGCCGGCACGACGTCGACAGCGACGGTAGCGTCGGCGCTGCCATGACCGGTGCAGCGTATATCGGCCAGCCGCGCCTCGGCAGAGGCGACCTCGATGTAAAGCGGCACATGGATCTTCAGGCCGGCAAGGATCGCCAGTCCGTTGATGGATGTATCCAGCGTCAGCCGTGTCTGCGCGGTACGCACCATCGAATTGACGCCGCCGACGCGGATGGCGGGCGTATCGACCATCGGCTCACCGATCGCAACCTTCAGCTTCACCTCCGCCAGCCCCGGAATGCCGGCGCCGAGATCGACGGCGATCTGGTTGCCGCCATTGGCGGCGACCGCAGCGGCATTGACCAGCTCCAGTACGCTGGCCGTGACCGAGAGATTGTCGTTGCTGCCGACGAGATTGTTGCCGATCGAACCGAGATGGGCCAGTCGCTCGAGGCGCAATTTGAGCGCGGTCTTGCCGAGGGATTTTCCCAGCGTGTTGAGAATCGCCTGCACGTTCGGCGTGATCCCCGTTGTCTTGCCCAGCGCCGTGAGAAGCTGCCCATAGGTAATGTCGGTCTTCAGAAGCTCGTCATAGGTGAGGGCGGTCAGCTTCAGGTCGGTCGCCAGAGTATCCATCGTCTTCAGCAGGTTGACGTCGAGATCGGCCAGCGCCCGGTAATCCATGGCTTTGAGCGAGATCTTCGTGCCGAGCAGCCCGCCAAGGATCGCATTGGCCAGCCCGTCCTGCACGCTGGCCAGCCGCGAGCCGAGGCTGAAGGCGGCATATTTCTGGGCGCTGGCCGTACCCCGGACGGCGAGCGACGGCGCACTGGCGAAGAGGCCGGAGAAATAGGTCTTCGCCGGCTCCTCGATGACGACACGCACGGCATCCGCCGGCGTCGCATCGGCGACGAATCGCTGGCCGACGGCGGCGGTCGGATCGGCGACATAACGGCCGCGCTCGACGACGGCGATACCGTCATACAGCGGCTGCGTGCGCGAATCGAGTGCCAGCAGGTCGCCACGCGGCGTCAGCAGCCCGTCGCTTCGGCGCACGAGGATGTTGAGATTGTTGGCGAGAAAATGCTCGGCCACGATTTCCTCGGCGTCGGACGGCCGGGCGGCGGCGACGATGGCCGCCAGATCGGCGGCATTTTGGGCCTGGCGTTTCTGCAGTGCCATGGCGCCGAAATCGACGCCAAGCCCCAGCGACAGGATGACCAGCGGCGCCGTCAGCGCCGTTGTGATGGCGATATTGCCGCCGCGCGCGGCACGATAACGACGAAACAGCGTCGACAAACCAGTCATGTCACAAACCTCCCATACGAATGGTTGCGTAGCGATGGATTTGGCTTTCGGGCATTGCGAAGGTGTACAGGCCCCAGATCGGCAGCGACGACGCGTCATAAGTGAGCGCGACCACGAATTGGTGCGGATCCTGCGGGTCGTCCGAAACCTGGACATCGAGATCCTCGGCCCGGATGAATGGATATCTGATCGTTGCGGAATTGATGAAGGCGGTCGCGAGATCGGTGCGTTCCTGCGCCGAAAGCCCGGCGACCGCGGTGCGCGCCGCGTCGGCGGCAATCTGCTGCACGCTGTAGGCCGTGCTCAGGTAAATGCCTGTGGCGATGAAGCTCAGGAGCAGCATGAGGAATAACGGCGCAATCAGCGCGAACTCGACTGCTGCGGCACCTCCGTTTGAAGACAGCATTTTGCGAAACATCGCGCTTCTCCATGGCGAGCATTTCGAATGCCATATGTAACCATGGATTGTACTAACGGATGGTTTAAACCTTCAGTTACATTCCGTTGCGGATACAACTTTTGCGTCGGGGAGTGAAAACAAGCCGGCAGCCGCTCAGGGCAGCAATCATTCAGCGGCTTGCGGAAAAGAAAGTGGCACGCCCTAGGGGAGTCGAACCCCTCTTTTCAGAATGAAAATCTGACGTCCTAACCGATAGACGAAGGGCGCGTGCGCTTTGGTAGGCGCGTTATAGTGAGAGCTTTCGAAACCTGCAAGCGCGAAATGCGTTCAGGAACAAAAAAATGACAAATCGACGACAACGGGAGACACGACGATAGGCGATGAAAAACAAGGTCTTATTGCCTGGGCGGCCGAGCTCATACCTCGTCGCGGCGGCAGCGCCAGTTCCAGTCGCGCGGACGACCGATATCGATATGCACCGAAGGCGTATGGCAATATGTGCCAACCCCGCCACGGCCCGGCTGGGCGCGCAGGAATTTCGCCAGATCCCACTTGGAAACTCCGGCGAGCTGGATATCGGCCGCGTCGCATTTCATATGCAGCGAATGCAGCGCGCCGCCGACCCGGCGGTTGTGCGCTGGATCGCGATAACCGGAGGTCACCAAGGCTTGGGTGCCGAAATGCCGTTCGGCGCTTTTGATCAGCCCGACAAGTTCCGGCTTGAAGCAGCCGACCTGTACGTCCGGGCGCTGGATGCGCAAGCCATGGGCGGCGTTGCGCGCCATGCCGGAGAGCGAGGCCAGTTTCATCAGCCCGGCTGGCGCGTCGTCTCCATCCTCGGGCGTGTAGAGGTTCTTGCTAGCATAGAAATTCGCCGCCATGGCCAATGGAATGTCATCGGCGCCGATATAGTCGTTGCGGCGAAAGGGCAGGCCGGCGAAACGCGGATCGGCCTTCTGCGCCTTTTGCGAAAGGGGGCTAGGCGCTGCGCTTGGTGCCTTCGGTGCCTGCTGTTGGATGCTGTTGACCGCCGGACTCGCCGACGGCGTCGGTGCGAAAGCGGGCACATCGGCGGCTGTCGGCTCCAGCGGTGCAATCGTTGCGGGTCTCGGCGCCGCGAAGATCGATGCACGGCTGGGATTGATGCCGGTCGGCTGCAATGCAAGGCCGCCGATATTCGGCTGGGCTTGCATCGGCGTGCTTGCCATGTCCGCGGCCGGCTGGGATTGCTCGCTTGCCGCAAGCTGCGGCTGTCGGACAGGTGCGGCAAGTGCAGCGCGCGGCTTGCCGGCGATCTGTTGCGCCTCTTCCTGCGCCAGCGGCACGATCTGCGGGTCGAGGCCGAGCTGGGCGGCATCGAGCTTGCCGTCGCCCGGCTTTTGCGGCGCCGTCACACAACCCGCCAGAAGCAGCAACAGGCCGGCCGAAGCCAGCCTGAGGCTCAATGACGTTCGATTCGTCGTCGTGAAGTGTTCGATACGCAAGCGTAAGACCCATTTCCCATGGGCCGGGGCAATCATGCCGACCGGCCACGCGGCAATGCCCGGGTTTTGCCCTGGGATCGCCATCGCTCCATGACGCGGAAATAGCAGGCGGGACTTGCGCTAAGCTGTCATCAGAAGCATTTCCAGGGAGAGCGGAGGCCGGTTTCTCAGCTGGAAATGCACCAAAACAAGGAGTTAAGCGTTCCCGCGCCTCAAAGAGGGCGGAAACGCTCCAGGCTTACCAGCTTCCGGTGTTTTCCATCGAAGCCCAGGGCTCGGCCGGCGGCAGGCTTTCGCCCTTCTGCAGGATCTCGATGGAGATCCCGTCCGGCGAGCGCACGAAAGCCATGTGCCCGTCACGCGGCGGCCGGTTGATGGTGATGCCATTGTCCATCAAATGACGGCAGAAATCGTAGATATCGTCGACTTCATACGCGAGGTGGCCGAAATTGCGCCCACCGGTGTAGTCTTCCGTATCCCAGTTGTAGGTCAGTTCCAGGCAGGGCGACAGTTTCTCGCGCGCGGTTTCCAGATCGTCGCGGGCCGCAAGGAACACCAGCGTGAACCGGCCCTTTTCATTTTCGTAACGACGAATTTCCGTCAGCCCAAAGACTGTGCTATAAAAGCGCAGTGAGGTATCCAGATCCTTGACCCTGACCATTGTGTGTAGATAGCGCATCGGCTTTTCTCCCTATGTTTGCGGGCGGATATTTGGCTCGAAAACAGCTTCAAGCAAGCCTTGTCCGTTAAAAAACGACAGAGGTAAATCGAAACTAGGACTTGCGCGAAACGGTTACCGAGATGTTAATTTGATCGTCAAGAATCAGTTAACCGCAGCGGGTGTGTGGCGCGTAATCGAGGGGCTGGCAAAAGATGGTGGACAAGATTTCGTCGAAAGGCGTCACTTTTTTCGAGGAATTCTCGAGTGAGCCCGTCGAACTGATCGAGGTGACGGGAGTCGTCAAATGGTTTGATGTCGCAAAGGGGTTCGGGTTCATCATCCCGGACAATGGAATGCAGGATGTTCTTCTGCATGTCACCTGCCTGAGGCGCGACGGATATCAAACTATTCTCGAGGGCACGCGCATCGTCGCGCTGGTTCAGAAGCGCGATCGCGGATACCAGGCGTTTCGCATTCTTTCGATGGACCAGTCGACCGCGATCCATCCCTCGCAACTGCCGCCGGTGCGCACCCATGTGCAGGTAACACCGACGAGCGGGCTGGAGCGAGCCCTGGTCAAGTGGTTCAATCGCACCAAGGGCTTCGGCTTCCTGACGCGCGGCGAAGGCACCGAGGATATCTTCATCCACATGGAAACGCTGCGTCGCTTCGGCCTCACCGAACTGCGTCCCGGCCAGGTCGTTCTGGTGCGCTTCGGCAATGGCGACAAGGGCCTGATGGCGGCGGAAATCCATCCGGATACGCCGAGTTTTCCCGGCAGGTCGCATTGATGGCCGTGCATTGCTTTTCGCGATCTGTAAAAAGCGCCGTTGCGGCGCTTTTTCTCTTTCTGTCGGTTCTGGGGCTGGCCGAGGCTTCGGCGGACGAGATCAATTTCCCGTCGGAATTGCTGACCGTGATTTCAGCCGGCGGCACGAAGCATCAGTTCCTCGTCGAACTGGCGACCAGCGACGAACAGCGCTCCCGTGGCCTTATGTTTCGCAAGCATATGGACGCGGATGCCGGCATGCTGTTCGATTTCGGTGTGACTCGCCGCGTCAGCATGTGGATGATGAATACCGAGATCCCGCTCGATATGCTGTTCATAGGCGAGGGTGGCGCCATCCACCGCATCCACCGCGAGGCGGAGCCGATGTCTCAGGCGATCATCGACTCTCGTGGTCCCGTGAAATATGTGCTGGAGATCAACGGCGGCCGCGCCGCGGCCCTCGGCATCCGCGAAGGCGACCGGGTCATCAGCCGCCAGATCGGCAACGATCGATAGAGTGTTTTGCCGCATTGTCCCACGCCGAAGCGATCTCGCTTTGGCTGGAAATGCTCCAGCGAGTCGACAGTGAAACTGCGAGGTTCCGGACCGCCTGTCCATTGCAGGCGGCTTTTGCATGTCGCATGGCGATCAACGCCACGTCCTGCACCACGGATCGAATCAAAAAAGGCCGGGCATGACCCGGCCTTTCGATAGGATGCGACTGCCTGCAGGCTGCGTCAGGCAGTGATCAGGCGGCGCTGAGGTTGCCGGCCGAGCTCTTGCCCGAGCGACGATCCTGAATGATTTCATAGGAAACCTTCTGGCCGTCGGTCAGCGACGACATGCCCGAACGCTCGACAGCGGAGATGTGAACGAAGACGTCCTGGCCGCCGTTATCCGGCTGGATGAAGCCATAACCCTTGGTGCTGTTGAACCACTTGACGGTACCTGTGTTCATAACGATTTCCTTTCAATCGTTGAGGGGAGCCGGGCAGAGCCGGCGACAATATCGACGATGAAGGAGTTCTGACAGGCCGCATCGGCTTAGGCAAAGGTCGCTAACATAGTTCGATAGAGCACCCATATAGCGCGACAACTCCGACGAAACAATGGTGCAATCCGGCCGATTTTATGCTGCAGCCGAATTCGGCCGCGCAACATAGTCGAACACCCAAAGGGCGTTGCTTGGCCGATAAGTGATTCCTGATTCAAAAAATGAGACGATTCGGGCGGCGGTTGCGAGGCCCGGCTAAAAAAATGCTTTGAAGACGAAAAGGCGGTGGCGACCCCTGCAGGATTCGAACCTGCGACAACCTGCTTAGAAGGCAGGTGCTCTATCCAGCTGAGCTAAGGGGCCGTGGCGACCCCCCGGAAACCATGAGGGATCGAAGTTCAGGTTGCGGAAGGCGTTCCCCGCAACGTCGGCTGTCAGTGCTTCCAGGGCTGTGTGCGGTTGAAGCGGAAATTGTCCGAATAGGAAACCGCCTTGCGCGTCGCTTCCTTGGGCTGGATCACCCGGTAGTCGATGCCGTTGCGCTGGGCATAGGCTTCGGCTTCTTCCTGAGATTCGAAGGTCAGCTTGAGTTGCTGCTTCATATCCCCCGAAGACGTATACCCCATGATCGGATCGATCTTGCGCGGCTGCTCCTGATCGAATTCCAGCACCCAGAGGTGCGTCTTGGCCTTTCCGGATTGCATCGCGGTTTTGGCAGGGCGATAGATCCTTGCGGACATCTCAGTCATGGCTCCGTTGATCGACAATGGTCTGCGGTCGAGTGACGTCGACCCGAAGTGCCCGGTTTCCTTGCCATCGCAATCGAAAACTCAGACATACGAGTCTTCAATTTCAATAGCCATCTCGGTACATCTTATCAATCCGAATTCGCCAGCACCGCGAAAAACTAGCCGACGTCGTTGACTGACACTCGACAGAGATCGCGCAGACGAAAAACAATAAAATGGGAAGAGGATGATGGTCGGAGTGGAGAGATTCGAACTCCCGACCCTCTGGTCCCAAACCAGATGCGCTACCAGACTGCGCTACACTCCGTATCCTGTGGCGCGGGATACACGCTTCCGGCGCGGACCGCAACTGCAAAATCGAGGTTCGGCCCGGTTGTCCCCGTTGCATGGCGGATGCTGCCGGGGAGGCGGGCAGCCTCTCCGGCAGCAAAGATTCAATGCAGGATCTGGCTGAGGAACAGCTTGGTGCGCTCGTGCTGCGGATTGTCGAAGAACTCGTGCGGCGAATTCTGCTCGACGATCTGGCCCTGGTCCATGAAGATGACGCGGTTGGCGACCTGGCGGGCAAAGCCCATTTCGTGGGTCACGCAGAGCATGGTCATGCCTTCTTCGGCGAGCGACACCATGGTGTCGAGCACTTCCTTGACCATTTCGGGGTCGAGCGCCGAGGTCGGCTCGTCGAACAGCATGATCTTCGGCTTCATGCACAGCGAGCGGGCAATGGCCACGCGCTGCTGCTGGCCGCCGGAGAGCTGGCCAGGATATTTATGGGCCTGCTCGGGGATCTTGACGCGCTTGAGGTAGTGCATCGCCACTTCCTCGGCCTCCTTCTTCGGCATCTTGCGCACCCAGATCGGCGCCAGGGTGCAGTTTTCGAGGATGGTCAGGTGCGGGAAAAGGTTGAAATGCTGGAACACCATGCCGACTTCGCGGCGCACCTCGTCGATCTTCTTGAGGTCGTTGGTCAGTTCGATGCCGTCGACGACGATCTTGCCCGACTGGTGCTCTTCGAGGCGGTTGATGCAGCGGATCATCGTCGACTTGCCGGACCCGGAGGGGCCGGCGATGACGATGCGCTCGCCTTTCATGACCTTGAGGTCGATGTCGCGCAGCACGTGGAAATCGCCGTACCACTTGTTCATCTTGGCGATTTCGACCGCGACGTCGGTGGCCGACACGGTCATTTTCTTCAGTTCGGCTTCAGCCATTGTTGAACCCCTTTATCGTTTGTGTCCGGTATCCAGATGCCGCTCCATGAAGCCGGAATATCTGGACATGCCGAAGCAGAAAAGCCAAAAGACAGTGCCGGCGAAGACAAGCCCCGTCAAGGAGGTCACCGGCGATACCCAGGTCGGATCGCTGAAACTTTTCTTCACGATGCCCAGCAGATCGTACATCGAAATGATCGACACCAGCGACGTATCCTTGAACATGCCGATGAAGGTGTTGACGATGCCGGGGATGACCAGCTTGATCGCCTGCGGCATGACGACCAGGCGCATTTTCTGCCAATAGCTGAGCCCGAGCGAGTCGGCGCCTTCATACTGGCCCTTCGGAACGGCTTGCAGGCCGCCGCGAATGACTTCCGCCATATAGGCCGACGCGAAGATCGACACCCCGACCAGGGCGCGCAGCAGCTTGTCGATCGTCCAGCCGGCCGGCAGGAACAGCGGCAGCATGACGCTGGCCATGAACAGGACGGTGATCAGCGGTACGCCGCGGATCAGTTCGATGAAGGCGACGCACAGCATCTTGATGACCGGCATCTTCGAGCGTCGCCCGAGCGCCAGCAGGATGCCGAAGGGCAGGGACACGGCGATGCCGACGAAGGAAATGATCAGCGTCACCATCAGCCCGCCCCACATGGCGGTCTCGACAAAGGGCAGTCCGAAGACACCGCCGAGCAGCAGGATGGCCGCGATGATCGGGAAGACGACGAACAGTGCCAGCGCATTCCAGCCCTTGTGTGGAACCTTGGGAATCAACAAAGGCGCCAACAGTATGACGAACAGCGCCGCCACCAGCGATGGCCGCCAGCGTTGGTCCATGGGGTAAGTGCCGTACATGAATTGCTGGAAGTAATCGCCGACATAGGCCCAGCAGGCGCCGCTCCAGCCATCCGGCTGCGTGCCGCCCTGCGCCACCGTGGCGCAGACGGAGCGGTCTGCGCCGCTCCAGGTGGCGTTGACGAACAGCCACTCGAAGATGGGCGGCAGAAGCGCGATCAGGAAAAGCAGCGCTAGAATCGTCAGCACCGAATCGAAGATCGAGCCGAACAGGTTGTGCCGCAGCCAGCCGATGACGCCGCTTTCCTGGCGGGGAGCCTGTTCCGGCTCCAGCATGTCGGTGCGCATAAAGGGTGTAACCATTGCCATGGATCAGCGCTCCACCAGGGCCATTTTGGCGTTGAACCAGTTCATGAACAGCGAGGTCAGCAGGCTCACCGTCACGTAGAACACCATCCAGATGGCGACGATCTCGATCGAATGGCCGGTCTGGTTGAGGATGGTGCCGCCGACGGCGACCAGATCGGCGTATCCGATGGCGACGGCGAGCGAGGAGTTCTTGATGAGGTTCAGATACTGGCTGGTCAGTGGCGGAATGATGATACGCAACGCCTGCGGAATGACGATCAACCGCATCGCCAGCCCCGGCCGCACGCCGAGCGCATTGGCGGCCTCCGACTGGCCCTTCGGCACGCCGCGAATGCCGGCGCGGACGATTTCGGCGATGAAGGCGGCGGTATAGAGCGACAGCGCCAAAAGCAGCGAGACGAATTCCGGGCCGATATTGCTGCCGCCGGTGAGGTTGAACTTGCCGGCGGTCGGCACGTCGAAGGTCAACGGCATGCCCTGGATGAAATAGACCACCAGCGGAAGGCCGACGATCAGCGCCAGCACAACGGGTAGCACCGGTGCGCGCTTGCCGGTCGCCATCTGCCGGGCACTGACCCAGCGCGCATGCATGATCGACAGCACGATGCCGACGACAAAGGCGATGGCGACGAAATCGAAGCCCTCGCCGAAGATCGGTTTCGGAAAATAGACGCCGCGATTGTTGATGAAGATATCCAGCGGCAGGGCGATCGAGGCGCGCACCTGCGGCAGGATGTTGATGACCGTCACATACCAGAAGAAGATGACCAGCAGTGGCGGGATGTTGCGAAAAAGCTCGACATAGACCGTGCATAGACGCGCGATCAGCCAGTTGGACGACAGGCGCCCGATACCGATCACGAGGCCGACGGCGGTTGCCAGCGCGATGCCGACGACGGCCACGAGGAGGGTATTGATAAAGCCGACTTCCAGCGCTCTGAGATAGGTATGGTCGCTGGAATATTCGATGAGCGACTGGCCGAGGTCGAAACCGGCGCGTCCCTGCAGAAAGCCGAATCCCGACGAGATGTTGGCGCGACGCAGATTGTCGGCCGTATTGGTCACGATGACGAAAACGATGCCCACAAGGGCAAGAACGGTCACGATCTGATAGAACAATCCGCGTATTCTCGGATCGTATAGGGGCGATACCGCCGGCGCTCGCGAATCCGCGAGCTTGTCCTGCATCATAGCCATATATTTTCCCCTGCTGCGCCCTTGGTTCGGGCCTTTTGTTTTTTGTCAGCGACGGGAGGCGGCGAACCGCCTCCCGGATAATGAGGGAATCAGCGAATCGGCGGTGCGTATTGCAGGCCGCCCTTCGTCCACAGGGCGTTGAGGCCACGGGCAATCTTCAGCTTGCTGCCTTCACCGACGTTGCGGTCGAAGGATTCACCGTAATTGCCGACCTGCTTGATGATATTGTAGGCCCAGGCACTGTCGACGCCCAGATCCTTGCCGATGGTCGAACCTTCCTCGGTGCCGAGGAAACGCTTGATGTCCGGGTTTGTGGAGGACTTCATCTCGTCGACATTGGCCTGGGTGATGCCGAATTCCTCGGCGGCGACCATGGCGTAATGGGCCCAGCTCACGATATCGAACCACTGGTCGTCGCCCTGGCGGACGGCCGGTCCGAGCGGCTCCTTGGAGATGATTTCCGGCAGGATGATATGATCGTCCGGCTTGGACAGCGTCAGTCGGATGGCATACAGGCCCGACTGGTCGGTGGTGTAGACGTCGCACTTGCCGGCGTCATAAGCCTGGTCCACCTCGTCCTGCTTTTCGAAGACGGTCAGCTTGTATTCCATCTTGTTGGCCTTGAAGTAGTCGGCCAGGTTGAGTTCGGTGGTGGTGCCGCTCTGCACGCAGACAGTGGCGCCCGACAATTCCAGCGCCGATTTCACGCCAAGCTCCTTGCGGGCCATGAATCCCTGGCCGTCATAATAGTTGACGGTGCGGAAGTTGAAGCCGAGCTGCGTGTCGCGGCTGATCGTCCAGGTGGTGTTGCGCGACAGAAGATCGATTTCGCCAGACTGAAGCGCCGGAAAGCGATCCTTGGCCGAAAGCGGCGTATATTTCACCTTGGTCGCATCGCCGAAAACGGCAGCGGCGACGGCTTTGCAGTAATCGATGTCGAGGCCGGACCAGTTGCCGCTGCTGTCCTGAGAGGCAAAACCGAGCAGGCCGGCGCCGTTGACGCCGCATTGAATGAATCCCTTGGCCTTGACGTCGTCGAGTTTGCCCGCAAAAGCAGCCGGAGCGCCAACTCCAAGGACGGCCGCGCCGATCATCGCCGACAGAAGCTTCTTCTTCATTTTTCCCAACCTTTTTCTGTTGTTATTTGACTGCGCGCGGCGCTGCGCCAGAGGCGACCCCGCGCGACCTCGCCGACCTCCCGGTTGCGAGTGACGCTATCACAGTCGCAAAAGTGTGCAGGGTCAAGGGCGGCGACGTAAATTGACCTTCGAAAAGACATTTTTAACGGAACCTGCCAAGTTTGTGTCCTGCCTGCCTTTTCTTCGGGCGATGCCCTGCCTAGATCTCGCGCCTTTCGATGGAATAGCCAGCGGAGTTCGCAAAACGGACAGCGGCAAGAAGGGGTTGACCAGGCGGGGGCCGGGGCTCCAAGATGGCGGCGCAAGGCCCACACCAACAAGCAGATTTTATTGATGAACGATCATGACAGCGCCAAGCAGGACGCGGGAATCAATACGCGCCTGTCCCATATCGGCCCCAATCCGCGCGATTTCCACGGTTTCGTGAACCCGCCGGTGGTCCATGCCTCCACCGTGCTTTTCCCCGATGCCCGCACGATGGAAAATCGCGCCCAGAAATACACCTACGGCACGCGGGGCACGCCGACCACGGATGCGCTCTGCGAAGCGATCGACGAACTGGAAGGTTCTGCCGGAACGATCCTCGTGCCCTCGGGCCTTGCGGCGGTCACCGTTCCCTTTCTTGGCTTCCTGTCGGCTGGAGATCATGCGCTGGTCGTCGATTCGGTCTATTTTCCGACGCGGCATTTCTGCGACACGATGCTGGCGCGCCTCGGCGTCACCGTCGATTATTACGATCCGGAAATCGGCGCCGGTATCGAGGCGTTGATGCGGCCGAACACGAAGCTGGTTCACACAGAGGCGCCGGGTTCCAACACCTTCGAAATGCAGGATATCGGCGCCATCTGCGCGGTCGCTCACCGGCATGGCGCCGTCGTCAGCATGGATAATACGTGGGCGACACCGATCTATTTCAAACCGCTGGATTTCGGCGTCGACATTTCCATACACGCCGCAACGAAATATCCGTCTGGCCACTCGGATGTGCTGTTCGGCACGGTCTCTGCCAATGCCGCCCATTGGGAGCGGCTGCATGACACGCAGATCACGCTCGGCACCTGCGCCTCGCCGGATGATTCCTACCAGATCCTGCGTGGGCTGCGCACCATGGGCATCCGTCTGGAGCGCCATCAGCACAGCGCGTTGGAACTGGCCGCTTGGCTGGAAGGCCGCGACGATGTCGCCGCCGTGCTGCATCCGGGCCTGCCGAGTTTTCCGGGCCATGCCATCTGGAAGCGGGATTTCAAGGGCGCCAGCGGCATCTTTTCCATCGTGCTGCAAGGCGGCGCGCCTGATCGGCACAAGGCGAAGGCGCATGCCTTCCTCGATGCGCTGCGCTATTTCGGCCTCGGCTATTCCTGGGGCGGCTTCGAAAGTCTCGCCGTGCATGTCGGTCTTGGCGACCGCCGCATCCGTAAGGCGCCGGCGGAGGGACCGGTGCTGCGTCTGCAGATCGGCCTCGAAGACATCAAGGATCTAAAGGCGGATCTGGAGCGGGCATTGTCTGCCGCAGCGGCCGTCTGACGCATTTCCAGGAAGAGTGGGAGGCGGGTTTCCCGTCCGGGAAATGCGACGATACAGACCTGTCACCACTCGGCGCGATACTCGTAGATCCAGTCGAGATCCGCCGCCACCTCGTGCGGCGGACGCAGCTTGAGGACGAGGTTGCGGCCAAGCGCCAGCGGGCCGCGCACATGATAGACGAAGCGGTTGAACGCGCCGCGCTTGCCGATTTTCTTGACGCGCGGCTTGCGTTTGGTGGCGAAGGCGCGGATGGCGTCGGCCGGCGCCTGCATGGCCAGCGCCAGCGCCAGTTCATAGGCATCCTCGATCGCCATCGCCGCCCCTTGCGCCGCAAACGGCGTCACGGCATGGGCGGCGTCGCCGATCAGGATCGTGTCGCGGCTGTTGCTCCAAGCGCCCTCGGGCATTTCATAGAGCGGCCACAGGCGAGGCTGCTCGATTCCGTCGATCATCGCACGGATGCGCGGATGCCAGGCGCGAAACGCATGGCTGAGTTCGGTGCGGTTCACGACGCCATGATCCCAGCCCTTGCCGGGATCGCGGCCATGGGCGATGGCCACCAGATTGACATGGCCGCTGTCCTTCAACGGATAGGCGACCAGATGCGAGGCGGGGCCAAGAAACGCCGTCACTTTATCCCGTTCGATGAAGTCAGGCGCTTCCTCCTGTGGCAACAGCATCCGCCAGGCGATGTTTCCGGAAAAGCGGGCAGGTTCCGCCCCGGCGATCCGCTGCCGGACAACTGACCAGACGCCATCGGCGCCGATGACCACATCCGGGGCGCGGCCGCAGATCGCCTCGAACGCTTCCATTGAGGGCGAGTCGATCCGCTGTCCGGTAACGAGCCGGCAGAGCTGCTGCGCCGAGACGGCGGCCAGAAGCGTCTTTTGCAGGGTCGCGCGATGCAGCACGCCATAGGGAGCCTGCCAGCGCTCGCGGGCAAAGCTGCCGAGCGGAACCTCGGCAATCGAGGAAAGGCGGTGCCGGAGCGCAGGCGGTTACTCTCGGGCTCCAGCCAGACAGACTGCAACGCGCGCAGCACGCCAAGGCGGTCGAGAATCCGGGTGGCGTTCGGCGAGAGTTGCAGGCCCGCGCCGACCTCTGTCAGTTCCGCGGCTTGCTCGATGACGGTCGAAGCGATGCCGCGCTGCGCGAGGGCAAGCGCCACGGTGAGACCCGCGACACCCGCGCCGATGATGGCGACATGCTCGATCGACATGGCTCTTCGCGGATCAGGCTGCCTTGAACTGGAAAATGCAGCCGGCCGGAACCGTTTCCGTGGCCTTCAGAGAAGGGGTGTAGCGATATAGCGTCGAGCAATAGGAACAGACCTTTTCGACCTCGTCGCCCATGTCGATGAAGATATGCGGATGGTCGAAGGGAATGGATGCGCCCGTGCACATGAATTCCTTGACGCCCACTTCGATTGCGCGATAGCCGCCGTCATTCTGGAAGTGAGGAATTGCGTGTCCGCCCGCCATG
>Ga0066256_1003104_pt1 | contig 16629 bp, 12 predicted proteins | sample ThiBio_1000_biof_FD_87107 | JGI IMG/M metagenome (GOLD analysis project Ga0066256, IMG submission 87107) | Wastewater bioreactor microbial communities from Cape Town, South Africa - Thiocy_expt_1000_biof (version 2) | ecosystem: Engineered > Bioreactor > Thiocyanate-remediating >...
GACGACACGGCGGCAGCGGCGGCGGCGGCGGCCATCCTGCGAGTGGGCGGGTGTCAGCGAGTGGGTGTCAGCCACAAGGGCAGAGGAGGCGGGCCCAGTGCTCGTCACGATACGTCAGCTTCACAGCTTCAACTGCTTCGACTGCTTCGCACCTCCACAACCTCTCGGCTTGACAGCTTCACAGCCTCGCAGCGTCACAGCCTCGACCACAGCCTCCACCTCCACAGCCACTCAGCAGCTTCACAGCCACTCTCCTTCTCCTCTACTGCCTCCTCCTATCAACTCCTACTACGACTTCTCCTCCTCTCCTCCCTTACTACTACTCTCTCGTCGCCTACTCTCACTCCCCTACTGTTCTCTCGTCGCCTACTCTCCTCCCTCTCTCTCTCGTCGCCTACTGGGGTACCTGGGCCCAGCAGCAGTGATTGTGATTAATCACACCACACACGCTCAACCAAAATTCCACAATCAAACACAGTCATAGCTACAGAGGAGCACACTTTTACATGTATACGCCCCGCCGGTCGCGTGTACAATGCACAATGGTACAGTCAATATGACGTGATTTATGGTGGAATTTCTTTTTTTCAATCTTCCAAATGGAACTTTGACAAACTTCCGAGCCGCGGCAGGGCGCAGCCTGGCCAGGCCATGCTGCCATGATGCTGGAAGAGCAGGAACGGCATGGTAGTGGCACCACCGACGCTGTCGCGTGCGCCGCCAGGTTGATGCCCATATCAGCCGCCCGCTCCGCCAGCCGGTCGGGCAACAGGACGGCAGCGTGTGGGCCGGTGTGGCTGCGTGGCGCCGCTGGCGCGTGTTAAGCCGCATCTTACTGGTAAGCGAGAATCTGCGAGATCGTGGCCGCGGCCCGGCGTACTGGTACCAGTAAATGGCAGTCTCCAGCAGCCAGCTCCGGCAGTGGCACGGCAATGTCCGTCACGAACAGGAGGACAGCGCGGCGAGCGCCCGGTCCAGGTGACGCCCAACTACCGGTGGTGCCGGTGCCGGTACCGGTAATGGGAGTTCGGCGGCCAAAAACAGGGAGGCGGCCCCGTACCGGTAATTTGGCCGCCTGAGACACCGCCACCGCGGCTGGCGGCGCGGGACCAAATGGTACCGGTACCGGACTGCGCACACCCTCGTGTGTGCTGGTGCTGACGTGCAGGCGCTGTATGCATCACACACTTAAAGTGAGTGTTATGCTATTACTAGCCAGGCGTACCAATATGATAAATGCTACGACAAGACAACGCGATGGCAGAAGTCCTGCACTGTGGCGTCGCCAGGGTGGAGCCCCGACACCAACGCCAAAAGCTCCCTTGCGCCGTCACGTACAAGGGTACCGCAGCAATCAGCTGCGAGCGACAAGTTGAGAAGCGCGCCACACGCAGCCCTCACCACCTCCAAGTCGCCGCCGTGGGCCCGCGCCGCCGCCATCACCACCGTGTGCGCACCGTCACGCACCAGCGGCACACGGTTTTCGGCTGCAACTGCCATGCCCTGCAGCGCGCCGCATGCAGCCCTCACCACCTCCAAGTCGCCGCCGTGGGTCCGTGCCGCTGCCATCACCGCCGTGTGCACACCGTCGCGCAGCAGCGGTACGCTGTTTTCGACTGCAATCGCCAGGTTGCCCAGGGCAGCACACGCATGCCGCGCCACTTCCACATCGCCGGCGTGCGCCATCGCCGCCGCCATCGCCACCGTGTGCGCGCCGTCGCGCATCAGCGGCACATAGTTGTCGTCTGCAATCGCCAGGTTGCCCAGGGCAGCACACGCATGCCGCGCCACTTCCACGTCGCCGGCATGCGCCCGCGCCGCCGCCATCACCACCGTGTGCGCACCGTCGTGAAACAAGGGCACGCGGTTCTCGGCTGCAACCGCCAGGTTCCACAGCGCGCCGCATGCATATTGCGCCACTGTAACATCGCCGCCGTGGGCCTGCACCGCTGCCATCACCGCACTGTGCGCACCGTCACGCACCAGCAACCCCTTGTTGTCGGCGGCAAACGCCATGTTAAGCAGTGCCCAACACGCGGCCCGCGCCACCTCCACGTCGCCGCTATGGGTCCGCACCGCCGCCATCACCGCCGCGTGCGCGCCATCACGCACCAGCGGCACACAGTTGTCGGCTGCAACCGCCATGTTCAGCAGCGCGTAGCATGTAGCCTGCGTCACCCCTACGTCGCCGGTGTGCGCCCGCGCCGCCGCCATCACCACCGTGTGCGCACCTTCGCGCACCAGCGGCACGCAGTTGTCGGCTGCAATTGACAGGTTTCGCAGCGCCCCACACGCGGCCCGCGCCACCTCCACATCGCCGGCGTGGGCCCGCGCCGCCGCCATCACCGCTGCGTGCGCACCGTCGCGGAACAGTGGCACCTTGTTGTCGGCTGCACACGCCAGGTCCTGAAGCGTGCGGCATGCAGCGCGCGCCACCTCCACGTCGCCGGCGTGCGCACGCGCCGCCGCCATCACCGCTGTGTGCGCGCCGTCGCCCACCAGCGGCACGCAGTTGACGTCAGCAGCTGCTAGGTTATTTAGCGCGGCGCAAGCAGCCCGCGCCACCTCCACGTCGCCAGCGTGCACTCGCACCGCCGCCATCACCGCCGCGTGCGCACCGTCACGCACCAGCGGTACACGGTTGTCGGCTGCAGCCGCCAGGCTCTGCAGCACCCAACACATAGCCTGCGCCACCTCCACGTCGCCGGCGTGTGCCCGCGCTGCCGCCATCACCGCCGTGTGCGCACCGTCGCACACCAGCGGCACCTTGTTGTCAGATGCAATCGTCAGGTTGACCAGCGTTGAGCATGCATCCCGCGCCACCTCCACGTCGCCGCTATGGTATCGCGCCGCTGCCATCACAGCCGTGTGCGCACCTTCGCGCACTAGAGGAACTTGGTTGTCGGCTGCAAACGCAAGGTTCATCAGCGCGCCACATGCCACCCGCGCCACCTCCACGTCGCCACTGTGGGCCTGCGCCGCCGCCATCACCGCCTTATGTGCACCATCGCGCACCAGCGGCACGCGGTTGTCGGCTGCGCACGCCAGGTTCTGCAGCGCGACACATGCAGCCCGCGCCACCTCCAAGCTGCCGTGCGCCCGCGCCGCAGCCATCACAGCCGTGTGTACGCCATCGCGCACCAAGGCCACGAGATTGTCTAAATGCGTCAGGCTCTGCAATGTACTGCATGCAGCATGCGCCACCTCCGCGTCGCTGCGGTGGGCCCGCACCGCCGCCATCACCGTTTTGTGCGCGCTGTTGCGCACCAGCAACACCTTATTGTCACCTGTAATGGCCAAGTTCCGCAGCGTGCCACACGCAGCCCGCACTACCTCCACGTCGCTGATGTGTGCCCGCGCCGCTGCCACCACCGCCGTGTGCGCACCGTCGTGCACTAGCGGCACACTGTTGTCGGCTCCAAGCGCCAAGTTCAGCAAAGTGCCGCACACAGCCCGCGCCACCTCTACATCCCCCCTGAAGGTCCGCGCCGTCGCCATCACCACCGCGTCCCCGCCATCGCGCACCAGCGGCACGCGGTTGTCGGCTGCAATTGACAGGTTATGTAGCACGCCGCATGCATCGCGCGCCACCTCGACATCGGCGGCGTGGGCCCGTGTTGCTGCTATTACTGCGGTATGCGCACCGTCACGCACGAGCGGCACTCGGTTGTCCATTGCAATTGCCAGGTTCCGCAGTGCGCCACATGCGCGTCGCGCCACCTCCACGTCGCCGGCGTGGACACGTCCTGCCTCCATCACTGCCGTGTGCCCACCGTCACGCACCAGCAACACCTGGGCATCGACTGCTAACGCCAAGTTGGCCAACGCGCGACAACCGACACGCGCGACCTCCACATCGTCGGCAAACCCCGCGAGTAATGCCCTTCCCATTACTGCAGCCCCTTCCTCCACACACACGACACGTTGCATATCTGAATCCAAAGCCGCAACCGCTATTAGCCCTGCCACTACCTGCACCTTGTTGTGGCCGAATAGTGTGGCTGCCAACTCAGCAACAATCCCACTTTCATGCGGGTGCGTCACAGGCAACGGCACCGCCGTCGAGACAGGCCCAATTCCTAAGGGTGGCGTGGAACCAACTGCATGTGGAAACCCGCAAACCGCCAAGGCAGCCGCCAGGGCAGCTGCCACCTCTGCCATGGGTGGCCGGGAGGCGGCGTCCGCCGCCCAGCACCGCTTGATCACACCAATCACGACGCCTGGCACGCCACGCTCTGCTAGCACCGCCAGCGGCGGCCGCTGTCCATTGCGCGGTTGGGAGGTAGCCGCCCACAACCGCGTTAACAAGTCAATCATGCTGCCTGACTGCCGCTGGCCCGCTGCGCCGCGCACGTGCTTGCGCAACGCATCGAGTACCAACGCCTCAGACGTCAGTTCAGCGGCTACCAGCTCCGCGGCATACGGCATGGCGCCGGACAGCACCTGCCACGCCGTGATGGCCCAGCTGTACGCATCACTCGCCGTCGTCACGCCGCCACCGTCAAATAGGACGGGATCCATGTAAGCCATCGACCCGCGCTCGCCACGATGTGTTGTCAAGGTGCCGGCGCTAGGGCTGCGCACCAGCGCGGTCCCAAAGTCAGCCAACCGCACAGCAGCATCCGCCTCGTCGGAAGACGACAGCAGGATGTTGGCGGGCTTCACGTCGCCATGGATGATGTTGCGGGCGTGCAGCGAGGCAAGCGTCGCTGCCGCCTGGTGCAGCCAGTGGATTCGGCGGCGCGTGTCCGCTCCCGCCAGCGCGCCCCCCGGCGCCAAAACCAGCGACGCCATGCTGCCGGGCACGCGCTGCATGATGATGTAGCACCGTAGCGCACCCGTGTCTTCGATGTCCAACAGCGCGCCATACACTGCTATCACGCCTTCCATGCGGATGGGGTATTGCGTTGTCACCTCTGTCAGCCACGCGTTCACGTCGCCCGCAGTGACTGACAACATCTGCTTGATGGCGACGGGGTCGGTGCGGTACGTGCCGGCAAACACAACGCCGGACGCGCCGCGGCCCAGCACTCGTGTCCGCCCGATTTTATCTGTCTCGAATCTCACGTCCGCGATGTCCAGCATCCATGGCCCGCGCAGATCATCCAGCCGCACGCCATCCGGCAGCGCGGCAATCACGCGTGCGTCCAGCCCTCCGGTGGCGACGGTGGCAGCGGCATCGGCGGCAGCGGCGTCGACTGCAGCAGCAGCGGCGGCAGCGGCCTCTACTGAAGCAGCAGCAGCGGCGGCGGCGGCCATTGCTCAAATGTACCACCACTGCAAGACGTGGAATAACAGCCGCCAAGGCCACGTTTGACAGAGTTTGCAGGGTTGCAATCCGACGCACTGGGTGCAGCGGGTGCGCGTCGAGCTGATGTGGCCGCAAAAGGCGCCAGCCACAGCTTTAGCCGCTGACACCAACACGATGAGTTGGTGGTGGTAGTAGGGTGCGGCGGCACCTGCGGCCCGTGGCCCCCCAAATGCCTCCGACTTGGCTGTGCTCAGGACCCCTACTCCGGCGCGATGCGCTGCAGTGCAGTGAAGCAGTGGATGCGGGCGGGCGGTGCTGAGGCCTCGCCAGATACTGGTACTGTCGCGCGCGGCACCGTCGCAATCGTCCGCCTGAGGGCAAACTCTCCACTGATTATTACGTGTGACACTGGAAATGGCACGCCCCGGGCGGTGGCGCGGTCTTGTACAATGCGGCGCAGCGGCGATGACGCTGGGAAGCGGCGGCCACCGTTTTTCCACCACCGTTCAGCTGGAAGTCACACCGCACGCCAAACCGTCACCCGGCGTCACCGCATGGAAAATCGACTCCAACGACGCCAAAACGCAAACGCCACTCGGATATCGGGCAGTACTGTGACTGTAGATTGAAATGCTCGTGTTGTCCGGGCGGGCCGCGGGCGTTTGTGAGTGGGATCCATTGCGGTTATCCGCCGGGTTGTTGCTGTTGTCAAGCCAGGCCAACTTGAAGTTGTGGCCGCGCGGATGCGGGCCGCGCGGCGCCGATCTTGCGCCCTGCCTGGCCCTCCGCCACTAGTACCGGGTTGCTGTCGCGGCGATTTGCCGCCGACAATTCACGCAACCGCATCACGGCCAGTGAGTGAGCTGCACCATGCTATGTTATCTATTGTAGCAAACACTAACCAGGTGTCAACACACACACACAACGCCGCTCCTCACTCTCCCCCCACAAGCCACGCCGCCGCCCTCGGCTACCACTCAAGTTGTCGACGGCGACGACGCCGGCGGCACGTGCCACAAGTAGTGCGGCTGCTTGTCCTCGTGCCCGCTCGCGAGGCGGCCGCCAGGCAGCGGCAGCAGCGCGCGCACGCCACCCGTACGCCGCGCAAGAACTATCGATGGTACGGTTGCCGCGGGGCAACTGTCTGACTTACCCGCAGGGTGCGCGACGTCCCACAGTACGATGGTGCCGCTTGCCCACGACCCTGTGACAAGGCGGCCATCCGGCAGCGCCGCCATTGCACCAACGTTGCCAACCTCTGTCAGCACGTGCACACAGGCGCGCGCGCCCACGTCCCACAGCCGCACCGTGCCGTCCCACGACCCGCTCGCCAGCCGGCCATCGGCCAGCACCGCCAGCATGCATACCTGTTTGGTGTGCCCTGCCAGCGTTGCCACACAGGCGAACTTCCTGCCCACCGCGCTCCACACCCGCACGGTGCCATCAGCGGAGGCACTGGCCAGGCTGCCGTCTGGCAACACCGCCAGCGCGGTTACTTTGCCCGTGTGCCCCTTCAGCGTTGCCGTCACCGTACCCTCCCCCGCGTCTAGCACCAGCACATGCCCATCCTCACACCCGGCCGCAAGGCGGCCGTTGGCCAGCACAGCCAGCGCGCGCACACCGCTGCCGCAGTCAATAGTCCTTTCCCTCACAGGGCGTGCAGCGCCGACGCTCCACACATCAATGCGCCCCGCTGCACCGAGGCGTATGCCAATGGCGAGGTGGCCATTGGGCAGTGTTGCCAGTGCGCATGCCCGCCCTTTGCCTTCCCGTAGCACCGCGGTCGCATTACCTCCGTGCACCGCGTCCCACAACAACACCGCGCCTATCAAATCACCACCGGCCAGCCGGCCGTCAGCCAGCAGCGCCAAGCTGTACACACGGCAACCTACCCCGCGCAATACACCCGCCGCCGGAGCAGCGCACCCGCGCGCGCGGCACGCTGCCAGCACAGCAGGTGACAGATTGGTACCTGCGCTTTGCAGCTCCCGCAGCGCAGGCAGGTGGCCCAACGACGTGTCGCGCGCCAGGCTGGGGCAGGTTTGCATGCCCAGCCGCACCAGGCCGGGCGGCAAGCCTGCCAGCAGTGCACCTCCAACGGCCGTGTTGCTGACATCTACGTCGTTCAGCGCCGGCAAGTGGGGCAGCACCGCGGCGGATGTGAGCTTGGTACACGCCGACACATCCAACGACACCAGCGACGGCGGCAGGCTGGCAAGCGCCGCGTCGCTGATGTCACAGTCGCTCACGTTGAGGACGCGCAACCCCGGCAGATGCGCAAACGACGCAGCGGCCGTCAGCCCATCGCTGTGCGTCGCAATCAACTCCACCACGCATGGCGGCAAGGAAGCCAGCGTGTGGCCATCCAAGGTGGACGTGCGCAGCACCCGGAGCCGACTCAGGTGCGTCAGAGATGTTTTTAGCGGCACGTGCATGCACAGCTCCTCCAGCGACGGCGGCAGCTTGACGACGTTGGCGGCGTCTGGAAACCTGGGTTTGATGATCAGAAGACGCAGTGCAGACAGGTGGCGGAAGTCAAGTGTGTCAGAGCAGGCAAAGGGATAGAATTTCAGCTCCCGTAGTGACGGCGGTAGGTAGCACTCATCCTCTAACGCGCTGCATTCCAGCGACTCCAGCGCCGTCAGGTGCGCAAACCTGATCTCCACATCATCTTCAGCCAGGTCGGGGCAATCGCGCACGTTCAGAGCGCACAGCGACCGCGGTAAACACTGCAGCGTCTCTTCCGTTACCCCGGAGTTAGACAGGTTGAGGTGCGTCACCCCCGCCATCACTGCTTCAAACTCCTTATCCCACAGCGGCAGGCGCTTCACCTTGGCGCCCACCGCGGCCGGCAGCGCCGCACGCCACAGCAGCACATTGCGTACCTTTGTGTGCATGTCGCTCCACGGCACGCCTGCCACGACTGCAGCCACCGCCGGGTGCAGGCGGCGTAGGGTGCTGGCGTCAATGGTGTTGAGGCAAGTTATGACAGCGGCCGCCGTCACGCTGTTGCCAGCAAGCACCTGCACCAGCAGTGGCACCACCGCAGCGTCGCCGTTGATGTCGTACGCCGACGCGCCGCGGTGCTGCCGCACCCGCCGCCGCGCTGCCGCCATGCTGCTGGAGAGTGGTGAGTGGTGACGTGGTGGCGGCGCGGGGCGCGACGATTTGATACGCGCAGCTGCCAAACTGCCTGCCACAAGGAATTACCGGCAGGCGGGATGCTTGATGGCCTGCCGCCGAATAAAAATGGACGGGCCGCGTTATTCCCTATGTACATTTTCTGCGCGCTGGCAGCGCAAGCGAGACTCGAAGACAGCCGAGTCGACACTTTTGAGACCAGTATCGGTAGCATCCAGTTCCAAATGCCTGCGCGTTGGAGCAGAGAGCGAGTACCGGTTCGATAATTGTCGCCGCCGCGCAGCGCGCCATAATCACCACCGCCCAAGCGTCCGCCCAGTACCAACAGTGTGAACATGGCAGCTCCAGCGGGTCGTGTGCGGCGCCGCCGCCACCCGCAATCGCGGGTGGTAGACGCGCGGGGCGGCGCACAACCGCACCAGCCACCACATGCGATGGAGGTCCCGCCTCCGCTGGTGCAGGTGCTAGGCGGCAACGTCGTCACGGCGGCGACAGTGCTGGCATGCCTCAACACCGTCGACGCTACAATGCTGCGGCGCCTGCACCCAGCGCTGGCTGCGGCGGTAGCGGCGGTGCCGTGGGCCGACACCAACACTTTTGTACGCAACACTGTCCGGTGGCGCGCAGCGCTGCCGGCAGCGACCGCCCTGTCGCTGGCGGCCTACGCACTGCTCCCTCTGCCGCGAGGCGAGGGGGTGGCGGCGCTGGGAGGTGTGACTGTACTGAACCTGACCGGGTGCAACTGTGCCACCAACGACGTCATTGCGCGCCTGCCGTCCACGCTGCGGATTCTGAATGTGTCTGAGTGCAAGAACGCAACTCAGGATGCCACCTTTACGCATCTGCCGGCGCTGGAGCGACTGGACTGCAGCCGTACATTTGTGTTGGCCGCGGGGCTCGCTCGCCTGCCGCCGTCGCTGCGCGAGTTGCACATGAACGAGTGTAAGCTACCCGACACTGCTGACTTTAGCCACCTGTGCAACCTGCAGGTGGTGGTACGCACCCTGGTGTACCACCCGCTCAGCGCCACCACCGCTGCCAGCTTGCCGCCGTCGTTGGAGGTGCTGGACCTTGGCGACGATTATCTTGTTGCTGGATGGCATGTGTGGCCGCGTGGCTGGTCGCTGGCGCACCTGACCCGCCTGCGCGAGCTGAATGCAATGAACACCCACATTGATGGCCACGCTGCCGCCATCCCTCCACGTGTTGAACCTTGGGGGCTGCACGAAGCTGACATCGGCAGCCTCATTTGCGCACCTGCCCTGCCTACACACGCTCAGTCGCTACAACACACACATCAGCAGTGCCGCGCTTGCTACCCTGCCGCCCTCGCTCGTGTCGCTCGACCTATCGATGCGATGCCACCATCCACCCCGCGATACCGATCCGTTAACGTTAGCAACTGTGTTCCCCCACCTACCGGCGCTGCGGGTGCTGAACGTGAGCTACACCGACATCGGCGACGCTGCAGTTGCCAGCATGCCGGCCGGACTGGAAGAGTTGTCCATAGCTTACTGCCGCAACGTGACGTGGCGCGCCAGCCTGAACCACCTGGCGGCACTGCGAGTGCTACAAAGCGCCGGCACGGGCTGCCTGTCTTGCACCACAATTGGCGTATGCCGCGCGCGTGGGTGTTTGCGCCAGCGGATGGCTCGCTGGGTCTCAAGAGTGGTTTGTCAGCGGCACAGGTAGCGGGGGCTGGTGCTTTGAATGGGCGCCGGGGTACCGGTAGCACTTTCAAGTGAACATTGGAGCTGATCGGCGTTCGAGTCGGCCGCCGCATGTTCCGGCTTGGTGCAGCGACGCGCACGCGCCGACGCGCAATTGTTGCCCCGCGCACGGCAGGCAGTATCGTGTTGATAGGTATGTGGGTTTCCACATGCGCGCGCTGTGGCATTACCGCTTTGTTATTTGTCCGTCTACTGGGCGTTGGTATCGGCCTCAACCACAAAACGCGGCGCCGGCGGCGTACGACAACAATTCACACGCCACCGCGCACACAAACCCGCCCAGCCCACAAACAACCCAAACCACAGTCTCCCGCGCCCGGCGTAACCTCCAACCATGGCACCTTTCTCGCCAGCGGGTTTTGTGTTCCCAGAGCACCCTGCTGACTCGGACGCTGGAACCGGCGGCGGCCCTGCCCTGGCGGAAGCCGCGCCCAACGACGTTGTCGTCGTCGTTAATCCAGCAGCCATCCCCGCCCCGCCCCAGCCCGACGGCGCTGAGGCAGGCACCCAGGGTGACGAGGGTAGGACCCCGCTAGATGTCCCCTCCGAAATCGAGTCGTTGAAAGCGCTCACCTGGGCATTTTTTATACTGGTGGGCCCCGCGACTACTGTGTGGGTGTTTTGTGGCGACCCCAACGTGAGTGCCCTGACAGTGTTGGCCGGTGCGGCCGAGGAGATCTTCATGTTTTGCGTGTACTACGGTGTGATCCTCTGTGCAGTGGCCTGCCGGTGCGTGCCATGCATCTGCCGGTGCCGGGATTGGAATGCATGGCTTGCATGGCGCGCTAAGAACTCCTTCATCACCTTCATCGCTTTCGCTTTTTCTCTATGGTGGTGGTCCTTTAGTATCACTGGCAACTGCCGGGCACCACATCATAGGGTGCCGGCGCAAAACGCTACAACATTCAACGTCACGCAGCCAGCATAGCGCTGGCATGTTAACGTAAAACTACAATTCTATGTGTTGTGTTGACAGTGGCGTGGCGAAGTTCGTGCCTTGTGCCTGCCACCGGTCCGGCTCTTGGGACATATAGCGTTGCACCGCTTTTGGTTGGAAGAATACGTAAGTGTTTCAATTTGCGGGTTGGTTTTCAAGGCAAACGGCCAAGGTATTGTCAAAATCCTTTTTCTTCGGCTTTACTTGCGTTATGGTACTATGATAAATATCCAGCGCTACATTTCACCCAATTTCAAACCTCTGTGATCCCAATAAATTAGGTATAATGAGGCATGTATGAATATGTTGTCGTTTCAAATGTGCTAAGGGCTACGGCGATGCCGCTGGGTGCATGAGGCGATCGCCAGATGTGGCGGGTCAACCTGAATACAAAGGGGCGCCGTGCCGGCACTGCCGTGCGCGGCGGTGCCAAACACTTGGACGGCGGCGGTGGCTGGCGGAGTCACAGCGGGTGCACCACCCATGTCGCCGCCGGCTCGCGCAGCAGTGAAGCTGCTCACACCGGCGACGAGTACAATGAGCACCCAACGCGCCCCGATCCATCGTCGACCAGTGAAGATGGATGAATTGCACTGACATGCAGCAGGGATTTCGATAATTACTATTTATTGAATTGCATTCAGACTACCCGCCAACTTTACACACACAGAAAAATAATAATAAGCAAGTTTAAAGGGGCAACTACACCGTGAGCCCTGGCCCAGTTTTTTATATCACAACATAGAAATTTATCGCCGATTGCAAGAATTGATATTTAACCAAACTCATTCTATCCGCAACACGAATTGTTTCTATGTATTTTGTCTTCACGGTAAAATTGTCTTCCATCTATGTATAATGGCACCCGGAATCGCAGTTACTGTTTGTTGAAACGTTAATATCGCGGTCAAATGCATTGATATTGTGCAAAATGTTTTTCTTACATTTTTGTAATTGAAAATGAACATGAAATATTTACGATTGTACTCAGTGATTTTTTTGTGTGTTAGTACCTTCTGGCATTTAAACAATATGATTATTTTACAGCATGAATTACATATATTACCTCATTCGTTTCTAATGGAGAATATTTAACTATTAGCAACTATTACGTTAGTATTCGTGGTTCTAAATGGTGTTCCGGTGCGTGGCTACAGGGCGATACAGATAAACTCTGCACTATTAATCGTAGGCGTTCTTATTCTTATGAATTCCGTGTGAGGTTTAGTTCGTCGTAATTTTTTGTAATTTTTCGGGTTTGTATTTGCAACATGTATTATTGTTTTTTTTTAATGCCCATTTTTGATGGAATGCTTCCGAAAGTTGTATCGTTTTATTATATTTTCTACTTGTTGCCGGTTGTGTGACGTGAGATCACATGTAATATTTGCGAATATGTAGGCGCCTTTTCTATGGCAACCGTCAATAGGTACACGGCATGCGGTGGCATCTACAGCATACACACATTTTTTAGGCCAAACCGTCCACAATTACCGCTGCATGCGAAGCTGCCATCCGACAGCGGCAACAGCGCCCCAACACGACCGCCCCACACAGCCACACCCTCCACCGGTGGAGATCCCACTGGATGACTAGCGCTTCTTTCTATGGCAGGTCGCGTGCAATGTCGTCATCGTCGCTGCTGACGACGACACACGCGGCGCCGGTAGTTGCAATGTCGTCATCGTCACGTCTGCTGCCGACCACACACGCGGCGCCGACGGTAGTTACAATGTCGTCATCGTCACTACTGCTGCCCACACACACGGCACCAGGAGTTGCTATGTCGTTATCGTCACAGCTGACGACACACGCGGCGGCGGCGGCAGCACCGGTGCCGACGTGGGCAGCGAGTGCAGCAGCGGCGTGTGGGCTACTGCGACGCTGGGCGGGTGAGGCGGCGCTGGTTGTGGTACTGGCGGGTTGTGGAGCCGCGGCGGCTACGGCGGCGGCAACGTCTGACGCTCCGGCACCGCCTCCACCGCCATCACCACCTACTGCGGCGGCGGTAGCTCCGCCACCATCTCCACCGCCACCACCGCCTGCCACGGCAGCCGTTGCCGCAGGTGCCCCGCCACCGCCACCACCGCCGTTATCACCTGCGGCGGCAGCTGCAGCAGGCGCGCCGTCACTGTCTAGTGCGGCAGCGGCCGACACAGGCGCGCCTGCCGTGTCGGGCGTGAAGCGCCGTCGGGCGGCACAACCAGTGCAGCTTGCCCTGACAGACGCGCCGCCGGCGGACGCTGACGCGGGAGCTGCGACAAGTGGTGAATGCAGCGCTCGGCGCACATGCATTCATGGCCGCTCGCGGTATAGTTGCAAGGAGTGCGGCGGGGTTGGCATTTGTGGACATAATTGCGTGCGCAGCCGTTGCAAGGAGTGCGGTGGCGGCAGCATTTGTGAGCACGGCCGCCAGCGCCATCGCTGCAAGGAGTGCGACGGGGGTACCATATGTGAGCATGGCCGCCACCGTAGCACTTGCAAAGAGTGCGGTGGGGGTGCCATCTGCGAGCATGGCCGCCGAAGGGATCGATGCAAGGATTGCGGCAGCGGCGGCATGTGAGCATGGCTGCCGGTGTACCTCCTGGAAGCAATGTCGTTTGAGAACGTAGCATGTAATACGCGTTTCAACCGCAGGGCAGAGTGCCGCACACGAGTGACACCGCACATCAACACAAGGTAGGTCAAAGCAGCACTCGCCACCGCCGCCGCCCTACTGCGGCAGCAGCATGGTGAGGCCGGCGGCAGCACCGGCGGTAAGTGCAGGTCCCAGGGTGGTCGCGGCGGTGGCAGCGGCGCTGGCTGCACCCCCCGGCGGCAAGGTGCGCGTCGGTGGCGTGGCGCAGCACGGGCGCGCGCTGCTGGTGCGGCAGGCGCCGCAGGGCACGCAACGTGCGCAGCCTTGATGGGCGGTGATGGCGAATGTGCCAGCGTTGGTAAGCCGGCGAGCAGTGCTGCCAGCAGCGACTCCACGCCCTCCGTGCACAGCTCCGTGTTGCATGACACATCCAACGTCGCCTGCGCCGCGTTGCCCTCCGCCACAACTGCCGCCAGTGGCGCTGCCCCGTCGTGCCGCCACCGCTGCTGCCGCTTACTGCCACCTGAGCTGCGGGGCGCCGCCCTAATTGTAAGCGGCAGGCGGCGGCAGGCCCAGCAAGCATATCTGTCCACATCCGCCAAACGCAAGGCGGCCATCCGGCAGCGACAGCAGGGACCCCAAACCACCGCTCCATACGCCCACAACCTCCACAGGCACGGCACCCGCCGCACGGCTGGCACCTGTTGCTGCTGCCGGCCGTGTGTCCCACAACCGGATTGTTCCATCTGAAGACCCGCTGGCAAGCCGGCCATCGGGTAGTGCTGCCAGTGCATCAATCCCGTGTGTGTGCCCGCCCAGCACACCCACACAGGCCCGCGCGCCCACATCCCACAGCCGCGCTGCGCCATCATAATCTACCCCCCTCGCCAGCCGGCCATTTGCAAGCACCGCCAACAATCTCACTTCGCTGGTGCCCCCTGCCAGTGGCGCACCGCACCCCCGCGCGCCACCGCCCCCCCGCCGCACTGTCTTGCCCCAGCACCCACTGGCGGGGGTGCCGCCGTGCAGCACCGCCAGTGCCGTCACTCCGAGCGAGTGGCCACTCAATGTCGCCACCACAGCGCTCTCGTCCTCGCCAATGACCAGCACCTTGCCATCGTCGCAACCAGCAGCGAGGCGGCCATCGGCCAGCGCTTCAAGTGCCCGCACATCACTGTGACAGTTAATCGTTGCACGGCGCACGGGCGACACACCTCCCACGTCCCACACCTGAACACAGCTACCGGTATGTGAGGCGGTGCCAATGGCCAGGTGGCGGCCGTCCGGCAACGCCGCAAGCCTATGCACCTCCATGTCGCTCTCCGTCAGAACCGCAATTGCCTCGCCCCCAGCCGTCACGTCCCACAGCCGCACCACGCCACCGCTATCAAGACTCGCCAGCCGGCCATAGCCCAGCAGCGCCAAACCGATAACAAGAAAATGGTGCCCGCGCAACACGTCAGCAGCCGGCACGGCACACCCACGCGCGCGACAGCCGGTAAGTGCTGCAGGCGCCAGTCCTGTGCCAATGCAGTGCAGGGCACGCAGCGAGTGTAGATAGTCCAGACTGGCGCCGGCTGTCACGCGGCAGCAACGCACCAGCCGCAACTCAGTCAGGGAAGCCGGAAGGCTGCTTACCAGCGCGTCCCCAATGTCAGTGGCACTCATGTCCAGCCGCTGCAACGCCGGCAGGTGCGGCAGCGCCGCGGCGGGGGTGAGCATATAGCACAAATACGCATTGAGGAACATCAGGCTCAGCGGCAGGGTTGCCAGCGACGCATCACCAATGGTGGAGTGGGAGATGTCAAGCATGCGAAGCGCAGTCAGATGCGCAAATGATGCCGTAGGTGTCAGCTCATTGCAATTCGATGCGTATAGCTCTTCGAGGCTCGGTGGCAGGGACGCCAGCGTGACGTCATCCAGCCTGCTGCTACAAGCGCGCAACACCCGCAGCTGCCTCAGGTGCGCAAAGGACACACCCCTAGGCACACGCTCCCCGCTGGTATCCAGCTCCTGCAGCGACGGCGGCAACCCGTCTGTCTGTGTGCGCACAACACACGTCATGCTGCAGTCCAACGACGTCAGAGCCGTCAGATGCGCAAAGCTGGCACGCGCAGTCAAGGTGCGGCAGCTCCGCACAGTCAGGGTGCGCAGCGAGGTGGGCAGACGGAGGAGCAGCTCGTCGGTCACAAAGCTGCATTCATTCAGGTTCAGGTGCGTGATGCCGCCCAGCGCCGCCACTGCCGGTTCACTCGTGAGCGACTCGCCTCCTGCTGACGGTGCCAGTCTCGCACCTACCGCGCTCGGCAGGCCCGTGTGCCAGCGGACTGGGTTCACCACCGGCGTGTCGGTGTCACGCCACGGAACGTCCGCTACGGCACCCGACACCGAAGGGTTCAGCTGCCGCAGGTGCCGTGCGTCGTCCGTATTGAGGCAGGCAAGGATGTGGGCACTTGTCACAGGGTTGCCGGCCAGCACACGAACCAGCAGCGGTACGTCCCCTTCTACAGGGTGAACTGCGGCTGCAGCCATGCCGCCGGATGCCAGATATGGCTGTAGTCTCACAGGGTGCTGCAACAGCCGCATCACCAGCAGTGTTGTGCCCCTGCTGCCACTGGTGTCACTGCCGATTGCAGGCTTGCAAGCGCCGAACAGCTCACAATCAGTGTGGCGCCGTGCCCAGTGCCGCTGCCAGTGTCGTTGCCTGAACGGCAGCACTGCAGACCGCGCAGGTGCCAACTGCAGGAGCCAACTGACTGTGTGTGCAGCACTGCCGGAGCCAGCTGCTTCAGGTGCAGCAGCACTGCAGGCGGTGCAGGTGGCAGGTGGTGCGCTGATTGAGGTGGTGCGCTGCTTGTGAGCGGGTCCACATGTAGCCGGGATGGAAAATGGGGTTTATCGCGGTACGCACCATGGCAAATCGCTGCCAACGCGCCGGAATAAAGTCTGCGAGGATGGATGGGTGTGAGGTCAAACGTGGGGCGCGCGCGGC
>Ga0066256_1003106_pt1 | contig 16627 bp, 18 predicted proteins | sample ThiBio_1000_biof_FD_87107 | JGI IMG/M metagenome (GOLD analysis project Ga0066256, IMG submission 87107) | Wastewater bioreactor microbial communities from Cape Town, South Africa - Thiocy_expt_1000_biof (version 2) | ecosystem: Engineered > Bioreactor > Thiocyanate-remediating >...
CAGTCGCGGCTGGCGACGGGCCAGATCATCTTCGGCATCATCGTCATCGGGCTGATCGGGCTCGCCAGCGACTTTGCCTTCAAGGCGCTGAACCGCAAGCTGTTCCCATGGAGCCTCGCGTGAGCAAGCTCGTCGTCGAAGGCGTCTCGCGCACATTCGCCAGCGGCCGCGGCAGGCCTCCGGTCAAGGCGCTGCAACCGATCGACCTCGAGGTCGAGGCCAACGATTTCATCACCATCCTCGGGCCGTCCGGCTGTGGAAAATCGACATTATTGCGGATCGTCGCCGGGCTGGAGGCGCCGAGCGAGGGCAGGGTGCTGCTCGACGGCAAGGCCGTTACAAGGCCGGGCCCAGACCGGGGCATGGTGTTCCAGTCCTACACGCTGTTTCCGTGGCTGACTGTCGCCGAAAACATCGCCTTCGGGCTGCGCGAAAGCCGCATGGCCGAGCGCGAGCGAAACGATATCGTCGCTTCCTATGTCGACCTCGTCGGCCTGAAGGGGTTCGAGAACCATTGGCCAAAGCAGCTCTCCGGCGGCATGCAGCAGCGCACGGCGATTGCCCGGGCGCTGGCCAACGATCCGGAGATATTGCTGCTCGACGAGCCCTTCGGGGCGCTCGACAACCAGACGCGTGGACTGATGCAGGAGCTGCTGCTGGGCATCTGGGAGCGGCGCAAGAAGACGGTGCTTTTCGTCACCCACGACATCGAGGAAGCCATCTTCATGGCCTCGCGGGTGATCGTGATGACGGCACGGCCCGGCAGCATCAAGTCGGATGTTGCGGTCGACCTGCCGCACCCGCGCCACTACACGCTGAAGACGAGCCCGGAGTTCTCGGCGCTCAAGGCGCGCCTTACCGAGGACATCCGCGTGGCGGCGGTGCGCACGGCGCAAACGCAATCGGCTCGGGGCGGCGAAGGCTGAGACCGCATCGCCTGTCCTTCTGAAGTCGGAAGCATACGGGGGCGCCTCCATCGGGGCGCAACCCGCTCGTCCTGCCCCTGTTTCCTCAGGCGGCCAAAAGCTGCTTGCGGTCGACGCGTTCCTGCTGGGGCGAGCGCGCGTAGAGCTCGCGATAGCATTTCGAGAAGTGCGAGGCGGAGACGAAACCACAGGCCACCGCGACCTCGACCACCGGCATCGACGACTGGATCAGCAGGTGCCTTGCCCGGTCGAGGCGGATCTCCAGATAGTATCGGGCGGGCGAGCGGCCCATCTCTGTGCGGAACAGGCGTTCGATCTGACGGCGGGAAAGATCGACATGGTCGGCGATCTCGATGAGCGAAAGCGGCTCGGACAGATTTGCCTCCATCAGTTCGATGATGGTCAGCACCTTGGAATTCTGCACGCCCAGGCGTGCGCGCAGGGGCAGACGCTGGCGATCTGTCGGGCTGCGCACGCGATCGGTCAGAACCTGCTCGCAGACGCGGTTCACGAGGTTCTCGTCGAAATCGTCGCCGATCAGCTTCAGCATCATGTCGAGAGCCGCCGTGCCGCCGGCGCAGGTGTAGATGTTCTGGTCGACTTCGAAGAGATCGGCAAAGACATTGGCCTTGGGGAACGCCTCGGAAAAGCCCGGCAGGTTCTCCCAATGGATGGCGCAGCGCTTGTTGGAGAGCAGCCCGGCCGCGGCCAGGATATGGGCTCCCGTGCAGAGGCCGCCGACCGAGACGCCGCGATTGTATTCCTCGCGCAGCCAGGCGAAGGCCGACTTGTTCTGATAGCGCTCGACATTGATGCCGCTGCAGACGATCGCCATGTTCGGCCGATCGGGCCCGGCCATCTTCTTGCGCTCCTCGTCGAGCGAGGTGTTGACGGCGCACTCGACGCCGTTCGACGCGCGCACCGGTTTGCCGTCGATGCTGGCCAGGCGCCACCGGTATGCTTCATAGCCAAGCATGCGGTTGGCGGAGCGCAGCGGATCCAGCGCCGTCGCAAACGCGATCATGGTGAAATCGGGAACGAGGAAGAATACAAACGATCGTTTGATCGGCTGCTTTACGGCATTCACGGGAAACCTCACGCGGCCATGACGCGAACAGAATGTCGCGAACAGCATAGCGACACCAGGAAAAACGTTTCCTGTCAATTGGCTAGGGGGCTGTACGAAGATTAAATTTGCGACATGGGTCGCAAATGGGCATGTCTCGCTCTGTCAGCCGGCCATAAGACGAGCGGCGCGGGAGGTCGACATTCACCAAAACGCCGCCCCGGCGAAAACCGAAGCGGCGTCATAATTCACTGCGGTCGGCATGTCGCCGTCCGGCGTTGGATCAGGCGATAAAGCCCAGGCGCGCGGCTGCCACGGCGGCGGTCTGGCCAGGCATCGTCTTGGCGAGGCGCTGACGCTCGAGAGCGGTGGTCAGGTTCATCTCGCGGCGGGCGAAGAGGCGGGACAGAAGCTTCATTGTCATCTCCATTCGGTTGCTCAGACGGGTCGCCTTCGCTTGATGGAGTGGGGCAGCTCGTTTGCTGCGGTGCATATAGGCTTGCGTGAGGGAAAACTAAATCACAAAAGCGAAGCACTTGATGTCAAAAACGACACCTGCTGCCCGCATAATGGGCGGTATGCCGCGAATTCTATATTCCAACCAAGATGTTAGGTCGAAAGCAGGTCGCTATGCGGCTTGTTCATATGCGCCATGCAACGGCCGCATGGCTCGTTTGCGCAAGCGGTTGGGCATGCGCTGAAACGGAAAGGGCCTGCCGGGCTCGTGGCGCGGCAGGCCCTCAGCAAAGATTGCACACGGTTTACTTCGCTCCGGCCCAGGATCCGACACCGTTGCGGAAACTGCCCTTGGCATCGGCGGCCTCGGGCCAGCCAATGTCCTTCTGCAGTTCGATCGGCAGGGCACGCAGAGCGCGTTCGGTCTGGTAGCGTGCACGGGCGGCGCTGATTTCGGTCGCCAGGCGACCTATGGACGAGAGGATGGACATTTCGTTCTCCTTCTATCCGAGCGCGAGGCCCGGGATTGTTCAGTTCTGCTGCGACGTCATTTCACTTCGATAGGGGGCTGCTCAGTGGTCGCTCGGTGGCTGCTCTTGGCAGCAGCCTGCCTCGATGGAGTTGACTATCGCGCCAAACTCAGGTTCAATCAAACGAAATGGAATGATGCTTTTCATCAGAAAAATTGAAAGCCAAACCAGATGAACGCCCCGCTCAATCATCCCCTGCCGCTGCTCGACCTCGACGTGCTGCGCACCTTCGTGGCGATTGCCGAGACCGGCAGCTTCACGACGGCGGCCAACGCGGTGTTCCGCACGCCGTCCGCGGTCTCGATGCAGATCAAGAAGCTGGAGGATATTCTCGGCCGCTCCGTCTTCGCGCGTGACGCGCGTTCCGTGACGCTGACCACCGATGGCGAGATGCTGCTCGGCTACGCGCGCCGGCTTTTGTCGATCAACCGCGAAGTGGTGTCGAAGTTCATCATTCCCGATATCGTCGGTGTGGTGCGGCTGGGGTCCCCGGACGATTATGGCGAGCGCATCCTTCCGCATGTGCTCAAGCGCTTCGCGCAGTCGCATCCGTCGATCGCGGTCGACGTCACGATCGATCAGAGCATCAACCTGCGCCGCCGCATGGACGACCGCGCGCTCGACATCACGCTGCTCACCAATTCCTACAAGACCAGCGCCATCGGCGCCGAAGTGCTGCTGACGGAACCTTTGATCTGGGCCGGCGCGAAGGGCGGTTGCGCGCATCTGCGCGAGCCGCTGCCCGTCTCGCTGTGGGAGGAGGGCTGCGCCTGGAGGGCAGGGGCGCTCGAGGCCCTGAGCCGCGAGGGCCGCAACTACCGCATCGCCTATATGAGCGCGCACACGGCGGGCCAGCGCGCCGCCATCATGGCCGACCTCGCGGTCGCGCCGCTGCCGAAATCCTTCCTCGGCCACGACATGGTCGAGCTCGGACCGAAGAACGGCATGCCGGAGATCGGCTCCTACAGCCTTGCCATGGTCGTGGCGCCGGAGGCCCGCGGCCCGGTGAAGGCGGGTGGCCATCCCCTCCGGGCGACGTCGGAGGTGTTCAAGGAAACCGGCAAGTTCTGACGCTCCGCCCGCCCCGATTGCGTCCGGCTGCCTATTCGCCGGCTGTGGCGGGTCGAGCGCTGAAATCGGCCGCGCGTTGGCGTACCGGGCGTTTCTCGCCCAGGAAGGCAACGATGCGCTGGCGGGCGCGCCTGGCTTCCGGCATGTCGATCAGCGGCCAGACATGAAACATGCCTTCCTCGTGGACGACCTCGACATCGACCCCCGCGGCGCGCGCCTTGGTTGCGAAGATCAGGTTGTCGGGGGTCAGCAGATCGTGTGAGCCCGTCAGCAGAAGTGTCTTCGGCAGCACCGAGAGATCGCCGTAGAGCGGACTGATGTGCCAGTCCGAGCGGTCGATGCCGGCGCTGTAGAGCCGGATCGCTTCCAGTCCGCCGGGAATGCCCAGCCATGGATCGTGACGTTCCGCCTCGAAAACCTCGGGGTTGGCGAGCGACATGTCGAGGCCGGGCGAGATCAGCACGTGGCGGAAGGGCAGCGGCAAGCCTTCCTCGGCCGCCATCATGGTCAACACGACGGCCATGTTGCCGCCGGCGGAATCGCCCATGAAGACGATATCGCGCGCGTCCGTCTCGCCGAGCATGTTGCGATAGACGTCGCCGACCATGCCGAACATGGCGTGGAAATCGTGCTCGGGCGCGATGGGATAGATGGGGACGGTGATGCCGAAGCCGAGCCGCTCCGCCATCTCGGCGATCAGGCCCCAGTGATAGGACGTGATCTGGAAGACATAGGCGCCGCCGTGCAGATAGAGGATGCGCCTGCGCTCACCGGCTTTCGGCGCGATCTCGTAGACCGGAAAACCGTCCACCTCGCCGATGCCTATGTCCAGGCGCGCTTGCAGCCAGGCCGGCGGATGATGATCCTCGGTCTTGCGCGCGTTTGCGATCCAGCGCCGCAGGTTCTCCGGGCTGGAAAAGGCCTTCTTGCGGCTGTGCCTGAGCACAAAGGAAACGACGTGGCTCTTGAAACTGGGCATGCGGATACACGGATTTCGGCAAAGCCGACCAAGGAATTTCCCCCCGTCATCCGAAGATTGTACCTCGGCGGGAAATGTCAAGGTTCCGGCATCGCCAGATCGACGTGACGTCCAGATCGGCGTATCGCCCAGGCGGCAATTCAGCGCCGCCCGGGCAGCAAGGCGGCGCGAAGCCGGTTGTCGCTGACCGCCGGGACTGTGCGTCCACGGCGCCGGGCGAGCAGCCTGTACTTATCGATGAAGGTCATCAGCGCGACGTGCCGAGCAGCAGCGCGACCAGGGCAGCCTGCGGATCCGTGGGCGGCGAGGCCGGCCAACCGATATCCTTCTGGACATTCGCAGGCAGGCTGTTCAAGGCGCGGATCGATTTTCTCCGGTCATGGGCGATCCGGATCGCGACACCGTAGCGGCTGAGGCTTTCGAACATGGACATGGTGCTTTCCCTCCAAGGAGGGCGCCGGGGCGGAAGACATTTCCCGCCGGCCCCTCGATGGCGGCTAAATGCACTCCGTGTGTTTCGATTTGATTTCGTTTAATCATCGTTTTTGTTTCAGTCTGGTGGACGGCTGAAACATTTGTATTCAAATGATTTTGAACGGTCCGGCCAGGCTTTCGTCGCCGTCAGGGTTGACACGAGCCGCCCGCTATTGTGCGATGCAGCATAGGGCGGAAGCTGACTGGAGGGCCAATCATGGCGAACATCCACAGCATCCAATACCTTCGTGGATTGGCCGCGCTCGCAGTTGTCTGCTTTCACGTCAGCGAGGCTTTCAGCGGCCCGTTCAGCGTCGGCGCGGCCGGTGTCGACGTCTTCTTCGTGATCAGCGGCTTCATCATGTGGGTGACGACCTCCGGGCGCCCGCCCGACCCGTTGCGTTTCATTGGCCGCCGCATCACCCGCATCGTGCCGCTCTACTGGATCGTCACCATGTTGACCTCCGTGGCGATCGTCCTCAGGCCACGCTTCTTCTACGACCACGTGCTCAACGTCCTGAATTTCTTCGGATCGCTGTTCTTCGTGCCCGTGCTGGAGAAGGGCATGCCGCATCCCGTCGTCCTCCAGGGCTGGACCCTGACCTACGAGATGATGTTCTACCTTCTCTTCGCGCTGACGCTGGTGCTGGACGAGCGCCGCCGCTTCGGCGCGCTGATCGGCCTGCTGGTGGCGTTGTCGGCGCTGCATTTCCTGTTGCCGGCGGGATATGCGCGGGTGCTCACCAGGTCGCTCGTGCTCGAGTTCGCGGCGGGCGTGGTCATCGGGCGGCTGTGGATGGAGGACTTCCGGCTTCCGCTCAAAGTGGCGTTGGCGCTGCTGTGCGCCGGCTTTCTGCTGCTCGCGGCGACAGAGTTCGTTGGTTCCGAGGTAACGCGTGTGCTGCGCTGGGGCGTGCCGGCGACGTTGATCGTGGCTGGCGCTGTGTTTGCCGAACGTGCCCGTCCGTTCGAGCCGGTAAGGCTTTTCACCTTTCTCGGCGAAGCGTCCTACTCGATCTATCTCTGGCATGTGCTGGTGGTCGTCGCGATGACCGCCCTCGCGCTAACGCTTCACGTGCCCGCGAAGCTGCAGCCGGCACTCATCATTTTCGCCAGCGCGACACTGTCGGCCTTGCTCTACCTGGCGATCGAGAAGCCCCTGATCCGGCTTCTGCATTCGACCGGATCTCGGAAGGCCGGGCATGCCAAGCTGCCCGCGCAGGCCCAATCCAAGGAAAGGAGCAGAGCTCCCGTCGCATAGAAGGAGAGAGATTTGTCCCTGGCGCGTCCGTCGGGTCCCGCCAGGGCACTATTGCCGGCGGATCAACCCCGGCCGCGTCTCGACGCGCGTTCCTCGCGCGAACGCCGGCGCGGCGTGGCGTCGCCGCCATCCTCGCTCATCGCCTTGCGCGGCGGCAGCTTGACCACGGATGCCAGCTTCGGGAACGGGTCGACCTTGTTCGGCAGCGCCATGGCGTAGACGAAGTGCTCCTGGAATTTCGGCTCCAGCGCGGTCTCGATCTTTTCGATCCGGCTCACCGTTTCCTCGATCTCGCGACGGTAGCCGCGGTTGAGTAGCGCCATGCGCGCGCCAGCGCCGGCGGCGTTGCCGACGGCCGAGACCTTTTCGAGGTCGCAATCGGGGATCAGCCCAAGCACCATGGCGAAGTTCGGCTCGATGAAGGAACCGAAGGCGGCGGCGAAGGGGAGGCGGTCGACAAGCTCGGCGTGCTGCTGCTCCCTCCACAACTTCGTGCCCGCATCAAGTGCCGGCATGGCGAGCTGGATGGCGCGCACGTCGTTCTGGGTGATGGTGATCTTGGGTTCGCCTTCCTTCAGCACATAGGGGAAGGTGCGCCCGTTGGCGACGATGCGCGGCGAGCGCTCGGTAAGCGAACCATCGACGACGCCATCCTCGGAAATGATGCCCGCCAGATACATCTCGGCAATCACCTCGATGATGCCGGAACCGCAGATGCCGGTGACGCCGGTCGCCTGAACGCTCTCGGCGAAGCCGGGCTCATCGGACCAGAGCTCGGAGCCGATGACGCGATACTTCGGCTCCAGCGTTTCCGGGTCAATGCGCACGCGCTCGATGGCGCCGGGCGCGGCGCGCTGGCCGCCGGAGATTTCGGCGCCCTCGAAGGCCGGGCCGGTGGGCGAGGAGGCCGCCACGACGCGCGTCGAGTTGCCGAGCACGATCTCGGCATTGGTACCGACGTCGACGATCAGCATCATCTCTTCCTGGCGATGCGGGCCTTCCGACAGCGTCACCGCTGCGGCGTCGGCGCCAACATGGCCGGCGATGCAGGGCAGCATGTAGAGGCGGGCGGCCCGGGTGCGTCGCAGGGCGCTCTCGGCGGCCCTTGTGCGGCCCGCCGCCGCTGCCCCCAGCCCGCAGGGGGCGACCCCCAGCCCGGCGGCGGGGAGGCACACGAGAAGGGGGGGGCTGAGCGGATTGCCGACGAAGACGGAATCCAGGATGTCGCCGCGCTGCACGTTGCCTTCGGCGCAGACCTTGTCGACCAGGCCGGAAACCGCCTCGCGCACGGCGACCGTCATGCCTTCGCGGCCGTCCGGGTTCATCATGACGTAGGAGACGCGGCTCATCAGATCCTCGCCGAAGCGGATCTGCGGGTTCGACGTACCGGAGGAGGCCGCGACGCGGCCGGACAGCAGCGAAACCAGATGCATGGCGATCGTGGTCGAGCCGATGTCGCAGGCGAGCCCATAGGCCTCGTTCTTGAGGCCAGGCCACAACGCGATGACGCGCGCTATGTCGCTGTCGGCGTCCTTGTGGATCGCGGCGGTGGCGGTCCAGTTGCCCTTGCGCAGTATGCCCTGCACCTGCGGCATGAGGTAGAAATCGAATTCGAGGTTCTTGAGGCCCCAGTCCTTCATCAGGGCGATCTTGAGCCGGTCGAGGTCGCCGAGCGGCTTGTGCATGTCGGGCTCTTCGATCTCGACGTAGCACATGCGGATCGCCGTATCGCGGGCGATGACCCTGGTGTCGGCATCCTTGCGGATGGTCTGGGCGTTGATGACCGTGTCCTGCGGCACGTCGATGACGAGGTCGCCGAGGATCTGCGCCGAGCAGGAGAGGCGGCGCCGTTCCGGCAGGCCGCGCACGCGCTCGTAGCGTTCTTCCTTGGCCCCCTTGGGCGAGATGTGGTCGTTCGAGGAAACGATCTTGTGCTTGGCGAAGTTGCCTTCCTGCACCTCGATCTGGCAGCGCCCGCAGGTGGCGCGGCCGCCGCACACGCTTTCGACATAGACGCCGAGCTGGCGCGCAGCGTCGAGCACGGGCGTGCCGATGGGGAAGCGCCCGCGCTTGCCGGACGGCATGAACAGGACGAGGGGATCGGTGATGTTGGGAGGCGGGTTCATGCTTGCAAGGATCTCGATGGCAATTGACGATACCGTTTAACGGATCGTTTTACTGTTGGGTGGAGTCTCTGCTGGTCCAGAGGCCAATCATGTCCGATCTGCTGCTGTCCGCCATGCTCACCGCCTTCACCATGGTGCGGGTGCTGAAGGGCTCGTGGCTTCGCAATCCGCAATACCTTGCATGCGGCATTCTCGGCGCGATTGTCGCCGCGCTGGTGCTTCACAGCTTCTGGCCCGCCTATGACGACGACTTCATAGTCGGCGGCGTGACGGGCATTTTCGGATCCTGGGCGGGGATGGCTCTGTTCGACGCCATACTGGGCATCGCCTGACCGCAAAGCAGACGTGTCCGACCGCATCGGCGATGCGACCGGACTGGCATGTTTTGCGGCAGGTTTCACGATGGTGTGGTTACCCCCTGGCCATGCGGGCTTCGCGGCCGCCACGGCGGCGTCCACCAGCGGCGGCGCCACCTTCTCCCAGCGCGGTGACCGGCGTCGCGGCGGGCGCGGCATGGCCGCCTTCGGCCGGCTTGTAATCCTTGTAAGTGCGGATCCAGTTGGTGCAGTTCTCGTCGGTGCCGTTCAGCACGTTGGCGCCGCGCACGGCTTCCATTTCCTGCGGACGGACCGGGTTCATGATCGCCGAGGTCATGCCCGCGCCGATCACCATCGGGATGAAGGCGGCGTTGATGCCATGGCGGTGCGGCAGGCCGAAGGAGATGTTGGAGAGGCCGCAGGTGGTGTTGACCTTGAGCTCCTCGCGCAGGCGGCGCAGCAGCGCGAAGACCTGGCGGCCGGCATCGCCCAGCGCGCCGATCGGCATCACCAGCGGATCGACGACGACGTCATGCGCGGGAATGCCGAAGTCCGCGCAGCGCTCGACGATCTTCTTGGCGACGGCGAAGCGGACGTCCGGGTCCATCGAGATGCCGGTCTCGTCGTTCGAGATGGCGACGACGGGAACGTTGTACTTCTTGACGAGCGGCAGAATGGCCTCGAGCTTCTCTTCCTCGCCGGTGACGGAGTTGACCAGCGGGCGGCCCTTGGCGACCTTGAGCGCCGCCTCGATCGCGGCGGTCACGGAGGAGTCGATCGAGAGCGGCAGGGCGACGGGGGTCTGAACGATCTCCCGCCGCTGCCCCAGAAGGGCGGGCTCGGTGGCATTCGGGTCGGCTGCGGGGGCGCCGGCGTTGACGGCGCGCATGGGCGCGCCCCCGGCGGCCCGTTCCAGCGCGGCCCTGTCGAAATTGCCGGCCACCATTTCGGCGGCGAGCTTCTTGCGCCCGGTCGGGTTGATGCGTTCGCCGATGACGCAGAACGGCTGGTCGAAGCCGATCACGATTTCTCTGGTCGCCGAGGCGACGATGGTGCGGGTCATGAACTTCTCCGTCTTGATATAAAGATTTCTTTATATCGTTGTATGGTTTCGCTCAAGCTGGTGGAAAACCGGATTGACCGTCAATGCGCGGTCTTCACCAGGTCCACCTGCGTTTCGGTAATGTCTTCGTGCAGGATGCGCTCCAGCCGGTCGGCGACGATCTGATCGTCGCGGCGGATCTCGCGCTTCCAGGGTTGGCGGCCCTTGAGCACGCCCGATTCATCGACGATCTCGGCGACGTATTCTTCCTGGCGATAGGCCATCACATGGATCCCCGCCACGCCCGGAATCTCCTTCACCTCGTTGATGATGTCGATGCAGAGCTGCTTGCCTTCCTTTTTCTGGTCCTGCGCGCCTTCGAGCCGCTTGATCACGGCATCGGGGATGTGGATGCCCGGCACGTTGGAGCGGATCCATTTCGCCGTCTTGGCGGAAGCAAGCGGACCGACCCCGCAGAGCAGGAATAACTTTTCGGTGTGACCGAGGTCGCGGGCCTTCTGCATGAAGGTTCTGAACATCGGCACGTCGAAGCAGTACTGCGTCTGCGCGAACTGCGCGCCGGCGGCGATCTTCTTGCCGAGATGGATCGGGCGGAAATCGTAGGGCGGCGCGAAAGGATTGACCGCGCAACCGAGGAAAACCTGCGGCGGCGTCGTCAGTTTGCGGCCGGACAGGAACTTGCCGTTGTCGCGCATGATGCGGATGGTTTCGAGCAGCGACATGGAATCAAGGTCGAAAACCGGCTTGGCGCCGGGCTGGTCGCCGGCCTGCACGCCGTCGCCGGTGAGGCACAGCATGTTGGCGACACCCATCGCGGCGCCGCCCAGTACGTCGCCCTGGATGGCGATGCGGTTCTTGTCGCGGCAGGCAATCTGCATGATCGGCGCATAGCCCATGCGCGTCAGCAGCGCGCAGATGCCGACGGAGGACATGTGGCAGTTGGCGCCCGACGCATCGACCGCGTTGATGGCGTCGACCCAGCCGTCGAAAATCTTGGCGCGGTTGTAGACGTCTTCCGGGTCCGCGCTGTCGGGCGGGTTGAGCTCGGTCGTCACCGCGAACTCGCCGCGACGCAGCACGCGCTCCAGCCGGCCACGCGAGGTGTGGCCGGGCAGGGGATCGAGCGGCAGGTGAATGCCGGCAGGGTTCTCGTCGCGCTGGCGGCCGTTCATGCCGAGGCTCCGGGGTTCTGGGTCGTTTCGCGGGCAGCGGCGGACTGCGCGGTTACCCGCAGCCAGGCCGAGGTTTCGCGCAGCGACTGATCGACCGGCTTCTGCACGGTCAGGATCTTGTCGCCATGCACCATGTTGCGCGAGCCTTCCCAGGCCTTGACCCAAACGCAGGGCATGTCCGGCTCGACCTCGCAATTGCCGTTGGCGCGCACGCCGCCGCAAGGCCCGTTGCGCAACTGCTTGGGGCAGTTCATCGGGCACGACATGCCGGTGGAGGAGAGCACGCACTGGCCGCACATGCGACAGTCGAACATGAAGCCCTTGACGCGCTTCTCGACGAACTTCACCGGGGCTTCGACGCGGCCGTAACCGATGCCTTTCCAGAGCGGGTGCAAGAGCAGGAAGGCGTCGGCGAACCTGCTGTAGAACCATTCGAGCAGGCGCGAGTGCCGGATAGACCAGAGCCGCACGGCAAACGTGCGCTGGACGCGGCGCTGCGGCGAGACGTCGGCCGGCTTGTAGTCGGATTTCGGCGCTGCCTTCTTGACCAAAGTGGCCTGGGTAACCGCCGGCTGCTTGTCAGACATTTTCTTTCCCGCCAGCCTTGACCAGAGCGACCAGCCGCTCGCGGCTGTACTTGCCGTCGATCTCGTTGAACGCCTTTTCGACTTCGGCTTCGAGGTCGTCACCCACCGGAATGGGATCGGCCTTGCGCCATTCGGCCAGATAGTCGTCGGTTCCGCCGGCGCCGGTGCGCATGGCGCACATGTCGATCGCCTCGGTGAAGCGCAGCGGCAGTTCGCGCTTGGCGTTCTGCCGGCCCTTCTTGACGATGACCTGGGCGGGAATGTCGCGCCAGTAGACGACGATCAGATCAGCCATGAATTCATTCTCCTCGTAGGTTCGAGCATTGCCGCAAGCATTGTTGGGCCGCTTGTTATGGGACGACGCGCGCCCCTTCAAAAGCGACGCCAGGGTCGCAAACCGAAAGGCGAAATTCGTGGCCGCGGCCGCCGCCTTGGGGCAACCTCCCGCGGGTCGGCCCGGAGGCGGAACGGGATGGCCGGGCGATCCGTCTTTCAGGTGGCGGATAGCAGTCGAAGACAGGGCGTTCTTGTACCAGCCCCGAGGCCGGGCGCAGCGCCGAGTTTCGCTCGGCCCGATGCCTTTTTCCTGCGGTAGCGTCAGCGCTTCAGTTGCAGGATGTCCAGCTTGGATTCGTAATAGGGCGCCGGGAACTCGATGCGCCATTCCGTGGCGCTGTTGCGGAAGGCATAGCCTACCTGGTCGGTCTGCGGACCCTTGCCATAGGGTTTGGCCGGATCGTTGTTGACGTAGGCCGAGCCGAGATAGATGGCGCGCTTCTCGCCATCGTCGAAGAAACGGCCCTTCGTGCGTTGCGAGCCGCTGATCTTCTCCAGCCGCCAGCCGGAGCCGTCATCGGTGACCTTGCACTTGAACCAGCCGTAGACGACCAGCGGGCCGAGGCCGCCGGCCTTGATCGTGCGGCATTGCCAGTTGCCGGTGAGGTCCTTGTCCGAGAAGGAAACGAGCGGCTTCGCCAGAAGGTCGTCGAGCAGCTTGACGTCGGCTGGCGCACCGCCCCTGGCTTCGGCGAGGGCGGCCTTGCGGGTGTCGCCATACTTGTCGAGCCGCGCCTTGTCGGCGGCGGTGATCAGCTTCTGGACCTCGCCATCGGCATGGGCCGGCAGGGAAAGGCAGGCGAGAGCGATGGCGGCGAGCAGGAGGCGAGGGGTCATCGTTGCGTTTCCGGGTTTGATGGCCAGTGAGCGAACTGATCCATTCGACAACACGCAAGATCCGCGGCTGTCAAATTCAAAGCGCTGCCAGACTTGGCAAATGAAGCAGATGTCGTGGGCCAATATTTGACGACGACACAAGGTGCCGCTGGCCAGAATGGCGGCTACCCGCCTTTCCTAGCCTGGTTGACCTTACTTGCCTGCCGCCGCCTGCGCCAGCCCGCCGGTCAGGTCGCCATAGCCGGTCGATCGACGCTCATAGACGAGGCCGAGCAGCCTGGCGGCGTTTTCGGCGACCTTGTCGAGTTCGGGGTCGTCGGTCTGCGCCAGGTAGATCAGCTTCTCGTAGTTGCCGAAATAGTCCTGGATCAGCTCCGGGTGCCTGTCGAGACCGAGCGGCTTCATGAAGAAGGCGTCGAACTGCCGGCACAGGAAGTCGGTCATGTAGAACGACATCATGTCGTCGTCGGCAACCTTCGCGTAGGCCTCAAGACCCTGGTAGAAGGCAAAGCAGTGCGGACCGGCCATGCGCTCGACGCCGTGCTTCTCGCAGACGCGGTCGAGGATGCCGCCGGTACCGCAGTCGGCATAGCCGATGAAAATGTGCTCGTAGCCTTCCGCCTTGGCCTTCTCGATCGCCTTGTCCATGGCTGGAGCTATCCGATCCGGATAGAAATGGAACTCGGCCGGCAGGCAGGTCAGTTCGAGGTGGTCGAGCTTTAGCTGTTGCTTGACGGCCAAAACTTCGCGCGCAATCATTCCGCAGGCGATGACGAGCAGCCTGTCAGTTTGATTCGGTTTCGTTTTTTGCGTTCTGACCAAGTCGAGCCGGCTTTCGCTGCGGGGCTAATATCTGTCGAGGGAGACACCATCCATGAAACTGCTACGCATCGCGCCGATAGCCATCCTTGCTTGCGCGCTTGCACTGACGGCTTGCGCCAACACCATTCGGGGGGTTGGCAAGGACGTCAAATCGACGGCAAATGCCGTCAAAGACACTGTCAACTGATCCGCAGCCTCGTTCATCATCTGGGAACAAAAAAGCCGCGCTGCAAGGCGCGGCTTTTTTCGATCCATCCTGAGGCCTTGGGTCAGGCGGAAGCGCGCACGTTGTGCTTGCGCTTCATGAAGTCCTTGGCCGTCTCGACCGCCACGGCGGCGTCACGGCAATAGGCATCGGCGCCGACGGCCTTGCCGAACTCCTCGTTGAGCGGCGCGCCGCCGACCAGCACGACATAGTCGTCGCGGATGCCCTTTTCCTTCATCGTGTCGATCACGACCTTCATGTAGGGCATGGTGGTGGTCAGCAGGGCCGACATGCCGATGATGTCGGGCTGATGCTGCTCGATCGCGTCCAGATACTTCTCGACCGCGTTGTTGATGCCGAGGTCGATGACGTCGAAGCCGGCGCCTTCCATCATCATGCCGACGAGGTTCTTGCCGATGTCATGGATGTCGCCCTTGACGGTGCCGATGACCATCTTGCCCTGCTTCGGCGCGCCGGTGGCGGCGAGCAGCGGGCGAAGGATGGCCATGCCGGCCTTCATGGCGTTGGCCGAAAGCAGGACTTCCGGCACGAACAGGATGCCGTCACGGAAATCCTCGCCGACGATGCGCATGCCTTCGACGAGTGCCTCGGTCAGCACCTTGTAGGGCATCCAGCCGCGCTCGAGCAGGATGTGCGTGCCTTCCTCGATCTCTTCCTTGAGCCCGTCGTAAAGGTCGTCGTGCATCTGCTGCACGAGTTCGTCGTCGGAAAGCTCGGAGAGGATGATCTCGTCGTCGGACATGTTTCTCTGGCTCCTTGCCGCTGGAATGCCCAGGGCAGCTTAAATCAACGCGCCAATACCTAACCCGTGAGGGCAAGGTAGCCATAGCTGATTTGCGACTTTCCGCAAAAGGAAAGCGACTGGAAATCCATGCCGTGCGCGCCGATGATGTTGTCGGCGGTCCGCCGGCTGAGCCATTGCGACGGCGAGGTGGCAAATGCTCACCGTTTCCAGGTCTTTCCGTTGTCGGGGAATTCCGTGCTGAAGGGCGATGACGGGATAGCCTGTCACCCCATTGCTTTCGCGCCGGTTTTTGCCCTTGGCCGGATGCGTCGAGATGACGGGTGGCATATGCACGCAATGAGCAGGAAGTGCTGCCTGCTGTTCCGGCAATGACGGTTGGCGACGATGTTGCTGTCGCGCGATGGGCTCGCGCATGCCTTGCCGCGATCCGCGATCCGCGCCTTTGCGACGCTTGTCGATTTTGCGACAGGCGTTGGCGCTGGCGAGCCGTTTCAAATAGGGTGCATGGCTACGATCCGGGACAAGACGCGGCGGCAGGCGCCGCCATGATCATTTCGGACGGATTCAGGGAAGAAGCACCATGAGCGAACAGGCGGCAGTCGACCAGGAAGCGTCGGGCGGAAGACGCGGGCGCGGTGGCAGCGGCGGAGCGGCCGCGCGGCGCGCGGCGCGCGCGGGCGGCGGCCCCGGCAGCCAGCTCACCTACATCAAGCGCAAGATCAACGTCTATGAGGTGCTGGACGAGGAAGGCCTGGCGCTCATCGAGAAGAACGCCGACACCGTTCTGGAAGAGATCGGCATCATCTTCCGCGACGACGCGGAAGCCCTGCAGCTCTGGAAGGATGCCGGTGCCGACGTCAAGGGCGAGCGCGTGCACTTCCCCAAGGGGCTCTGCCGCTCGCTGCTCAAGACCGCGCCGTCGACCTACATCCAGCATGCGCGCAACGCGGAACGCTCCGTGCAGATCGGCGGCAACGCCACCGTCTTCGCGCCGGTCTACGGTCCTCCCTTCGTGCGCGATCTCGACGGCAACAGGCGCTACGCGACGATCGAGGATTTCCAGAATTTCGTGAAGCTCGCCTACATGGCGCCGTCGATCCACCATTCGGGCGGCACGGTGTGCGAACCGGTCGACGTGCCGGTCAACAAGCGCCACCTCGACATGATCTACGCGCACATCAAATATTCCGACAAGCCGTTCATGGGTTCGGTCACCGCGCCGGAACGCGCCGAGGACACGGTGGCGATGGCCAAGCTGGTGTTCGGCGACGACTTCGTCGAGAACAACACGGTGCTCACCAGCCTCATCAACGCCAACTCGCCGATGGTGTTCGACGAGACGATGCTTGGGGCGCTGAAGGTCTATTCGCGTCACAACCAGGCCTGCATCGTCACGCCGTTCATCCTGGCCGGCGCGATGAGCCCGGTAACGGTGGCGGGCACGCTGACGCAGGTTCTGGCCGAGGTGCTCGCCGGCGCTTCCTTCACGCAGCTCATCCGGCCCGGCGCGCCGGTGCTGTTCGGCACCTTCGCCTCGTCGATCTCGATGCAATCGGGCGCGCCGACCTTCGGCACGCCAGAGCCGTCGCTGGTCTCCTATGGTGCGGCGCAGCTCGCACGGCGGCTGAACCTG
>Ga0066256_1003107_pt1 | contig 16625 bp, 14 predicted proteins | sample ThiBio_1000_biof_FD_87107 | JGI IMG/M metagenome (GOLD analysis project Ga0066256, IMG submission 87107) | Wastewater bioreactor microbial communities from Cape Town, South Africa - Thiocy_expt_1000_biof (version 2) | ecosystem: Engineered > Bioreactor > Thiocyanate-remediating >...
TCTGGAGCTGCATCATGACATCGCACGTGCTCGACCTCGCCGGGGCCGGAATTGGACCGTTCAACCTCAGCCTTGCTGCTCAACTCGATTCCATACCGCAACTTTCGGTGCGCTTCTTCGAACGGCGCCCGTCCTTCGCATGGCATCCGGGAATGATGCTGCCGGGCGCGGAAATGCAGACATCGATCCTCAAGGATCTGGTGACGGCCACCAACCCGACAAGCCCCTGGAGTTTCCTCTCCTATCTTGTTGCCCATAAACGCTTTTATCAGTTTCTGAACGCGGAATATGAGGCAGTACCGCGCAAGGAATTTGCCGATTATCTCGGATGGGTCGCCCGCGGACTGACTTCGCTTCGCTTCGGCGCCAGCGTTCGTGAGGTCCACGCCAATGACGGCTTCTTCTCGATTGCCAGCGATGACGGCGCGATCAGCGCCCGCAATCTTTCCGTCGGTGTCGGCAAAATACCGGCCCGGCCCGCCTGGGCCGAACAACTGCCGAAATCCATGACCTTTCATAGCAGCGAGGCGACGCAGCGGCTCGTGGGCGTCAAGGCTCCGCGCGTTGCCGTCATCGGTGGCGGCCAAAGCGGTGCCGAGATCGTCGATGCGCTTCTGGATCTGGATACCGTTTCGAGCATCCATTCGATCAGCCGCAGGCCGAATTTCGAACCGCTCGATGCCACACCATTTACCCACGAGCTCTTCACACCGAGCTATATGGAGCGCTTCCCCGGGCAGCCCGACGAACTGCGCCTCACCCATACGCGCCGGCAGGTGCTGGCAAGCGACGGCGTTTCCGCCTCGACCTTGAAGAAGCTCTATCGCCGGCTCTACGAGCGCAAGCTTGAAGCGCGGGGTGCTCCCGATCACGGCATATCGCTTCGCCCCTTCCGTAACGTCATTGCCGCCGAGCAGGATGGCCCGGAAATCACGCTGACGATGCGCAACGGTTTTGACGACAGCATCGAGACGCTGACCGTCGACATGATCGTGCTTGCCACCGGCTATCGCTTCGTGCTTCCTGACTTCCTGCATTCGCTCGAAAACCGTATCGAGCTCAGCTCCATCGGCGAGCCGGTGCTGGAAACCGACTTCTCGCTCGCATGGGACGGCCCGAGGGAGAACCGCATTTTCGTCCTCAACGCCGGGCGCCACAGCCACGGCATTGCCGAACCGCAGCTCAGCCTTGCCGCATGGCGCAGCGCTGTGATTGCCAACGCCCTGCTCGGTCACCAGCATTTCGATCTCGATCAACTCGATCCCATCGTACAATGGGAAACGCACGCACCGTCCTCGGAACTTGCCTCCCACCTGGGACAGGCGGCGGAATAGAGTGGATTTTCTCCGAACAGGGGAAGACGTCGCGCAGGTCGAGCTTCATTGCCTGTACCTGCACGACGGATTTGATCTCCCGGACCGGCTGTTAAGCGAAGCGGAAAGACACCGTGCGTCGGCCTTTCGATCGGCCGACGCACGGTGTCTTTTCGTTGCCGGGCGTATCCTGTGTCGAAGCATCATCGCCAATCTGCTTGGCTGTACGCCGCAAGCACTTTCTCTGGCAATTACCCCCTCCGGCAGGCCTTACCTACGCGATTATCCCGATATCGACTTCAATCTCTCGCATACGAAAGACCGCGTGGCGCTCGCAATCTGTCGCGGCGGCCGCATCGGTATCGATATCGAACGCATAGATGCCTTTTCGGAGGAAGAGACCCGCGAGATCATGCCCATGATCCTTTCCGAACAAGAGCTCAACCAAGTCCATCGATTTGACACGAGACATCGCCACGATGTCTTTCTCGCCTGCTGGGTTCAGAAAGAGGCTGCACTGAAGTGCCTTAGCCAAGGTTTTCTAGCCGACCCGCAAAGCGTGATGCTGGCACCTGGAAATGCAACCTTTAGCGGCACATGGCAGCTTTCAGGTGAGCCGATCTTCATCCGCTCCGGCCGAATTGGCGGCGGTGAAAGCGCGGATTTTCAATGGGCCGTCGCGACATCGAAGGCAGCGACAACGCCATTGTGGCGGCATCACAAAAACGGGATTTTCTACTAGATCCTCTGGGAAATTTAAATAAAATCAGGTGGATAATCCGTGATTTAGAAGTTGCTTCACTTTTCCCTTCTTCTATCTTGACTATTATTATCATGTTTTATAGGGTCCCTTTCAAAAAGAGGGGCACATCGAAATGCAACTTTGGATTTCAGCGAGAGCCCGACATGATTGCCAACCATTCGCAGTCGACTTCCAATGAGCAACTCCAAACAGCACTTCACGCCTATCCGAAGCTCCTCTCCGTCGCGCGCAGGATTACAGGCTGCATGAGCCTGGCCGAGGACGTCGTGCAGGAAGTTCTCCTGCAGCTGGTCTCCAAGCCGCTCAAGGAAGATATAGCGGCGCCAGCGCCCTATGTGATGCGCATGGTTCGCAATCTGGCGACGGATTATATGCGCCGCCTGCAATATGAGCGCGGCCTATTCGTCGAAGAGGAAATCGGCGGCAACACCTCGACCTACGGAAGCCCCGAGGAACATCTTCACGAGGCTGAGGCCTACAAGGCATTTCGCTGCACAGTCGAAGCCATGCCCGCCAGAACCCGAAAGTTCTACGAGGAGCATTATTTCGACGACGTTCCCCAGAAAATCATCGCCAGGGAGGCGGGCGTATCCTGCGCCCTGGTTTGCGGCCTTTTGAGAGAGGCGCATTCGCGCTGCCTCGCCGCAATCTCACTCGAAAGCGACCGTGAATGCGCTGCTCGCGGCGATCACAGCCGGACGAGATGCCGGTGGCGACCTCGGCGGACAGCGCTCGTCGGTCATCCTCGTCTACGACACCGAAGCGTATGCGCGAACGGACCTTCGCGTCGACTGGGCACCCGGGCCGGAGGATGCCATTGTCGGCATGACGAAACTCCTCGACCTATGGCGACCGCTCATCCCCTACTACAAGGAGCGGCCACACAAGCCCGAAATGGAGGGCTGGGAGGATTGGCTCAAGAAGCAGCAGGCAAGCTGATGCGCACAGGGCGCAGCAGCATTGTTCCGCTCCTGACGCCCGCCACGGCGTGGTTCGGGCTGTTTTTCGCCCTGCCCATCGCCGCGATGCTGGTGGTGAGCTTCTGGGTGGTCGCGAACTACCAGCTCGTGCCCACCTTTACGCTCACCAACTACACGAAGCTCGCGCAGCCGCTCTATCTCTCAATCATCGTGCGCACGTTCGCCATTGCGACGATCGTCACGATCTTGGCTGCACTGGTCGGCTATCCGGTCGCCTACTATCTCGCGCGGCGGCTGAAGCGTCTGCGCGTCTTCGTCCTCACACTCATCGTGCTGCCACTATGGACGAGCTATCTCGTGCGCAGCTTCGCGTGGATGCTGGTGCTGGGGACGAGCGGCGCGTTCAACTGGTTCCTGCAGGGCATCGGCGTGACGGATCAGCCCGTGCGCTGGGTTCTCTACACCGAGTTCGCCGTCATTATCGCCCTCGTCCACATCTATCTGCCGTTCTTTATTCTCCCGGTATTCGCCGTCCTCGATAAACTCGATGACCGACTGCTGGAGGCGAGCAGCGACCTCGGCGCGAGCCCATGGACCTCATTCTGGACGGTGACCCTGCCGCTCTCGCGTCCTGGTATCTCCACGGGCTGCCTCCTCGTCTTCATTCCCGCGGCAGGCTCCTACGTGTCGCCTGAGCTGCTCGGAGGCCCGAGCGTCCTAATGATCGGCAGCGTCATCGCCCAGCAGTTCGGCCTCGTTTTCGAGTACGCTTTCGGATCGGCACTGGCGCTGACACTGATGTCGGGCATCCTCATCGTGGCGCTCGGCCTACTCCGCATCGGCAAGGTCCAGGGGCTGAAGTAATGACGCGCGAGCAAGGCATCGGGACTTTGGCCCTCGCGGTCTGGACGGCGCTGGTCGTTCTGTTTCTCCTTCTCCCGCTATTCGTGATAGTTGCGTTCTCATTCAATGACAGTGATTTCCCCTCGTTCCCGATGCGGGGCCTGACCCTCAAGTGGTATTGGCGCTTCCTCGAGTCCGACGAACTGCTGGCCGCCCTTTGGAATAGCACGCTCGTAGCATTCGCGACGATGGTTTTGGCGACGACATTCGGGACGCTGGCGGCCATCGGACTAGCCCGCAGTGGAGCGCGCACGCAGAAGTTCATGCGGCCTTTGCTATCGACGCCGATGATGACGCCACGCCTCGTGGTCGGTATCGCGCTGCTCAATATGTTCAACCTGCTTTCGATGCAGCTTTCGCTGCTCACGGTCATCGTTGGGCACACCGTGGTGGCTGTCCCCTACGTCATTCTCGTCGTCAGCGCGCGCCTCGTCGGGCTCGATCCGCGCATCGAGGAAGCCGCGGCCGACCTCGGTGCGACGCGAACTCGCGTGCTCATCGATATACTCCTGCCACTGTTGCGTCCGGCCGTGCTTGGAAGCGCCCTGATTGCCTTCACGCTGAGTTTCGACGAAGTAGTCGTCACCTTTTTCACGACCGGGACCGAGAACACGCTCCCGACTACAATCTGGGCGATGCTGCGATATGGCATTACACCGGAGATCAACGCCGTCTCCACGCTGACCATGATCGCCACCGTGGCCCTCGCGCTAGGCGCTGAAGTCATGATCCGCAGTGGAGGCGTGCATAGGCGCTAGGTTCTGTGCTCCTATGCTTCCGACCATCGGACGATCGTGCATAGGCAATAATGCCTCGCGGCTACCCGGAGGACACGCCTCAAATGGCATTTCTGGGTCAACTGCCTTCGCTTTGTTTCTCTGGCACGACCGCTTGCCCCCTGCGACCAGACATAAGGACTGAGCCGCTTCCGGAAAGGCGCCGATGTCAGTTCGTGGGATCGACCATTGACTGACCTTGCGACGAGGCTGACGCGATGGGCCAATCTCAGCATCGAGTTCGATGACGCTATCGAGATCACCAAAAAGATCGACATCTGAGTGCTTGGCGCACTACCTCCGATACCGGACGCGGCGGCAGCGCTCGTTGCGCTGCCGATCAAGTCTCATGGGATGGCAGCTTGCGGGATCGATCTCCGATATTGGCCAGAGCAGCTCCGGCGAAGGGCGTGTGATCTCCCTGCCCATCGCAACCGATCGCTGAGGCGCGGCGGATCGGCTCTGACGGTATGACCGCAATCTCGAGCACGCGCTCGCACCATGTGCTGTCGAGTGCGTCCGACGCGAGACCACAAAGCGCGAATGAGGGGCAGTTGGGCCCAGCGGGCGGCGCCTTGCTGATGCGGCAGATACAAATAGTTCTGCATTGCAGAACTTATATTACTCACGAATTACAACATGCTTCGAGAGGAATTCCGACTATAATTCAAAAGCTCAAGACGGTTCTACATAGTAGAACTCGCGAGCGCTTCTGCAGAAAGAACTATGAATAAGAACTGAGGAAACGATGCACGAAATCAAGACAAGACCCGGCTCAATCGCAGGCTCCAAATACCACCGCCCATGGCACATCGTTGCGATGATGCTCCTGGCCGCAGCAGTGTTTGTGCCAACTAAGGCTGCCGCGGAGGTGAGCGAAGTTCGCATCGTCCGGCAGCCTAGCATTCTTTCGCTTGCCCTGTTCGTCATGGATCATGAGAAACTGGTGGAGAAGGCGGCTAAAGAGCAAGGCCTGCCTGATCTTAAGGTCACGTGGTCACGACTTGCCGGTGGCGCTGCGGTGAATGACGCCATGCTTTCAGGAGCAGTGGATTTTGCAGCCGGTGGCGTCGGTCCTCTTATCGTACTTTGGGACCGCTCCAAAGGAGGCAAGGGTGACATCAAAGCCGCCGGCGCCCTGAGCGACCTTCCAATGATACTCAATACCAACAACCCCAATATCAAGAGCCTCGACGATTTCAACGAGAAAAACAAGATTGCGCTACCTGCTGTGAAAACTTCGATGCAGGCAGTTCTCCTTCAAATGGCTGCGGCGAAGAAGTGGGGCGACAAGGGATACGATCACTACGATAGGTTCACGGTATCGCTGGCGCACGCCGACGCGACGGCCTCACTGATATCGGGATCAGGAAGCATCGCAGCACATTTCGCCGCGCCGCCATGGGATGCCATCCAGCTGAGGAGCCCGAATGTGCACAAGGTGCTCGATAGCTCCGACATCATAGGCGGCCCTGCTACGTGCCTCGTGCTTTACACAACTCAGAAATTCCACGACCAGAATCCGAAGACATACGCTGCAGTCGTCACCGCCCTCGGTGAAGCCATGAAACTCATTTCATTGGATAAGGGACGCGCCGCCAAAATCTATTTGGCGCTCACCAACGACAAGATCAACGTTGAGGAGCTAGTGAAGATTCTCGAAGAGCCTTCGTCGGTCTTCAAGATCTCTCCCAGCGGCATCAAGACGTATGCCGATTTCATGCACAAGATTGGTCGCGTCAAAACACGAACGGAATCGTGGAAGGATCTATTCTTCCCGTCGGCGCACAGTCTTCCCGGCAGCTGATTGCTGTCCCAATAGAGATGGCCCAGTGTCCTTGTCAGAACCTGCGGCGCAGGATGATCAGAATGCGTAATGGAGTCTGCAGCTCATCGCTGCCCAGGGAGACACGACAAGACCGCGACACAAGCAGGATCCGCAGAGAGTGAGGAAGGATCGGCGGTCGCGAAGCTGTTCGCGGGCGGCGATGATGGGTGACTGCGAGGCGCTCCGACTACCTAGTAATAGAGCGCCTCGCTCCTCCCACGCGAGACGAGCAAACCGAAAAGCGCTACTCCTCCGCACAAAAAGCGCGCCAAGAATGGTCGGCTAACCAACGCACAGCGACGCGGAAAGCGATCCCGCTGAGGGATCACAGCCGACCGAAGGCCATATATCGCAACGGGTCATCTGCGATCCCTGCAGAGTGTTGTCGCTCCGCGTGACGCGCGGGTGGTCAGGGCCGATTTAGACCGTAGTGATCCCTCAGCGTCCGCCCATTGTACTCGGCGCGGAAGCGTCCCCTCCGCTTGAGTATGGGGACAACCTCCTCCGTGAAAGCGTCCAACATCCACGGCAGGACCGGCGGCATGACGTTGAAGCCATCGGCGGCTCCGCTGTCGATCCAGTCCTCCATGACATCTGCAACCTGCTCCGGGGTCCCAGCGATAACGAAGTGGCCGCGCGCACCAGCGAGCTTGGCCAGCAGCTGCCGCATCGTAAGCTGCTCCCGGCGCACCGCCCCGACGATCAGCTCGGTGCGTCCCCGAGAACTCTGATTTTCAGCGGGATCCGGGAAATCCTCTGGACGCAGCACCTGATCGAGCTTGATGCCGGAGAAATCGTACCCGTCGAAGCGATCGGAGAGTCGGGTGAGGCCTACATTCGTATCTGCCAGCTCGTTGAGTTCCTGCTGCAGACGATTGGCTTCGGCTTCGGTGCCGGCAATCATGGGACTGATCCCCGGCAGCACCAGAAGCTGATCCTGTGCCCGGCCGACATCGACGACGCGAGACTTGATGTCGCGATAGAACTCCTGAGCCGTCCCCTTCTGTATGTGCGCCGTGAACACCGCCTCGGCATGGCGCGCCGCAAATGCCTTGCCGGTGTCGGAGGATCCCGCTTGCACCAGCACCGGCCAGCCTTGCGGGCTACGAGGCAGATTGAGGGGACCGGCTACTTCAAAGCTCTGGCCTTTGTGGTCGATCTCCTTGACGCGATGCTTGTCGATGAAAATACCGCCATCACGATCATCGACGACGGCATCGTCACGCCAACTATTCCAGAGCGCCTTCGTGACGTTGACGAACTCCTCGCCGACGTCGTAGCGCTCTGCATGCGAAAGCCGACCACCGCCACCGAAGTTCCGGCTGCCGGCATTGCTGAATGACGTCACGATGTTCCAGCCAGCGCGGCCTTGGCTGATGTGGTCGAGCGAGCAGAACTGGCGCGCAAGATTGAACGGCTCTGTATGTGTAGTCGATGCCGTCGCAATCAGACCGATGCGGCTGGTCGCATGAGCGACGGCGCCGAGCGTCGTCAAAGGCTCGAGCCAGATGCGCGCCGAGGTATCAACGTCGGGCGGCAGGTTCAGAACATCCGCCAGGAAGATGGAATCGAAGTGGGCGGCTTCCGCCTTCTTCGCGCACTCGACGTAGTGCTCGATATCCATCAGCGAACGCTTCGATGCACGCGGATGCCGCCAGGCGGCCTCGTGATGACCGCGACCGTAGATGAAGAGATTGAGATGAAGCTGTTTCTTCATCGGACGCTCCCAGTTAGCACAACGACAACTGCACACACATTGTTGGATTTGGGGCCGGCATATCGAGACGCTTGCATTACTGCTGCATCGGACGACGGTCCGCTGCTCGAGGCGGCGGAAGATCACGTACTCGACGAAAAGGCCGATCAGAATGACGGTCAGAAGGCCGGCAAAGACGCCGGGAATATCGAGGTCATTCTTGCGCTCGAAGACGAACCAACCCAGGCCGCCGGAACCTGAGCTTGCCCCGAAGACGAGTTCAGCCGCGATGAGCGTTCGCCACGCGAACGCCCAGCCGATCTTGAGGCCCGCGAGAATGCTCGGCAGCGCCGCGGGGATCAGAATTTTCATGACAAGGCGCAGGCTCGAAAGACCATAGTTGCGGCCAACCATGCGCAATGTGTTCGAAACCGCAAGGAAGCCCGCGTGCGTGTTCAGCGCCACCGGCCAAAGCACGGAGTGGATCAGGACGAAGATCAGGCTTTGATTGCCGAGACCGAACCACAGCAGCGCGAGCGGCAGCAGCGCGATTGCTGGCAGGGGATTGAACATCGACGTGAGGATCTCGAGGAGGTCCCTGCCGATGCGGGTGTTCATCGCCAGCACCGTCAGCGTCGCAGCGAGGAAAAGCCCAATCAAATAGCCGCGCGCGAGCACGCTGATCGACATCCAGACCTTTTCCAGAAGCCCAAGCGTCGTGATGTTCGTCCACAGCGCCTGGATGGTCTCAGTGAAGGTCGGGAACAATAGAGAGTTGTTGAGGTGGAGCGCGTAAGCCTGCCATGCACCCGCCAGAATGACGAGCAGGACGGCCTTTCGCAGGGCTTCGATCCGGTAGGCGCGCTCCCAGATCGTCAGAGGTTTCTCGACGGTACCGTAGTTGCCGGTATCGGTGACTTCACGAATGTACGCGGGGCGCCTAGCAGCCGTATCAGTCATGATCGTCGCCCTCGATCTCTGGTTGATCGGCAAAGAGAAGGTCGTTGATCGCAACGGACAGCTTCTGCCCGGTCAGCGGCTCAATTTCGTCCTTGCCATTGCTGTTGAACTCCGAGCGCACGCGTCCCGGATGCGGCGATAGCAGGAGAATGCGCGAACTCAGCATCACGGCCTCCTCTATGGAGTGCGTGACAAACATCATGGTGAAGCGCGTGTCGTCCCAGAGTTGCAGGAGTTCTTCCTGCATCCTTCGCCTGGTTAGTGCATCGAGCGCGGCGAAGGGCTCATCCATCAACAGAATCTCAGGCTCCATGGCCATGGCGCGAGCGATGGCGACACGCTGTTTCATGCCACCCGAAAGCATATGCGGATAGGAGCCGGCAAACTTCGTGAGCTTTACCTTCTCGATGTAGTGCATTGCGCGCTCGTCGGCTGCCCTGCCTGAGGCGCGACCACTTTCCGTCAAAGCGAAGGTCACGTTCTCGCGTACCGACTTCCAGGGGAGAAGCTGGTCGAACTCCTGGAACACCATGATTCGATCCGGCCCAGGCTTTCGGACCAGCTCTCCCTTGAGGCGAATTTCACCCTCCGTGGGCGCAATGTATCCACCGACGGCTTTCAGAAGCGTCGACTTCCCGCACCCCGATGGCCCGAGGACGACAAAGCGGTCCGACGCGTGGACGTCGAAGTCAACGCGGTAGGTAGCAACCACCAGATGATCCGGCGTCTTGTATTGCAGCGTAACCCCGCGCCCGGACAGGACGGATACTGCGCCAACGGCTTTGCCGCCCTCATTCAGTCGAGACTGACCAACGCCATCACGCACGCTCGCAGCCCCCGCTGTCTTCGTCTTCGTGTCGAACATCATCAGCTACCATTCAGACCGTGCGAGAAGGGAAAGAAGTAGTCCTTCCAAGATGCCGGCTTGTTCTTGATGCGGCCTGTCGAATGCAGGAATTCGGCAGCAGGAATCGTTGCACTCGGCTCGAGCCGGAACTGGATCTTGGGGTTCTCCAGCATTGCGACGAGATCCTCGGCCGTCGTCTTTTCCTTGGTCACGCTGAGATAGATCTCGGCCGCACGCTTCTTATCGGATCGCACCAAGTCCATTGCCTGCCCCATCGCCTTCACGACGGTCAGACACGTCTTCGGATTGTCGTCGCAGAAGCTTTGAGCTGCGTAGAGGAGGATGAGTGTGGCTGGGCCGCCATAGACCTCGTAGCTGTCGAGGACCGCATGAATACCGGGCGTCTTGAGCTGGAGGAAATCGAACGGGGCGGCAGTGAAGTGAGAGTTGATCTGCCCCGCGCCCGACAGCATGGCCGTGGTCGCATCGGGATGCGGCAGGGACATCGTGAGCTGATCGAGACGCTCGAATTCCTTCGGCCCCCACTTCTTCGCGGCAGCCATCTGCAGCGTGACAGCCTGCATTGATGTCTTGACGGCCGGAAGCGCGATCTTGTCCTTGTCGGTGAAATCTTCGATCGATTTGATCTTCGGATTTAGGGTCGTGAGCGTCATGGGGACGTCACTGACTGCGGCAAGCGCTTTCACGTCGCGTTTCCCACCTTTGCTCCGATCCCAGAGCACGAGGAGCGGGCCGACACCGCCAGCGGAGAGGTCCACGGCTTTCGCGAGCAGAGCATCGTTGACCGAAGCGCCGCCGGACAGCCGCGCCCACGTCACCTTCAGATCCTTTCGTCCCTCTGCCGCAGAGGCCTTCTCGATCAGGTTCTCGTGCTCCATGATCACGAGTGGCAGGTAGTGGATGCCGAACTGACGGACTATGCGCACTTCGGAGACTTCTGCGCGCGCGGGCGCGATCGCAGCTAGCGCACCAACAAGGCACGCGACCCCGATCGCAAACACTCGCGACTGCGAAGCAGGAAAATTCGGTTTTCGCCTCAAAGACATTGTTTCCTCCTGGCTGAATTTTCTTTGAAGGCCCGTTTATCGGGCTTAGATCCGCGTCAGCGTCATGCCGGATGGGCCGACGCATTCGTCAGAGCTGATTTGACGACTTTGCCTCCTGCATTGCGCGGGATCTCGGTAACGATCTCGATCTGCCTCGGCTTCTTGAAATCAGCCAATTGCCGTTTGCAGTGCGCTTGCATCTCGCCGAGCGTTGGACGGGCCTCACCGCGAGGTGCGATGTAGGCCTTCACCAGTTGGCCCCATGTCTCGTCCGCCATCCCCACTACCGCGCAGTCGCGGACATCGGGATGCTCCATCAAGACGCTTTCTATTTCCGAGGGATAGATATTCATGCCGCCGCTGATGATCATCTCTTGCGCGCGGCCGGCGAGATGAAGGTAGCCTTCGTCGTCGAGGTATCCGAGATCGCCGGTGCGGTACCACTGGCCGGAGAAGGCAGCCGCTGTCGCCTCCGGCGCATCAAGATAGCGGCTCATCGTGGATGGATTGCAGCTCCAGATCTCACCGACCTGCTGCGATGGTAGCGCCTCGCCGGAGGGGCCCGAGATCCTGATCGTTACGCCGGGGAAGGGCTTGCCAACCGAGCGCGGCTTGCGCAACTGATCGCTTGGGCGCAGCACCGTCATACTATTGGATTCGGTAGATCCGTAGAAATCGTAGAGACGTGACGAGAGGCCCTTCAGAACCGCGCTCTTTGTTGTCTGCGACAATGGCGCGCCGCACGTTATAAGCCGACGCAGGCTCGATAACTCGTATTTCCCGCAGCCGTCATCGAGCTCGGTTAGGAGCATCGCCAGCATCGTCGGGACCGCGAGCGCCGATGTTATTTTCTGATCCGAGATGAGACGAAGGAACGCTTTCGCATCGAAGCGCGGCATGATGCGCACGCGCGCGCCGGCCTCAAGGTGGATCAGCGCCAGCGTCAATCCCGCTGAGTGCACGAGCGGCATGGCGCTGAGATAGAAATCGTCGCGCGTCACGCCATACTCGGAGATGCCGCTGGAGATCCAGGTCATGCGCGCCGCGTGTGTCGCCAGGGCGCCCTTCGGCTCTCCAGTCGTACCCGACGTGAACATCAGGCTAAAGAAATCCGCTGGATCGACCGAGGGAAGCGGGACGATAGGCGACGCTTCGTCCGCGTCGAGCTGGACGATGAGGCCTTCACGGCAGAGCTCCAGTAGCGCAGGATCTGAGAGCGCAGGATGACGGTCGCAGTCGACGAGCACCGCCCGAGGCTTGGCGACCCGCATGAGTCGGACTAGCTCGCGCGCAGTAAAACGCGGATTGAGTGGACAGAACGTGGCGCCGGCGCGTGCGGCGGCGAGAACGGCCACGATGCAATCGCAGCTGTTCGGCAACAGCGCCGAGACGACATTGCCCGGGCGAATTCCTTTGCGAACCAATTGCGCGGCGAGACCATCCACACGCTCGCGCAGCTGGAGATAGGTGAGGGTTGCCGAACCATCTTCCAATGCGATTGAATGCGGCGAAATGCGTGACCAATGGCGGCTGATCTCACCCACGACGGTGCTAGCGGCCCTGACGTGCATCTCAGGACGTTCCGTACCGCTTGGTCAAACGAACATCAGGCTGGTGACCGAGCTTCTCTGAGATTGCCGTCGCAGCGCTAATGACGAAAGGCGCGCACCGTTCGATGAGCTTTCGGTCCATACGGAATATCGGAATGGCGACGCCGCACGACGCGACCACATCTCCGCTGTGGTCCCGTATGGGGGCAGCGATACCGCCCATCTCGACGTGGTTCTCGCCCTTTGTAACCGCAACCCCCTTGCGCACCACGTCATCTAAGGCGGTTCGAATGCGCTTTGGGTCGACGATGCTGAGGGACGTCACTGGCTTGAGTGGTCGAGCAAGAACCTTGTCGGCCATGTCCTTCCGAAAGGCGAGGATCGCCCGTCCGGTCGCCGTCAAATGCGACGGGTTGAGTTTTCCGAGCTGCGTCTGCACGCGGATCGACCGTGCGCTCTCGACCTTCGAGACGTAGATCACGTCGCCGGAAGGATCGAGCATCGAGAGATGCACGGTCTCATCGGCGGCAGCCATGAGCCTTTCGAGATGCGGGCGCGCCAATGTCACGAGATCAAAATCTGCGAGCGCAGCCATCCCGATCCGCCACGTCTTCAACGTCAATCGGTAATGCGATGTGGTCGGATCCTGCTCGACAAAGCCGATGCCGATCAATGTCGCCAATCCGCGATGCACACTGCTCTTGGGCCTGCCAACCTTAGCCGCGAGTGCCGAGAGCGACATCTGGCCTGGGTGTTCCCCAAAAACCTCCAGGAGTTCGAACGTTCCTGCGGCTGACGCAATAAACCGGTTTCTGTCGACTGCCATCCTTGTGTTCTGCTCCGTAGAACAACCTAAGGATATCATGCGGAGCTGAACCATTGTGGTCAAGTGAAGAAGCAGGTCACTCCACTACTGCGTTCTACATTGCAGAATTATGGCCTGCAGTGCTTGCTACACCTTGAACAGCGGCCGCCACAGCACCGAAGGCGCGAGAAGCTGGCGGAAGGGAGTGTGTCGTCTGCCTAAATTCCGGACGTGAAGCCCGCTTTGCGGACTTGGCCGACTGCATACCCGGCGCCGTCAGTTTGAGGAGCAGATCTTCTGCTTCTGGGATGTTGCGTCGAGGCGCTGCGGCGCTCTGCGGAGTTTGCACACATCGGCTGGCTCAGCGGCGTGGCCGCTGACACATTGGGCATGACGTCCGGCCATACTTCGGAACCTGCCGAAGAGAACCGAAACGAACTATCGCAGCTGCAGCAGGCCGACATCGGCACATTGGCCGTGTCGTGCTTTCAGTCTTTGAGCGGCAACGCATCAAGGCCCGCTATTGCAGCCGCCAAAAGACAAAGTATGTCCGCGTTCAATCTGGTGCTTATTCCGGCAGCTGGCGATGCTCCGGAGGTCGACTGCCTCGCAGCGGACAACGAGGCAACGTACGAGCGGCTTCGAGCTCGCGGCGGCGCGCTGTGTCCCGACTGCGTCTGCCACGAGGCTATGGCGGCTCGTAGCCAAGTGGAAATCGTTCAACCTTTGAACAGCGACGGCACAAACAAAACGAACCCAGGCCAGTAGGTGATGATCAGCAACGCAATTCCCAGCGGGATATAGAACGGCAGCACCGCACGCACCATCTGCGCAAAACTGATCTTGGCGATGTCCTTCAAGATGAACAGGATCACCCCGAAGGGCGGCGTTATGGCGCCGACAATCAGGTTCAGCGAGATGATGATGCCGAAGTGTACAGGATCGATTCCGACCGCGAGGATGATGGGCAGCAGCGTCGGCGTGACGATCAGAAGGATCGCCGTCGTCTCCATGAAGCAGCCGAGGAACAGCAGCAGCACGTTGATGATGGCAAGGACGACGACAGGGTCCTGCGTGAATTGCAGCACCACGGCCGACAGCTCTGCCGGCAGGCGTGTAAACGAGATGAGCCATCCGAACGGCACGGCTGCGGCGATGATGAAGACGAGGACGCCGCAGAAAATGAGGGTCTCGTTTATGGCGTCGAACACCATTTTCCAGGTGAGCTCGCGATACCAGAAACCCAGCGCGATGGCATAGACGACCGTCAAGGCACCGAGCTCGGTGGGCGTTGCGATGCCGAGCATCAAGCCGCCGACCAGCACGATGGGTGCAAGGAATGCCGGCAATCCGGCGATGAAAGATTGCGACAGCTCGGCCAGGGTCGCCCGCCGCTCCACTGGGCAATGCACGCGCCCCGTCACGGCCAGGAAATAGACCATACCCATCATCGCCACGCCCATGAGGATGCCTGGCAGGATGCCCGCTAGGAAAAGGTCGGCCACCGAAACCTGGGCCATCAGGCCGTAGATCACCATGATCACGCTCGGCGGAATGATCGGCCCGATCGTGGCGGAGGCCGCGCTGACCGCTGCCGCGAATGCCGGATCGAAGCCGCGCTCGCGCATAGCCTTGACCTTGATGAGACCGAGACCGGCGGCCTCGGCTTGCGCCTCACCCGGCACCGACCGGAAGATCATGCCGGCGCCGATGGTGCAGGGGGCGCGGCCGCCACTGCTGTGGCCGCCCAGGGGGAGGGCGCAATGGAATATGCGCGGGGCGCTCCCCGAGGGATTCAAAACCCGTCCGGCGCGGTAGAACAGCGGGACGGCCAGCGAAGGAAAGCTGTCGATGCCGGGCGCCATGCGCTGCACGACGATGGTAAGAGGCACGACGGGATTGAGGATCAGGTAGAGCAGCGCGCTACCCGCGAGCGCGAAGGCGATCGGCACCTCGATGGCGATCAGGGCGCCGAATACCGCGAACATCAGCAGAATGGAAAAATCCACGCGCGCGCCCTCAGATGTGACTTTGCGCCGAAGGAGGCAGCCCCATGACACCCTCCTTCGCGTCTACTCCTTTTGCACCAGCGAGCGTCGCGACCTCGACGAGCACGAGATAGACGCACGTCGCCAGCATGGAGACGCACGAGGCGGCGAGCGGGATCGAATAGAACCATGCCCGCGGCACGGGCCATGGCAGAGAGACGGACGTCGAGCGGCTCTCGATGTCGATGATCTTGCCGACCTCGCGCACGAGCATCCACAGGATCGCAATGACGATCAGATTGACGAGGATGCGGCTTGCTGCCTTGGCGTGATCGGGCAGATAGTCGACGAAGGTCTCGATCTTGATATGGCGGCCGTACTTCAAGCCCAGGCTGGCGCCGATGAAGGCACTCCAGATGAACGAGTAGGTCGCCAATTCCTCGACCCAGATGATCGGTCGATTGAAGACGTAGCGCGTGAACACCTGCGTGGTAATGGCGATCACCATGATGGCGATCAAGGTCACGCCGAGCCAGCGCTCGGCGTGACCAATGTATTGGAGGACGCGCCGGAAGAGGCGCAGCGAGAATGCCATGGCTCGATCCCCCGGTAAGCCCTCGCTACTCAAGCCCCGAAGAGCAAGGACCGCAAACGCCGCTGCGCTACTTGATTTCGTGGATTGCTTTCCAGAGGCCTGGCGACCCGGTGCCGACGTTCGCCACGTTGGACATGACCTCCTCGGTCTCCTTCGCCGACTGGTCGCGCGCCCAATCCACAGCCTCCTTGGCCGCCGCCACCAGGATCTGCTGCAGCTCCGGGCTGAGCTCCTGGTAGGCCTTCTCGTTGATGGTGATGTGCGCCGACGAGTAGATGTGATCGGTGCGGATAACGTGCTTCGCCGCCTCGTGGAACTTCGCGGAGAAGGCTGCCGAGACGGGCCCCTCCGCCGCGTCGACAACGCCGTTCTTGAGGCCGAGGAACACTTCCGCCCAGGCAAGACGGCTCGGGCGGGCGCCTAGCGTCTCCCACAGTTTCACGTAGACCTTGATCTCCGGCACGCGCATCTTGATGCCCGAAATGTCATCGAGCTTCGTGATCGGCTTGTTGGCAAACATGACGCGCGGCTGGGGTGCCGCAGCCGCCCGGGTGCGGATGCCCTGCTTTGCGCGTAGCTCATCCGCAAGCCTCTGATAAGGCGCGCTCTCGGCG
>Ga0066256_1000787_pt1 | contig 16623 bp, 13 predicted proteins | sample ThiBio_1000_biof_FD_87107 | JGI IMG/M metagenome (GOLD analysis project Ga0066256, IMG submission 87107) | Wastewater bioreactor microbial communities from Cape Town, South Africa - Thiocy_expt_1000_biof (version 2) | ecosystem: Engineered > Bioreactor > Thiocyanate-remediating >...
ATTTCCGTGCGGCGCTTGACCAGGTCGTAATACACCTTGCCCGAGCACGCAATGACGCGCTTGACCTTGGCGGCATTGCGCACCACGTCCTGGTTCTGCTCGGGAATCACGGTCTGGAACGCGCCCTTGGTGAACTCGGCCAGGGGCGAGGCGGCGTCCTTGTTCCGCAAGAGCGACTTGGGCGTCATGATGACCAGCGGCTTCCTCAGGTTGCGCACCATCTGGCGGCGCAGCACGTGGAAGATCTGGCTGGCCGTGGTGGGCTGCACGATCTGCATGTTGGCATCGGCCGCCAGCTGCATGAAGCGCTCCAGGCGCGCCGAGCTGCGCTCGGGGCCCTGGCCCTCGTAGCCGTGCGGAAGCATCAGCGTGATGCCGTTGACGCGGCCCCACTTGACCTCGCCCGAGGCGATGAACGGGGCGATCACCACCTGCGCCCCGTTGGCGAAGCCCCCGACCTGCGCTCCCCAGATGACCAGGGTGTTCGGATCGTCCGGGGCATAGCCGTACTCAAACGCCAGCACCGCCTCTTCCGAGAGGATGGAGTCGATGACGACGAACGGCGCCTGGTTCTCGGCCACGTTCGACAGCGGCGTGTAGGTGCCTTCGTTCCACTTCTCGCGCTTCTGGTCGTGGATGACGGCGTGGCGGTGCGTGAAGGTGCCACGGCCACAGTCCTCGCCCGAGAGGCGCACGGGGTAGCCGCTGGCCACCAGCGAGGCGAAGGCCATGTGCTCGCCCATGCCCCAATCCACCGGGTGCTCGCCACGCCCCATGGCGGCGCGGTCGTCGTACACCTTCTTGACGAGCTGGTGCGGCGTGACGCTTTCCGGGATGGTGGTGATGCGTTCGGCCAGGCGCTTCCACTCGGTCAGCGGAATCGCGGTGTCGCCGGAATCGGTCCATTTCTTGCCCAGGAAGGGGCTCCAGTCGACGGCGTACTTGCTCTTGAAGTTGGTCAGCACGCGCTCGGCGGTGTGGCGGCCGGCGTCCATGGCGGCGCGGTAGTCGCGCACCATTTCGTCGCCGAGGCCTTCGCCCAGGCCTTGCGCGGCCAGGCGGTCGGCGTAGAGCTTGCGCGTGCCCGGGTGCTGGCCGATCTTCTTGTACATGAGCGGCTGCGTCAGGCTGGGCGTGTCCTGCTCGTTGTGGCCGAGCTTGCGGTAGCAGATGATGTCCACCACCACGTCCTTGCGGAACTCCATGCGGAATTCGAGCGCGAGCTGGGTCGCCAGGGCCACGGCTTCCGGATCGTCGCCGTTCACGTGCAGCACGGGCGACTCGATCATCTTCACCACGTCGGTGCAGTACAGCGTCGAGCGGCTGTCGCGCGGGTCGCTGGTGGTAAAGCCGATCTGGTTGTTGATGACGATGTGCACCGTGCCGCCGGTGGAGTAGCCGCGTGTCTGCGCCAGAGCCAGCGTTTCCTGGATCACGCCCTGGCCGGCAAACGCCGCGTCGCCGTGCACCAGCACGGGGAGCACCTGCTTGCCCTGCGGATCGTCGCGCCGGTCCATGCGGGCGCGCACCGAACCTTCGACGACCGGGTTGACGATTTCCAGGTGCGAGGGGTTGAACGCCAGCGAGAGGTGCACCGGGCCGCCGCGCGTGCTCACGTCCGAGCTGAAACCCTGGTGGTACTTGACGTCGCCCGAAGGCAGCTCTTCCGGGGCGGTGTGGTCGAACTCGGCGAACAAATCCTTGGGCATCTTGCCCAGGGTATTGACGAGCACATTCAGGCGCCCACGGTGCGCCATGCCGATGACGATCTCCTGCACGCCCTTTTCGCCGGCGGACTGGATGAGTTCGTCCATGGCGACGATGAAGCTCTCGCCGCCTTCGAGCGAGAAGCGCTTCTGGCCGACGTATTTGGTGTGCAGGAAGCGCTCCAGGCCTTCGGCGGCCGTCAGGCGCTCCAGGATGTGCTTTTTCTGCTCGGCGTTGAACGCCGGCTTGCTGCGGATGCTTTCCAGCTTTTGCTGCCACCAGCGCTTCTGGTTCTGGTCGGTGGCGTACATGTACTCGGCGCCGATGGTGCCGCAGTAGGTTTCGCGCAGCGCATTGAGCAGCTCGCGCAGCGACATCGACTCTTTGCCGAAGAAGGTGTTGCTGGTGTTGAACACCGCCTCCTGGTCGGCGTCCTTGAAGTCGTAAAACGCTGCTTCAAGCTCGGGGATCTCGGGACGCTCGGTCCGCTTGAGCGGGTCCAGGTCCGCCCAGCGCTGCCCGACGTTGCGGTAGGCGGCAATGAGCTGCTGCACGGCCGTGCGTTTGCGGCCCATGTCCGGATCCGTGCTGGCCACCACCACCTTGGTGCCGCCCTGCTTGGCGCGCTCGGCGAAGGCATTGACGACGGGCAGGTGGGGAACGTCCCGGGCGTCGCTGCCGTCGGCGGCGGGCACATGCTGCAGCGCATCAAAGTAGTCGCGCCAGTTGTCGGGCACGCTGCCGGGGTTGGCCAGGTAGTTTTCGTACATCTCTTCGACATACGGCGCGTTGCCGCCGAAGAGATAGGTGTTGCCTTGATAGGCTTGGTAAACGGACGGCGTCTCGTTCATGTTCCGCTGGCCTTTCGCTTTCTCCAGAAAGCATTAGGTGGTTTAAGAAACCTTCCGCGACACGGCTGAACCGGTTGGCGGATGCGACTGTGGCTGGAAGGGCCTTCGTACGGGCGCAATTGTGCCACTGTTGGAACCGCGCCGTGCTGGCGAGGGCTCTCGCGTACATTTCCCGCAGTGCGCGCACGCGCAGCCACCTCCACGCGCACCCGCGCCGCCCGAACATGATCCACGAGACCCATTCCAAGCTGCAGGACCGGACTTTTCTGCTGCTCCTGATCCTCGTTTCCATTGCCTTCCTGGCGATTTTGTGGCCGTACTATGAAGCCGTCTTCTGGGGCGTGGCGCTGGCTATCCTGTTCGCGCCGCTGCACCGCCGGCTCCTGGCGCGCATGCCACGCCGACACAACCTCGCGGCCTTGTCCACGCTGCTGCTGATCCTGGTGCTGGTGATCCTGCCGGTGACGCTGCTGAGCGTCTCGCTGGTGCAGGAGGCGACCCATCTCTACGAACGCCTGCGCTCGGGGCAGCTGAACTTCGGCGCCTACGTCCAGCAGGTGATGGCCGCCTTGCCAAGCTGGGCCGTGGGCTGGCTGGACCGGCTGGGGCTGACCAACGCGGCCTCGCTGCAAAACAAGCTGTCCTCCGTGTCCGTACAGGCGAGCCAGCTGATAGCCACGCGCGCACTCAACATCGGCCAGAACACGCTGCAGTTCGTGGTCAGCCTCGGGGTCATGCTCTACCTGTTGTTCTTCCTGCTGCGCGACGGCCGCGCGCTGGCAGCGCGCATCCGCAACGCCGTGCCCCTCAACGAGGAGCACAAGGCGCGGCTCGCCGGCAAATTCACCACCGTGATCCGCGCCACGCTCAAGGGCAACCTCATGGTGGCGGCGACCCAGGGACTGCTCGGCGGCCTGATTTTCTGGGCGCTGGGCGTGCAGGCCCCCATTTTGTGGGGCGTGCTGATGGCCTTCCTGTCGCTGCTGCCGGCCGTCGGGGCGGGTTTGATCTGGGGGCCCGTGGCCATTTACTTCTTCGCCACCGGAGCCATGTGGCAGGCGTTCGCCCTCACGGCATTCGGCATCGCCGTGATTGGCATGGTGGACAACGTGCTGCGCCCGGTGCTCGTGGGGCGCGATACCAAGATGCCCGATTACGTGGTGCTGATTTCCACCTTGGGTGGCATGACGCTGTTCGGCATCAACGGCTTCGTCATCGGCCCGGTGGTGGCTGCGCTCTTCATGGCCTGCTGGGATTTGTTCGCACCGGGAGAAGCGGTGTAGGCGCGAGGCTACAACCTTGACCGCCATCGCCCCACGACGCCGCCGCCGCGCCCCGCCTACAGTGAAGGCATTGAAATTCAAGGAGATCGATATGCCTATCATTGCCTGGTTGCTCGGAGTTCCCCTCAGTGTGGTGCTGCTCTTGATGCTGTTCGGCGTGTTCTGAGCCGCACCCTTCGCACAAAAAAATGGACCGGCCCGTGCCGGTCCATTTTTTTGCCTGCACGGATCGAGAATTCAGGGCGCGCGGCCGTGGCTCGCTTCGGCGCTGGCGATCTGCCCCAGCACCGCCTCGGGGTCGGTGTCCTGCGCCAGGCTGCGCACCTCTTCCTGGCGCGTGGAGGGCACGTTCACATGCGTCGCCAGCTCGGTCAAGAGCCGCATGATGGCCGTCGTTTCGCGCTCGTTGAGCAGGTTGATCTGCAAGTCGAGGTGATGCCGACGCTCGTTCTCCGCCGAAGCCAGGTTCTGGCTGATGAGCACCATGATCGACAAAAAAATTGCCTCGATCGACACCCCGAACAGGAGAAAGGTGTACGGGTACGGGTCCCAGGCGTCCCCGCCACGGTTCAACAGCACCCAGGCGGAAAAGAAGGCGACGTGCGCGAGCAGAAAACCGACCGTGCCGCAGACGGCCGCGACGCGTGCGACGACGCGGTAGATCCACGGCGTCTCTGCCCGGCGGCGGTCTTCGTCGCAGAGGATGGATTCGACGTTCTTCTGCGTGATTTTTTCAATGGTTTCGTTCACGCCCTCAGGCTGGCGCGGTGTGCGAGCGGGTGCGTTCGGCATGGGAGGGAATCAGCCCAGAGGCTTCCATACAGGAGGCTCTGGCTCGGGGAACACGAGCGCACGCAGAGGGGTGTGCAGCATGGCCTCCCATTGGCGCCGGCGCTTCACGTCGCGTGGACGGGGTTTCTCGAGGCGGTTTTTTCGCAGCTTGTACATGGCCTTCTCCTGCCCGGATGGGAGCACCCGGATGTGACAGCCCGATTGCACTGCGGCCGCTGCGGCGGCGCTGTCGGACGCCCCCCATGGCGGCTATCGGCGGCCGGCGCCAGGCGCCGTCCCACGGGGCCGCCGCGGGCGTAGGATTAACGCCAGAGCGGGCACGCCAGAATTCCTGAGTTAATAGCAAAAAAGTCAATACCAGCAAGCGCTGGAGGCCAATTTTCCTTGAAATCCATGACATCACCTCCTTCTGCAGCCGCTGCCCGCCCCGAGAGCCCGCGCGCCCTGTTTGTCGCCTTCACGGGGCTGGCGCTGCAGGGCTTCGGCGGCGTGCTGGCCGTGGTGCAGCGCGAACTGGTCGAGCGGCGCCGCTGGCTGACCAACGAGGAATTCATCGAGGACTGGGCGGTCGCCCAGGTGATGCCGGGGCCGAATGTGGTGAACCTGGCCTTGATGATCGGCGACCGCCACTTCGGCCTGCGCGGTGCCGCCGCGGCGCTCGCCGGCATGCTGGCCGTGCCGACGCTGCTGCTGCTGGCGCTGGCCGCGCTGTACGCGGGCTTCGCCGACCACCCTGCCATGGCCGGCGCGCTGCGCGGCATGGGCGCCGTGGCGGCCGGTCTGATCGGGGGCATGGCGCTCAAGCTCGCGGCGGCGCTGCGCCAGCACCCGCTGGGCTGGCCCATCGCCGGCGCGCTGGCGATCCTGACGGCGCTGGCCGTGGGCGGCCTGCGCGTACCCCTGCCCTGGGTGATGCTCGCCTTGGGCGGCGCGGCCTGCGGGCTGACCTGGCGACGGCTGGCCCCATGACGCCGCTAGCGCTCGAATGGACGGGCTGGCTGCAGCTCTTCGGTTACTACCTGGGCCTCTCGCTCCTCTCCGTGGGCGGCGCGATCAGCACGGCGCCCGACATGCACCGCATCCTGGTGAGCGAACACGGCTGGATCAGCGATCCGCAATTCGCCGCCAGCATCGCCCTGGCGCAAGCCGCGCCCGGCCCGAACGTACTGTTCATCGCCCTGCTCGGCTGGAACGTCGGGCTGAACGCCGCTGCCGGCGCCGGCGCTGGGAGCGGCGCCACCTGGGGCTGGGCGCTCGCCGGTGCCGCGGTGTGCATGCTGGGCATCATGCTGCCGAGCACCACGCTGACGCTGCTGGCCACGCGCTGGGCGCACCGCAACCGCCAGCGCCGCGCCGTGCGCGCATTCCGCCTGGGGCTCGCACCCATCGTTGTCGGCCTGGTGGCTGCCACGGCCTGGGTGCTTGGCCGCGCCCACGGCGTGGCCGCCAGCGACTGGCCGCTGTGGCTGCTCAGCGGCGCGTGCGGCCTGCTTGTCTGGCGCCCACGGCTGCACCTGCTGTGGCTGCTGGGCGCCGGGGCCGCGCTGGGGGCGGCCGGCTGGGGATAGCAAAAAGACCTTCCGCAAGATGCAGCCACGGAAGATGGATGACGCATCTATTCGGCACGAAGCCCACCGGACATTGATTTAAAGCAGTTCGCAGCCGAATTGCAGCACTCGGCGCGCCGAAGTCCCTATGCTTTTCATTGGGACTCATTGCACTACCCCTGGGGCCGACAAGCCCCCTTGCGGCACGCCCGCCGCCGGCCAACCCACGGCCATCAGGGGCCATGCAGCGGGCCTTTTGCGCAACCCCCGGTACCGGATTACCGCCTTTTTGCAACCAGGGCCCGACGATGCATGCACAAGCCAACATCCTCGTGGTGGACGACTCCCCCGACAACCTGCAGGTGCTCGCCGCCGTGCTGAAGCAGGATTTCAAGGTGAAGGTCGCCATCAATGGCGAACGCGCCCTGGCGCTGGCCACAGCGCCGGAGCCGCCGGACCTGATCCTGCTGGACGTGATGATGCCCGGCATGGACGGCTACGAAGTCTGCACGCGCCTCAAGCAGAACCCCGCCACCGCGCGCATTCCGGTGCTGTTCGTATCCTCACGCGACGACGAGGAAGACGAGGCGCACGGCCTCTCGCTGGGAGCGATCGACTACATCGTCAAGCCCATCCGTCCGTCCATCGTGCAGGCACGGGTGCGCAACCACATCGAACTCAAGCGCAGCCGCGACCTGCTGGAACGCCTGACCCTGCAGGACCATCTGACCGGCATCGGCAACCGGCGCCGCTTCGACGACGCCCTCGACCTGGAGTGGCAGCGCGCGGCGCGCGCCCAGGCACCGTTGTCGCTGATCGCGATCGACATCGACCATTTCAAGGCCTACAACGACCATTACGGCCACCCGGGTGGCGACCAGTGCCTGGTCCAGGTGGCGCGCACGCTCGCGGCCAGCGCGGCGCGGCCCGGCGACCTGGTGGCCCGTTGCGGCGGCGAGGAATTCGCCTGCCTGCTGCCGGCCACCGACAGCGCCGGCGCCTTGCGTCTGGCCGGGCAGATGTGCAGCGCGATCGCCGATCTGGGCCTGGAACACGCCCAGTCGCCCACGCATTGCCACGTCACCATCAGCCTGGGCGTGGGCACCCTTACGCCGCAGGCGAACGAGCCAGCGCAGAGCCTGGTGGACATGGCGGACGCGGCGCTGTACGCCGCCAAAAGCACGGGGCGCAACCGCGCCATCGCGCGGGCGCGCTGAGCCCTTCGCCGGGCCTCACGGCGCGGGCGCGGCCCCCGGCAACAGGGCCAGCGCGGCCTCGAAATCGAAACCTTCCACGGCGGCAGCGATCGCCAGGTGCGCCTGCGGCGCTGCCGCCTGCAGCAGCCCCGCCCGCGCCTGCAGCAGGTCGAGCGCACCGGAATCGCCCACGCGCAGCAGCGCCTGCAGTTCCTGAACGAAGGCCTGCACCTGCGCCGGGTCCGCCGGGGCTGCAATGGCGGGCGGCGCGGGCAGCACGGCGGCCGCCAGGCCTTCGAGCACCGGGGCGAGCTCGGCCGCCGTCGCTGCCAGCAAGGCTTCGATGTGCGCGTCGTCCTCCCCCTTGCGGCAGGCGGACTCCAACCGGGCCGCGGCCGCTTGTACGCCGCGTGCCCCTATGCTGCCTGCGACCGACTTGAGGGTGTGCGCCAGGCGCTCGGGCGCCTGCGCGTCGCCCGACGACTGGGCGGCGCGGAAAGACGCCCCGAAAGTGCCCTGGCCGGCATGGAACTTGGCCAGCAGCGAACGGTACAACTGCAGGTTGTGCATGGTGCTGGCCAGGCCGGCGCGGGCATCGATGCCCGGCAGGTGCGGCAGCGCAGGCGCAGCGGGCGGCGCCACCGGCGCGGGCGCCGGCACCGGCGCTGCACCCTGCGGAACCGCGCAGCGCGCGCCGACCCAGCGCGCCAGGGTACGGAACATGTTGCCCACATCCAGCGGCTTGGCGATGTAGTCGTCCATGCCCATGGCCAGGGCGCGCTCACGGTCGCCCGCCATGGCGTTGGCGGTCATGGCGATGATGGGCAGGTGGCGCAGCGCCGGGTCGGCGCGCACGCGGCGCGCGGCTTCGTAGCCGTCCATCACTGGCATCTGGCAGTCCATCAGCACGCAGTCGAACGCGGCATCGCGCTGCAGCAGGTCGAGCGCTTCCTGCCCATTGGTGGCCAGCACGGCCTGCATGCCGGCGTGGCGCAGCAGCTCCAGCGCCAGTTCCTGGTTCAACTCGTTGTCTTCCACCAGGAGCATGCGCGCGCCAGCGAGCTGGCGCACGGCGGCCTGGGCGTCCTGTCCGAGCAGGCTGGACTGGTGTTCGACCAGGCCCTTGCGCTCCAGCGTCCGGCCAATCGCGTCGAGCAGTTGGCTGGCCATTACCGGCTTCGTCAACACGGAGCGCAGGGGCACGCCGCAGCGCTCCGCCTCGCCCAGCGCTTCCTCGCGGCCGTAAGCCGTCACCATGATGCTGGCCGGGACCTGGCTCAGGGTGCGCTCGTGCAGGTGCCGCAGGGTCTCGATGCCGTCCATCTGCGGCATCTTCCAATCGATCAGCACCAGGCTGTAGGGCCGCTGTGCTTGCTCGGCATCCTCCACCGCCGCCAGGGCGGCCGCGCCACTGGCTGCGGTGTCCACCTGCAGGCCCAGGCTGGCCGCGATGCTTGCGGTGATGTCGCGCGCGCAGCTGTTGTCGTCCACCACCAGCACGCGCATGGCTTGCAGGGTGGCGCGGTCCATGCGCGGCCGCACGGCCGGCTGGGCCTTGCCAAAGCGCGCGGTGAAGTGGAATTCCGAGCCCTGACCGGGAACGCTCTCCACCCAGATGCGTCCGCCCATCAGCTCGACCAGGGTGCGCGATATGGCCAGGCCCAGGCCGGTGCCGCCATAGCGGCGTGTGGTCGAGCTGTCGGCCTGGCTGAAGGGCTGGAAGAGCTTGGCGCACTGCTCGGGCGTCATGCCGATACCGGTGTCGCGCACCCAGAAGTGCAGTTCCACCCCGGTTTCGTCGTCGGCGGTTGTCTCGATCCCGATCACCACTTCGCCGTGCTCGGTGAACTTGGCGGCGTTGCTCCCCAGGTTGACGAGCACCTGTCCCAAGCGCAGCGGGTCGCCGACCAGCCCGGCCGGCGTGTCGGGCGCGATCTGGAAGAGCAGTTCCAGGCCTTTGTCTTCCGTCTTGAGGCCAATGAGGTTGGAGAGCTGGTCCATGACGTCGTCGAGCAGGAATTCGGTCTGCTCCAGCGTCATCTTCCCGGCCTCGATCTTGGAGAAATCGAGCACGTCGTTGATCAGGCCGAGCAGGCCCACCGCCGAGCGGTGCGCCTTCTCCACGTAATTGCGCTGGCGCGCGTCCAGCGGGGTCTGGAGCGCCAGGTGCGACATGCCGATGATGGCATTCATGGGGGTGCGGATCTCGTGGCTCATGTTGGCCAGGAAGTCGCTCTTGGCACGGGCCGCTTCCTCGGCCACGCGGCGCGCCTCGGCCATGGCACGCTCCGCGGCCTTGCGCTCGGCGATGTCCTCGAACATCCAGATGGTGATGCGGCTCTGGTCGGTGGATTGCAGGGCGCGCGCCGACACCTGCGCGAAGAAGGCGCCGCCGTTCTTGCAGGCGAACTCCCACTCCACGTTCACATCCCTGCCGGCGACCAGCAGGGGACCGACCAATGCGCCGAAGCGGGCGTAGTCCTCCTGCGAGTGGTAGATCAGGTGCCCCGGCTGGCCGACCATCTCCTCGGGCGTGAAGCCCAGGTATTCGCACATGCGCCGGTTGACGCGCAGGATGACTCCGTTGGCGGTGTAGATGATGCCATTGGGGGCGTTGTCGAAAATCGTTTGCTGTTCTTCGAGCAGTTTTCGGTTGTGGGCCTCGCTCGCGCGCAGGTTGGCCTCGGCGACCTTCTGGTCGGTGATGTCCTGGTTGATGCCCACCAGGCGACGCGGCCGGCCGTCGGGGCCGCGCAGCGCGGCATCGCCCGTATCCTGGATCCAGCGCCACTGCCCGCTCCGTGTGCGCATGCGAAAGACGGCTCGGTGCTCCTGCACCCCGTTGTCCAGGAAGCACTGCAGCCGCCGCTGCACGTCGGCCAGGTCGTCGGGGTGGATCAGGTCGCGCCAGCACGCCATGTGGTCGGGGTAGCCGGCCAGGAGGCTGTCTTTCTCGTAGCCGAGCATTTCGGCCCAGACGTCGTTCACCGTCACGTCGCCAATGCGGCCCTGCTCGTCGATGCTGCAGTCGTACAGGCCGAGGTGGGCACCGCGCAGCGCCAGGTTCAAGCGCTCCTCGCTGCGCGCAATGCGCTGCTCGACGACTTGGCGCTCGGTGATGTCGTAGAGCCAGGACACCAGGTAGCGCCCGTCGGAAAAGTCGAGCAGCATCGACGAGAGCAGCGCCGTGAGGGGCCTGCCGGCAGCACTGACCAGCTCGGCTTCGTAGGCGCGCACCGTGCCTTCGCGCCGCAGCAGTTCCACGAACCGGTCACGGTCTGCGGGATCGCGCCAGAACCGCGACGTGTTGTGCGCCGCCAGGTCGCCGACGTCCAGGCCCATCATCAGGGCGTGCTGGCGGTTGGCAAATACCAGGCGCCCTTCCTCCGTGGCGATCACCACGCCCACCGGGCTGTGTTCCAGGATGCGCCGCAGGCGCTCCTCGGTGTCCCGGCGTTCGCGCTCCAGCATCTTTCGCTCGCTGATGTCTTCGTAGATCCACACGGCGGCGCGTTCGTAGCCCGGGATATTGATGCCCTGCCCCGACACCATGGCTTCGAAGACGCTGCCGTCGCTGCGCTCGAATTCCCACTCGGTGCGCACCTCCTTGCCGGCGCTGAGAAGAGGCGCCGCCAGCGCGGAGAATTTGCGGTAGTCCTCCTCGGAATGAAACAACGTGGTCGCCACGGGCTGGCCCAGGAGCGCCTCGCGCTCCATGCGCACGTGTTCGCACAGCCGCCGGTTGACACGCAGGATGACGCCGTCGGCCGAATAGCAAATGCCGTTGGGAGCGTTTTCGAAGATCACCTGCTGCTCCTGCAGGAGCTTGCGGATTTCCACCTGCTGGCGATCCATTTCCTGGCGCACCCGGCGCTTTTCCGAGACGTCGTCCACCGTGAAGCGCAGCAGGATGCGCCCACCGCTGTCAAAGGCCATCAGATGGACCTCGGCGTCGAAGATCTCGCCGTTGGCGCGGCGCGCCCGCCACAGGAAGTTGGCGATGCCGTGCTCCAGGATGGAGCGGGTGATTTCCTCGCCGGCGGACTGCGTGTCGGTCCCGTCGTACTGCACGGGCGCGGAAAAATCCAGCGGCATCTTGCCCAGCACCTCGTCGCGCGAGGAAAAGCCATAGATGTGCACCGCCGCCAGGTTGCAGTCGACGATGCCGACGGCCGGATCGATGATGACGATGGGGACGGGCGAATCCTGGTAGACGCGCCGGTTGTAGGCGGCGCTTTGCAGCTGCGCTGCGCGCGCGATTGCCAGTGCCTGTTCGCTTTGCGCCAGCGCCTCTTTCAGGGCCCGATTCTCGCGTTCCAGCCGGGCGGCATCTTCGTGCAGGGCGGCCTGCGTGGCGGCGGCATGCTCCATGGTCCCTCCTGTGGCACGCCGCAGGAGGCCGCCGGGGAGCCGCCCTTCGCCCTGCCCGGCGATCGTCCGGCAGTATCGGCACGCGTCGCGCCCGGCGTCAACGCACTGCCGCGCCGCGGCGGCACGCGCGCACGCATTGTTTGCGCCAGCGCAAGCGCGCCGCGTTCAGAAGGTTCGATCAGGCGCCGCGCTGGCGCAGGGCCTCGTACAGGCAGACGCCGCTGGCCACGGATACGTTGAGGCTCTCGACCGCACCCTGCATGGGAATGCTGACCAGTTCGTCGCAGGTCTTGCGCGTGAGCTGGCGCATGCCCGCGCCCTCGGCGCCCAGCACCAGCGCCACCGGTCCCTTGAGATCGGCCTGGTAGAGCGTGCGCGGGGCGTCGCCGCTGGTGCCAATGATCCAGATGTTGCGCTCCTTGAGCTCGCCCAGGGTACGTGCCAGGTTGGTCACCATGAAATACGGCACCGTCTCGGCCGCGCCGCTGGCGACCTTGGCAACGGTGGCATTCACACCGACGGCGTGGTCCTTGGGCGCGATCACGGCGTGCACGCCGGCGCCATCGGCCACGCGCAGGCAGGCTCCCAGGTTGTGCGGGTCGGTGACGCCGTCGAGCACCAGGAGCAAGGGGTTGGCCGTCCCCTGCGCCTCCAGGTTTTCGAGGAGTTCGTCGAGCGACGTGACCTGCGCCACCGCCTGCACCCGCGCCGCCACGCCCTGGTGGCCGTGGCTGCCGGCCAGCTTGGCGATGCGCAGGCCATCGGCCTCGATCAGCCGCACACCGGCCTCCTTGGCGCGCTCGATGAACTGGCGCATGCGCGCGTCGCGCCGGGTGGCTTCATAGTAGATCTCGACGATGGACTGCGGCGCGGTCTTGAGCCGCACGCCCACGGCGTGGAAGCCGAAGAGGACTTTGGGAGAGGAGGACATGGGGGGATTATCGGGCGCGGTGCCTATGCGCCCATGCGGCCGACGAGTTGCCCCAGATAGGCCTCGAACAGATCCTGGGACGCCTGGTGGAACATGCGAATGCGGCCCGTATGGCTCAGCACCAGCAATCCCACGATGTGGGCGAACAACGCCGTCACCTCCGCCAAGGCCTGTTCAGGCCCCAATCCCGATCCGCGCAGGGCGTGCTCGGTGGGATTGAGCGCGTCGCGCAGGCGGCGATTGAGCGCGTCGTTCAACTCCGGCGTGAGCCCGCGCGGCTTCATCCCCTGGAACAGGTAGAAGCCGAGATCGAGATCGCGCGGGTTGTCGCGGTAGAAATCGAAGAAGGCCCGGGCCGAGCAGCGCACACGCTCGGCATCGTCGGCGACGCCTGCCAGCGCCGCCTGTACACACCCGTTGAGGCGCTCAAGCGACTCGGCCAGCAGCGCGCCATAAACGTCCTCCTTGCTGGCGAAATAGCTGTAGATCGCCCCGACGGTGTAGCCCGCGCGGCGGGCAATCTCCCGCATGCTGGTCTTGTCCATGCCCAGCTCGAAGAACGCCGAGCGCGCGGCATCGAGCACCGACTGGCGCCGTACGTCCGCCAGCGCCTCGTTGCGCAGGCGGCGCGGCACATTTCCGGGAAGGCTTCCAGCCGGGTTGCGGCGCAGGGGTACGGGGTCGGCCATGGTTGCAGTGTAAACCCTTGACGGCATTTATTGAACAGTGTTTAATTGATCGGCACATCGTTCAATCCACGGAGTCCATCCATGCCCGCATCGACCTCTGCAACCGCACCCCCGCCGACAAAAGCCGACCTGATGTCGGGCGAGGCCTACCGGGAATCGCTGCGCCGCTATCGGCCCGCGGTCTATGTCGATGGCCGCGAAATTGCCAGCGTTGCCGACGAGCCCGCCCTTCAGCCGGGCATCAATGCGCTCGCATTCACGTACGACTACGCGCTGCGGCCCGAGCTGGAACCCATCGCCCTGGCGACCCAGGCGCGCCGCAACCGCGTGATCAGCCGCATGCTCCATGTGAACGAATCGGCCGGAGACCTGCTGAACAAGCTGGAGGCGGTGCGGGTGCTGTGCCAGGAAACGGGTTGCGCCCAACGCTACCTGGCGCACGACGCGCTCAACGGCATCGCCCAGGCCGTGGCCCGGATCGACGACGCGAAAGGCGGCACGGAGCACCGTGCCCGCTTTGACGCCTACCTGGCTCATGTCCAGGACCAGGACCTGTCCCTGGGCATCGCCATGACCGACGCCAAGGGCGACCGCAGCAGGAAGCCGCACCAGCAGGCGAACCCGGACACCTACGTCCACATCGTGGAACGCAACGCCCAAGGCATCGTCATCAGCGGCGCCAAGGCCATCGTCACCGGCGCACCCTACATGCACGAGTTCCTCGTCATGCCCAGTCGGAACATGGGGCGCGAGGATGCGGAATTCGCCGTGTGCTGTGCGGTGCGCGTGGATGCGCCCGGGATCACCATCGTGTCCCGCCCGGCGGGCCGCCCGGGCGAACAACTGGAACACGGCGAGGCGCTCTTCTCGCGCAAGTACGGGCAGGCCACCGCGGTAGTGCTTTTCGACCGCGTCGCCATCCCGTGGGAGCGCGTCTTCTTCGCCGGCGAATGGGAACACAGCCATGTGCTGACCTACAGCTACGCGACCCACCACCGCCACAGCTGCATTGCCGCCCGGGCCGGGTTCGGCGATCTGCTGATCGGCGCGGGCACGCTGATGTGCGAGGCCAATGGACTCGATCCCGGCAAGAAAAGCAACCTGCGCGATCCCATGGTCGAGCTGATCACCATCACGGAGAGCTTTTTTGCCTGTGGCGTGGCCGCCAGCGTGTACGCCGAGCGCGACCCGTACAGCGGCTCCTTCATGCCCGACCCGGTGTTCAGCAACATCGGCAAGCTGCTGCTCGCCACCAAGATCTACGACATGCACCGCATTGCCCACGAGGTCTCCGGCGGCTTGATCGTGGCGCTGCCGGGCCCCGACGAAGACCACAACCCCGCCACCGCGGCCAAACTGTCCGAAGTGCTGCAGGCGGCCCCGGACATCCCCTACGACAAGCGGATACAGACCGCCCGCTTCATCGAGGATCTGACGGCCTCCTACCAAGGAGGCTGGTACTCGGTCATCAGCCTGCACGGCGGCGGCTCGCCCGCGGCGATGAAGCAGGAAATCTGGCGCAACTATCCGGTGGGCTCCAAGGTGGAGCTGGTGGAACGCCTGCTGGAGCGCGGCGTGCTGCACGACGACCAGCGCTCCATCACGAAGAACCGCCAACCGGGGCGGTGCTGCGACACCGGCTGCACCGTGCCAGGCCAACCGGTGATGGTGCCCCTGCCCGCGAGCCGGAAAGCGACCACCGATGGCGCACCAGCCCCTACCGCATCAGCGCCCGCGCATGGTGCTCCAGGTGCTCTTCCATGAAGCTCGCGATGAAATAGTAGCTGTGGTCGTACCCCGCCCGCATGCGCAGCGTGAGCGGGTGGCCGGCTTTCTCGCACGCCGCGCGCAGCAGGTCGGGGCGCAGCTGGGGCAAGAATTCATCGGCATCGCCCTGGTCTACGAGCAAGGGCAGGCGCTCCGCCGCGCCGGCGATCAGCGCCGCTGCGTCGTGCCTGGCCCAGGCGGCGGGGTCGGCGCCCAGGTAGGCCGCGAGCGCCTTTTGCCCCCAGGGCACCTGGCTGGGCGCCGCGATGGGGGCAAAGGCCGAAACGCTGGCGTAGCGGCCGGGGTGGCGCAGCGCCAGCGTGAGCGCGCCGTGGCCGCCCATGCTGTGGCCGAAGATTGCTATTTTTTTAGTAGCATTAAAGTGTTTATCTATAAGCGCTGGGAGCTCATTCACCACATAATCTTCCATGCGGAAGTGCGCCGCCCACGGCGCCTGCGTGGCGTTAAGGTAGAAGCCCGCACCCTGGCCCAGGTCGTAGGCCGGGTCGTCGGCCACGCCCGCGCCGCGCGGGCTGGTGTCGGGCGCGACGAGGATCAGGCCCAGGCGCGCGGCATGCTGCTGGGCGCCGGCCTTGGTGATGAAGTTCTGCTCGGTGCAGGTCAGGCCCGAGAGCCAGTACAACACGGGGCAGCGCTCCCCGGCCAGTGCGGCGGGGGGCAGGTACACGCCCAACTTCATATCGCAGGCGAGCGTGCTGCTGGCGTGTGTCCACACCTCCTGGCGGCCGCCGAAGCTGGCGTGGTGTTCGGTGCGTTCCATGGGTTTCTTTCGGGTGGATGAAATCAGCGCTGTGCGCCTTGCATGGCGGCGGAGGTCAGCACCACGCGGCCCTGGGCGCGAGGCACTTCGCGTGCCAGGGCCGCCGCCACGTCGGCGGCGTCGATGGCGCGCAGCTTGCGGGGAATCAACGGGCCCAGCAGGCGGTCCGCGCGGGCAGCCCAGCGTTCCCCGGTGCGCTCGGGCTGGCCGAGCGCGTCGCGGTCGCCGCGCAGCATGGAGGGCTGGGCGATGACGAGCGCATCGAAGCCCAGCGCTGCCAGGGCTTCTTCCAGCTCCCCCTTCACGCGGCTGTAGAAGACGGATGAGCGTGCCTGTGCGCCCAGGGCGCTGACCAGCCCCGCACGGCGCGCGCCGGCGGCCTGGGCGGCGCGCGCCACGGCCAGGTTGGCGTCGAAATCAACGGCGCGAAAGCGTTCCCGGCTGCCGGCGATCTTGATGGTGGTGCCGAGCGCAAGGTAGACCTCGTCCAGCGCCGGCAACGCGGGTAGCGCCGCGAAGTCCACGGTGTGCACGCGCAGCTTGGGGTGCGCCAGGCCGGGATCGCGCCGCACCAGGGCGTGCACCACCGCGACCAACGGGTCGGCGCACAGGCGCTCCACCAGGCTGCGCCCTACCAGACCGGTGGCCCCGGCCACCGCCACGGCGCGCTGCGCGGTGTGGGAGGCCTCCACGCACAGTACCCCACCA
>Ga0066256_1003110_pt1 | contig 16617 bp, 13 predicted proteins | sample ThiBio_1000_biof_FD_87107 | JGI IMG/M metagenome (GOLD analysis project Ga0066256, IMG submission 87107) | Wastewater bioreactor microbial communities from Cape Town, South Africa - Thiocy_expt_1000_biof (version 2) | ecosystem: Engineered > Bioreactor > Thiocyanate-remediating >...
GCCGTGGTCTGCGGCGGAATGATCGCGGCGGCCCAGTACTTGTCGGTGATGCCGAGCCAGCCGCCGGTCGCCTTGTCGAGGGTCACGGGGGTTTCCTCGACCTTGGAATACTTGGTCTCGTTGAGCCCCTGGTCGCCGAACACGCCGATGAAGCCTTCGTGCAGCACGTAGACGGAGGGTGTTGTCGGCTTGTTGTAACGCGTGATGCGGCCGTAGCTGGAGAGCGCCACGGCATCGGCGCCGCCATTCGTCACCTTGTCGGTGACGGTGAACATGTAGCGGTCATCGACGGCGATGGTGCGGGCGAAGGTGATGCCCTTCTCGTTGGTATAGGTCAGCGTCACCGGCGTGGTTTCGGTGAGTTTGGCGCCTTCCGGCGCGGTCCAGACCGTGGTCGGGCCTGGCAGCGTGCCGGCATTGGCGTCCGGGATATAGCCGATTTCGGCGAAATAACCGTCATGCGTGTCGGCCGGGTTGAGCAGCGTGATGATCGGGCTGTTCGGGTCGACGGTCTCGCGATAGGCCTTGAGCTTCAAGTCGTCGAAACGGGCGCCGGTCAGGTTGACCGAGCCGCTGACCGACTTGGTGTCGATGGCAAGGCGCGGCGTCTTGGCGAGCGCTTCCTCGCGCGAGGCGGTCGCCTGCGCCTGGGTCTGGCCCGGCAGGGCGCCCTGCGCGGTCGTGGCCGGCGTCGTCGTGCCGTTGGCCGCCGGATTTGCGGCCTGCTCGGTTGCCTGCTGCGCCTTCAGCGCTTCGTCGGCAAGGCGCTGCTTTTCCAGGCGCGGGTTCATGTACAGGAACTGCCAGGCCAGAACGATGAGCACGGAAAGGGCAATCGCCACGAAATAATTACGATTTTTTTCCATCATACCTTCCTGGGTCGTCCGGCGTCGGACGGCCGGGTGCTATTGTCTGTTTCCGGCAATTGCGCGCGCGAGGGCTGGGGCTTTTTGGGAAAATGCCTCTGCCTGTTTGCGATACGCCCGTTGAGCTCGGCCGAAAGCGATGCAAAGGGCGCAGTCAGCACATCCCGCCGGGCAACGACCACATAGTCATGTCCGGGCTGCATTGCAAACCGGGCGGAAAGCCGCACGGCTTCTTTCAGACGGCGTCGCATCCGGTTGCGCTCGACCGCGTTGCCCTGTTTCTTGGTGACGGTGAAGCCGACGCGCGGGGCGTCTTCTTTTGCCCCGGGCTCCGCTCGCGCGCGGTCGAGGACTTCGAGGAGAAAGAATTTCCCCTTCCTTTTCTCGCCGTTTCGAACGGCAAGAAACTGCGGCCGGCTTTTCAGCCGCCCGGCAGTCTTGTCTTGTGCATCATGCGTCATGTGCCCGCAACTCGCATCGGGCAGCGCCCGGCTTTACGCCGACAGACGCTTGCGGCCGCGCTGACGGCGAGCCGACAGAACCAGGCGGCCGCCTTTGGTGGCCATGCGCGCACGGAAACCGTGACGGCGCTTGCGAACGAGCTTCGAGGGTTGGTAGGTACGCTTCGACATTTATTTAATACCGCGGTGTGCGGCCCTTCTTGGATTTGCATTGCGCAAGGAGCGTTTGGAAAAAGACGCACGATCTTGACCCGCCTGAGGCAGGGCGACAGGACCGAACGTGCGCGCCTTATAGGGAGGACGCGCACCAAAGTCAATCGAAGCGGCGTTTTCCGCATGTTAAGTAACCGGGCCGGCTGCCGCCTTTAACCTTTCCGGTTGCAGCCAGCGACGACGCTCATCCCGCAAGCCGCTGGCATTCCAGCGGGAATTCAACAAAAACTGCTGAAACGCAAGAATTTCGCCCGCTTTCGGCGCGGATGCCGCTGCAACCGACACTTAACGAATTCATGGCAATTTGAAGACAATTATCTGTTCGGCGCTGGTTCCAGCGGTTCGTCTGAGGAGAATGCGCAAGTGAGAATACGGGGAAAGATCAATCTGCTGGTCGTTGTTATGGGCCTTGCCGCCCTGCTGATCGGCGCCACCGCATTGGTGGCGATCAGTGAATACGACCGGCGTGCGGGCGAGTACAATCTCGCCTCCGAGCGTGCCTTCCAGGGCGAGCGGCTCAATCGCTATGTCACCGCCGTCGTCATGGAGGCCCGCGGGGTCTATGCCTCGAAATCGCTCGACGAGGCCAAGAAGTTCGCCGATGGCATCCTGGCCAATCTCGACAAGATCGATGAGGTGCTGGGCGACTGGCGGGCGCTGCTGACGCCGGCCCAGGCCGCGGCCATGCAGGACGTCTTCGACGGCGCCAAGAGTTTCCGCACCTTCCGCGCCGAAACCGCGCGGCTCGGCACGGTGGTCAGCCCGGCGGCGGCCAACGAGCAAGGTAACAACGAGGCCAACCGCGCCAACCGCAAGGCCTTCCAGGCGGCAATCGACAAGATCGTCGCCGCCGACCGTGCGACGCTGGACGAGCAGAAGGCAGCGCTGGACGGCTTCCGCCAGACCGTCTTCCTGCTGGTTGCCGGCATGACGATCGTCGGCATCGGCGCCGGTGCCGGCATGGGCACCTATATCGGCACGCATCACCTGAGTTCGCCCATCCGCGGCGTCACCGCCGCCATCGGCGAGGTGGCGCGCGGCAATTTCGATGTCATCCTGCCCGCGAAGAAGCCGGCTGACGAAATCGGCGAGATGATGACGGCGCTGGAAGTGTTCAAGGAAAACGGCCTGGCCGTGCAGCGCATGAACGCCCAGGAAACCGCCATGCGCGCCCGTTCCGACGACCTCCAGGCCAGCATGTCGCAGGTGGTGGGCGCAGCTGCGGCCGGCGATTTCTCGCGCCGCATCGACAAGGATTACCAGGACGAGAACCTCAACCGTTTCGCCCGCAACATCAACGAATTGCTGATATCGGTGGATGCCGGGATCGGCGAGACGCGCCGCGTCGTCGGCGCGCTTGCGGAAGGCGACCTGACGCAATCCATGCGCGGCGAATTCCAAGGTGCCTTCGCCGACCTTCAGCGCAACGTCAACACGACGCTTTCCACCCTGCAGGACACGATGCGCCAGGTGCGCCAGACCACCGGCTCGATCAGCGCCAACACCAACGAGGTGCGCTCGGCCAGCGACGACCTGTCGAAGCGCACCGAGCAGCAGGCGGCCGCCCTGGAGGAGACCTCCGCCGCGCTCGACGAGATCACCGCCGTGGTGCGCAATTCCAGCGACCGCGCCCAGGAGGCGACGGCGATGGTGACCGAAGCCAAGCGCAATGCCGCGCAATCGGCGACCGTGGTTCGCAACGCCATCGACGCCATGGGCCGCATCGAGCAGGCCTCGCGCGAGATCAGCCAGATCATCAACGTCATCGATGAGATCGCCTTCCAGACCAACCTCTTGGCGCTGAACGCCGGCGTCGAGGCAGCGCGCGCCGGAGAGGCCGGCAAGGGCTTTGCCGTGGTCGCCCAGGAAGTGCGCGAACTGGCGCAGCGTTCCGCCACCGCCGCCAAGGACATCAAGGGCCTGATCACCAAGTCCGGCGACGAGGTTCAGACCGGCGTCAAGCTGGTGCAGGCGACCGGCGAGGCGCTGTCCGGCATCGAGAGCCAGGTCAATGGCATCAACGACCATATCCACTCGATCGCCACCTCGGCGCGCGAACAGGCGACCGGCCTTGCCGAGGTCAACACCGCCGTCAACCAGATGGACCAGGTGACCCAGCAGAACGCGGCGATGGTCGAGGAAACCTCGGCCGCCACCCACAAGCTGTCGCAGGAGGCGGAAAGCCTCGTCGGCCTCGTCGCCCGCTTCCGCGTCGATGCCGGCGGCGATGGCCGCATCGCCGTGGCGAGCGCGGGGGATCATCGGGCCGTCGCCTCGCCGGCGCGGCGCATGCTCGGCAATGTCGCCCGCGCCTTCGGCGGCGGTTCGGCCGCCGCCGCCCAGCAGAGCTGGGAAGAATTTTGAGGGTTTTCCCGACGATAAACGATATGAAAGCCCGTCGCGGATCGCGGCGGGCTTTTGCCGTCCATAGGTAGCATTGGAAAATATCGGCGGCTTGGCTTATGATGGGCTCGTTCGCCGGGCGTCGGTTTCCATGACGGTTCTTGCCATCGCCCGTTTTCTGCAATGCGACGAATGGAGAAGCCGATGCCGGAAAACGCCGAGGCGCCGCTTGCGTGTCATGGCCGGCTGAAGCCTGGCCTGCGGGGTCTGTTTGCCGGTCTTTCGGGCAAATTGCTGCTGCTCACTGTCGTCTTCGTCATGCTGGCCGAGGTGCTGATCTTCGTGCCGTCGATCTCGACCATGCGGCTGCGCTGGCTGCAGGACCGGCTGAACACGGCGGCGGCGGCGGGCATCGTCATCGATGGGCTGCAGGTCTCCGATCTGCCGCGCGGGCTGCAGGACGATACGCTGGTGGCCACCGGCACGCGCGCCATCGTGCTGCGCAAGGATGGCACCTCGCGGCTGCTCGCCGCCAGCGACATGCCCGATGCCGTCGACGGCCAGTATAATCTTGCGGAAACCACGAGCTGGGGCTCGATATGCGCTGCGCTTGACACGCTGGTTTTCGGTGGAAACCGCATCATTCGGGTCTACGGCCCGATCGGCGACAGCGCCATGACCATCGAGTTGGTAATGAGCGATGCCAGCCTGCGCCGCGCCATGCTGACCTATTCCGGCAACATGCTCGCCGTTTCCGTGCTGATCTCGCTGATCACCGCAACCTTGATCTTCTTCGCCATCAACCGCCTGCTGATCCGCCCTATCCGTGGGCTGACGTTGAGCATGCAGGATTTTTCGCAGGCGCCCGAGGATCCCGCCCGCATCATGGCCGCCGGGCCCGGCGGCGACGAACTGGCCCTGGCGGGCCAGCATCTGGCGGCGATGCAGGCCCATTTGCAGCGGACGCTGAAACAGCAGAAGAACCTTGCCGATCTCGGCCTCGCCGTCTCCAAGATCAACCACGACATGCGCAACATCCTCGCCTCGGCGCAACTGATGTCGGACCGGCTGGTGGATGTCGACGACCCCATGGTCAAACGTTTCGCGCCGAAATTGCTGCGCACCATCGACCGTGCCGTCGGCTATACCAGCGAGGTGCTGGCTTATGGCCAGGCTTCCGAAGCCGAGCCGCGTCGAAAACCGGTGCCGCTGGCAGCGCTGGTGCAGGAGGCACGCGGGTTCCGGGCGATCGAGGCGGATGCCGGAATCGAATTCGCCGAGGCGATCTCGGCCGACCCGATGGACGACGCCGACGGCGAGCGGGTGTTCCGCTTCGGTCACAATCTCTGCCGCAACGCCCATCCGGCCTCGCTGGCGCCGCGCGCGACCGGATCGTCCGAACTGCGGCGAATCACCGTCTCCGCGCAACGTTTCGGCAGCGTCGTCAGTATCGATATCGACGATACCGGCCCCGGCATGCCGGCCAAGGCGCGCGAAAACCTGTTTTCAGCCTTCAAGGGCTCGGCCCGCTCCGGCGGCACGGGACTAGGCCTGGTCATCGCCCGCGAACTGGTGCTTGCCCATGGCGGCACCATTGCGCTCGCCGAGAAGCCGGGCCCCGGCACGCTGTTCCGCATCGAAATCCCCGATCGCCCCGTTTCGCTGCAGGATTATCGCGCCCGCGCCTGAGCCGCGAAGCGGCAAGGACAGCCGCCTCAAAAAAATGAAGCTTTTTTGAAATAAGGGGTTGCAATCCCCCCGTTGACGTTTTAGAGAACCGCCATCGCAGACGGCAACGCCGCTGCACAGCGCACCCGTAGCTCAGCTGGATAGAGCACCAGACTACGAATCTGGGGGTCAGGAGTTCGAATCTCTTCGGGTGCGCCATTTCTGTTTTTCAATTAAATGTTCAGCAATTTCTGCCGGATAGTGTAATGCTGATCCGAGCGATCGTTGGGATGCTCCGTCGGTCCAGGTGTTTTCCGTTTCGAATGCGCGTGCTTTTTATTAAAGTACGGGAAGCGAAACGGACAGGCATAGCGGGCGGTCAAGCTCCGCACCAGCATGCCATCCTAGAAGTCGATCCTGCGTCTGGGTTACGTAATGCGTTATCCGGCGCGCCGAGATATCCCTGCCGATAGTTCGGGCAGGGTCCTTCGCCTCGTCTACAAGGGTTGGCGCTGCATGATTCCTGTTATCGCCGTTGTGGGCGCCAGACGAGCTGATTTCTTCCGGTGGCCGGGATGAGGAATGTTCTCGTAACCGGAGCGACAGGTTTTGTCGGGCGGCATCTGTTGGATGCACTTGCCCGGAACGGCGTTCAGGTTCGCGCTGTCGTGCGCGCGGGTCGCGAGCCTGTGCTTGAAGGCCATCCGGCGGTACAGTCGATCGTTGCGACGCCGTCGCTTTTCCACGAGGACGAGGCTTGGTGGGGCCGCGTGGCCGAAGGCATGGATACGGTGATCCACGCGGCATGGTATGCGGTGCCCGGTCAATATCTGCACGCGCCGGAGAATCTCGATTGCCTGAGCGGCACGCTAATCATGGCGCGAGGATGCCTTGCCGCTGGTGTCGGCCGTTTCGTGGGGATCGGTACCTGCTTCGAATATGATCTTTCGGCGGGCGATCTCTCCCCGGAAACGCCGCTTCGGCCGCAGACGCTGTATGCGGCGGCAAAAATGTCGGCCTACGCCTGCCTGTCGAACTGGCTGCCGGCCGCCGGCATCGAATTCGCATGGTGCCGCCTATTCTATTTGCATGGTCCTGGAGAGGATGAAAGGCGCTTCGTCCCCTATCTACGTGCCTGCCTTTCCTCTGGAAAAGGAGCCGCTTTGACCAGCGGCAACCAGATCCGCGATTATATCGATGTCCGCGATGCGGCATCCAGGATCGTCGATATCGCACTCGGCCTGCAGGCTGGCCCGTTCAATATTTGCTCCGGCGTCCCGGTGACCATTCGCGACCTAGCCCTTGAAATCGCAGCCGAATACGGCAGGCCAGATTTGCTCAATTTCGGCGCCCGCCCGGATAATTCCTTCGATCCTCCCCGTATTGTCGGCATCCCTTGACCTTAGAAGAAACCGAGATACCCATGACCGCCTCTCCCAACCATCGCATTCTCTATGAGCAGAACGATTTCCCGGCTTTCCAGAACCGCATGTATCCCACTCGCGACGACGCGCGCACCTGCCCGCGCGCCGATCTGCGCATCGTCGAGGATCTCGAAACCGGCTTGGTCTACAATGCGGCGTTCCGGCCGGAGATCATGAATTACGACGCTTTCTATCAGAACGACCAGAGCACCAGCACCATCTTTCAGGCGCATCTCAACGATGTCGCCGGGATCGTCCGGCGCACGCTGGGGCTCACGTCGCTGGTAGAGGTCGGCTGCGGCAAGGGCATGTTTCTCGATCTCCTGACCGCGCTCGGCGCCGATATCGTTGGCTTCGATCCGACCTATGAAGGCAGTGACCCTCGAATTCGCCGCGAGTATTTCACGCAAGGGATCGGCATTGCCGGCGAGGGCATCATCCTGCGCCATGTGCTCGAGCATATTCCGGATCCGGTCTCCTTCCTGTTCGATATCGCCGAAGCCAACGGCAATCGTGGTCGGATCTACATCGAGGTTCCGTGCTTCGACTGGATCTGCGAAAACCATGTCTGGTACGACATCTTCCATGAGCATGTGAATTACTTCCGCCTTGGCGACTTCCATCGTATCTTTCGCTCGGTGGTGGAAAGCGGCCATGTTTTCGGCGGGCAGTATATCTATGTGGTCGGCGATCTCGCCTCGTTGCGCCGGCCGAAGATTGATCAGAACGATCGCGTCGCATTCCCGGCGGATTTTTCGGACGGGCTTGCGTCTATCGGCACCTTGACGCCGGCACCGACGATCATCTGGGGCGGCGCCTCGAAAGGCGTGATCCTGGCGCTGATGTGCGAGCGCGCTGGGCGTCCGGTCGAAACGGTCATCGATATCAGTCCGGCCAAGCAGGGCCTTTTCCTGGCGGCGACTGGATTGCAGGTGCGTTCGCCGGCGGAGATATTGCCGACACTTGAAACAGGCACGCCGATTTATGTGGTGAACTCCAACTATCTGGACGAGGTCCGGGCGATCTCGCAAAACCGGCTGACCTACATCACCATCGACAGGGCACCGGCCCGAACGGCTGCTTGAGGCCGAAAGTGTTTCGCTTTTCCCCAAATGATGCATTGCCAACTCCCGCGAATATGGAACTGACATGAGCAACCCGACCCCTTTCGAAGCTGAAGCCGCAGATCGTGTAACGCATATAGGCGCGGACGCCGAAATGCAGGAATTGACCGCCGGTTTTCTGCGGCGTTCGATCGAGCTCCAGTATTCCTACAATTATTTCTGGATGGGACGGCCCATCATCCAATATCCGCAAGATATCATGGCCATGCAGGAGATCGTCTGGAAAACCCGCCCGGATCTCATTATCGAGACCGGCATAGCCCATGGTGGGTCCCTGATTCTCAGCGCATCCCTTCTGGCTTTGCTCGACATGGCCGATGCTATCGAAAGCCGCACCACAATGGATGTGCTGGAGCCGCGCAGAAAGGTGCTCGGCATCGATATCGACATTCGCGCGCACAATCGTGCGGCGATCGAGGCGCATCCGATGTCGAACCGTATCACCATGCTCCAAGGTTCGAGCATCGCCGATGATATCGTAAGCCAGGTCCGTGCGTTTTCCGCTCCATTCCAGCGTGTGCTCGTCTGCCTGGACAGTAATCACACCCACGATCATGTCCTGGCCGAACTGGAAGCTTATTCTCCCTTGGTGACCGCCGGCAGCTACTGCGTCGTTTTCGATACGATTGTGGAAGATTTGCCGAGGGACATGTATCCTGATCGCCCCTGGAATAAGGGCGCCAATCCCAAGACCGCGGTCTGGGAATTCCTGAAGTCCCATCCCGAATTCGAAATCGATCGGACCATGCAGGACAAGTTGCAGATCACCGTTGCTCCCGACGGCTTCCTGAAGCGGATCGGGTGAAGCACTGAAGCGTTTACACCTCTAAAAACCCCGCCGGGATCGCCCGGCGGGGTTTTTCGTTTGGCCGGTCTTGGCGGTTCAGCGATGCCCGGGGATGCGCGGCAGCAAGATGGTCAGCAGGCCGAGCAGGGGCAGGTAGGAGCACAAGCGGTAGACGAAGTCGATGCCGTGCGTATCGGCGAAGCCGCCGAGTGCCGCTGCGCCCAGACCGCCGAAACCGAAGGCGAAACCGAAGAAGATGCCGGCGATCATGCCGACGCGGCCGGGCACCAGTTCCTGTGCGAAGACGACAATGGCCGAGAAGGCGGAGGCGAAGATCAGCCCGATCAGCACCACCAGCACGATGGTCCAGGTGAGGTTGGCATAGGGCAGCATCAGCGCGAAGGGGATGACGCCGAGGATCGAGAACCAGATGACGAAGCGCGCTCCGTAGCGGTCGCCTATGGGCCCGCCGAGGAAGGTGCCGATTGCCGCCGAGCCAAGGAACAGGAACAGCATCAACTGCGCATCACGCACCGACAGCGCGAACTTGTCGATGACATAGAAGGTGAAGTAGCTCGACAGGCTGGACATGTAGACGTTCTTCGTCGCCGTCAGCAGCACGAGGATGGCAAAGGCGATCGCCACCTTGCTCTGTGGCAGCGGCAGGGTGCGGCTGGGCGCCTTCTTCGAGGCGTTGGCGCGGCGATGGGCGGCATACCAGCGCCCGACCCAGGTCAGGATGACCATGCCGAGCATGGCGATGGCCGAGAACCAGGCGACGGAATGCTGGCCGAGCGGCAGCACCACGAAGGCGGCGAGCAGCGGCCCGATGGCCGAGCCGGCATTGCCGCCGACCTGGAACAGCGATTGCGCCAGGCCATGGCGCCCGCCCGAGGCAAGCCGCGCCACGCGCGAGGATTCCGGATGGAAGATCGCCGACCCGAAGCCGATGAGGCTCGCGGCGAACAGCAACATCGGGAAACTATGGGCGGAGCCCAGCAGAATCAGCCCGATCATCGTGCTCGCCATGCCGACCGGCAGCGAAAACGGCATCGGCCAGCGATCGGTGACGATGCCGACCACCGGCTGCAGCAGCGAGGCGGTGATCTGGAAGGTCATCGTCAGCCGGCCGATTTGCACGAAATCGAGCTGGTAATTCTCCTTCAGCATCGGATAGAGCGATGCGAGCAGCGATTGCATGACGTCGTTGAGCATGTGGCAGACGCTGACCGCCACGAGAATGGAAAAGGGGGTTTTTTCGAAGCGGGCCTCGTTGCCCGTAATCGCCGCCATGACATGTCCTCCGTCGATCCGCCTGTTCGAATGGAAAAATGCAGCGCTGACCACGTCATCCTGAGAATGCGTGGGCTGCTGCGGGAAGGCGGATTGTGTCCGTTTGCGCTTGTATCCGGCTTGTCTCTGGCCTGCTTTTGTGTTGTGGTCCAATTCTTTCGCGATTGGGCCAAACCATGGAAAAGCTGGCGCCGAAGCTCCTCTCGGCACTCGACGAGAACCATTTTCGTGCGCTGGCGCGCATGGAGAGCTCCGATGCAGACGTGCTGGTCAACAGCAGTCAGGCGCCGGGCGGCTACCGCGTGCCGCTGCACCAGCACCGGCGCACGCAGATCCTGTGTGTCCATGAGGGCGTGGTGCTCGTCGGCACCCGGAAGGGCCGCTGGATGATCCCGCCCGGCCACGCGCTTTTGATCCCGCAGGGGCTTGATCATACCGTGGAGATGCTGAGCGATGTCGTCATGCGCTCGGTCTACATCTCGCCGCGCCCGGAGCGGGCGCAACATGCGGTGCCAAAGGTGCTGGCGGTGACCGATCTCGCCCGCAGCCTGCTGGTCGAGGCGGTGAAATTCGGCGATATCCCGCCCGGCGAAGGCAGGGCGGTGCTGGTGCATGCGCTGCTGCTGGCGGAGATGGAAAGCCTGTGCGAGCGTCCGCTCGGCCTGCCGTTTCCGGCCGACGAGCGGCTGTCGGCGCTCTGCCGGCGCTATCTCGCCGATCCCGCCCCGGATGCGCGCATCGACGATTGGGCGAATGCCCTGGCGATGAGCCGGCGCAGCTTCACCCGCTTCTTCCGTCAGGAAACGGGCCTCAGCTTCGCCACCTGGCGCCAGCAGGCCAGCGTCTTTTCCAGCCTTCCGAAACTGGCGGCCGGGCGGCCGATCACCCATGTGGCGCTGGAGGCGGGTTATGAAAGCGTGCCGGCCTTCACCACCATGTTCAAGCGCATGCTCGGTGCGCCGCCACGCTCCTACCTGTGCAGCAGGAATGCAACGCCCTCCGCTTCGCTGCGTCCGCGACGGCGCAAGGCGCTGGAAAAGGCGGCGGCTCACAGCTAAGACTATGGGCCTATCGCTTAAGTGGAGTAACTCCGTGCTGTCACTCGCTCTGCAACGTCTCCGCAAGCAATGCGTTGTGGCCCTGCTCGTCCCCGTGCTGGGGTTGTCAGGCTGCGGCGGCCGGCCGATCGGGGTGATGACGCCGACTGGCGTCAGCCTGCCCGGCACCTCCAGCGTCGACATGCTGGTGGCGACGACGCGGGCGCCGTCCGAGGATCCGGCCATCCTGTTTTCCGGCGAGCGCGGCACGGGCCTGCGCCTTGACGCGGTCAAGGTGTCGATCCCGCCCAAGGGCAATCGCGAGATCGGCCAAGTGCAATGGCCGCAGAAACTGCCGGGCGATCCGCTCAAGGATTTCACCACCGTCAGCGTCGATACGATCGACAAGGCCCAGGGCGGCAGAAGCTGGCTGAAGCAGCACCTGCCCAGGAATCGCCGGATGATGATCTTCGTCCACGGCTTCAACAATCGCTATGAGGAAGCGGTCTATCGCTTCGCGCAGATCGTCCATGACAGCGGCGCCGATGTTGCGCCCGTGGTCTTCACCTGGCCGTCGCGCGCCAGCATTTTTGACTATAACTACGACAAGGAAAGCACCAATTACTCCCGCGACGCGCTGGAGGAACTACTGCAACTCGCCGCTGACGATCCTGCGGTCGGCGAAATCACCGTCATGGCCCATTCGATGGGCACCTGGCTTGCGGTCGAGGCGCTCCGGCAGATGGCGATCCGCGACGGCCGGGTCTCGGCCAAGATCGGCAATGTGATCCTGGCGTCGCCCGATCTCGATGTCGATGTCTTCGGCCAGCAGATCGCCGCATTCCAGGGCAAGGGGCCGCATTTCACCATCTTCGTTTCGCAGGATGACCGGGCGCTGCTGCTGTCGCGCCGTATTTCCGGCAATATCGACCGGCTCGGCCAGATCGATCCGTCGATCGAGCCCTATCGCTCGGCGCTGGAGCGGGCGGGCATCACCGTCATCGATCTGACCAAGCTGAAATCCGGCGACAAGCTCAATCATGGCAAGTTCGCCGAAAGCCCCGATGTCGTGAAGCTGATCGGCAGCCGGCTGGTGGCCGGCCAGACGATCACCGATAGCGAGGTCGGGCTGGGTGAAGCCGTCGGCTCGGTGGCGCTGGGGGCGGCGCAGACGGTCGGCAATGCGGCGAGCGTCGCCGTTTCCACCCCGATCGCCGTCTTCGATCCGCGCACGCGCCGCAACTACGGCCGGCAGGTCGAACGCCTCGGCGCCTCGGTCGGCAATACGCTGACCTCGGTCGATACGGTGGGGGTCTCGGTCGGAGAAACCGCCGAAGAGGCCTTGCCGCGCCGGGCGGGGACGGTCAATTCCGCCTGCTTCGCCATCCGCGACAAGGGCCGCGCCGACGCCTGCGACGGACGCCGCTGACCGCAAGCCGCGCGGCCACGCGTGACCTTGCGCCACGTCTTCAGGCGCAAAAAGCGGTAGGCAATGACGGCGATCTGATATATCAGCTCGGAGCGACGAATATGCCGGCGGCCGGCGCCGCCCTGACGGGAGAACGAAGGATGAGATGGAAACGCACGATCCAGCTTCTGGATGTCCATGCCGAGGGTGAGATCGGCCGGGTGGCGATCGGCGGCGTGCCGAAAATTCCCGGCAATACCGTGGCGGAACAACTGCACTGGCTGAACACCGATCCGAAGGGCGATGCGTTGCGTCGCTTCCTGGTGCTGGAGCCGCGCGGCACGCCGATGGGTTCGGTCAACCTGCTCTTGCCGCCCAAGCATCCCGATGCCGATACCGCCTTCGTCATCCTGCAGCCGGACCAGGCTCATGCCAGCTCCGGCTCGAATTCGATCTGCGCCACCACCGCGCTGCTCGAGGCCGGCATCGTCGAGATGAAGGAGCCGGAAACCGTGGTGACGCTGGAAACCGCCGCCGGCCTGGTGAAGGCGGTTGCAACCTGCCGCGACGGGCGCTGCGAAAAGGTCAAGCTGACGATGGTTCCCGCCTTCGTCCACCAGCTCGATGTCGAGCTCGACACGCCCGAATGGGGCAGGATCACCGGCGATATCTGCTATGGCGGCATTTTCTACCTGCTGGTCGATGCCGATCAGGTGGGCCTGACCATCGCCCCCAGCCATGCTGCCGCGCTGGTCAAGGCCGGCATGATCCTCAAGGAGATCGTCAACCGCACCATCTCGGTCGTGCATCCCGAGATTCCGGCGATTTCCGGCGTCGCCTACGTGATGTTCCGTGGCCGTGACGAAGATGGTTCCATGCGCACCTGCACGACGATGTGGCCGGGCCGCGTCGACCGCTCGCCCTGCGGCACCGGCAGTTCCGCCAATCTGGCGACGCTGCATGCGCGCGGCCAGGCGACGGTCGGGGATACCCTGATTTCGCGCTCGATCATCGGCTCGGAATTCGAGGTCGGGCTCTCGGCCGAAACCACGGTCGCCGGCAAGCCGGCGATCATCCCGACCATCGCCGGCCGCGGCTTCACCTTCGGCCTGCATCAGGTGGCGCTCGACCCGGCCGATCCCATGGCGGAAGGATTTGCGCTGACCGACGTCTGGGGTCCCTCGGCGGGCGACATCCCCGAGCCGCGCAAGTAAGGCAGAAATAAAGTCAAAGGCCGCCATGATCTCCATGGCGGCCTTTGACTTTAGAGCGCGGTGCTGGCGGTGACGATGCTGCGATCGACGGCCGCGGGCAGGGGCTTGGCCTGAGCCGTTGCCAGAGCCTCGTTGACCAGCTTCAGGCGGTCTTCGGCAAAGCCGTCGCCCAGCTTGGCGGCGCGACCGTACCAGTTGGCGGCGGCGGTGAGATCGCTCGTCGTGCCCTGGCCGCCTTCATACATCAGCGCCAGATTGACCATGGCGTCGACCTGGCCCTTGGCGGCGGCGCGCTTGTACCATTCCATGGCGCGGCCATTGTCCTGCGGCACGAGCTGGCCCTCGTCGTAGAGAACGCCGAGATTGAAGCCGGCGGCGGCATAACCCTTGGTCCAGGCGGCGGTGAACCAGCGGACGGCTTCAGCCGTGTTCTGGGCCGTGCCGGCGCCGTCGCGATAGAGCACGCCGACATTATAGGCGCCGAGCGCATTGCCGGCATCGGCGGCCTGGCGGAACAGGGCGAAAGCCGCTTCTTCCTCGCCGAGCTCGCCCAGCGACATACCGAGATGCACCTTGGCGATGGCATAGCCGCGCTGCGAGGCCTGATCGAAGGCGTTCATGGCGTCCGCCGTGTCGCCGGCGCCGTCAAGGGCGCGGCCGAGCTGGAAGGCGAAACGCGGTGCATTGGTTTCATCGAGCGCTGCGCGGCATGCGGCGATCGCCTGGCTATTGGTGCCCTTCAGGCCGGCTTCCCGCACCGGCGCGAAGGCCATGTTGCGGGAGGTGTCGTACTGGCTGCCGGCCAGCCGGTCGCAATTGTCCTGCGAAGGCGATGCGGCTTGCGCCGGCAGCGCAAGCCCGAGCGCCGCCACCAATGCGCCCGCGCCAGCGGCGCGCATGATGCTGGCCTTCCAATGCGAGTTGTCATGGGCAGGTGCGGCAGACATGGTCTTTCTCCCTCGACCTTTTCTGGTTCGAGTTAACAACGCATCAATGTCCCGCGAAGTTCCCGGGGATACATCCGTTCATGCTTTTTAAGGAATTGAGGGAAAGGGGATCCCAGCACGCGGGCCAAACCGTAAGGTGGTTTTCCCTCCGGAAATGCTTCAGTCGTCCAGTGGTTCGGCGATGCGGACCAGCCTGCCGATGTCGCAGCCGACGATGCCGTCGCGGCGGGTGATGGCGCCGGCGTCTTCGAGCGAGGCAAGGGCGCGATTCATCTTCGGTCGACTGCAGCCGACGATGGCGGCAATCTCGGTCTGGCTCAGCGAAAGCTGCAGGTTGGCCTGGTCGGGCAACTCATGGCCGTGGATTTGCCGCAACGTGGCAAGGAAGAAGCGGGCGACGCGGGAATCGAGATCGTAGAGCGCCATGGTTTCCAGCCGCTCCGTCGTCTCGCGGATGCGGGCGCACAGAAAGCGGATCACGGTTTCCGCGGTGCCGGGCCGGGTGGTGATGATCGGCAGTAGGTCGCGCTTGGCCAGCACATAGCCTTCGGTGGCGGTCACGGTGGTGGCGTCGGCCGAACGCGGCTCGCCGTCGAGGATCGCCATCTCGCCGAGAATGGTGCCGGGCTCCATGTGGCGGATGGCCAGTTCCTTGCCTTGCGGAGAGATCAGCGACAGCTTGACCCGGCCGCTGGCGATGGCGAGCATATAGTTTCCTTCGTCGCCGCGCTGGAAGATCACCGTGCCCGCCGGCCATTTGCGATGGGTTGCGATGTCGGCGATGGCCGCGATCGTTTCCGTGTCGAATTCCTCGAAGATCGGAAAGGAGCGCCAGAAGGCCGCGCTTTTGCTCGTGTCGCTCATGGGGTTCGATCCGGTGCCGCAGGTAATCCGGCGATTTTTGCCGAGGCGCGCGCCGGTTGCAACGGAATTTTTTTTGAAGATGCCGCCTGCTATTCGGCGTCGGCGGCCTCCACGGCCTTGAACAGCACGTTCTGATCGATGAGGTAGCGGGCGAAGATCGGCAGGCTGGCGCCGCCGATGGCCCGCGCCTGGGCGCCGACCGTACCCTCCCGCAGCTCCGGCATCGGAATGCCCTGAAGGTCCATGCGCCCGACCGCTGCAATCGTCGCCGCCACCAGCCGCTGCCGCACCCAGGCGGGAAAGCCGCCGTCGATGATCGCTGCGGAAAAATCGATGATCGAGGCGGCCGAGAGGATCGCCTGCGCCAGCGCGGCGGCCGTCTCCTGGATCCAGCGCTCCAGCGGCGCGCCGAAATCGATCCATTCGTCGGCGGAATACCATAGAGGTTGCGGATCGATGTTGTCGGCGCGCAGCATGTCCTCGAGCACGAAGATCGAGGCGATTTCCAGAAGCTGGCGGGTTTCGCCGTTGCGGTTGCGCACCGGCAGCGAGCCGACCGAACCGGCCATGCCGGTGCGCCCGACGAACAGCGCCGAATTCAAGACGATGCCGCCGCCGATGAACGAACCGACGAAGAAATAGATGAAATCCGGATAAGCGGGGCCGGCGCCGAACACCAGTTCGGCGCCGCAGGCGCTGGTGGCGTCGTTCTGCAGATGCACCGGATAGGGAACGAGGGCGGCGACTTCGGCCTGCAGGTCGAAGGAGCGCCAGGCATCCATGGTGCCGCGCGGCGCGCCGACCTGCTCGGCCCAGTTCCACAATTCGAAGGGGGCGGCGATGCCAAGGCCGGCGACGCGGCCACGCTCGGCGGGCGTCAGTTCGGCGCGGATCTCGGAAAGCGCGCGCTGCAGGAAGGCGATGACATCGCGCGGCAGCGGGAAGGGAAGGGCGCGCCGCCCAGGCGC
>Ga0066256_1003111_pt1 | contig 16613 bp, 11 predicted proteins | sample ThiBio_1000_biof_FD_87107 | JGI IMG/M metagenome (GOLD analysis project Ga0066256, IMG submission 87107) | Wastewater bioreactor microbial communities from Cape Town, South Africa - Thiocy_expt_1000_biof (version 2) | ecosystem: Engineered > Bioreactor > Thiocyanate-remediating >...
AAACGAGGGCTGGTATTCACAGCGCTGCTCGGCGGGATCGTGTCGAGCACCGCCACCACGGCCACGTTGGCGCGCTGGGCCGGGCAGACGCCAGGCTGGCGTCCACTGGCAGCGGCGGGGGCGGCGCCCCCCCCCGCCGCCCCGCTTGCGCGCGTGGCGGGCCCCGCCCCCCCCCCCCCCCCCCGGCCACTGTGTGCCCTTCGCAATGTGTGACTTACGGTGCATCGCCATTGGCTTTGAATGCTTACAACGGGGTTAAAGGGCAGGGGCACACGCACGCAACATGCAACAGGTATTACAAGCGCATGCAACAGGGGGGCACAACCACGATTGTTAGTCGTTGTGGGTGGGGTCACGCAGGGCCGGGTACACAGGCGCTTCCTCAGTAGTAGTAATGCGCGCTCCGAAGGCGGGGGCGGACGGTGCTGGCGGCGGCGGCGTGGGGAGACACCAGGATGGGTATGTCCACCACTGACGGGCTGGTGGTGGCGGATGTGCCGCGCGGGTGTGAGGAGACGCCATTTTCAGCGTCCGCAGCAGCAGCAGGAGCGGCGGCTTCGGCGGCGGCGGCGGCAGCAGGAGCAGGCGGCGAAACAGCATCTGGCACAGGGTCACCTGCAGTGGTGTCTCGCGCTGCAAAGGTGGCTGCGCTGCCGCTGCCGCCCGTGATGACAGGGTACAAGTCATACAAGTTGTCGTCGCCAGGCGTCTCGGTTTGAACGGACGCGCTGCTGTGCGACGCCTCTTGCAGGATCAGGGGCGGCAAGGTCGCGACCTTCAGTCGCGGCTCATCCAGCGAGCTCTCACCAACCGCAATTCCGCTGCCGCCCGCGCTGGTGCTGGTACCAGCGCCGCCAGCGGCAGACGAGTCGGCTTGCAGCCACGTGGTGCCGGCACCCGTGCCGCACCGCGTGGGTGGGCCGGACGTCGGCATTGTAAAGTGTGAACCATGACTGGACACCGCATCCTGGCGCAGCAGCCCGCCGCCACCACCGCCGCCACCACCACCGCCGCCGCCGCCACCGCCGCCGCTACCGCCGTCACCGCCGCCCATCCCTACCGTCCCTGTCATGCCATGCGGGTGGACGTCCACCAAGCTGGCGTCGCCGCGGCTGTCGCCGGCGGTGATGGGGTCCACCACATCGCCACCTGCACCGCCCGCCGGTACCAGGTCAGAGTCAGCGGCGTACGCACCGCCTCGGCGCCCAACTTCCACACCCTCAAGCGCCCCCACCAGCCGCAGCACGTTATTACCTGCCCCCACACCGCCGTCGCCCCCTACGCCGCCGCCGCCGTTTGGCGCGTGCGGTGCAAATATGTCGCCGCCGCTGCTGCTGCGGCTGGCGCCCGTGTCCACCCGGCGGTGCACGACGCGTGACACTTCCCATGCGCCAGACCGCGGCGGCCGCAGGCCAGCACCAGTCACGCTGTCAATGGAGGTGTACCGCGAGCTGCCCGAGTCGCGCGTGCCGCCTGCGGTTGCAAACACCAGGGCCACGTAGGCAGGCACCTCCAGGAAGAAGGTGTTGCCGCCGCCGGGCCCCGCTTGCATGCCAATGTGGCCACCCAGCAGCACCGCCAGCTCGGCGGCATGCAAGAAGGCAAAGCGTGCAAACGGTGGCAGGGCGTCGGTGGCTACCGTCAGTGGCGCCATGGGTTGCGTCGCGTACTGCAACATGGCGGCCATGGCGTCGCGGGGCAGGTGCGGCCCGTCGTCAGTGACAGCCAGCCGCAACACGTGGCGCTGCATGGGCACAATGGAGCCGGACGCGATGGTGATGTTCACGGTGTGCACCACGCTGGCGCCCCACGGTGCTGGCACGGCATACGACACTGACGTTGGCGGCGGCCGTGCCGCCTCCCTCGCCGCCATCTGCGCGCCCTCCCACACGTCGTACAGCGCGCCTATGGGCATGGCCACACCCTCCGTCAGCGTGGCGCTGCCAATGGCGGCGCTGGGCGGCGGCGGCGTGTCCGGCAAGCTGGACGTGCGGTGCACCCCGAATGCAGACGGCAGCGCGCCGGGCGGCTGTGCGCGCCACTGCGTGGCCTCCGCATTGGAGGGCGCCAGGCTCATGTGCAGGCGGGGGTCGTGGTGTGCCACCAACGTGGACCGCACTCCCGTCTCCCCGACCGCCGACTCCGTCGCCTGCGACCACCCTTGCACCGCGGCGGCGGTCACATTGACGGTGCCGCCGCCGCCGCGCGCGGCAACCCGGTTGATTGCCAGCGCCGTCATCATCTCCAGCACGTGCAGCAGCAGGGCGCCGTCTGCCATGACGCGCGCCGTCAACGCCGCGCTGGTGCCGGTGGACAGCACCACGCCCGCGCGCCGCGCCGCATCCTTGCCGCGCTCCATAACGCCGGTCATGAGCTCGTGGCACGACAGCGGCCGCAGCTGCACAGTGTACGTGCCCCACAGGATGCTGTGCGCCACCCGCGCGGCGCGCAGCAGGGCGCTGCTGCCGTCCTGCTGCAGCTGCATGTACTGCACGTCGCCCAGCAACAGCCGGTCATCCACCGCCAGGGCCGCCGCCTCCAGCCCTGTCAGCCCCGACGACACCGACGCCATCGGCGCCCGCAAGTGACCTACCAGGTGCCTGCAGATTGCGGGGTGAGATGGGGTGGGGGTGAACATACAGGGTACGGCAAGTAACCACGTGGCGCCACACGGCGTTCCTACGAACGTGAATATGGCGGCATGGGTGGCGTTCTGGTTGCGGAGGTCCGCCACCTCGCGCCCCAGCGCCTCCCGCGAGTCTGCCGCGGCCACGAGGAGGTCTTTCACAACTGCCTCCACCCACATGGTTGGCAGCGCGACGTGGAGGGTAGCAAATACCTGCAGCGAGGTATTGTGGGAATTGGGGAGTGACAGTAATGATTTGACCGCCAGCCATAGGAGGGGACACCACAAGGTAACGCACGGCGGCAATGATGGCCCTCGCGGTGGAGGGAACAAGGATGGGGACGGCAACAATGTACGCCAGCGAAACAAGCGCAAAGATGCCGGCGACGGTGGCGCGGGAGGCGGACCGCCGACCGCCTGGTCGCGGTTCCCGCGCTTCCAGTCCCGCCGCCGCTGCCACTGCGGCAGCCGCCACATACGCGGGCACCAGCATTGCAAGGGCCACGCCACGCGGTGTGCCACGCACTGCCATCGCTGCCACCAGGGTGGGACCCGCGTGTGGTGCTGCCGGCCCTGCGGTGGCCGACAGCGCAATGAGCAGCATGACGCCCAGGATGGCAATCCACAGGCCGCAGGTGCGGGGGCTGCGCCGCATGGTCAGTAGGAAGATGCACAGCGCGCCGCCGGTGCGCCCCGCCTCCATCAGTGACGACAGCGGCACGGTGGCGTCGCCCGCTTGCCAGCACGCAGCCAAGAAGTACGCCGCCGCGCTGGCGGTTTGGAGGCAGGCCAAGCTCACTAACCACGACGGCGCGTGGCCGGCATGCATGAGCAGCAGGCCCAACCGCAACATACTGGTTAGCGAGGCCGCCACGCCAACCACATTGAAGCACGATGTCATTGGGTCACCTGACGTTACCGGGTTGGGCGGTGTGTGCGCGTGTACGTGTGGGGTGTGGTAGATGATGGCACTGCCGCCGCCGTGACGTACCATCAAGGTCAATCGAGTTCGACGCCGTCTGCACTGTGACCACGGATGCCAGCAACAGCGCGGCATGCAGCACAGCCAACGTGACGGCGCCAGTGCGCACCTGACAGCGCACACGCCCATGGTGGTGGTGCGCGGCGGCGACGGCAGCCGTTGCCGGCCGTCGAGCGCCCTGCCCCAACCCGCCGCCAATCACCGGCGACAGCTGCAGCGCATGTACCGGTGCCCGGCCACTGGCACCCCGTGTGCCACCTCCATCACCGCCACCGTCACCGCCACCACCTCCTCTGCTGCTGCCGCGCGCCTCGCCCCCTTCGCCGCCACCACCGCCGCTGCCCAGCACCACCACTCGGATGTCGCCGTGCACTGACCCCCACGACGCCGCCATCCCGCCGTCACGCCGTCACGCTGCTGTTACGGCAGCGCGCGCGAGTAGCCAGAAACACACAGCCACCCGTACGGGTGCATGTACAGCTGTGCAACGCCGCCCCGTCCGCTGTTACTACTACCGGTACTTAGGGTGTACAACTGACTGCTGCTGCTGCTGCACGGCACCGTGCCATCACTGCCATCTTCTGTTTTGCCTTGGCAGTACTACGCGGTTGTTTTACCGGTACCCACACAACCGCAGGTACCGCACCGGCGGCAGCACCGCGGTGCGACGGTGGTACCGTGTGGCGCAGATATTGCCACTCACTGACCGCGGCACCACCGCGCACCTATTATCCGCACGAGCATCGTGTCGCGGCGGCGGCAGGGCACTGCATTGGAACTTTGCTCAATCTTCCAACGCGTCAAAGTTCCAAAACCCAGAAGGGGGAGGACAGGCGCGTACACAACTAAATACCTGGCCGCGCCGGCTCGCGCAGGTGCCAGATACCGGAAGGCGGCGCGCTGTGTGTGAACGGCGTGAGTGGCGGTGTCATTTTGTGTTGGCACCCACTGTCTATTTATTTGCATGCGCCACCGCGCACCCTCTCTCTCTTCCTGCCTCCTACGTATCTGACGATAGGGCCCCTACTCAACTCACTCACTCACTCCATCGCCCCACGCACACGTCCGGTGACGGCGGCGGCTGACGGCAGGTGGGTGGGCAGGCCGCACAACTCTGGGGTGCGGCTCAGTGAGAAGCGGCGGGGCCTGTGAGAGGGGCGGCAACAAATGTCGGACGCCGCAGGCAGGGGCGGCAACAATCACCCGTGCGAGGCAGCACCTGTTGTGGCGCCGTAACCTACGTAAGCGCCGTAGGAGGGTGCACATTGTGGTATTGAAAGACTACTGGGGCCGACGCGCTGCCGTCATGCGGGTCATCCTTGCCGTTGCCGCCGTTGCGTCGGCGGCAGCAAGTAGTGCCGTGGCGACAGCACGGGCGCCGGCACCTGCAGCACAACCAGTGGCACAACCGGTAGCACAACCAGTGGCACAACAACAACCAGCGGCAGAATCGGGATTGACGCCGCCGCCCACCGTCCTGTTTAGCTACATTACCAACGTGTTTGGGTACTCGCTGGGCGGCACCGTGGCGACGCGGTATGTGGCGTACATGGGCGAGCGGGGGACGGCGTACCCGCCCAGCGGGCCGGTGTCCTACTTTACGCAGCGGCTGGACCTGCTGGTGGGGGATGTCGCCGACGCGCTGACCGCCGTCGCGTCGCTGGAGGTGGTGTTTAAGAACAATGGCAGCACACGGGAGGTGGCGTACTGGGCGCCCGCGCTGGCGGTGAATGACCTTGCGTGCGCCGCCGCCGCGCCGCTGCCGGTGCCGTGGGAGGCGGCAGCATTTGACTGGCTGGCGACGGGCACCGCGGGGGCGGTGGTGTCCATTGGCAACGAGACGGTGTACACGCCGGTGCTGGGCAACGTGACCGCGCAGCACTGGCAGTCGCCCACCGGCTGCCGTGACGTGTGGCTGGCGCCGCAGCCGCCCTCCAACAGCCCGCCGGGAGGGCCGCCACAATACTTCCCCGTGCTGTACAGCCTTGCGGACGCGGCGCCCGACGGCTCCTGCTCCCTCCACAACCGCTCCTACGCGTACTGGGGCGTGCGGTACCTGAACGCCACCGCAGCGGCGCAGACCAGCTCATACTTCGCCTTCCCGTCCGCCTGTGATGCTGCCACTCCCTCGCCTTCCGCCGGCCCCACCCCCGGCGGTGGCGGCACCACCGTGTCTGTCATCTGGCTGGCCATTGCTTGCATCATTGCGGTCGTGGTGGGCGGCATCAGCGGCATGTTCTGCGCCCGCTACCTCCACCGCGCCGCGCGCGCCAAGAGCACAGAGGACCTGCTGGACGCCTACGCCCGCCTGGGTCGCCCCCTTGTTGACATTCAATGACCGCCGCCGTGTCACTACCGCCGCCGCCGCAGTGGTGGCTGGCAGCCCGGGTGGCGTGCTGCTTTGAGTTTTCGCCGGGCCGCATTGCGGTGCCGGCGCTGCTGTCGGCACACTGGCTGCGCTGCCGCGCGGGGGCGCGCGGCGCCTGGCCGCGCCTGCCATACTATTGATGATGCCCTGGATGTGTCGTGCCGCTGTACCATATGATATTATTATCACCATTGTATGTCATTATCATAATGTATTAAATTGCCCGTTTGCGCTCGCCCTTTGTTTGTTTCCGCACTAACTTTTGTTGCGCACAGCTGGAGCGCGGGCACGGCGGATACGAGTGTATCCACCACCCGGCCGTGTGCACACGCACAACAGCGACGGTGTGCAACGGCACGAGGGCAGCGTATTATTGTTGGCGCAACGCGCTTGAGTCTCCCTGTTGTGTGCAGGCGTGCCGCCATGGAGCTTGACGGCCTCCTCGATGAAATAGCTGGGTGGCAAGCTGAGCTGGGGGTGCCAGCCACCACTACCACTACGCCCGCCACTGCCCCTGCCTCTACTGCCCCTGCCTCCACTGCTACTGCTTCTACTGCTGCTACTGTGCTTGCTTCTGCTCCTACGCCTGCTATTGTGCCTCCCCCTCCTGCCACTGCAACGGCCACTACGCGCAGCGGCGGAGCGACTCGCGCCGCGGCTGCCGCAGCAGTGGCCGCAGCGTCAGCGTCGTCGGCGCCGACCGGCCGGCGGGGCAGCAGCCGCATTGCTACGCGTGGCAGCGGCAGCGGGAGCGAGGGGGAGGAGGATGAGGAGAGTAGCGGCGTACCTGCCGCCGGCGGGCGGCGGTCTGCTCGCGTGTCGAATGGGCGGGGCAAGACGTCGCCGTCAACACCGCCGCCGCTGCTACCAGCTCTGCTGCCCAGTGGCGCCGCTGCTGCAGCAGCCCATGGCAGGACCCCGGCATCCGCTGTGGCAGCCAGCGGCGGTATGGGCCTGTTTGATGGCGATGATGCCATTGCGCGGCGCATGGCGGCGCGCATGAAGGCGCGGCGCGAGTTGTTGGACCGCATGCACCGGGACGGCCGGCTGACGGATGAAAGCTACCAGCTCATGTCGGCGAGCGTGTCGAAGGGCATGAACGAGCTGAGTGACAGCGACGACGACGACGACAGTGCCGATGGCGGCGGTGGGGATGGCGATGGCGATGGTGAGGGTGAGGAAGGGAGACCGGCGGCGGGAGGGAGACCGGCAACCAAGGCGGCAGCTGCAATGGCGGCGGCAGCGGCGGCGGCAGTGATTGAGCCGCCGCACATTGCTTCCATTGACCTGGCGCACCATTACGCCCGCCTCCTGCGCCCGTCTGCGTATCTGCCGGCCCTGTCGCTGGATGCCGCCATTGCCGGCGCCGCGCCTTGGGTGCCGCCGCCACCACCATCACCACCGTCAGCAACAGCCAGCCCGTCCGCCATTGGGGCGACCGGCGACGCGGGTGGCGAGGAGGAGGAGGGCGGCAGCGACGACGAGGACAGCGGCCCTGTGCAGCGGCGCGGTGGTGGTGGCGGCGGCATCAGAGGCCGCAGCCGTGGCCGTGCGCGCGGCCGTGCGCGCGGTGGCAGCCGCGGAGCTGTGACAACTACCGCTGTGACAATCACTGCGGCAGGCACAAAACGGCCAAGGCCGCAATCAACGTCCCCGTCATCTCGCACCGGTGACGGCACACCGTCAGTGGCGACGGCGACGGCAGTGTCACCTGCCAGTGCTGCTTCTGCAGCGGCAACGCCGGCACCGCCGCCACTGCCACCTCCGCCACCGCCCGCCCTGCCGGTCGACGCCACACTACCAGACCTGCTGGAGCATGCGGCGGCGCAGGTGGCGTGGTGGGTACGTTGTGCCGTTGCAGGGGGCGACAGCAGGGTGGCTGCCGATGCGGCTGCCTCGGTGGCACGCACGCTTGCAACCGTGCGCGGCTTGCTCAGCCGCATGCGCGCCTCGGTGCGCACCTTCACTGACGCCTCCCTAGCAGATGCCGCTGGCGCGGCGGACAGCCACTCCGCAACCACCGCGGCCAACCTGCAGCACCTGCTGGCCACGCCACTTGGCCCACCCATCCACATTGTGCCGTCGTTGGTGGCGGACCACTCTGGCATGTCAGACCTCGTGTCACCCACCATCGTGTCGGCGCTGATGGCACGCATGGCGCTGTGGCGGGAGTACCTGGCGGCCGACGCGGAGTGGCAGCCTGCCAGCGCGTCACGCGCGCCGCCCGCAGGGTGCACCGACGAGCGGGACGCGGCGTGGCGGCTGGCGATGCACGCCTTCCTGCTCCGCCGCGACGTGCGGTACGCTTTTTCTGGCGTGGCACGCGGGCTGGCCACCACCCTCCGCCTGCCGCAGCTGCCGGTCTTCCCCTCCCCCGCGCCGCGCCAGTACACCATGGCGGCGGTGACGGACCACGCGGACAGCCTGGCGGCCGATGCCGTCGGCACGCTGGCAGCCACGGTGGGCTGTGGGTCGGGGTACGGCTTGCATGACGATGCCGCCGTCATCGGCGCCTGCTGCGCTGCTGCTGACGCCATAACGGCGCCGCTGGCCCTGGGCGCCGCCGCTGAGGCGCCACACACCCTGCGCCCACGCTTCTCATACCCCGCAGAGGCGGCCTTTGAGACGAGCGGCGCGGCGGCGGGTGCGGCAGGCGCCGCGGCTGCCGGCACGCCCGCTGCGCCGCTGTGGCAGTCGCTGTCCGCGCACCTGGACGCGCTTGACGTGGGCGCCTCCCACTCCCTCAACCTGGCGTGCGAGCTGGACGCCGTGAATGGCGCGGGCGAGGCGATGGACACCTGGCTGGCCACTCTGCGCACCATGGTGAAGGCGGGCGCGCCGGCTGACTCACTGCCCGCGCCGCCTCTCGGCGCCTGCCTGCGTCCGTTCCACAGCATTACCTGCCCCTCTTACTACGTGCCGCCCGCCACCCTCGTGCGCGCCGCCACGTCGCTGGGGCTTGCCATCCCGCTGCCTGCCGCCCTCCGCCTGCCACCACCGCCGGCGACCAGCGGCTTGGTGCAGCCCCTTGTACCCGCCCCCCTGTCCTTGACGTCAGAGGTGCACTACCGCCAGCTGGCAGCTGCCACACTGGCCGTCTCGGCATCCGCGCTGGCGCTGGGCATTGCTGCCAATGCCGTGACGCTGGAGGCGCCGTCGGCGGCAACTGTGCACGCCCTGTTCCACGCGGCACGCGCCGGCGGCGAGGAGGTGGCTGCCGCCACTTGCACCCGCCCCGCCTACCTGTACTCTAACGAGGTGCTGCAGGGCGTTGCGGTGCTGGCGGTGCGGCTGCTGGCTGACCCTGTGGTGTGCGCCGCGCTGGCAGCCGACCCCGCCGCGCCGCCGCGCGGTCGCCTGGCTGACGGCATCTGGACGGTGGATGGCAGCCTGCCACCCGGCTCGCTGGAGGCTTGGTGCACCGATGTGGCGGGCGTGCGCGGCCTGGATGGCGGCCTGCCGTCCTGCGAGCCGGCGCTGCTGGGCCTGCTGCGCACCGTCGGCGACGTGTTGGCGTGGCGCGACCGCATGGCGACGGCTTGCATTAGCAGCAGTAGCAGCAGTACCGGCAGCGGCGGCAGCGCCGACGATGCGGCTAGCGGGGCTGCTCTGAAAACGGCTGCGCGCGCAGCTGCTGCGGCACACCCGTCAGCGGTGGAAGTGGTTCCGGGCGACACTGATGCCACGGCATCGATGCGCGTGTCGTATGATGTGGCGCTGCATGGCGCGTACGCCCGCGCGGTGCGGGATGCCGCCGCCACGTTACCCTCCGCCCCTGCGCCGCTGCTGCCCATGTGGCTACCCAACGTGGCGCAGGAGGTGGTGCCTGCCTTCCTGCCCGCTGCATTTGCGCCGCTGACCAGCAGCGCAGACGACCCAGGGGCGGCAGACCTGGCTGCGGCGGCTGGCGGCGGGGGCGGCCGTGACGGGGTGACGGCAGCGCCGGCGGCCGCCGGTGTGGTGAGCAGCGGCTTCCCTGTGCCGTTGCGTAGCCCACTGGCGCACTTGAATGCCCTGGCGGCGCTGACGACGCGGCTGGCGGCGTCCACCGATGCCGTGCAGGGCACACGACTGCGGGCGTACCCGATGGGCATGGTACAGGGCGGTGTGTCGTGGGTATACTACCTGCCCGTGTTTGACGCCAGCAGCCCGGTGGGTGAGCTGGCGCGCCACCTGGCATATGTGGGCGCCAACGCGGCGCTCCTGGTGGGCGACAACCGTGCCAGCCGGCGGCTGCTGGATGTATCCACCGACCCGTGGGGCGTGTACGAGGCGCTGGCGCACCAGCGCGACGGCCGTAGCAGCGTGGCGGTGACTGCCAGCCGCGGTGGCGGCGGCGGGGGCGGCGGCGCAGCATCTGGCGGCGGCGGCGGCGGTGGCATTGCGTCTCCGCTGCGGTCGCGCTCGCTGGCAGTGTCGCGTTCCCTGGTGGTGGTGCGGCAGCCGCCGGGCAGCCTGCCGCGTACCGGCTCGCTGGCGCGGCGGGCCGATGACGGCGACGAGGAGGCGGTGGCGGGGCTGCGCGCGCGGCGTGCGCAGTTGGAGGACCTGCTGGCGCCGGAGCCCATCTGCGAGGCGGCACTCAGCCGGCTGCTGCGCCTACTGGAGCCGCAGCCGCCCTACGTCAGCACGGGCGCCAGCACGGCGGTCATCTTTTGCAGCGCCGCGGTGCACAACTGGCGCGCTGCCGCCCTTGTGTCCCTCCTCCACACCGCCCTCACGCTGTGCTGGCGCCCCTCCCCGCCGCCGCCGCCCGGCGTCACAAACAAGTTTGGGTGGCAGAGCTGGCTGGTGACGGGTGCCGGCGCGGCGTCGTGGGCGGCGGGGCACGAGCTCATCCCGCACGACAAACGCGGCAACTTGGTGGTGCACAGCCACGTCGCCAGCGATGCGCGCACCGTGCACCTGGACAACACCCGCGCGCTGCTGTCAACCCCCCCCGCCGTGACGCGGGCGCGTGTACACCCCGCCGCGTGCCGCGTGCGCCCGTCACCGGCGTTTCTCGACAGCGCCATTAGCAGCATCAAGCTGTGGCGGGTGGTAGACCCGTACGACGCGGCGGCGGTCGAGTTTCAGGAGGCGGCAGAGGCCATGCGGGCGCATGCCACCGCCTTTGCACCCGCTTCCATGACGCAGGCACCTGGCAGCGCGATGCGCGGCGGCGGCGGCGGCGGTGGCGGTAGCAGCGGCGTTGGTGGTGGTAGCAGCGGCGGCGGCGGCAGCAGCGGCGGCGGCGGTGCTAGCAAGCTTGACTTTGATTTGGATGAGGCACATGACACTTGAAGTAATAATTAATGGTTATTACGCACCGTCGCCATCGCCACTGGCATCGTCACTGGCATGGTTGCTACTTGTACCATCCTCCGCGCTGCCTGCGTGGTCCGCTACATGCACCTCGCCACCACTGTTGGAGCCCTCATTGCCGCCGTCAACAAAAATTGCGTCCGGCAGCGCGGCAGGAGACTCGCTAGGCACGTTGGGCGCAACGGCAGACTGCAGCGCGTCCTCTGGTGAGGGTAAAGGCTCGGGGACGACGTTCGCGCCAGGCACAACCGCCGCGCCGTCGCCGTCGGCAAACAGCTGCAGGTCTGGCGGCCCCGCAACAGTAATGATGCCAGAGGCGTCCACAGCTGCTTCTGCTTCCTGCCCAACGTGCCCCAGTGGCGCAAACGGTGGCTCCAGCGGCGCATACGACGGATCCGGTGCCGTGGTTGTTTCCGCTACACCACCACCACCACTACTACTGCTGCTGCTACTGCTGCCGGCAGCCTGGCGCCACGCCAACCGCAGCGTTGCAGTCGCAGGCCACGCCAACCACGTGACGCCCGTGCGCAGCAGGCTGACGCCGGGCGGCGAGGGCAGGAAGCGGATGGTGCCGTATGCCACGGCAAACAGCAGCGCGCCGAGCAGTATCAGGCCCACTGTTCGCAGCACGCCAATCTTGGCGGCATCCACCTCGCGTGCTAGTTTCTCATTTGCGGCCGCCACCGCCGCCACATTCGCGTCAACCGCCGCCTCCGCGGCGCCCAGCGTCACATTATCGCTGCGCAACGCGCTGCCCGTCGCCAGCGACTGCGCCTTCAACCGCCCCGTCAGCGCCAGCATGTCATCCACCACCGCGTCTTCCGCGTCGGCACCGGTGTCGGCCCCACCGCCCCCACCGCTGCCAGCAGCATGCCGGCGGCTCGCCGTGGGATGCGTTACTAAGGCGGTGCCGGTTGTGGTAGCAGTGGAAGCGGAGGCAGCAGCGGCGGCGGCGGCGGCGGCGGAAGCGGTAGCATCAATGTCGCGGGCCAGCTGCGCGCGGGCAGCTGCGGCGGCGCTTGCAAAGGCAGCAATACATGCGCCACGCCCGCCGTCGGGGTCGCCGCCGCTGCCGCTGTCGCCGCCGCCACCAGTCACATCGCCGCCACCTGCTCCGTCGTCGCCCGACTCGCCGCCATCCGGCTCCTCCAGCTGCGTCAGCGTCTGTGACAACAAGGTGGTGAGTGTCGCCAGCTGCCGCTGCACACGCACCCACCGCGCGCCTTCCTCCGTGCGTGCCGGCGGCGCGGGTGGCAGTGCACCGGCGGCAGCTCGCACCGCCGCCAGCGCCTCGCGTACCTCCAGCACCGACCAGTGTGCAAACATGCCACGACGCCGTGCCGCACTTGGTGTGGGATTGGTGGCAGCAGCGGTGGCGGCAGCAGCAGTACCGACAGCGGAGGCAGCAGCACGACGCTCCAGCGCCACCGCCAGCCGGTGTGCCACCCACACTGCGTCGCTGGCACTACCCATGGTGGCCATGGTTGGGGGTGAGTGGTGGGTTGCACACCACCAGCGGTGGTGGCTAATAACAACACAGCATCAACCGTATGGCTATGCAGTGTGATTCCCCCTTGGTTTTACTATCAACGCTCGATTATTGCGCATGTTTGTTTGATGCATGTAAGTACCCGCCTCTCTCTCTCCTCTCCTTCCCTCCTCTCACCTCTCACCTCTCTCCTCTCTCCTCTCTCTCTCACCTCGCTCCACTCCACCTGCAGGACGCAAACAGTGGGTGGCTATTCGAGGGCAGGCGACAGCAAAGGGGGGCATAAATTGAAGGCAGACGCGCACGTCTGCATGCCGCTGCCACACCCGGTTGCTCCCCGTGTGTTTATTCATTGCGCCAGTGTGGCTGGCAGCCATTTGTGCTTGTCGGAGGTGCCCGACAGTTGTGGTGGCGGAGTAGCCGCCGCACTACACTGCTGCTGCTGCTGGCTTGCTGGTGCTGTCATCGGTGCCATCGTTGTCATCGTTATCGTCGTTGTTGTCTGCGGCTTTACTTGGTGTGGTCGCTGCCGCTGCCACTTGTCGGGTCGACGCAGGTGGTGCGCCTGCTGCTGGCGGGTCACAACACTGCAGTGGTACCAACTCCGACGTGATCTGGTTGTGGCGCCGCCATGGGGCTGCTGTCGCTGCTGACGGGGTCGGCGGCGTTTTGCCTGGGGTACGTGGACCAGAATGTGCTGGCGGTGTACTGGACGACGTCGTCACTGTCGCCGTACGGCGTGCTGCTGGTGAACACGCTGTCCTTCCCCATCGTGTTTGGCGCGCTGGCGCTGGTGGTGGCGGTGGTGTACCGGCGGGAGGTGGGGCTGCGCGTGTTCCGTGTGGCAGACCATGCGGAGCAGTGCAGCCTGTTTGTGCGCGGGTCGCAGGCGCAGACGATCGTGTGGATAGGCTTCCTGAACGCGCTGAACGGGTTGGGCGTCATCTACGCCTCGCCCGCCACGCGCACGCCGCCCATCATCCAGGCCATCCTGCAAAACTCGGGCGCCCTGTTTGCCGTGCCCTTCTCTGTGTTCCTGCTGGGCGACCGCAAGCGCTACCTGTCATGGCAGCCGCTGCTGGCGGCGGCGTGCTTTGTGGGCTCCGTCGTGGTGTCCATCCTGCCCACCGTGCTGCGCGGCGGCGGCGGCGCCGGGTTTGACGGCGCGCAGACGGTGGCGTGGGTGGCGGTGTACCTGGGCGGCCTCATCCCGGGCGCCGGCTATAACGTGTGCCAGCAGCGGTACCTCATCCAGGCGGGTGCGCTGCGCGCCGGCGCGCCGCTGCGCACCATCGTGGTGGCGTCTGTGCGCGTCCTGTTCTGGGGCTGCACCGCCATGACGGTGTTCATGGTGGCGCTGTTCTGGGTGGACCTCCTCCCCTGGTTTGGCTCCTCCACCTCCCTCACCCACTTTGCACAAATCACCAAGTACTCGCTGGCGTGCTCCCTCATCGGGCCCTCTGCGGTGGCGGACACGTCCGCCTTCACCGCGCTGGACCACCCCGAGTGCGCGTCCGCCACGCCCGGCTACGCGTATGGCTTCGTGGGTGGGTACACGGTGGCGTACATTGGCGGCGCGGAGCTGAACCGCGAGAGCAGCACGTACACCATGCTCGTGTTTGTGCTCGTCACCGTCCTCACCTCCGCCTTCTGGTTCATCCCCGGCACGCCGGGCGAGCGGCCGACGCCGTGGGCGGTGGCGGTGTCGCTGGTGCTATCGTCAGCGGGCATGCTGCTGTGGAAGCGGTGGGAGGTGGCGCACGACACCTACCAGTTTGCCATCGAGGATTACAAGCCGGCGGACGCGGAGCCGTTTGCGTACGACGACGACGAGGACGGCGGCGTGGAGGTGGGTACGCCGGTACACAGCACCGGCGCCTCCCTCAACAGCCGCCGCCCAAACGAGCACCCGCTGCTGCACCCCGGCGGCTGGTGAGTGGCCATTAGGGCCATAGCGCTACCGATGGGTGTTTGTGTGAAGCACGTACATTTGTATCATTTATAGTTGTGTCAGCAGCGGGGCCGGGTATGCGGCCACGCTGCCACATTCAATATATTGGTGTGGTGCCGGCGCGCGTACCGACTACAATGCAATGGCGAACGGCTGCGGCCGCGTTGGTGTGCGGTCCGTGGGGGCCACGCCGTACGCCGCGCTTACGTCGTACACGTCGGGCGTACCAGCTGGTGGCGGTGGTGGCGGTGGCACCGGCAGGGTGGCGGGCACGCCAGCGGCGGCGTATGCGCTGTAGCTTGGTGGTACTGCTGCGCCGCTGTCACTGCCGCCGACGGCAACAGATGTGTGTAACTGCGGCGGCGTCTTGGGGCTCCCATTGACACCGCCGCCACCACCACCACCACCAGCCATAACAACGGCACCATGCAGCCCCTGAAGCCCGGTGCCCCCCGGCGGCGACGGGTTGTCAGACTCTGAGTCTCTCTCAGGAGCCGGAACCGGTTGCGGCCGCCGCCCGTCGTCGTCATCGTCCGACTCGCTGGCCTGCTCCATACACGGCGCGCCGTCCGGCGCGGGGTCGCTGCACATGCCGTGAGGCGAGATGCAGTACTTACGCTCAAGCGGGCTGTACTTGGTCTTCCGGACGTTCACAATGCAGCACCTGCGCCGCAATACCTGTTGCCGGTAGGTTGTTGGTGGGAGCAGGGCGTGAATTCTTATGGTCAGTGTGCTGCCTGACATATTAGTCATAATCCCATCCCACCAAGGCACCACCACGTACCTTCCCCACGACACAGTACAACACGAATGGCCCCAGCAGGAGGGCGCCAGTAATGCCGCCGACGGTGGCGCCAATTATGACAGCCACTTGCCGGCACTCCTCGTGCGTGGCACACTGCTTCTTGATGCGGCACTCGCACTCCGACGGCTCTGCATCACAGGCGGCAGGTACCGCCGCAAGCAAGACCGCCATCAGCACTACGGCGAGCGTCGTCGCCGCAGCCAGCCGCTTGCTGTGTGCCATCCCTGCCGCCGACGCCATGGCAGACTGCCTGGACGTGCAGTGGTGGTGTGTGTACGACGGCTTCTCAACGGACTCAACTCCACGACCAGACCGCAATTAGCAGCAAAAATGGCATGAAGCGGCGCTGCTGCTGCGGATATGGGCACACCTCACCGCTTGTGGGTCTGCTTTGAGTGCTATTGTGGCGCGACCGTAAAAATTGCGCGGCTTTTTTTAATTGTATTGACATGCGACAAGTGTGTGTCCTATGATCGTCATCAACAACCAGCTGCAGCAGCGGTGTTGAGGTTCTGCCGATCCCCAGCTGCAGCGTCTGGGTACCACCTATCGTAAATGCAATCCATACAATACCATTCAAAAATAGCAGCAGAAACCAAGCACATCTGCTATCAACTGTGACGAAGCAGCGTCATTTTTGTGGTATATTTGCACTGGCGCCAGATTTGATTGTAGCGATCAGGACAGCCAGAACGGCGGCACGGCGGCATCAACGGACGGCATGATGGCAGGTAGTCGAGGCAGAGGCGGCGGTGGGTGGCGCTGGCGGGGACTACTACTAGCAGCGACGGCAACAGTGTGGGCGGCGGAGGCGCTGCCATACGACACCAGCGTCACACTATCGCGGTGCGTGCATGTGAACTGCCAAGGATGCCATGCGCACCATCGCCCGTCGTGTTCGTCATTGCCCCCCCCCCCCCCCCCCCCCCCCCCCCACAAACTACGGGGCATTCGTCGCGGCGAAACACCCGGCCCCCCCCCCGCCGTTCTGGGCCGCGATGGGTGGCGCCGCCCCCGCCCGGCTGTGGGTGGGGGGGGCGAGGCGTGCGCGGAGCCGCGCGGGGTGGTTGCGGGACGGCCCCCCCACC
>Ga0066256_1003112_pt1 | contig 16611 bp, 4 predicted proteins | sample ThiBio_1000_biof_FD_87107 | JGI IMG/M metagenome (GOLD analysis project Ga0066256, IMG submission 87107) | Wastewater bioreactor microbial communities from Cape Town, South Africa - Thiocy_expt_1000_biof (version 2) | ecosystem: Engineered > Bioreactor > Thiocyanate-remediating >...
TGCACCCCGCCCTGCAGGCAGCTCACACAGAGTTCAGTAAGACGGCGGCGATGGTGGATACCGTGTCACGCATTGAGGCAGAGCGGCGGCGCGGACCGGGCGGCCGCGCCGTCCACTCTGCCACCTGGAGCGTGCCACGCAATGCACACGACCCCTCCTGCCGCACGGTACGTTGTCTACCAACCTTCTCCGTAGCACAGCATGCACCTCCTGCATCACACCCTCCCTCACCCTACCCGCCACTTGTTGTGCAGCCTGTGGGACTGGGGCCCGCTGTTGGGGCGCGACGGGCAGGCGACGTAAAACTGGAGGCTACAACGGGCCGGCTAGGCGGCGTGTGGCACAGTCCACGGAACACGGTGCCGCCGCTGCTATCGCAAACGACGGGTGCGGAGGCGGCACTCTCCGTGCCACGCCGCTCACCGCCACGCGGCGGTGCGGGAGGGCCGCGCGCCGGTGCGATCGCGGCGGTGGGCATCGTGGATGCCAGTGACAGCAGCAGCAGCAGTAGCAGCATCGGGAGGGGCGCGACAGCGGGCGCCACAACTACCAGACCGGCGGCAGCTGCCGCGACGCCTGTGCACACCATGTTGCGCACCTGCCGTGCCGCGACAGACCCCCGTGCGCCGACCTTGTCCGGCACCGGCACCCTTTTGTCGGCGGCCGCCGCCGCCACCCCGAAATCGGCCCAGCGCCAGCTGCCGCCGCACCCTGCCCACCTGCTACCGGGCGAGGTGCAACACCCCCGCGTATGGCGCCGCCTGCCAGCATTTGGCGACCGCCCCTTGTTTTCCCTGCCGCCGCGCGACCCACCGCCCTCCGCCGCCGAGCGCAAGCGCATGGCGGTGGCAGCGGACGCCGCGCGCGCGCACTACCATCCGCGCGCCGTCGGTAAGCCGGAGTGGCTGGCAACCGACGCGCTGCGGGACCACCCGACCTTCAGCCACACCGCCTCTGACGCCACCTGGCTGACGGCGGACGCCGCGCGCCGCGACGCCGCCCTCATGCGCCGCCACCTTGCGCAGGTGGCCGAGGGGGAGGACGGCGGGGAGGATGCCTTCACCACCGCCGACGGCGCGGGCGCCGATGACGGCGCCAGCGCTGGCGTTGGCTCCGCCCGTACTTGAGCTACGGGCCTGCGGTCCTCCGCCGCCGCGCAGAGAGCACCGTGTTCAATTGTCGGTGTCACACAGGTGGATATGCGTGCGCAAGGATACCACCACCACTACCGGTACTCAACGCCACCCAAACGAGTGACAAACAACACGCCGCATGAAAACATGCATTGCCACGCGAGGCTACATGCAAAACCACGGAAATAAGCAGCCACCACCACATTAATTGCAGTGCTGGCGGCAGCTGCACGTTTGGACGTGCCGCAGTCAACCTCAAGTCGAAGATGGCAGCCAAGCGCGGGCGCGAGGAGGACGCGAGTGCGCCCGCACCGGCGGCGGCAGCAGCAACAGCAGCAGCAGAGGCACCCGCGCCAGCAGATGGAGGCGGGGGCGGTGGAGCGGGCATCATTTTTAGTGTTGGAGGTGGTGGCGGAGACTGCGGCGGCGGCGGCGGCGGGTGTGGGCTGGAGCACCTGACGCACCTGCCACGGCAGAGCGCGGCAGACGCGCTGGACCTCATCCCCGAGATTGCAGAGGAGGTGCGGCTGCATGAGCCGTATGTGCGCCTGTTCCTGGGCTCACGCGATGCAGGGGTTGGCCACCTGTTCCTTACGTCAGAGTGCGTGGTTTGGGGGTGTTGGCTCCGTGGTACTGTCAACGCGCACCACCATCACCACTCTCCATTACCCAATTGCAGGCGTGTTGCGTGGATTGGCGCGGAGGACGGCACCGGCGTGCAGCTGCCGTACGAGGCGGTGGTGGTGCATGCTGTGGGCGTGGATCCCGAGTGCTTCACGAACCCGACCGTCATGCTGCAGATTACGCCCGCCGTGGAGGGCGGCGGCGGGGACGGCGACGACGATGAAAACGGCGGCGGCGAGGTGGCGACGTCAGATGCGCTGGGCGGGGCTGCCGGCCGCCGGCGTCGTGACTCGGGCGGCGCAGTTGCCGTGTCCAGCCTGCTGACCGTGGATGACCTGCGGTTTGTGCCTGCCAACGCGGCCGCGGTGGAGGCCATTTACGAGGCACTGTCAGCCGGCGTGGCGTCGCACCCCGTGGGCAGCGACGACGAGGGTGACGACGACGACGGAGCCGACGGCGGCGAGGGGGGTGAGGATGATGGCGAGGACGGCGGCGACCTGGCAGGGCTGCTGGCATTTGCTGCCGCTGGCGGCCGCGGCTTCTATGGCGCACCGCCGCCGGTGGAGGGCCAGTTTGACGCCGCAGATGATGATGGCGACGCGGGCACCGGCGCCGCTGCTCCTCCGTAGGGGCGCACTTCAACTCAAGCGTAGCACGTAGTGTGATGTCAACACAGCTGCTACGCTGCGTGCGCCTTGGGCGCGTCCACGCGGCGCGTGAAGGGGTGGCGCACAAACCAGAAGCGGAAGATCATGGCGGCGGGTAGGGAGAACCAGGGCGTGTTGAGCGCCAGCACGTACCACATGCTGCTGGCGGCGTGCGGGCCCCACACCTCCTCCGCGCAGATGGTGGTGACGATGGTGGTGATGACGGAGCCGTAGATGATGGCGGGCACGCGCACCACCTCCTCCTTGCCGTGGTAGAACGCCCACAGGAAGAACACGTACAGCGGGCCAAACATGAGCACGTCGTACCAGATGGCCACCTTCCACCACACCGGCCGTGCTGCACCGCGAGGTGTGGGGGGTGAGAATACCGGTACGGGGTGCATTTGTGCAGGTGGCGGTACAAACGCTGAGCAGCCGGTACATACCCATCAGCAGCTGGTCGTGCGTGCGGCCGTAGTTGTGGATGGTGTCCACCCACCACCGCGGCGGCCACAGCGGGTACGCCTGCCCGCCGGCTGCCGGCTTCATGACGGGGTTGGGCGTGGTGACTGCACGCGGTGTGTGCGTGTGTGTGCGTGCATTTGTCTGTATGTGTGTGCGTGGGGTGCAAGCGCGTTGGCGAGAACGACGCACTGACGAGCTGCTCCAGGTCCACGATGTACGTGATGATGACGAGGTTCACGAGGAAGAAGGCGAGGTACAGCAGGTCCCACGGCCGCTGCCGCAGCGGAATGACCTCACGCGCTGGCAAGGGGGCCACCACGTTGGCCTGCGTGGCGGCATGCTTGCCGTCCACCGCGGTCGTCACGCCCGCCGTCTGCGTGGCCGCCGCCTTGACAGGCGAGGCGCGTGCCGGCGAGGCAGCCCGCCGGCGGCTGCCACCGCCGCTCGCCTTGGATGGGGATGGGGACGACATGGCGTCGCTTCCTTCAGCCTTCAGCCTTCAGCTGCGGCGGGGGCGGCGGCGGGGTAATTATGGGTGATGGATATGGTGGCAACCCTGGTACCGGTATGGTCCGTTTGGAAATACGCGCAGCAAGCAAGTAGCACACCAAAACAACACGGCAGTGGGCGGTACGTACGCAACAGTGTTGTAAAATGCCGGCACCGGCGTGGTGCATCGTGCCGATTGCAGTTTGTACTATTTGGATATGGTGCACTCCATTCTCCCCTTTCCGCCCGCTAACGGCTGCCACCATTTGCCCGCGCAAATGGGCGCGACAGACAAGCGTGCACGCGGCCCACGGCGCCGGCCGGCTACGGCGGGCCGCCGCTGAACACCGATTCAGCAAAAAGACTAGAATCGCACTTGAACTCATTGGCTGCAACACAATACAGTGATGAATACACCCTACAGTGACCCTACTCCGCGCCCGCGGCGCCTCCTGCGCCGGCGGCCTGCCGGCGACGCACCGCCATCAAGCCCTCCGCCTCCTCCATGACCAGAAGGAAGCCAAGCACACGCAGGTCCTCCGCCACGCGCATGGCGGACGCCAGCGCGTGGCCGACGGGCAGCAGGTCGGGGTGGCGCGGGCCCACCACGCGGTCCAGCTGCACCGCCAGCTTGTGAAGCGCCAGCAGGCGGTTGGCAATGTGCTGCGGGTGCACCTCAAACTTGGCGCCCACGGTGGGCAGCGCGGCAGAGGCGGCGGTGGGGAACACGCTGGAAAGGCGGCGGCCATCCGCCGCCACGTGCGTCACGGTGCCGGGCTTGGGCGGTGTGGACCGCGTGCGGCCGCCCCCCGCCACCCCGCGCCGGGGCGGCCCCCCCGGGGCTCGGCACCCCGCCGCCCCGCCGCCCCCCCCACCCCCGCCCCCCCCGCCACCGCCGCGTGCCAGCACTGCCACGTGTTGCAGCTGCAAGAAATGAAGGTATGCCTCCAGCCGCTCCGCGTACAACTGCGCCAGCTTGCCGCATGCCTCCGCCAGCAGCTGCACGTCCATGATGTGCGGGTGCAGCGCGTCTGACGGCGCGTATCCCAGGCGCGACAAGTCTGCAATCTTGTCGCCGTCATGGTGCCCGCCGTCACCGCCACCCTCACGCCCGCCATCACGCCCGCCGCCGCCTCGCCGCTCACTGGCACGACCACCGCCGCCGCCGCCGCCACCACCGCCACCGCCGCCGCCATCGTCCCCACCGTTGGCCTCCTCCAGCAGCGCCACCGCCTCCTCCGGGTCGGCAACCGCGTTGCGCACCACCGCCGCCAGCATGGCTGCCGTGCGCGCCTCGGGCGCGATGTACGCGTGCATGAACGGCTTGCTGGAGTCCACGCGCGGCTTCTGCAACGCCGACATGGTGCTGCTGGTAGTCAACACGCGGATGTTGGTGCCCGTGGCGCGCGCGTAGCTTGCCACGCGCGAGATGATGGCGTCAATGCTCTCTGCGCGCGGCATGCTGCCCGCCGTGCCCACCGCGTCCGTCTGCCGCCCCAGCGGCGGCGCACCCCGCGTGGCTGCCAGAGCTGACACGGAGGCAGTGCGGTGGAACGACGTGGCCGCGGTGGGCTGCCGGCCCGCATCGTCTGCCGACACGGCGGCAGAGATGGCTGCCGCCTTCGCTGCCGCCTCGGCTGCCGCCCGCGCCGCCCGCGCCTCCTCGTCGTCATCCGCGCGCTTCGCCTCCCCACTGCCCTTCCCCAGCGTCAGCGCCAGCATGTCGGTCATGGACAGCGACGGGATGTCCCACGCCGCATGCCCCGCCACCATCGGCGTCGCTGCTGCCGTGTGCGCTCGGCCGCCGCCGCCAGCGCTGGCTGCTGGTAGGGATGGCGGTGCAGGCGGCGGCGGTGGCACCGACATGCTCGGTGGCGCCTTGCTAGGGGTGGTTGACGCAGTGGGCGGACGCAGGCCAGCCGCCTTGGGTGTAGAGGCTGCCGGCGGCGCCGGGTGACCTGGCGTGCCGGCACCAGCCGTGGCGCCGGCGGCAGCAGCGGCGGTGGGTGTGGGTGGCACCGGGTGGCCGCCCACCGCTGCGGTGGTGGCACTCGGTGGACGAGGCGGCGGCGGCGGCGGGCTGGGCATCGCGTGTATGCGTGCCAGTGCCTCCATGGCCTCTGGCGGCGCCGCCTGGTCCTCCTCCGCAGTCCGCACCGACAGGTCGCCCGGCGGCCGGCCCAGCAGGTCCAGGGCTACCGTCAGCTTGTGGATGAAGGTCTGGAAGCCGGGCACCATGAGCGACAGGGACTTGATGGCGGGCACCAACGGCGTCGCGCTCACGCCGCGCCGCGCTGCCGCCGACACGTCCTCCCGCCCGTCGTAGCCCGCCAGGTTCAGAAGCACGGACGCCTCCAGCATGGCCTGGCAGCCAGTGTACTGCCCCACCTCCGCCAGCAAGCTGGCAATGACCAGCAGCTGCTGCACGCCGCGCGTGCGGATGCGCACAAACTTGTCGTCGTCCACGTACACGCCGCCCGCCGCCAGCGTGGGCGGCTTGGAGCTGCCGTCGCGCGTGGTGCGCCGGATGCGGTCCATGGTGTCCATCTCCTCCACCTCCCGGCTGTACGCCGGGTCCACCACCACGCCGGGGAGCAGGTGGTACGCCGGCGCGCGCTCGTAGCCGCAGATGCCGTGGTACGCCTCAAACGACGACCGCAGCGCGGCGGACAGCTGCACCGAGGTGCGCAACGTGTTAATTAGCGCGGTGAGCAGCAGGCTGCGCAGCGGCTGCCCCGCGCGCGCCACGTGCATCACCAGCCGCATGTCGGTCGCCGCCGTCAGCAGGCTGCCAGACAGGATGGCCTCGTGCGCCGGGAAGGCGGCGGACGGCGGCCAGCCGGACAGCAGCATGTATGACGGCCGCCGCTCGAGCAACGAGTGCACCTGCGCCACCGCCACCGCCCGGAACGCCTCCATGTTGCCGCTCGCCAGCGCCGCCAACACTGCCGCCCGCTGCTGCTCCGAACGGTCGCCGCGCCCCATCAGGGCACCACCACCACCACCACCACTGCCGCCGCCACCACCACCGCCACCACTACTCCGACCCCCGCCGCCACCCGCCGCGCTACTGCCATCCGAGTCGGAATCCTCCACGCCCGTCGCCTCGTCCCGCGCCCCCCTGCGTGGCGACGCCCGTGTGGTGCGCAGTGCGTTGGCCAGCCGGGACGCCGTCCGGAAGTTGCCCTCCACCACCGCCAGCGCCTCAGCAGCCGCGGGCGTCAGGAAGTCGCCCGGCACGACGCCGTATGGCACCAGCGACATGGGTGCCTCGCCGTCCTCGCCGCTGCCACCCGGCACGCGGTTGGACAGGTGCCACAGCGGGCTGCGCGCCTCTGCCTGCCGCGCCCCCTCCACCAGCGTCACCAGCGCCGGCACAAGCTCCTCCACCTTGCGCTGCGACGCTGGCTGCAGCCAGAAGTAGGCGCTGAGGTGCTGCAGGTACACGAGGCGCTGTGCGCGGGAGGGCAGCAGCCAGCGGTCCACCGCGGTGCGGATGGCGCCGCCGTCCAGGCACCACAGGCTGCGCGAGCGCACCACCGCCACCGACAGCAGCACGCGGCGCACGGTGGACCACATGCGCGGTGTAAAGATGGGCGCCGACTTGGGTGGCAGGAGGAGGCACTTGGGCAGCAGGGCTGGGTGCGTGGGTGGCGCCAGCTTGGGTGCCGCCCGCCCCGCGCCGCCGGCACCACCGCCGCCACCACCTGCAGCGGTGTCGCCACCGCCGGCAGCACCATCTGCCTTGCCACCGGCAGCGCCACCGCTGCCACCGCCAGCACCACCCCCGGGAGGCGCCACCTGCGCCATCATTTGCGCTGACACGGCAGCCATGGCGTGCGCCAGCGCCGCCTGGTACTGCTTGCTCAGCGCCGCGTGCGTCACCTGGATCTGCATGATGCTCTGCAGTGCGCGGTCATGCAGGATGGGCGGCCGGGTGTGCGGGGAGGGGGGCAGCGTGGCGTGCCCGCCGCCCAGCATGTCAATCAGCTCCGCCTCCTGCAGGCCGCGCGCACACACGCGCAGGAAGCACAGCGCCTCAATGGCCAGCGGGTACTCCGCCTCCAGCACCGTCAGCAGGTCGGTGACGGCGTCGTCAAGAGTGGCGCAGGCGCGCAGGCGCGCCGCGGCGGACAGCGCCTGGTCCGGCGTGGTGCACAACGCCAGCCGCGCCGTCGCGACGCGCAAGAAGGCGGGCCGCCGGTGCAGCGCGCTGCGCTGCATGGCCGCGTTGGCGGCGGCGCGCAGGTCAAAGTCAGCGGTCATAATGAACCCGCCATCGCGCGGTACCTCGGTGGGCACCTCTGCCGTCAAGATGCGCACCAGTGCGTCCTCCAACGTGTCGGTCGCCTGCGGCGCCACCGCGCGCCGGTCCACGGCATCCAGCGGGTTGGCGGGCGGGATGACCTGCGCCCGCGCCGCCTCCCGCCCACCTGCCGCCTTGGGCAGCGGCAGGGGCCCAGTGGATGACGCCCGCCGCGCCGCCTGCGCCACGCCGCCCGCGTGGCGCGTGCCGCCGCCGCCGCCGCCACCGCCGCCATCCGCGGGGCTCGTCATTGCATTCGTAAGTGCGTCGCCAAACGTCCGGATGCGGCCCTCCAACGACGACATGATCTGGCCGCGTGCCGGCGACTTGAGCAGTGCCAAAGACGGCGCATCCAACCCATCCCCTCCCTTCTTGCCACCACTGCTGCTGCCGCCGCCGCCGCCACTACTATCGCCGCCGTCGCCACCGCCCCCGCCGCCGCCACCGCCCGCTGCAACGCTGGGGATGACGGCTCGCGCTGCGCTGGCAGCCGCCGCCAGCGCAGCCGCCGCCTGTGTGGCCTCAATCACAGAAGTGCGCCGGCGCGGCGGGATGACGGCGCCGGCCCCGCCGCCAGCCGACCCACTCAGTTTGCGCCCTCGTGGTGCGGCCACCCCGTTGCTGCTGCTGCCGCCGCCCACAAACAGCGTGCCCGCCGCCTCCGGCTCCACGATGGCGGGCGGTACGTATGTGACGTACGAGATCTCGCGCGGCGCCGGCTGCGACAGCATGTACTTCAGCGGCCAGCCGTGGTTGTCGCCCCACTCTGCGCCGATGCCGCGCTTGCCGTACGACCACACGGCGCGCAGCACGTCGGCCGCCACGTTGGGCGTGAAGGCGGGCACGTACACGTTCTCTGACACAAACACCGCTGCCTCCGCCTCCCGCTCCGCAGCCTCCAGCAGCCGCGCGCGCCGCCGGTCCGCCATGTCGGTGAGCGACACGCGTGGCGGCGGGCCAGGCGGCGGCCGGCGGCCGTGCGCAGGGGAGATGCTGCGGCGTGAGGACATGGAGAGGCCCAAGCCAGAGGGCGGTGGCGCCGCCAGCGAGGTGAGCGGCATGAGCCGGCCGGATGGCGTGGTGACCATGGTCATGACGGCGGACACGCGCGGCGCGGTACGCCGCGCTCCCAGCAGCGCGTTCAACATGTCACTGCGCACCGACAGCGCGCGCTTCAGGCTGCCAGGACCGCCGACGCCGCCCCGCTCACTGCCGCCGCGGTCGCCAGTCCCCAGCTCGCCGCCCCGCGCGCCGCCAGCAAGGGCGCGGCCGCCCAGGGTGGGGACCAGGGGCGCTGCCGCCACGGCAGTCACCGCCGCAGCGGCCGCCGCCGCCGCATTGTTGCGCTTTGCTGCCATGCGCCGGTTGGCTTCGATGCGCTTCAGCTTCAGGTCCGCCTCGCTGGCGCTCTCGCCCAGCCACCCGCGCGTCCGCAGCGCGTCATGCGTCGGGGAGTGCAGGTTGCAGCCCACAATGAGGTTCACGCGCGGCGGCATGCGTGCTGGCAGGTACCACAGCGGCGGCGGCGGGCGGAGGGTCGCCGAGCCGCCCCCGCCGCCAAGACCGCCCCCCCCGCCCCCCTCTGCCTCCCCCTCCGCCTTCCCCGCGACGCCCCCCCCCACCGCCGCCACCCGCACCCCCGCCCGCCCCGCCCCGCTCCCCCCGCCGCCGGCCGCGGGCGCCGCCCCGCCCGCGCCGGCGGGCGCCCGCGTCAGCGCCCCCCCGCCCTGCGACATGAGCGCCACGGCGGCGGGGTCCAGCATCACGCTGGCGCGGCGACGCGCACGCCCCGCCGCTGCCACCGCCGCTGGCGTGGCACGCGTGCCATGCAGCACGCCGGCAATGGAGTCGTTTGTGGTAAGGTGGTCCACGCCATCCAGCGCCAGCACCAGGCGGCGCTTGGAGCGCAGCGCCAGGCGCTCAAACGTAGCTAGCACATCCGCAATGGTGGCAGACGACGCCCCACCGCCGCCATCGCCGCCAGCCCCACCTACAGACCCGCGCCGGCCACCACCGCCACCGCCACCGCCGCCACCGACGCTGGACCGTCGGCGACCGCCACCGCCACCGCCGCCGCCGACTGCGAGGCTGCCGCTGCCCTGCGGCGTCACCTCTGAGTCATCCAGCATGACGTCATACTCGCCTGTGAAGGCGTACAGCAGGCGCAGCGTGGCCGTGCGAATGGCGGTGTCGGTGTCCGCGTGCATGATGGCGGCGCGGACGCCCTCTGCCGCCTCCTCCACCGCCGCCACGTGCCGCGGGTCGGACCGCGTCAGCAGCGCGTTGAAAGCGTGCGCGTACAGGCGGTCGGTGTGCTCCTTGAACTCGTTGGGCGCGCCCACCACGTTGGCAAACGGCGGCGCGGTGGGCGTGCCCAGCGACAGGTGGCCACTCAGCACGCCCACCACGGTGTCAGGGTCATACACGTAGCGGCAGCGAGCAGCCGCCACCAGCTCGTCTGCCAGCCAGTGCAGGAACTCAAGGCCGGTGGCGGGCGCGCTGGCTTCGCCGAGGTGCAGCTGCAGGAAGGTGACGTCGTCGCCCGCGGCATTGGCAAACCGCAGCCGGGAGTGCGCCGGCGTGGGCAGCGGCGTGGCGGTGGCCAGCTCCCATGACGACGTCGCCTTCTTGCCCGCCGCCGCAAACGCCATCGCCGCCGTCAGCTGCGCACCCAGCGCCGTCGCTGACACGCCGCTCGCCCCCCGCCCCTCCGCATCTGTGTCCGTGTCTGACGAGTCGGATGGGCTGGCATACCCGCTGCCATACAGGCCGCCGCCCGCCACCAGCTCGTCACCGTCGTCGTCGTCGTCCCCCATCACCTCGTCTCCGACGCCGCCACCAAATGGGGGTACCGGCCGGCCACCCCCCGCGCTGCCGCCGCCCCTGCCGCCACCACCACCGCCGCCGCCGCCGCCGCCGCCGCCGCCGCTGAATGCGTGGTACGTGAAGTGGGAGGGGCCGCTGGCGCGGCCGCCACCAACCGACGCGTTTGCCACGGCCGGCGGCACCTCGGGCAACGAGATGCCGACGGCGGCTGCCTGCGACCGGATGCGCGCCAGCGTCGCTTGCGCCGCCGTCAGCGCGCTGGCGTCACCTGCGTCCCGTGCTGCCAGCAGGCTGCGTATCGCGCCCTGTTGCGCGCCCACCGCCGCCTTCCGCCGCGCGCCCGCCACAACGCGCTCCAGGTACCGCACCGTGGCCTCCATACTGGTGCGCACGAACAGGCGTGCCCACACCCCCAGCAGCGTGCTCTTGCCGGCGCCGGCGGCGCCCAGCAGGCACAGCGGCTTCAGCCGGTTGGCGGGCGACAGCGCAAAGGTGTCCAGGCGGCGCACCGCGGTGGCGGTGGCGCCACAGTACGCAATCAAGCCGCCGCGCGCGCCCGCGTACGCGGCATTGGCGACCGACCACAGGTCGCCCGCGGCGGGTACGGCGGCGGCGGGGAAGGTGTCGTCCAGTGCCGCAATGACGTCATTGATAAGCCAGTTCACCAGCTCCGCGGTGCGGTGGTAGCCGTTGTGCACCTTGTCGCCCCGCGCCGCCGCCGCGTTGCGCACAGCCATGAGCGCCAGCTCCATCGTCCGTGAGTCAAGCCCATACTTCTCGCCCAGCTGCGTCTCAGCCAGCGTGGGCGCCTGCATCATGGCAGGGTGCCGCATGTACAGGTAGCTGTGCGCGGTGATGTCGGCTGGCGTGTAGGCGGGCAGGGGGGGCGGCGCGCTCACTATGACGGGCAGCTCCGCAAAGATGGCGGAGGACGCCGCACCCAGCATGGCTGCCAGTGCCAGCGCTGACGCTGGGCCCGCCGTGCTCCCACCCGCGCCGTCCCCACCGGCGCCGGCGGCGCTAGCCAGCAGCTGCTGCCGCCGCGGCCCCGCCGACGCCGCGCGCACCGTGTCGCCGTCATGCAACCCGCTGGCAAGCGACGCCCAACCACCTGTGCGCGCGGTCGTTGCACCGCTGCCGCTACCGCCGGCCGCACCGCCGCCGCCTCCACCGCCTCCACCGCCACTACTGAACAGCGGCAGCGGCAGCGGGTCACGTGCGGTACCGGGCGCCACGGCGTCCAGCGCCGCGGTTGCAGCGTCTGCGCTGCTCTCCACCGCCTCATGCGGCATGCACACACGCACAGGCGGCGGGGAGGTGAGCGCCGTGCGAAAGACGGAGACCCTGCTGCCACCGCGGCTGCCACCCGCATCGCGGCGTGGCTGCGGCACCGGCGCCGCGGCCACGGCGGCTGCGCCGCGCAGCAGAGTGGGGGGCCGCCCACCCGACGGCGGCGCCGCCTCCAGCGCGGGGTCCGTCAAAAAGAATGCGGCGGGTGCGGGAGCGGTGGCTGCTGCGGCGGCTGTGAGGGTGGGAGTGGGGAGGGGGGAGCTGACGAGTGGCGGGGAGCTGGGTGCTCGGCTGCCTGGCAGCGGCGACTTGATGCCGGTGGCGGCGGTGACACGCGCGGTGTCTGGCACGCGGCGCTCCGGCGCCACGTTGGGCGCCAGCAGTTTGCGCAGGCGGCGCACATACAGGTCGCCCAGGTCATGCGACGGCACCCCCAGCGCCGCCGTGATCTCCAAGTCCAGCACCGACGCGCGCGCCAACCCCTCCACGCTGCCGTGGTCCTGGCTGGGGAACACGTAGCGCGGCACGTAGGCCTCCAGCACGGCTGCGCGCGCGCGCGCAGTGGCGGAGCCGGCGGGCGGCGCGTCGCCGTCCTCGCCGTCTGACAGCCGTGGCCCGCGTGACCGGCGCCCAAACAGGGTGTGCCCAAGGCCGCCGCGCGACGGGTAGGCGTCAGCAGCGGTGGCAGAGGTGGCTGCCGCGCTCACCGTGCCGCGCCCCTTCAGCGTGCGCTTCAGGGAGCGCCACGCGCCAGGCCCGTTGGTCTCCTGGAACGCCAGCCCGTCGTCTTCCTGCACCACCTCCGGGTTGGCATAGTTGCGCAGCCAGGGAAACGCAAGGCCCAGCCAGGGTGGCAGTAGGTGGGCGGGCGGCAGCCAGTCGTAGTGCTGGCCCAGCAGGCACACAATATGCGGCCGGCAGTCCTCAATCTCCAGCAGCGCGTTGCATAGCAGGTCAGGCAGGTCGGCACGGACGGCGTTGGATGGCAGCGTGGCTGGACCGGGCAGCGGGCTGCGACCGCCCGCAAAGGCGGCGGCAGCGCCGGCCGCGGCCGACGCCATCCTTTCCGCTCCTCCCCCCGCGCCCCCTCAAAAGCGGGCCCGCCGTGACCCGCCTACCGTCGCCAACGCGGTGCCCATGCTGGTGGAGGAGGCGGCGGCAGCCGCAGCCGCCGCCGCTGCCGCCGCGTCATTTGCACGGGAGAAGCTTGCGCGCCGCCCGCCGCCCGTGGATGACGGCCGCTCCGCCATACTGATCACGCTGCCACCGCTAATACTGCCGCGGCGGCCGCGCGACTCTGCCACCGCCATGCCGCCGCCGCCACCGCCGCCGCCGCCACTGGTCTCCGCCGCCGCTGACCGTGACGGCAGCGCGCCGGCGCGCTGCACCAGGCGCTGGCGCAAGTCTACAATGACAAGTGACACGCACCGTGACTCGCACAGGTGGCGCAGGCGCGGCAGCGCCACGCGCAGGATGGCGTCGCGCTCCTGTGACGTGCCGGAGGTGGCGGCCGCGAGGTACACGCGCAGCTCCCGGCGCAGGGGCGCGGTGATGGCGTACGGCGGCGTGACGGGCGGCATGCGCATGCGCGCAATGATGCGGCCGGACACGGCGACGCAGCGCGAGATGACGACACCGGGGCGCGGGATGGGCGCGGTGGCGCGCGTCGGGTCCTTGTGCGGCAGCTCAATGCCATCCAGCGTGGGCATCAAGCCAGGGTCCACCGTGTACAGCCGCACCTGGTACACGCCCGGCCACACCGGGTGGCCGCTCCCAGGCCCCACCCCCGCCGGCGCGCACCCAAACACAATCTCACCCTTGTGCTGCCGCGGTAGCCAGTGGCTCTCCACCGGCCGCTTGGCGTCATACGGCGCCTCCAGCGGCGGCTTGCCCGCCAGCATGCCCATGGCGGCGCCGCCCGTCAGGTGGTGGCCGGACGGCGCGCCAATGGCAGTGAGCAGCGTAGCTACCTTCCGCCACTTGGAGCGCCGCGGCTGCAGCATGAACAGTCCCGCCCACACGCGCGTGCGTCCAACCACCACCTCCGGCTCCCCCGCCAACCCGCTGCTTCCCCCACCACCAGCCCCGCCGCCGCCAGTTCCGCCACTGCCACCACGGCCACGCGCCGAGTCTGCGCGCGCATCAAAGATTGCGCGGGCGCGGGCGGCGCGATCGATGCCACCCTCAATGATGGCCCCCGCGTCATCCAGCATGGACGGGATGGCTAGCAGCTGCGCCGCTATCGCCACCAGTGCCTTGCGCACCGCGTTGGCGCGCTCCTCCGACCCCAGCAGTACTGCCATCCTGCTGCGGCCGCCACGGTTCCCTAGCCGACCGTCACGTGCCGCAGCGGCGGCAGCGGCGGTAGCTGCCGCCGTGCCAGAAGCGTCGGCGTTGAAGCTGGACAAGTTGTAGTGCAGCGTGAAGGTGGCGCGCACGCCTTCACCACACACCACCTCGGGCGGCGTCGCCACCTCGCACACCACCTCCCGCACGCGCACCAGCAGCGGCGTGCCCAGCGACACGCCAGTGCCCTGCAGAAAGTAGCGCACCCGGAACAAGCCGAGGCGGGAGGGGTACGACAGCGGGAAAGAGACGACGCCGCGGTTGGTGTCACGCGCCACCGGCAGCCAGGCGTCTAGCACCTCGTCAAACTGTGGTGGCACCTCGTTGTCGGTGTAGTGGTGCGCCGCGGCAGCGATTTCCACCGCGGCAGCCTCCGGCGTGGTAGCGCCCTTGCCCAGCAGCCGAGTCTGCCGCCGCAGTTGCACCTCCACGCGGCGGCGCACCGCGGGGATGAGCAGCGGGTCAAAACACACGGCGCGATTGAGCGACACCACGCGCGTGGGGTCGCGGTACTCACTGATGTTGTCACCATTAATGGCGGCTACCAACGCCTCCGGCGAGTCCTCCTCACCCGCCGCGCCGCTGCGGTCAGTGCGCATGCTGCCGGCCCCAGCCCCGCCGCCGCCGGCGCCACTACTAGCACCGCCACCGCTGCGATTGCGGAAGTCGCGAAAGTCGACGTACAGGTCAGCTGCAGCATTGCGGATGTCAGCCGCCGCGGCGCTCGCGCTGGCCGCCGCTGTGCGTGCCGTCATCAGCGCCGCCACAGCGGCAATGCCAGTCCCGCGTGCCGTTGGCGCGCCTACCGTGGAGGAGCGCGCCGTCGGCCCGCCGCCGCCCTCCTCCTCACCGTCCTCCTCGTCGTCACGCCCCGCCGCCGCCCGCGCTGCACCGCCGCCCGCCTTGGGCCGCTGGATGACGCGGAACAGGCCCACCCAGTCGGTGCTGTGGTGCAGCCGGTCCCCCGCGGCGTGCGCGTACTCGTACCGAATGCGCAGCGGCTCCCCAAACACGGAGGTGATGTACTTGGCGTGGCCCGGCAGGGCAGCAAAGTCAATGGAGGCAGGCGTGCCCAGCAGCGCGGTGGCGGAGGTGGCAGTGATTGGCGGCGGCTGCAGGGGCGGCAGGGTGCCGGCGCGGCCGCCAGCGGGCGGCAGCGGGAGCGTGGCAGCCGACGCTGAGGCGCCCAGCCGCGAGCGCGGCGCGCTGGTGGGCGGCAGTGGCAGGGAGGCAGCGCTGCCCGACTTGGCAAGGCGCGCCGGCGCGCCGGAGCGCTCACGCTGGACGGCAGCCATGACGCCTGCCAGCGGCGCGGAGGGCTTGACGCCGGCGTCCTGCAGTAGCAGGTGCGCTGTGAAGTCGTCGCGGTTGGGGTACGTGCTGCGGTCCAGCGGCGGGCGAATGATGTCAAAGGCGCCGCGGAAGCCGGGCGGCAGCTCCATGTCAGGCCGCACCTCTGCCGGCGCCGTGCCACCCCGTGCCGCTGCGGCGCTGCTGGCGCGCGTGCCCGCCGGCAGGAGGGAGGAGGTAGAAGAGCGGAGCACGTCTGCGACGGCAGAGGTGACGCTGCCGGCAATGCGCCCCGCACCCCGCAGCGCCAAGTGTGCCGCGGTGTCGTCGCCCACCGCTGCGGAAGGCCCGGCGACGCTGCTGGGGCCATCCAGCAGCGTGCCACGCGGCGGCACCACCACGGGCGTGGCTCCCTCATCATCTTCGCCGCCGTGTCGCCGGTGTTTGTGCCGCCGGCCTCGCGTGCCGTCGCCGGTTGCCGTCGATGCCGCTGGCGCCGCCGCCGCCGCCGCCGCCGCTGCTGCTGACGCTAACATGCTAGCAAACCCAGGCGGGCGCTGCACCGGTGCTGGCGATGCCGATGCCGACGGTGCTGGCGTTGGCGTGGGTGTGGGCGTCGCCGCCCCGCTGCTGCCGTCGCCATCGCTACCACTGCTGTCGTCTGACCCCGAGTCGCTGGACCGACTGTCGCCGCTCTCCTCTGCCGCCTCACTGGCGGCGGCAGCCACGTCGTGGCGCAGCATGGAGGTGGCTGCCGCCGACTTGGCGGCCAGCTTCAGTTTGCGTGACAGCGCCTCCCGGCGCACGCCGCGGTCATACGCATCCAGCTGCACCTCCAGCGCCGACAGGTGCGCCGCCGCCTGGTCGCGCACCTGCTCTGCGTCCTCCTTCTTGCCCTGCGCCATGTACAACCGCATCAGGTTGCCTTGCGCCTTCACGGTGGCGGGGTCCTCCATGCCCAACGACCGCGCGCGCACAATGAAGGCGCGCTGCATCAGCCGCTCCGCCTCAATGTAGTCCACCCGTGCGGCAGCGGCTCGCGTGCTGCGGCCACGCGAAATGAGTGACTTGAGGCGGAAGCCGCTGCCCAGCTCGTCGCCGCCGCCCGGCCCGCCGCCGCCTGCCCCTCCGCCCCCGCCGCCCCCACCACCACCGCCGCCGCCGCCCCCATCCTCCCCGCCGGACCGCTCCACCC